>Ga0210394_10002364_pt1 | contig 26050 bp, 26 predicted proteins | sample IncBWC12MmetaG_FD_160121 | JGI IMG/M metagenome (GOLD analysis project Ga0210394, IMG submission 160121) | Forest soil microbial communities from Barre Woods Harvard Forest LTER site, Petersham, Massachusetts, United States - Inc-BW-C-12-M | ecosystem: Environmental > Terrestrial > Soil >...
AGTTCAATACTTATTACGAACACCAAAACAATACCGGCAAGAAGCCAAACCAGTCTGTGAATCAAATCGGAGTTGATTTCAATCTTTATTTTTCTTTGGAAAGAAAATAAACCTTTCATCCATATAACTAAGCGCTCCTACTTCAGATTCAGGTTGTCGTTTTGTAGTATTTTTGCGCCCTTGGCGGCAATTGATACATCCACACACCATCCGAAACTGACACCGCCCCAGCCAGCGAACCACCTGCATCTCCCACTTTCGCAGCAGCGGCCGACTGTCCTCCGAACTGCCACCCGGAATTCACGAAGTTGTTGAACCCACTATGATTGTCGAAGACGAAGATGACTCGAAATTTCTTGACGCTCATGCCAAGTCCGGCCTGAACTTCCAGCATTTTCATGAAGGCTTCCTGCTTGCTTTTATTGTCGACAGCGAGACCGCGCCTATTTCCGGAACCGGCGACCAGGATCTTCACACCCAGGTTGCTGAAGACCGCATACCCGCTGGCGTGCTTGATCGCAGCCCTGGTTTTCGGATTGGCTTTATAGAGCCGCTGTAGCGTGTCCTGAGCCATTTCGCGAATTTCGATTTGTTTCTGTTCTACCTTGCTGTCGGTAGCGCGTGCCGATATCGCCAGCAGGCAAAACGTCCAGGCGCCCAGTAAGTCGTGCGTACGTGTCAAGATCATGTTTTGTCTTTAGAAACAGCGAATCTGGGTGTTCACTTACGACCTTATTCGGCTAATCGCCCGCCAGCCCGTATCGACAGCCGGGATGGCCTTATTCAACCCGCCCGGTTCGAGACGACATGACTACTGATTTGGCCGGAGTGCCTTAACTTATAAATGCAATCATCATGAGCGATTTGTCGCCACCCAGGAATCGGACGAAAGACACAGTGATGGGTTAGATTGGCCCTGCAGTAGAGGAGAAACAACCGTCACTATTTACAGATGCCGGCACTCTCAAGCCTTCAGCTCTCTGTGCCTAACGGTTGGAAGTAATCTTCAGTGACCTCCATCTCTCGTCCAAGTAAATTCACTTTTGTGCCCGAAAGTGTTACGGTGTCCATCGGGAAACCCTTGAGCTTTTGGAGTCCACATGGCGTCGCGAGCGTTGCCAGCACAAGCTAAACAGCTTTTCCATCATCTCTTTGAGGAAGCCTCCCTGGGGATCGTAGTGGAGGATTTAGACGGGCAGGTATTGATCGCCAACCCGGCCTTTTGCTCCATGATGGGGTACCGGGAGGACGAGCTGTGCAACATGCAGTGTTGCGATTTCGCTAATCCCGAGGACTGCCAGGACGATTGGGCTCTCTTTCAACAACTTCGTGCGGGGGTCATCGACCAGTACTCGCTTGAAAAGCGCTATGTGAGAAAGGACGGAACTCAGTTCTGGGGACGTCTGAATATCTCTATTTTGAAGGATGGTGATACCGGATCATCGCCGGTGGTCTTTGCCTTCATCGAGGACATCACCGAGCGCAAGCGAGCGGAAAATGCTCTCCTCGATAGCGACGAACGTTTTCATTTGGCAGCCCAAGCCGCGAGGATGTATGCGTATGAGTGGGACGTTGCGACCGACAAGGTCAAACGATCTGCAGAATATGTGAATGTACTTGGTCAAAGCGATTCGGAGAAATTGCTTACTCGTCAGCAACTATTAGGCAGCATTCATCCAGAAGATCGCACTCTGTTTCTCGATTCGGCTAACGACGTTACTCCACAAAACCCGACCCAGCACATTAGTTATCGCGTTTTGCGCCCCGATGCTTCAGTTGTTTGGTTAGAGAAATCCGCGAGAGGCTTCTTTGACAATGAAGGAAAGCTGCAGCGGATGATTGGCATGGTAGCTGACATCACCGGACGGAAGCAGGGGGAACAGGCACAACGGGACAGCGAGGAAAAACTTCGACTTCTTCTGAATTCGACTGCCGAAGGGATTTGCGGAATGGATCTTGAGGGTCGATGTACCTTCTGCAACCCAGCTTGCCTCCGCATTTTGGGGTATCAACTTGCCGACGACTTGTTGGGCAAAAAAATGCATGATCTGGTTCATCACACTCGTGCAAGCGGCGCCCCATACCCCTCGGAAGATTGTCGGATTTCCCGGGCAATTGGAACCGGGGAAGGTGTCCACGCTGACGACGAGGTATTTTGGAGAGCGGACGGTACAAGCTTTCCAGCTGAATACTGGTCATATCCCCAGCGGAGAGGGCAAGAAGTTGTCGGAACGGTGGTTGCTTTTATCGACATCAGCGATCGCAAATTGGCGGAATCAACGCTCGCGAGCGTGAGTCGCAGACTGATTGAGGCACAGGAGGGGGAACGTTCCCGAATTGGCAGAGAACTACACGACGACATCGGTCAACGTCTGGCGCTGTTGGCCGTCGAGTTACAACAACTCAACGAAGACCCTGCCAATTTAGCCGAAGTCCGACTCCGTATCACTGAACTCCAGAAGCAAACTACCGAGATTGCGGCTGATGTGCAGTCCCTGTCACGCGAGTTGCATTCCTCAAAACTGCAATATCTGGGTATTGCCGCGGCCATGAGAGGCTTTTGTCAGGAATTCGCTAAACAACAAAGGGTTGAAATCGACTTCGGAACCATCGCTCTTCCCAATTCTTTGCCGCCCGACATTTCTCTTTGCTTCTTCCGAATTTTGCAAGAAGCGCTAAACAACTCAGCGAAACATAGTGGGGCTCGACAATTTGTAGTGCGACTCTGGGGTATGGCCGGTGAAATTCATCTTACGGTTAGCGATGCTGGGGTGGGTTTCGACAGCGCACGCGTAAAGGGCAGTCGCGGGCTCGGCCTCATCAGCATGGAAGAACGATTGAAACTGCTGAATGGAACACTTTCAATTGAGTCGCAACCGCAACGCGGTACTACGATCCACGCTCGCGTGCCTTTCAGTTTGGAAAGCAATTCAATGCAGGCAACTGGGTAACGTCGCTTTACTGCGAGGTTAGGGTTCAATATGAATTTTCTCGAAGGTCTGTTTATCTTCCTCGCGATAAACGCTGTTCAACAAGAAACCACAAAGAATATCAATCTCATATCGTTTTGTTAACTGGTTGCAGAGTCGCTCGACCTGTACAGCCGCATCCGTTTTACCTTGCGCCCACAGCATAGGCGCGCATTCCCCGCAAAGTGAAATTCGCGCGGGCATCCCGGCTTTCGCCCGAGCTGCGGTCGCGATCAAATCGTCCGCAACCTTAAAAAAGCGTATTGGATCAGGAAGATCATTTTTCATGAAGGTCGAGAGAATCTCCTCTACATCTAGAGAGACACAGCACCCTCGTTCAATGGCGGCGACAATATCCACGCCGCGCCCCTGCAATCTCTGGATAACACTCTCCCGGTGTGAGGGGGTTGCGACAACGATCACCGAGCTCCCCGCCTTTAGAGCGGCTTCGATAAAATGAGCAAAGCCAGCCACGAAAGCTGCGTCATCAGGATAGAATTCAACCTGGTGCCGACGAGTGCGATTCGACTCTCCAGGTAGGAGCGGTGGAAGAGTCTCGCTTCCTGAGAGGCCCTTCGCGACTTGTGAGCCCGACGGGGCAACCGAATGGTAATCAGACAATCCAGCACTGATGAACTGCCTGCCCTCAAGAATCGCTGTGGTAGCTGGTAACAGCTCCGTTCCAGCATATGTCTTAACAACGTACCCTAGTGCTCCCAAAGCCAGTGCCTCCTGCGCCGTGTCCATAGATGATTCTTGGCTCAAGAAGATTATTTTGGAGTCGGGAGAGAGCTTTCTGATTTGACGAGCAGCTTCAATTCCATTCAGTCCTGGAAGCCCGATGTCAAGTACGATCAAATCTGGTCGCAGTTCTTCCGCCTTTTGAACCGCCTCTAATCCGTCTGCAGCTTCCGCGACGATTTCCAATCCTGGTTTTTTTCCTAAGGTCGAGCAGATGAACCGCCGAAATGCCTCGTGGTCATCCACCACGAGAACCCGGACCCTTGACATTCCCAGATCGGCCTCCGCCTTCAGTTTCGAAAAACCCCATTCTTACCGTTTAGTTGCGAATCCCTATCAGTATTTCAGCCGCCCTCCAGCTTAGGCTATAGGCGAGAAAAATCCGCACCGGAAGCGCTCGGCTCGTTAAAGAAGGCCTTCGTTGCCTCAGAAATGATATTGGCATTCTTTATGTAGTTTTGCGGCTGGAGCACTTTACTAGATTTCGCAGAAAGTAGAAACAGGAATGCAGGTATCACCTGTTGAAAGGCGGGAAAAAGATTTCGGGCATAAAAACCCTCATCGGTCTGTCCGGCGTCGGGTTCCAGCCACGCACACCTCACGGCCCGTAGCTGTCAGTTCTGCCAGTGGCCACAAGTGTCCACGACTGGAAACATACACACGCTCAAGTTTGCGAACTGAGCGACGAGGAGAAATCAAAGTATGAATAGCAAGCGAATCAGAATCATAGTGGGGCTTCTGACTGTATGTTTTGCGGTATGGGTCTCGGCTTATGCGCAGGGCGACGCAACTAAGATTAGTGGGCTGATCACCGCGCGAACGGGCGACACGATCGTGTTGAAGACCACCGATGGAACTAGTGTGACCGTGACGCTGGATGACGACACCAAGGTGCAACAACCGAAGGGTTTGGGCGTGCGCAAGAAGCAAATGTCGGCTGCTGTGCTGATTCCTGGTCTCAAAGTGTCGATTAACGGCACCAGCCAGGACGCTACCCATTTCCTGGCAAGAACGGTCACCTTCGGCAAAGACGATCTACAGACCGCGGAGATGATTCAGGCGGGTTTAAATCCTACCGATCAGAAGGTGGCCTCCAATCAGCAGAACATCGCTGAAAACAAGGAAAACATTGGCGCCAACCAGCAAAACATCGAAGCAAATAAGCAGGGAATCGATGCGAATCAGCAGAATATCTCTGCCAACAAGACCAATATTGACGCCAACGCCGCGGAAACTAGCAAGCGGTTTTCAGAATTGAGCGAGTACGACACCAAGGATCAACTGGATGTCCGCTTTGGGAGCGGGAGCACCAAGATATCCGCACAAGATCAGGACGCCTTGAATAAATTAGCCCACAATGCTGTCAACCTGAACGGGTACATCATCCAGGTTAAAGGTTTCGCCGATTCGAGCGGCAACGCGGCAATGAACCAGAAGCTAAGCATGGAGCGCGCACAAGGCGTAATTGCCTACTTAATCCAGAACTGCAACGTGCCGGTTCGTCATATCGTGGCGCCAGGAGCCATGGGTGAAGTGGCGCCAGTAGCGTCGAACGAGACCAAGTCTGGGCGGGCAGAGAACCGCCGGGTCGAAGTAAAGGTGCTGCTGAACAAAGGAGTGGCCGGAACCTAAGAGTCACGGCAACGCGAGTCGTTTCGTCCGATGCGCCGATAGCCGAGTTCATTGGTGCTCGCAGATGTGTGTTCCATCCGTTGGGACCTGGGACTGACGGGCCGCCTGGATCCTCCGCCGCACATTTGCGATGCCTCTCCGTCTGGCCCGACCACATTGTTGAGCATGCTTGATCGAGAAGAGGGCTACCCTTGGCCTCCGATATTTCGGGGGATGCCCGGAATATCGGAGAAATGCCAAAGATGCCTTGTGATGGGATAGCGACCATACCTCCTATGGCTGAATGTCATCCCGCCAGAGTTGCCGCATCGTACCCGCGCAGTGATGGCGCGGCTTTGCCCACTCTCCCCAAAGAACTGCGACGCCCGTGAGTGCTCTTGCTAAAAAGCTATGCTCACTCAGGAAGACAGAGTCCGGCGGCGCACCACATGGTCGACTTACCCAGGAGCTAGAGGCATCCGGTCGAATAACGGGTTTCCGCTTAGCGCCCATGAAAGGACTGAGCCAAGCTTATCAAGTTTACTGGCGACACACGAACCACTCCTCGACGCGGGCTATCAGTGTCCGCTATGGCAAAAAAAGCGATAGAGAGAACGAACGGCAGAATCAGTAACCGGATGATCCGGCGCATCACTAGCCAGCGCCGTCTCAAATGAGTTGGTCATCCTCGGCGCTGTGGCAGTCTGCAGGTTAGGAAGCGGGGTTGCAAGGACGATGCACGGGTGCCTCGCGGTTGTTTCTGACTTTGGGATCGTGACTATGGATGTACGAACAGCGCAACTGAAAATGAAAGCAATCAGTGAAGCCAGGAAATTTACGGTGATCGTAGGATATCTTTCGATGCTATTCGTCCTATTGGAACTGCATAGACTTACGATTTTGCGAGAGTCGAACCCAGTGGCGCCGGTTCGTTACCGGGTGGGTTTCGCACTTATCAATGCGCTGGTATTAGGCAAGGTAATCCTGGTTGCACAGGCCTTGCACTTCGGCGACCGCTTCAAGGATAAGGCGCTCATCTGGGCGATTCTATTTAAGTCATCCGTCTTCTCGGTGCTGTTGATCTGTTTTGACACTCTGGAGAAAGTGCTGGTCGGAGTGATTCACCATAGGTCGATCAACGAAAGCACATCAGCGCCAGGTGGAGGCGGAGTGGAGACGTTGTTGCTAGTGGCCATCATGATGTTCATGGTTTTGATACCGCTTTTCACGATTATGGAAACAGCGCGGGTGATCGGGGAGCAAGAGTTGTACTCGATGATCTTCAAGGGCAGGAGATCTTGACTCTCATTGCTACAGTACGGCCGTGGATCCAGGTCATCGGTTCTGTCCGCTGATTGTAAGTGCCGGTGCGCGGTTCTGGTTGCTATCCCAAGAAAGCTTCCGGAACAGGCTAACCTTGCGCTGCGACGATACGCCACGGGGGAAAACGTGCTGGCATCTAACGCACGGGACGGTCGCACTCTTGAAAGGTCGGGGTGGCGTCTGAAGCTCCCCACGAAGCCGCTGCACCTCGATGATGCCCGGCTGCTGGAGTACCGCCACCCCAGCGAGTTGCCGATGCTCTGTCTAGCGCTCGCGATGCTTGCCATCCTGCTGGTGGGAGCGGTTGTGTTCAAACACAAGGCGATTCTCCTCGGCATCGTCGGAATCTGGCTGGCGATGATCGTCGCCTCGCTCCAGGCCGTCACTTACAACTTGTTGCGCGGCGTGGAAGTCACGCCTACGCAGTTCCCAACCATCTATCAGATCGTTCAGGAACTGCGTCAGCGATTTCAAGCACCGCCGACGCGGGTGTTCATAGTTCGTCAGTTCAGCCTCGAAGCAGAAACCCTCGGGTTCAGAGCGCCCTATACCATCGTGTTGCCTTCCTTGCTGCTCGACTCCCTTGAAAACCACGAACTGCGCTATGTTCTTGGGCGGGCGCTCGGACACATTCGTTTCGGCCACACCCGCATAGCGATCCTGCTCGGTGGCGACAAGTCGACGTTGCCCGATTTACTCTCCTGGATCGCTCAACTGCGCAACTTCGTATTTAGCGGTTACCGGCGGGCGCAGGTGTTGAGCGCCGACCGGGCCGGCATCCTCGCCAGCGGGCTAAGAACAGCGATTGAGACGCTAGGCAAGCTGTCGCTGGGCAACTCCCAGGTGCGCGAGGTGCGGGAGGATGATCTTATCGATCAGGTTTATGAGCTGAGCCGACGTGTTAACCGCCTGCAGGCCTGGCTGATCATCCTGCTCCATAGCGCGACACCGCCGATGATCTTTCGTCTGCAGGCGATGGTGGCGTGGGCGGGTCTGCCACCCCCGAAGCTTGGGAAAAACACCGATCAAGGGGCTGATGAAGCTTAACAGTCATGCGGAGTCAGGCACATCGGTGACGGGCCAGGACAATAACGCACCACGAGCGCGGGTAGAGACGATTCAGACGTAATGTCCGCCGCCGGGAACCGCGAATTCCAGTTATAGTTCGTCCGGAATCGATCGACGGAGCCAATGTAATTCAGCGCGCTGTTGCGAATTTGACCTAGTGCCGGATATGGTCTGAGCAAGGAGTCATCAGTAGCAATGTGATCAGTCACCTGCTCGCTCAGCTGTAAGCAACGGTTACGGCCAATGGAAGGCGCTTCTCTTGCGTGACCTCCAATATTTCGGACCTCCTCCGATATGTCGTGGTGATTGCGAAACCAATCGGTTTTCACTACCGACTTAAGCTCTCCAAGGTGCGGGCGATTAAGGGCTTAGGTTGAGGCGCCGGTTCCACTTCTTCTGGAGTTCCACTTGCTCCCCTATTGTAGATGCTGTGGTAATCGCGTAATTCGTATCGCTGTGTGGCTAAGCCATAGGCAGCCCGCGGAGAATTATGCCGTAAGTTTAAGTGCGATTAAATGTCGATGCTAAGGGAGGGTGTGAGGATATGCGAATCGTGTTTGACCTGAATCGATGCCAGGGATACGCCCAATGCATTCCGCTCGCGCCGACTGTCCTCAAACTGAACGGCGAAGAGGCGGTCATGTACGACCCTAACCCCGACGACGCACTGCGCCAACAGGTCTTGCGCGCGGCGGCGTCTTGCCCGGTGCAGGCCATCCTGGTGGAGCGGCTTGACGACAGGGGAGAAGAGTCGTGAAGACTTCAGCGCTCGTTACAGACCTGGTAACAGAATTTAAGACTAACGGCCGGATTGTTATCGTTGGTGCCTCCCTGGCTGGACTCCGCGCAGCCGAAGCCTTGCGTGACGAGGGCTTCAACGGGAAGCTGACCATTATTGGGGATGAGAAACATGAGCCGTATGATCGTCCCCCACTCTCGAAGCAGGTACTGAAGGGGTGGGTGCGAGCTGACCACACTTTGCTTCCGCGCACGCGTAAGGTCGATGCGGAGTGGCGGCTTGGAGTGGCCGCCACGCGTCTCGACCGGACTAACAAGGAGGTGCACCTGGCCAATGGTGACCGGGTTCCGTTCGACCGACTGCTAATAGCGACCGGCGTCCGCTCACGGCCATGGTTCAACCCGAAGGAAGCTGCGCTGGAAGGCGTGTTTACGCTGCGAACATCTGATGACGCAGGCCGGCTACAAGCGGCTTTGGCAGCCAAGCCGGCGCGGGTCCTGATCGTCGGTGCGGGCTTCATCGGCTCGGAGATGGCCTCAGTCTGTCGCGAGCTCGGTCTCGCCGTGACCGTCGCCGAGCGTGCCGAGGCTCCACTGGTCGGCGCTCTCGGTGGTGTGATCGGTGATATCGCCGCCGAGATGCAGCGGGACCACGGAGTCGACCTCCGCACTGGCGTGTCAGTCGAGGCCCTAGAGGGAGATGCGGCCGGACACGTGCGGCGTGCGCGACTTTCCGACGGAACCACTCTTGACGTGGACGTGGTGGTGGCATCGCTCGGCTCGATCCGCAACACCGAATGGCTAGAGGGTGCTGGGCTTGCCACCGGTTTTTGGGGCGTTGCCTGCGACGCGGGCTGCCGCGCCTTTGACGTCAACGGGGTGGTGACCGACAGCATCTTCGTCGCGGGCGACATCGCACGCGCCCCTCACGTGCTATACGACTATCAGTTTCTCGTACTGGAGCACTGGGACAATGCAGTCTTCGGAGGCAAAATCGCGGGCCACAACATGGTGAGCCTTGAGCCCGACCGCCGGCCGCACCTCCCGCTACCCGCCTTCTGGTCAGGCCAGTTCGGCGTCAACATCAAGGGCGTCGGCGTTGGCCCCTTCGGCGACGAGATCGTCATTACGCAAGGCTCCGTCAAGGATCGGCGCTTCGCCGCGGCCTACGGTCGCCGCGGCCGCATCGTGGCTGCTGTCACTTTTGATCACGGCAAGTGGCTGGAGTACTACGGGGCGCTGATCGAGCGATCGGCTCCGTTTCCGCCCCCTCCGCCGGGCTACGATCAGGCTAACGGCATCAAGCCAATCCCAGCCCGATTCCCTGATCCTCGTGTCCCAACGGGGTTTCCTGACGTTGTCTTGACAGGTCACGACCCCACCGCGCGGGGCGCTGAGTACCGACCAAAAAAGCAATAACTGGTGGACCGAGATGAGGCGCGAAGCTGCAAAGCCCAGGCAGGAAACACAAAAGGAGAAGAGCATCATGACATCACAGGCAGCCCCGGTAATCATGACACCAGAGATCGCTTGGGTAGAGGCTATGAAATTCGAGAACCGTGCCAATCCATACCCGTTCTTCGACGAGCTCCGGAAAACGCCAGTAGCCCGAGTGGCGAACGGCCTTTACGTCGTCACCGGATATCGGGAACTCATGGCGTTAGCCCACGATCCCCGCGTTAGTTCCAACATGAGTCATAGTCCATTAGCCAAAACGGCGGCCGGGGCGGAGACCCCAGCGGGGGCCGATCATATGAAAGCTTATGGTAAGGAGCCGAGTATGATCGTGTCCGACCCGCCAGACCACGATCGAGCGCGCCGTCAGGCGATGCGGCACTTCGGCCCTCCTCACACGCCAGACCTTATTCCAAGTATGGAACCGGATATCGCCAAGCTCTGTGACCAGCTGCTCGAAAAGGCCAAGGGCAAAAATAGGATCGACGTCGTCGACGATTACGCTTATCCGGTGCCGGTGGCCGTGATTTGCAAGATCTTGGGTGTTCCCCTGGAGGACGAACCTACGTTTCACGCGTGGATCCAGGACCTTATGGCGGGCGTGGACTTGGGTCCGGAAGCAGCCACCGAAGAGGGGAGGGCCCGCTTTGCTAAGGCAAAGACTAGCACCGCAGCTCTCGCTCAGTACTTAACTGCGCTGATCGACGGGTTCCTCCGAAAGCCCGGCCAAAGTATGCTCTCGAAGATGGTGAACGACGACGGCCCGGACGGTCCCATGTCTCCCAAAGAGGCCGCGTCCAATGCGACGCTGCTGCTCGTGGCCGGTCATGATTCTACAGTCAACACGATCGCCCACTGCGTGCTGACCGCGCTGCGCAACCCGGGGTGCCTCGAGCTTCTTCGCGACCGACCGGATCTGATCCCCGGCGCTATCGAGGAGGTCCTGCGCGTCGAATCGGCGGTCCAGTTCTTCCCCAGCCGGTCCGCTCTCGCCGACATCGAAATCGGTGGGACGGTCATCCCGAAGGGTTCGGCTGTGTTCCTCATATACGGCGCCGCGAACCGGGACCCGAGCCGGTTCCCCAACCCGAACCAATTCGACCCCCAACGACGGGACAACGAGCACTTCGGTTGGGGCAGCGGCATTCACACCTGCTTCGGGGGTCCGCTCGCGCGCCTTGAGGTAAACCTCGCCTTTGAGAAGTTCCTTCGCCGCGTAGAAAACCCGCGGCTTGTCGTCGACCCGCCGCCGTACCGGCAAAGCCAGGTCTTCCGCGGTCCGAGACATCTATTGATCGACTTCGATCGGATTACAGACTGATGCGACAGACCGATGGGGCATTTCGGTTCGTCAAGTTGGCAACGCTTTCGGTAGTGGGCTACTTCGAAAAAGTAAGTCTGAGCACGCGATAGAATTAGTTCTCATCTCAGGTAAATAGCAAGTTTAAGCGTAGAAACTTTGCGTTCGAAAGATGGAACACCGATCGCTTTCTGGCGAAATCGAGAAACGCTGCTCCTCGATTCGTTCGTAGGGGAAGTTTTCGAGGTCCTCCACATGACCACTAAACTGGAGAGATCGCGAAGCCGCTAGCTACTGATCGATGACGACTACGGAGAGAACCATGCAAGCATTTCAGTTCGTCGAGTTGCAGAGGCCGGCCCAACTGCGCGAAGTGCCGGTGCCGGAGCCTGGACCGGGGCAGGTCCTGATAAAGATTGGCGGCGCTGGCGCCTGCCACTCTGACCTTCATATATTGGAGACACCTGCCGACACACCTGGGTTTCCTCTGCCCTTCACCCTCGGCCATGAAAACGCGGGCTGGGTCGAGAAGCTGGGTTCCGGCGCTACGGGGTTCGAGGTGGGGGACCCGGTTATCGTCTATGGTCCCTGGGGCTGCGGCAGCTGCCCAAACTGTCGCGTAGGAATGGAGAATTACTGCGAAAACCCCGGGCAAGGCAAAGCGGGCGGGCTCGGGCGAGACGGCGGCATGGCCAACTACATGGTCGTCCCATCCACGCGCTTTCTGCTCCCGCTCGGCACTCTTGATCCGCGTGAGGCTGCGCCGCTAACCGATGCTGCGCTCACCAGCTATCACGCCGTCAAGCGGTCGCTCCACCTGCTCGGGCCTGGATCTACCTCGGTAGTGATTGGTGCCGGCGGACTCGGCCAAATGGCGATCCAGATTCTCAAAGCGTTGAGCGCTGCCACAATTGTTATCGCGGTGGACACTTCGCCCGCCAAGCTCGAAACGGCCAAGAGGATGGGCGCCGATGAGACACTGGTCTCTGGCAGTGACGCCGTTAAGCGGATCAAGGAGATTACCCGGGGACGGGGCGCCAATCTCGTTCTCGATATGGTAGGCGTGAAACCAACGCTGGAGATGGCGACGCAAATCTCGAGGGTGCTCGGCCATGTGACGATTGTGGGGCTGGGCGGAGGGGCGCTGCCCGTCAACTTCCACAGCCCGGCAAAGGAATGCTCCGTCGCCGCGCCTTACTGGGGCTCGATCCCGGAGCTCATGGATGTCGTCAGCCTGGCTCAGGCGGGAAAGATCAAGATGTTGGTCCAGCAATTTCCGCTGGAGCGTGTGAGCGAGGCGTACCATCTGCTCCACGACGGCAAGATTCAAGGCCGCGCGGTCATTACTCCGAACAATTGAGTTTGGAGGCCGCAGCTGGCCGACTACGAGGCTGAGGTCAAGCGGTGGGGGTTCTTGTCAGCGGGAGAAAGAAATCATGGTCATCGAATCAATCGGTTCAGTTCTGAGGAAGAAGGGGCACGAGATCTGCTCGGTTGCTCCTGGTGCGACAGTGTACGATGCTATCGCGCTTATGGCTGCGAACAGTGTGGCCGCAGTCCTGGTCATTTCGGACGGCACCCTGGTTGGCATCGTCTCTGCGCGCGATTATGCACGGAAGGTCATTCTGGAAGGGAAATCCTCAAAAGACGTGCGAGTGCACGAGATCATGACGACTTCTTTGGTCACCGTGGCTCCGGAAACGACGGTCCTCGATGCCATGGCGCTAATGACTCGTCATCATATTCGCCACTTACCAGTTCTAGCGGAGGGCAAGCTGGATGGGGTTATTTCCATGGGCGATCTGGTGAGCGAGGTAATCACCGGGCAAGCGTTCACTATCGATCAGCTGAAAAAATACATAAGCTCGTAGGCCGGCCGGTAATACGATGCAATTGAGAGCCGTCTGGGGAAGATGAGTTTGTCGCTGGCCGTCTTCAATCTGGGGATTACCCAGGCATGCCGGCCCATAGCGGCAATGTAAGTAACATTCAATTGAAGCAAGCATGAGTGCCGAAGCTGAAGAACAACGTCATCGTTGGCAGCGTCAACGCCAACAAACGGCACTGGTATAAGGCTGGCGAAGCGCTGGCGAGGACAGGCCGTTCCTGGTTGGCCCGGCTGATCACCAGAAGAGAAGAGCCAGGGAACTTCGCTAGCGCTCACCGGAGGACGGATGACGATATACAGATCGTTATCCAGTTCGCAGAAGTGTCGGAAACGCAACCTCCGGGTGATTGTGGGCTGACTAACTAGACCGCAAACATTGAGAAGGATCTGAAGGATCTCTAAGGTTGGCACGAACTTTTCGAGGAACCTTTTGAGCGGACCGGTAGACTGTCAGATTCCGGGCCAAGGCAGAGTTGGTTGCCGGACGAGCACCCGTCATTTAGAAGAGTGGGCCGGACAGCCTGATCTGCAGCAACGAGTTCGTGGGCGCGGCACGCGGCGTCGTCCCCGTGAGCTCGTAGCGCAAGGTGAGTCGGTATTTCCAGATCGTCCTTGCCCTGCTAATTGAGAAGCCGGGTCGAAAGCCGTTTGCAGCATTGCGCTGCGGAATGTTATTGATGTATGTTTCGCCGCCATTGTCGTAGCTCACGCCGATTCCTACATACATTCGTTTGCCGATGTTGTGACTGTAAAACCCCGAGAATGCCACCAGCGGATTTTGGGAGAGATGGTTGTTTCCCTGGAACTCATTATTGTTGGTAAAGAAACGGGCCCCGGCGTACAGGTCGAACCATGACACTCCTTTGTCCCGGGTGATGCTCAGATTCACAAGAGGGTTGAAGGACCAGCGATTCGCTCCTGTATTCAGTAGGGAATTGTGGTCGTACGAGCCGAGCGGAGCGTTGACGGTAAGGTGAAAGCTCGAGAATGATTTTGGAATCGCTTCAGCATACTGATTCTTACGGAGCGCGGGAGCCCCGAAAATGTTTGCATGGAAGGTAATCGACGGGTCGCTGAATCCGGATTTACTTATTTTGCCGAGAGGTCCGGCAAAATCGACGCTGGTGTAGCCCCCAGTCACCGACAGGCCACCATATCTGTTGAGCAGCGGGAACGACCACAGGATGGTGGCAAACCCGTGGCGGCCGACCGCTTCGTTGTTGGGCAAGGGAAGATCCGACTCAGCCGCGGTCGCCGTGTTGGTGTTTATGAAATCGACGAAAAACGAGGCTGCATTTACGGGCGTGTTGAGATAGTCGCGCGCGGATTGAGCCCTCGTCCTCACAGGGAAGAGCGTAATAAATAGTGCAACGATGCTCACTCGCAGCACCCGCAGCGTCATCCGGCCTTTGCGCCGGTCGGGCGAGGGCACGAGTTCTCGCAATCTGCACGACTGCAATTGGATAAGAATCAATGCAGCCGCCCACAAAACAAGTGGCCCGTGGCCTCGCTATCGTGCCGGAAGGGAAGCAGGCTGTTGAAGACGAAACTCGAGTAATGTTTCGCTTGGCACATTCACCGATTTGCCTTTCTGGGCTAGTGCCCCCACTGCCCCGACAGTTGCGCCGATGGCCGCGCCCTTCCCGGCATTCCCCGCAGCGCCGCCGATCAGTGCACCGAGACCTGCCCCGCCCAATAGACGCTTGGCGCTTCTCTTGCCGCTACTGCCTCCTTTCACCTGGTAATCACTAGTGAGAAGCGGATAGGCAGTTCCACCGACAACGATGTCCGTGAGTTCGAGTTGCAGCTCGGACGAGCCTGTTGCTCGTCCCGCCTGCTTTGCTTCTGACAGCCGACCGTAGACTGTATTTCCCTTCGGTGCGACGACGGTATCGCCTGCGACGAGGTTAGTCTCAAGAGTGGCGGTAAACCGGGAGCCTGGGGGATTCTTGCTAGAATCGACGGTATCCAAGATGCGCACAAGTATGGTGGTTCCGGCCGGCACGTTAATCATTTGTTTCTGCGGCACCGGCGCCGGCTCTGCCCGTGACCAGAGAGTCCATGGGATTACCGTGACGGCTCCCGCTAACAATACTCCAGGCAAAATTTCATGGTTGCGCATAATCCTCCATTTCCATTGCATCAGGAGCCCGCGATTGGCAGTGCCGACGCGATCTGCAGATCAATGATAAGGAGCAACTGATATTCCACTTGGGCGAAACGCGCCGCGGTAACAGCGCCCATCTCCTGCTTCATGCGCTCATAGTATCTGTTCAAAAGCTCTGATCGTTGCTTCTGATAGGCCATCGCGTTGTGGATCAACTCGTCGGCTTTCGCATCGGTCAACTGGTTGTAAGAGTCGGCGTATTCTTTGATATTTGCGATTCGCAAATCATTCACCTTGGTAAGTTCGGCGTCGTAGTCGCGATAGATTGGCCAGAACTTTGCCGCTTCGTCTGGGCCGAGTTGCATAACTTCACTCATGATTGCGGATTTTTGCGAGCGCACATCTTGCCGCAAGAGTTTGATGTAGGCATTGCGATTTTGCGCATCCGGCGTAGCTACCGCCTTGGCCGGCGTCTTCTCAGGCGGCGCTTTGTCCTGTGCTAGCGACAAGGGAACAGAGACTAGCAAGGCAAAACCGGCTATCGCAGCTGCGCATTTATCAATCATCTTGGTCCACCCTTTAGGAACTTACTTTATTGTGCGGGCCCAATTGTCCGGGCCTGGGTACGGCCGTTCTCTAACCTCTTCCTCAACGGGAATCGAATTTGAAAGCAGGAGGAACATCCGCCAACAGCGCGGACACTGACTTCAGCTTCCAATTTTTTGGCCGATGATATCGCCAGATACGACGATCTCCACCCAGCGTTTTTTCTGTCGCCCGGCTGGAGTGTTGTTGTCTTCAACGGGATTGAAGCCTTTGAGGTCCATCTTGGTGCTCTTGCCTACACGGTACCCAACGGCGTTTACAGATTTCTTGATCACAGCGGAAGCGGGTAGCTCTTGCTGCGCTGCTATGCTCGGCGAGATGCAGACGACCCACAGAGGCAAGAGCATTATCCAATTAGGCCGCATAAAAGACTCCTCGACGGCAGTAGGGTTCGAAGCAGCCTACGTAAGGCCGCCAACTCTTCAAAAAATCAACGCGGGCACATAGCGCGTGCGTCGGTCGGTACGGGAAACCCGTAGACGCCGGTGCCTGCATACATGTTGCAGGCCGGACACCAACAACCGAGAGAATTTCTGACTTTCTAATTCGTTGAAAAAACGCCAGTTGCGCAAGATGTCCGATGCCGAGTTAGAAAGGAATCGGTCCGACATTTCGGAGTGACTCCGAAATGTCGTAGTGAGTTCCGGTTTTCAGTCGGAAAATCTGCGCGATAGAGCCACCATTTCCGCGTTTTATTCAAGCCGATACTGTTGCCATGTAACGTACGCGGGAGGATCAGCCAAAAGTGTTGTGTGAGTTTTAGACTGCAGAATCTCGCAGGGGAAGGCTGCACGTGAAGCGTTAACAGAGGCACATACAGGGCAGCCATTGAGCCGCGAAATGTTCGGAAATCAGAATGCCGACGCAGTTTTCATTTGCGGAAGGCCATACCGGGGCCACGGCGGACAAGTCGATCTATACTCGCCTTTATCTGGTGTGATTGCAGATTCACAAGAGGGTTGAAAGCTCAGTGAATCGCTCCTGTACTGGCTTCCCGTTTGATTCGTACCCCCCTTCTAACGTAAACAGTGCTAGCGGCACTCTGTTATTTCTGACAGTAGGAGCTTCTATTGACCCAAGCTTATTGTTCCTTGGCAGGAAAAGCTGTGTGGCAAAACAGGGTAGCCTGCGAGACGTGTCCCTCGCGGACGCGGGAGTTTCCGGGCCGCTGAATGGACCGGCGTGCTCAGGTTCGAAGTGACTGTGAAGTAACTAGAAAATAGAGGGGATCCGATTCGCTGAACGTAACAAGTTTCACGCAACGCTCGGAGGCAAATGTTGTTTAGCCGATGGCAGTGCACTATGGCTGGGAGGTGAATCGTTTTAGTCTTGGGAATCCCGGCAAATATGTCAGTTAACGAGGAGAGCGCCCTTGAAAGAGCTAGTGAGTCTTCAACGAAATTATTTTAACAGTAACGCCACCAAGCCAATTGCCTTCAGGCTCGCTCAGTTAAACAAGCTCAAAGATATTCTTGAGTCCAAGGAGGGTCTCCTTGAAGAGGCCATCTACCAGGACTTCGGCAAAGGTCCCTTTGAGACCTTCCTCACCGAATTCTATTTCGTCCATGATGAACTGAAAACCGCTATCAAGGATTTGCAGGAATGGGCGCGGGTCAGACCGATCAGCACTGATGTACTCAACACCCCTGCGAAGAGTTTTATTATCCCGGAACCATTGGGTGTAAGCCTGGTTATTTCTCCATGGAATTATCCGTATCAGCTTGCGCTGTCGCCCGTGGTCGCTGCCATGGCCGCAGGTTGCACGATTGTCCTGAAGCCGAGTGAACTCACCGCCAATTGCAGCCGGGTGCTCGCCGACCTAATCACAAAGAATTTTGACCGTGAGTATTTTGCGGTGGTCCAGGGAGGGATTGCGGAGACCACTGCGGTGCTGGCTGAAAAATTCGACCTCATCTTCTTTACCGGAAGCGTCCCGGTGGGCAAGATCGTATATCAGGCTGCGGCCAAGCATCTGACGCCCGTAATACTCGAATTGGGAGGCAAGAGTCCAGCCATCGTTGCGGCTGACGGCAATCTGGACATCACTGTAAGAAGGTTGGTTTGGGCCAAGTTTGTGAATTCGGGGCAAACCTGTATTGCTCCAGACTACATTTGCGTTCATAGGAGCGTCGAGAAGCAGTTCCTGGAGAAACTTGCCAGGGAGATCAAGAGCGCTGATTTTAAATTAGAAAACGGCAACTACGTGAAGATCATCAACGAGAAGAATGCGGCTCGAGTGGCAGGATTGATTGACGCGAATAAAGTTTATCTGGGCGGCTCCAGTGACATAAAAAAACGCTTCATCGAACCCACCGTCATGACCAACGTTCGTTGGGACGACAAGGTAATGCAAGAAGAAATATTCGGTCCAGTTCTGCCCGTCGTGGCTTACGACGATTTGGACGAAGTTATCAGGCAGATCAAGCAACGGCCCAAACCCCTGGCACTTTACCTGTTCACGCAGGATGAAAGTATCAAGAAAAAAGTACTGCGGGAGGTATCGTTCGGGGGCGGCTGCATCAACGACGCAGTAATGCACATTGCCAATGGCGAACTCCCGTTTGGCGGCGTCGGAGACAGTGGTATCGGAAATTACCACGGAGAGGCCGGCTTCAGAGCGTTCTCTCACCACAAGAGCATATTGGATAAGGAAGTCACACCGGATCCGGACCTGAAATATTCCCCCCATACCGAGGAGAAACTGAAAGTGTTGAGGTCAATTGCTGGAGTGGAACCCGCGAGCGTCGCTTAACTTGCAATCCCTATTTCATATTCGTGAATGAATCACATAAAAGGTGAAAAGACATGAGTAGCGCTAGTGCAAAAGGGAGAACTCTGTCGCTTCCGACGATGACCGTGACCGTTCCCTCAATCTTCGCCCGCGGAGGCGCCTCAGGACACACCGGTTGTACTTGGTTGATGCGCTTTGCTGGCCCGAGCGGCCCGACACATCCGCGTGTTTCAGGGAAGTGGATCATTCCGGATGCGCCGTGACTCTTAGATGAATCGCGAACGCTTGGCAATCCGCTCGATCAGTTCTGGTCCTGTTCAGAAATGCAGTTTGAGCGTGAACTGAGCCGACCTTGGGCCGCCCACCGCGTACAGCGCGCTCTGCCCGTTTGAGCCGCCCCCGCCGTCGATGTTCGTTGTGGACGTGCCGGGGCAAACCTTGCCAAAGGATGTGATCGCCGTACCACCCAGGAGTCCCCAGAAACCACTTGGATTGCATTGCGAGCCCGGGATTCCGAATATCGGATGGTTGAACACATTGAAGTATTCTGCGCGGACGTCGAGCTTGACGCGTTCGGTCACGTTAAAACGCCGGCGCAGCGCAAGGTCCGTCTGGTCGAGCGAGTAAGGACTGCGCAGCCCGTTCCTGGGGAAGTCTCCCGTCTGCCCCACGGGCGGTGACGTAAATGCCGCCGGATTCAACGCCCTGCCGCTTGGTTGCGTAGGATCCGGAATCCAGAAGGGTTGGCCGGGCACCAAATCGGCTTGGGTCGTGTAGTGCCCAACCGCTGGCGAGAACCCTTGGATGAACACATTGATAGGCGGCGCCGTCATTGCGCGTACCAGTCCATCCGCCGCCCATCCTTTCAGGATCGCATTGGCGGTTCGGCCCCACGAGGGGGCTGGAATCTCGTATGAGATGGCCGCGGCGATGGAGTGCCTTATGTCGAAGTCGGAGGGGCGGAGGGGCGGAAGCACGATGTCGCTTAAGCTGCCCGCAAACAGACCGTTCTCATCAGTGGAATCGAGATCACTTGATTTTGAGAATTTGTAAGATACCAGTGCCTGCAATCCATGCGACATATGGCGCTGGAACTGTATTTGTAGAGCGTTATAGTGGGAGTAGCCAGCGTTCCGTATTGCGCGTACGGTCGCGCCGCTGCCCAAGTTCATGAGGAGCGGAGGAGCGATTATGTCCTCCCGCAGAAGACGCCGGCCATCCGATCCGACATAGCTTGCTGTCAACGTCTGGTTCGCTCCAAGTTCCCGCTCAATGGCCGCATTCCACTGCAGGGTGAAGGGGAGGCTCAGATTCGGATCGACAGCACTTAGGCCGAGTACGTTTGCGTCGATGGTTGTGGAGAACGGCGGAGGGTGGAAAACCGGGTTGGACAAATCGAAGGGTAGCGGGGGGGAAGCAGTAAGGAATTTGAGGCGATCGTATGGTTGAAAGCGGATAGCCTCACCGAGATTTCCGTAGCCCAAATCATAGAAAAGGCCGAAGCCTCCCCGCACCAGGGTCTTGGCCGTGAACTGATATGCAGCTCCGATTCGCGGGGCGAAATTTCCAAACCTGGTGCTCCACAACGCGCCGGGCACCAACGCCAGCGGATTCGAGTCGAAGACCCCTTTCAGGACGTAGAGCGGCCTCCCTGATGTTGTCGAGACCGGAGGGGTATTAATCTCCCATCGCAACCCATATGTGAGTGACAAGTGATTCGTGGCTCTCCAGGTGTCCTGAGCAAACAGAGAATAGTTGTCCACCCTCACAGAAAAAGGATTGGCAGCATCCAAAAGGACCGTGTCCACTGTCCCCGCCACCAGCTCAGCGTAGGAAGACGGAAAAAAAGCATATCCCGTACTTTCCGTGTCCGTGGGGGTCAGACGACGATAGTCGATGCCGAACTTTAGCTGATGCACGCCGATGGCCCAAACAAATGTGTCCACAAGATTGAATTGTCGTTGCACGTTGGAATAAAGAGCCCCCTCCCGAACCTCCATGTCGCCATTACCGTTTGGAAGAGAGATGAGAGCCTGACCCTCATCAGGCCGAAAAGGGGATGATTGCGGAAATAAAACGGAAGTCGGCGGCGCCACCGCACCATGAAAGTTGGTAAGGGCGTTGATATGGGTGGCTGTGTTTCGACTCCAGTTAACGCGGAAATCGTTCACCTTGGTGAGAGCAAAGAACGCGGTAACTCCGACCGTGATGCTGTCGGTATCCGCATGGTCAGAGCCTAATTCTTCCCAGAAGCGGGTCGTGCCATCCGACGGTGCGTGGTTGTAACGCGCAAACAGAGTGAGTCTCTTGGTCAGGTTGTGGTCAATGCGGATGCTCGTTGCATCGAGAGTGGAAGGATTGGAATAAGCCACCGTGAGATTCGCGCCGCACGGATTTGTGATGTTATCGCAGGAAGGGTTGGTGAGTGGCGAGCCTGGATCCGGAAGTGGAAGCGCTTTCAAAATCGGCTGATAGGCAGGCGCAACTGCGGCCCGGGCGGATGCAGTTAGGAATACGTCGGAGGCCGTTTGCGGGAGGAGCAACCGGAGCCCCTCGTAGGAAAAAAAGAAAAAAGTCTTGTCTTTGAGGATCGGTCCCCCAAGAGTCCCGCCAAAGTCATTCTGGCGTACCGGCGGCTTGGGCAGCGGCGGCGCGTCAAAATAGTTGCGGGCGTCGAAAATTTCGTTCCGTAAATAATCAAACGCCGTGCCGTGGAACTGGTTGGTGCCGGACTTGGTGACGATGGAGATCTGGGCCCCGGGAGTGCGTCCGTATTCGGCCGCATAAGATGAGGTTTGGATCCGGAACTCCTGCATGGCATCCACGGAAACCAGCCCGTTTGTGCCGCCCTGAGCGGTCAATGCCGGTATGGCGCCGCCGACGGTCTGACCGAGCCCAGCGAATCTAACGCCAAAATTCGCACTCACACCATCCACCATGAAATAGTTCGCGTTGCTGCGCTGGCCGTTCGCGCTGAACTGGCCATCCCCGAGATTTTGCGAGGTGAACACTATGCCGGGCGCCAGCGCAATCAAGGACTGGAAGCTGCGTCCGTTTAGCGGCATGTTCTCCACGAACTGCTGGTCCACCACGGTACTGACAGCTGCCGAGTCGGTCCGCAACCACGAAGTGTCACTCAGAACGGTTACGCTTTCTGACGCGGGACCGATCGCCAGGGTGAAATTCTCATTGACGGCATCCTGCACATAGAGCTGCAAGCTGGGCTGAACGATGGTGCGAAAGCCTTCCTTCTGAATAGTCAGCCGGTAGGTGGCTGGATGCAGATCGGGTAGGACGTAGATTCCATCCTCATTGGTAGTGGTGGTAATAGAGACGTCGGTCTCAATGTTGGTGATCTGGCATTGCGCGCCAACGATTACGCCGCCGGTCAGGTCTGTAACTCTGCCGGAAATCCGGGCAGTTTCTGTTTGGGCAAAGACCACTACGGCGGACAGAAGAACAAGCACAACGAGTACAGGAGATTTCATCGAACCTTCTCCCTAGTGCTCGCACCTGGCAGCTAGTTCCGTTTCGTTCTGAAAGTGTTGGCTAGGATATTCTTTTAGGTGGAGTGACGCAATAAGACAAACTGACAGGGGTTGGCGCCGGGGAGGGTGTGCTGCGGGTCAGTAACCGGACGCTCCGGTTAGCGTTTTATCGGGCCCGTAAGTCGATTAGGTGGTGATTTAGCTTCTATTCGCATGCTATTGCGTGACCTGAACTGCGGGTGGTTGCCATGTGCCCGAACCGGGTGGAAGTATCGACGGCGGGTTGTCCTTCGGCCAGTACAAGCGCATGACAACGTATATCGGACCGTCTGGAGCCGGTAGCCAGTTAGCTTTTTTGTCGCCCGCCGGAACATCCTTCTGAATATAGATTGTCAGTGAGCCGTCAGAGTTCTTCTTCAGGGTCGGCAGCATCGGAGAATTGACTAAGTAGCGGTTGATTGGGTTCTGAATCAGCAACTGGGTCTTGCCGTCGTACATCGTGACAGACCAAAATGCGTTTACGGGAGGGTATTGTCCGGCAGCGAAAGTCAACGTGTAATTGTGCTTGCTGGCGTCAAGGGGCTTGCCGTCGCTGGCGGCTTTAGCTGCGGGATACATAGCTTCAACCGCGTCGTTGCCGTAGATGCCAGCCAACGCTGAGCCAGCACGGAGCAAGTAGTCGCCGTTGTAGAACGCCCGGTTGCCGAACGCGGCACCGACGCTCCAACCGTTGATGTCTTTGCCGATGTTGAGTTTCGCTTTCTCAATCGCCTCATAGCCTTCCTTAACGGCCAAGCCTAGCTCGCCCTTTTGCACCTCAGAAAGTTTCGTTAAATCGAAGGGCTCTCCGGCTTCGATTCCGACCGTTGCGAACTTCGCCCGCAGCGCCGTCTCTTCAGGAGGTGTTGGGCAGAACTGGAGCAGGAAATTCAAATACACCGGAAAGTCCAACTTGAACGCATCATCCGTGAACTTCGGGAAATCGGGCGCGGGTAACGAAGTGGGCGGTGGCTGATGGGTGAACGCCGACAACGTCTGTGCTTTATAACCCGCTTGAATCTTCTTCACATTCTCCATGTCGCTCGGGTTAAACAACTGCGTGCGGATGACCGCGAGTGAGAACTGCGTCTCTGATCGGAAGACCTTTTTGATACCGGCAGGCGTTGTACCGCCCCAGCCCGGCCCCGAAACCATGTAGCAGCCCGGATCATTTCCGGTAGCCCGGCTGCCGATGTACGCGTAGTTCTGTGAATACAGGTCGGCTATTTCGAACGTGTAGTAACGACCCTTCTCAACCTTCGGAACACACAAGACGATGGGCTCGGCGCGTAGGTCCATCTGCACCAGCGAATAAGGGGTATCGCTGTTGGGTGTTACAATGCTGGTGTCCTTATACGTGAAGACTCGAGCCTCGTTGAGGACCGTGTTAAACGGTCCTTTGTATTGCGAGTTCGTTTTGTCCACATTGAACTGATACAGCGCCTTGTACGCAGCAATCATCGGAAAACCGTAGATGTACGCTTTCTGATAGACGTCTTTGTTGTATACGGCCGCCCGAACCGGGCCCCCTTCCTTGTTGCACGAGATTGTCGCAGCCACAAGTAACACCAGGGTCGCACCCCCTGCCATCCTGTTCTTCATAACATTCACCTCACCGGGGATTTCATTTTTATTAGAGATTTCGGACAAGAGTCACTGTCAGATATGACAGCAGCGAGAGCCGCCTAAACTTCGCGTTTATCAGGCACATTCGATTGAATCATAGCGTCATCTCTTCTTGGTCGATTTGTAACGCCAAAAGAGAATGCGGTCGTTGCGACTCGTGCATTGAAGCGGACCTAGCTGGCACTTTTGTCAGTGTTCTCCCCGAGAACCCCTCATACGATCGACTAGAAACAAGTGGCTAGCGGTGACGGAGAAAATAATCGATGGGTGTAATCACGGACACGAGTAAAACATTCCGGAGAGTATTGCCTTTGTTCCTGGCGGCGGTGCCGTTGCTCGCCCAAGACACGCCCATCGGAACCGGCAGATCGTCTGCGAGGTGTCTGACGAATTAGAGGCCATCCAAAAACGTAGGAGTTTCAGCCGGACGTGGTTGTACTGCACATGGGGCTTCCAAAGTTAAGCTGCTTCATCCATCTGCAAGATTGCTCAGAGTCGAAAATCCTGTTCTGAAGCGAAAACCGCTCTTCGAAGATGGTAGCAGCCCGTCGGAGGATGATCCGTGCCACAAGCTGCCAGTGAACCAAATCCTCGATGCGATGGTCTTCTACGGTGACAAGAATGCGAAGATGAATTTTATCGGGGATCTGTGAGGGCGTGTTCACGGCTTCCAGTGGAGACGCGAAGGGTTTGGCCATTGGCAATCGAGACTGTTAACCACAATGCGGCTATCAAACAAAACAACGCAGCCACGAAACAAAGCAGCATGAGTAACGGGCGATGAGGATTTGCTTGTTCGACTTTCATGAGTTTCCTCTGCACCGTTGCATATTGGTTGCTCCGCTCTGTCTCGCCGATCGTTATTTGCCACTGTTGCCTGACCCTTCGAATGCTCCAGCCGTCTTAGGGGTGTCCGTTCAGGGCGTGTTCGCACGCTGCCCAGCAGTCTGATCCTGAGCTGAGGAATAACCTCGGTCCGGTCTCACTGATTGAGCATTGGTTTGGCCCGAAGGAGGTCGAAGGCTCCTGTTGCGCTTTATCCTTATCGACTGTGCGAGCTCAGGCCTGCCGACTCAACTGTCAATTTTACTAGTAGGGGCGCGCCTGAGCCTGGCCCATCATGAAGCGTGACTGAATCGAAGCCCATGACCGGCCAAATAATCTCCAACTATCGGGTTCTAGAAAAACTCGGTAGTGGCGGCATGGGCGTTGTCTATAAGGCTGAAGACACGAATCTTGGCCGCTTTGTGGCCCTGAAATTTCTGCCTGATCACGTCGCCCGCGATTCCCAAGCCTTAGAACGGTTCCGTCGGGAAGCGCGAGCAGCATCCTCCTTGAACCATCCCAATATCTGCACGATCTACGAGATCGGAAACCACAACGACCAGTCGTTCATCGCCATGGAGTATCTCGATGGCGTCACGCTGCGGCATCGCATCGCTGGCAAGCCCTTGGACATCGACACTCTGCTATCCCTGGGAATTGAAATAGCCGATGGTTTGAGTTCTGCTCACGCACAGGGTGTGATTCATCGTGACATCAAACTCGTGAATATTTTCGTCACCGCGCGAGGCCACGCCAAAATCCTCGATTTCGGTTTGGCCAAGATCACAAGATCTAAGAGCTCTGTGTCTGCCGGAGACACTCTCGATACCCTCGGAGTAGACACAGATCAACTAACCATCCCGGGCAGCACTTTGGGAACCATGTCCTATATGTCTCCCGAGCAGATTCGCGGGAAGGAATTGGATACGCGCGCCGATTTGTTCTCTTTCGGCGTAGTCCTTTACGAGATGATGACGGGCGCGCTTCCCTTTCGCGGTGAAACTTCCGGTATCATTTATGATGCCATCCTCAATCGCCCATTCGTAACGCCGCTGCGGTTGAACCCGGACCTTCCCCCGAAATGCCAAGACATCATCAACAAGGCCTTGGAAAAAGACCGAGACCTGCGCTACCAGTCGGCGTCCGATATTCAGATCGATCTCAAGTGGCTGAAGCGTGAGACGGATTCCAGTCAGGCGTTTTCGGGATTGCGCCCGTCCGCGTTCGTTGAACCTGTCCCGATGGCGACGGCTTCCCATTCGGCGGTCACGGCCACGGTGCCCTCGCCGACGCAGAGTACCGTCACCAAGTCAGTTTCCGCAAAGCTATGGCTGCTGATCTTGATGTCCGCAGCAATGATCACGGCTGTGGTGCTCGTTCTTGCCTGGGTACGTCCTTCCCCTCCACCGAGAATCTTGGGTCTGGCCCAGATCACCAATGACGCGCACGAAAAACCTGCGAGCTATTCTTCTGACCGCATTCCGCTGGCCATCGTCACCGACGGCTCAAGGCTTTACTTCTGGGAGCTCGGTTCT
>Ga0210394_10002365_pt1 | contig 26038 bp, 23 predicted proteins | sample IncBWC12MmetaG_FD_160121 | JGI IMG/M metagenome (GOLD analysis project Ga0210394, IMG submission 160121) | Forest soil microbial communities from Barre Woods Harvard Forest LTER site, Petersham, Massachusetts, United States - Inc-BW-C-12-M | ecosystem: Environmental > Terrestrial > Soil >...
GGCCCCATATCGTCCCCCGGCCAAGGTTCAACCCAATGCCTTCGGGCACGCATCCCTTCCAAGTTGCGGAACCATCCACACCTGCAATAGAGACTGAAGACGGTGGCACCGACCAATTCGAGGCCGGCGCAGTCGCTATGGGTGGTTATGGTGATTGGACATCCACACTGCCGGCACTGAAATATGAACAAGTGGAGAAACTCCACAGCTTTTTCCTGCGCGGCGGACTTCAATTTGTCCTCTGGAGGAACGGACTCCATGTGCGTGCTTTGCAGCGAAAAACTCGCAGAGGCTTGGGATTCAAGCGAAACCTTCGCTTGGCGGATGTGTTCATCGAGGGCCGCGCGGAGCTCTCCCACAACCCTCTCCATGTCGCTATGATTCGTCACCCGAACGGCTTCTGCACACAGTTCCTCGATGCGCGACTCCGTGGACGATGGCATACGTAAGTAGTTATCAGAAGACGCTTGTTTGTCACAATCCGGCGTTTGCTGTATGTCCAGGGGAGGGATGAGGAGTCGACAGCAGAACGTTTCTAATATGCTGCACTAATCCGGTCAAGTTTGATTTCGAGAATATCGCCGCGATGCCTGACGTTTGGACCCTAGAGCGAGACGGCTTGCTCGAATTAACGCGGCACGAATCAAGCTGCCCTCTGAGGAATTGCAGTCGTGTAGGGTCCGGCGCCCTTCAGGAAAGCTGCCCATAGAGCGCGTCTGGCCACCTCCGCCGCTTTTGGCTGCTCGCAGGTGGCGTCGAGGACTTCAAACGCTCCTTGGTCCAACGCCTCCGCCCACTCGGTGGAATCAAACCGGCGCGCCCACAAAACGACCACAAACCCAAGATCATAATGGTAGGCGATGTCGGCAAGCCGCCTCCACGATCCGTCCCTCAGGAGGGGTGTCGACACGACAACCTGAAACCGACCAGATTTGGCGGCCTCACAACCCGCCGAAAGGCTCTTCGCACATTCCATATGAAAGCCCGTCTCGCGGAGCGCCGTGTTCAGCTGTTCGGCGTCAGAGTCGTCGTCGCAGACGATTAGGATTCCGGCTCCATCGGGGACCTTGAGCGGCAGGCCCACATGAGATTCACTCTCTCCGGCCATAAGACCCATCGCACACCTCCTTCTGCGTTTTCAACCTAGGTCTGTCACCGTCTTCGCTCTTTATTCGCTCCGTAAAGCTGCCGCGGGGCCGCAGCCCGGGCTCGCGGGAACGGCCCCAGCCTTCTTTTCTTGGGGCGACATCCTGTATGTGCCACGGAAGAGTTACGAGCACCATACGGCGATTCCTGTAGGCGGAGAAAAAATGTGCGCAGAGACATAACTGGCCACCCGCGCCGTGGAGCAGCCATCGAGGAAAGGAGGGGCTGTTCGCATTGTCCGGGGTGACTCGAACAGCCCCTGCGGTAGGGGTCAATCCGAAACGAAGATGTTAACGAGGATTCGCTTTCATGTTTCGCAGAATATGTAGCGTTTCCAAAACCTCCAATCGGTGACGAACAGTAATTGTCGCCGGAACTTGCCGTACGCGTTCGTCAACGAATTGCACGGGGCTCGCGCGTTCCATGTCAAGGCGTGGTCGTTGCGCAGTCATCAGTGCGCGGCGGACTCACTCGTTGAAGAGACATCCTCCGCTCCAGTCGATCTGAGTGACCGCTTGGCCTTGTTCGCCCAATCCGGATTGTCACAATGCACGGACAAAAGGATGGCGCCGTTCTCCAGCTGCCCTTGATACCGCTTGGCTTCGTATTCAGGTATGCCCAGCCCCAATAGCGCTCCCGCCAGCCCGCCCACCGTCCCGCCGACTCCAACTCCCGCCAATGCCGCGACCAGGGGACCGGCGGCGATGAATGGGCCCAGGACCGGGACGGCGAGCGCTCCCGCGCCTGCCAGCCAACCGAGCGCAGCACCGACAAGCGCTCCGGAGCCTGCGCCAGCAGCCGCGCCTTCGGGTGCTTTCGTTTTCTTCTCCATAGCGAGATCCTTGGTCCCGGGATTTTCTTGAAGCAGCACAGAAATATCCCCATCACGGAACCCCGCAACCTTCAAGGCGCTGATCGAATACTCAAGACTCGCCCGATGTGGATAGATTGCAAAGACAGCGATATTCTTCCCAGTCATCGGATTGTCCTCCTTGTCTTGAATCTCGAATCGCACTGCGATCGCACGACGTCGATGCATCGCTACACGATCAGAGTCCGTCTGGTATAGGCCCCCTTCAATGGCTTTGCTCTTGCTTCGCTGCATTGCCCAAACTCCAGTGGGGAGATGGAGCAATGTGTCTGCCAGTGTGGAAAGAAACTGCTAAGTAGCTGTAGATCATATGAATATGCACCTGTGTAGGCTCAGCTTGGAGATGTACCGGTACGGTAACGTTGTCGGGCTTAGCTTCTTTCTGTCGCAGCGACCGGTTGCACTGGTTGCCGGAACGATTGCGGCCGTTCCGCCAAACGTAGCCCGGTGTTCCGACCTGGTACAGGATCATCCCAACCGAAATTACAGCATCGAACCACTGGATTATTGTCCAGCAGTGCCTGAAAATTGATGCGGGATGATGCGCTGGAGCGGACCAGTCGATACATCCGGATCTACGCCGAGGGCTTGATGACAAATCTACGAGTTCTAATAGCGGACGATCACGACTTGGTGCGCCGAGGACTCAGGGCGCTTGTCGAATCGCACCCGGGTTGGCATGTGTGCGACGAAGCTCACACCGGACGTGAGGCCATCACAAAAGCGGCGCAGTCAAAACCCGACGTTGTGATCCTCGATATATCCATGCCGGAACTGAATGGCATAGAAGCCGCGAAAAACATACGAAAGGCGTCACCCACTACGGAGATCCTGATTCTTTCCGTCCATTATTCGGACCAGCTGATTCGAGATATCCTTCAGGCTGGGGTACGGGGATACATCATGAAGTCCGACTCTGATCGCGAGCTCGTCAACGCGCTGGAGAAGCTATCGAACCACAGGCCATTTTTCACGGCCAAGGCTGCGGAGTTAATGATCGCAGGGTTTAACCACTCAGAATCCTACCCTAGCATGCCCGGGGAACGGCTGACCGCCCGAGAACGTGAAGTCGTGCAACTGCTTTCGGAAGGGAGAAGCAGCAAGGAGGTAGCATCGTTGCTGGGTATCAGCGTAAAAACTGCCGAAACGCATCGCGCCAACATCATGCGGAAATTGGACATTCACTCCGTGAGCGAACTCGTGCGGTATGCAGTTCGAAACCAAATCATCGAAGCTTGAAAGAAAAGCAGATCGCGGCCATCCTCGCAATATCGGCGAAACATTCGTAGGAAGCGGTTCTCAGGAGGTACGCTGTATTCGAGATGCCCGCCACACCTCTCGCCTGTCAGTCGCCGGATGAGTCGATGCCTTCCGAGAGAATCGTACCCTAGGAGTCGTAAATCGTACCTTCACGCTTCAACGATTTGGTTTCGTACCGCGTAGCGCACCAACTCACTGACGCTGTGCAGTTCCAGCTTGCGCATGAGGTTTGCGCGATGCGTTTCGACGGTTTTGACGCTAATCCCGAGGGAAGAAGCGACGTCCTTGCTGCTCTTGCCCTCGGCCAACAATTGCACGATTTCACGCTCGCGTGATGTGAGGCGGTCGCTGACCAACTCAGGAGCTTCCCCGCCCCGGCCACCTGCATGGTAGCGACCCAGAATCACTTCGGTCGCGTGAAAGGTAAAGTAGGGCTTGTGTTGGGCGAGAGTCTCGATAGCGATGACGAGCTCTCTGTCCGAGTCGGATTTGATGATATATCCGCGGACCCCGGCATCCACAAGCTCGCGTATCAACTGATCGGAGTAATGCATGGACAAAATAAGGATATCCGTGCTCGGCGACGCCTTGCGAATTCTTTTTGCCGCTTCCACTCCGTTGAGGTCCGGCATGCTGATATCCAGGATCAGGACGTCTGGTTTCAGCTCCTGAACTCTGGCAACCGCTTCGCGGCCGGTTTTCGCTTCTCCGCAAGTCTCCCATCCCGCATGCGCCTGGATGAGCGTCCTGACTCCCCGCCGCATTAGATCGTGATCGTCGGCAATCAAAATACGGAGTGGCTTCATGACGGTCTCCATTTGTGGCGCGCGCCGGAGGATATAGGCTCCCCTGTTATAACACCGTCGTTATGCTACTACGCAACTATTCGGAGTCAAGGAGAAGAGTCGGAGGTCGCTATAGACCCTATCGCATAGAAGCGCTTTGTGTGCCATAAAACAATTAAGGTAATCCCCTTAGTGCACTTACATGGAACACTGTAGAGCACCTGACGAGGCTTTAATGATAAAAAGGGCGCTTGCGCTGTTTATCTGCCTGGCCGGACGCTCGATTGAGGGTGATGGCGACGTGCACGTTGCCAACTAGATCTGTTCTTAGCGATTGCAGGAAGCCCATGACGGATTCCCTTTTTCGCAATCGATCCAGCTGCGTTTGATCGAGGGATTAACATGAAGAGGAACTATCGTGAGGCGCCGGGCTCAACACCAGAAGCCGGGGCCAGTGCCGGCATGACCGAGGCGAAAACGAACGGGCAGAGCACCAGTAACGGCGGGTCTGCGCCCGACGATCTCAGCGTGATACTGGCCAGCCTGCAGACGATGCGGGACGGCGATTTTTCGGTACGTCTTCCCGGTCACTGGACGGGCCTGCCTGGAAAAATTGCGGACACGTTCAATGCCATTGTCGCGGTTAACCAACAGATGGCGCGCGAGCTCACGCGCGTCGGGCAAGCGGTCGGTAAAGAGGGTAGGACTTCCGAGCGCGCGCGCTTCCACGAGCCAAGGGGCTCTTGGGGCGAAATGGAAGTCTCGGTCAATACTTTGGTGGACGACCTTCTTCGGCCGACTACGGAAGTGACCAGGGCCATCGCGGCCGTGGCGCAAGGGAACTTGACCCAAACCGTGCGCCTCGACGTGGATGGGCGGCCCCTCGAAGGAGAGTTCTTACGCTCGGCCAAGATCGTTAACACGATGATTCAGCAGTTGGGAGTGTTCACCGAAGAAGTGACGCGCGTGGCGCGCGAAGTCGGCACGGACGGCAAGCTCGGCGGACAGGCGCAGGTGCCCGGCGTCGCAGGCACGTGGAAGGACCTCACCGATTCGGTGAACTCGATGGCCAGCAACCTTACCGGCCAGGTGCGCAACATCGCGGAGGTTGCGACCGCAGTGGCCAGCGGCGATTTGTCGCGGAAGATTACCGTGGACGTGCGCGGTGAAATTCTGCAGCTCAAAGAAGCCATCAATACCATGGTCGACCAGTTGCGCTCGTTCGCTTCCGAAGTGACCCGCGTGGCGCGCGAGGTCGGCACGGACGGTAAACTTGGCGGCCAAGCCGTCGTGCCCGGGGTCGCGGGTACGTGGAAGGACCTGACCGACTCGGTCAATGCCATGGCCGGCAACCTGACGGCGCAAGTTCGAAACATCGCGGCGGTGACCACGGCGGTGGCGCGCGGCGACTTGTCCCGCAAGATCACGGTGGACGTGAAGGGTGAAATTCTCGAGCTCAAAGACACGATCAATACCATGGTGGACCAGCTGAACGCGTTCGCGGGCGAAGTGACGCGCGTGGCGCGCGAGGTCGGCACGGAAGGCAAGCTCGGCGGTCAGGCGCAGGTGCCCGGCGTCGGAGGCACGTGGAAGGACCTCACCGACAACGTGAACTTCATGGCGAGCAACCTGACTGGTCAGGTGCGGAACATCGCCGAAGTCGCCACGGCCATCGCGAGCGGAGACCTCTCGCGCAAGATCACGGTGGACGTGCGCGGCGAAATCCTCCAACTCAAAGAAACGTTGAACACGATGGTGGACCAATTGAACCGGTTCGCGGGCGAAGTGACCCGCGTGGCGCGCGAAGTCGGCACCGAGGGCAAACTGGGCGGCCAGGCCAATGTGCCCGGCGTGGCCGGTACGTGGAAGGACCTCACCGACTCGGTGAACTCGATGGCTGGAAACCTGACCGGCCAGGTGCGGAACATCGCCGAAGTAACCACGGCCGTAGCGCGCGGCGACTTGTCCCGCAAGATCACGGTGGACGTGAAGGGTGAGATTCTCGAGCTGAAGAACACGATCAACACCATGGTGGATCAGTTGAACGCGTTCGCGGGCGAAGTGACGCGCGTGGCGCGCGAAGTCGGCAGCGAGGGCCAGTTGGGAGGACAGGCGCAGGTGCCGGGCGTCGCGGGCACATGGAAGGACCTGACCGATTCGGTGAATTCGATGGCCAGCAACCTGACCGGCCAGGTGCGAAACATCGCCGAAGTATCGACCGCCATCGCGAGCGGCAACCTGTCCAAGAAAATCACGGTGGACGTGAAGGGTGAAATCCTCGAGCTGAAGGACACCATCAACACGATGGTGGACCAGTTGCGCTCGTTCGCCTCGGAAGTCACGCGCGTGGCGCGCGAGGTCGGCACGGACGGCAAGTTGGGCGGTCAGGCGCAAGTCCCCGGCGTGGCGGGCACGTGGAAGGACCTGACCGATTCGGTCAACTCGATGGCGAGCAACCTGACCGGCCAAGTGCGAAACATCGCCGAGGTGTCGACCGCGATCGCGAGCGGCAACCTCTCCAAAAAGATCACGGTAAACGTGAGCGGCGAAATCCTCCTGTTGAAAGAAACCATCAACACAATGGTGGACCAGCTAAACGCGTTCGCGGGGGAAGTGACACGCGTAGCCCGCGAAGTGGGTACCGAAGGCCGGTTGGGAGGTCAGGCGAACGTGCCTGGCGTAGCGGGTACGTGGAAGGACCTCACCGACAACGTGAACTTCATGGCGAACAACTTGACCGGCCAGGTGCGGAACATCGCCGAAGTAACCACGGCGGTGGCGCGCGGCGACTTGTCCCGCAAGATCACGGTTGACGTGAAGGGCGAGATTCTCGAGTTGAAGAACACGATCAACACGATGGTGGACCAGTTGAACGCGTTTGCGGGCGAGGTGACGCGTGTCGCACGCGAAGTGGGCACGGAAGGCAAGTTGGGCGGCCAGGCCGAGGTCCCCGGAGTCGGCGGCACGTGGAAAGATCTCACCGACAACGTGAACTTCATGGCCAGCAACCTGACGGGCCAGGTGCGGAACATCGCCGAGGTTGCCACCGCCATCGCCACCGGCGACCTTTCGAAGAAGATCACCGTCGACGTGCGAGGTGAGATTCTTCAGCTCAAAGAAACGCTCAACACGATGGTGGAGCAGTTACGTTCTTTCGCCGCGGAAGTCACTCGCGTAGCTCGCGAAGTTGGCACCGAAGGCCGGCTAGGCGGCCAAGCGAACGTGCCCGGCGTGGCCGGCACGTGGAAGGATCTGACGGACTCGGTCAACGCGATGGCCGGAAACCTCACGACGCAGGTTCGCAACATCGCTGGTGTGACGACGGCGGTGGCGCGCGGCGATTTGTCCCGCAAGATTACCGTCGACGTGAAGGGTGAAATTCTCGAGCTGAAGAATACGATCAACACGATGGTGGACCAACTGAACGCCTTCGCCGCCGAGGTAACACGCGTGGCGCGCGAAGTCGGCACGGACGGTAAGTTAGGCGGTCAGGCACAAGTCCCCGGCGTGGCCGGCACCTGGAAGGACCTGACCGACAACGTGAACGTGATGGCCGCGAACCTCACCGAGCAGGTTCGAGGCATCGTCAAAGTCGTAACAGCCGTGGCTAATGGAGAGCTCACTCAGAAACTGACCGTGAACGCGAAAGGCGAGGTGGCAGCTCTGGCCGAGACCATCAACAACATGACCGACACGCTCGCGACCTTCGCGGATCAGGTAACAACCGTCGCTCGCGAGGTTGGCGTGGAAGGACGGTTGGGTGGCCAGGCGAACGTGCCCGGCGCGGCAGGCACCTGGAAGGATTTGACGGGTAACGTCAACCTTCTGGCGGACAACCTGACCAACCAAGTGCGCGCGATCGCCGAAGTCGCAACGGCCGTGACCAAGGGCGATCTGACGCGCTCGATTCAGGTGGAGGCCAGCGGCGAAGTCGCCGAGCTGAAAGATAACATCAACACCATGATCGATAATCTCCGCCTCACAACCGACCGCAACACCGAGCAAGATTGGCTAAAGACAAACCTGGCGCGGTTTACCGGCATGCTGCAGGGACAACGCGATCTGGCCACGGTAGGACGGATGCTGCTGTCCGAGCTGGTTCCGCTGGTCAATGCCCAGCAAGGGGTGATCTACCGGACGGAAACGGAGGAATCCGCTGGAATGATACTGCTGTCGTCCTATGCCAACGATGGGCAGGATGGCCATCCCCAGAGGATACAAATCGGACAAGGTCTCGTCGGGCAGTGTGTGGTGGAAAAGCGAAGCATGCTGATCGGCGACCTGTCGGAACGCACCGTTCCAATCCGTTCGGCCTTGTTCAAGGCCACGCCCCGAGACGTAATCGTCTTACCCGTATTGTTTGAAGATCGCGTCAAAGCGGTCATCGAACTCGCATCCTTGAATTCCTTTACTGCTTCGCACCTCGCATTCCTCGAGCAACTTACGACCAGCATCGGTATCGTCCTGAACAGCATTGAGGCGACCATGCAGACGGAAGGGCTGCTGAAGCAATCCCAGCAGCTGGCTACCGAGCTTCAGACACAGCAAAGGGAATTGCAACAGAAGAACGAGCAGCTCGCGCAAAAAGCTCAGCAACTCGCCGAACAGAACGCCGAAGTCGAGCGCAAGAATCAGGAAATCGAGCAAGCGCGCCGGACGGTTGAAGAGAAGGCCAAGGAGTTGGCGCTGACGTCCAAATATAAATCCGAATTCCTGGCCAACATGTCTCATGAGTTGCGCACGCCTCTGAACAGCATTCTCGTTCTCGGCCAGCAGCTCAGCGATAATCCGGACGGAAACCTGACATCCAAACAGGTGGAATTCGCCCGAACGATTCATGGCGCCGGCACGGACTTATTGAACTTGATCAGCGACATCCTGGACCTTTCCAAAATCGAATCCGGGACGGTATCGGTACAAGCCGAGGCAGTCGTCTTCACCAGCATCCTCGAAATGGTGGCGAGACCGTTCCGCCACGAGGCGGAGAGCCGGCGGTTGAATTTCGAGGTGCAGACCGATTCGCGTCTTTTGCCCAATCTTGTTACCGACTCAAGACGTCTCCAGCAGGTGCTGAAGAACCTGTTATCGAATGCGTTCAAGTTCACCGAACAAGGCGGCGTGCGCTTGTCGGTGTCGCAAGCACGGAGTGGCTGGAGTGAGAATCATCCGACGTTGAACGCGGCGGCGTCCGTGGTGGCTTTCGAGGTTTCCGATACCGGTATCGGTATTCCGCTGGAGAAACAAAGGATCATATTCGAGGCTTTCCAGCAGGCCGATGCCAGCACGAGCCGCAAATACGGCGGCACGGGTCTGGGATTGGCAATTAGCCGGGAACTAGCCACCTTGCTGGGGGGCGAGATCCAACTGCGCAGCACTCCAGGCAAGGGCAGCACGTTCACGCTCTATCTGCCTCAGACCTATCTTGGGCCCTCTGCATCAAGCCTCGACATGAGCCTCGACATGGGGAAGGGGCATGTCTCTCCGTTGTCGTTAGCGCCCAAGCTGGCCGCGGCAGTATTATCGGTGAGCGCGGCGGAACCTATCGCAGATGACCGCGAGAATTTGCAGGCGGGCGACTCCACCCTGCTGATTGTCGAGGACGATCCCCATTACGCCAGGATCTTGTGCGACCTGGCCCGCGATACGGGGTTCAAGGTCCTTGTGGCTGCGAGCGGCGCAGAGGCCCTTGCCCTGGCCCGCGAATTTCATCCGACGGCTGTGTCTCTGGACGTTTTTCTGCCGGACATGCTGGGCTGGACGGTTCTCAATCACTTGAAGCAGGATCCGGACACGCGGCATATTCCCGTACAGATGCTGACGCTGGATGAAGACCGGCAGCATGGGTTGGCTCGCGGGGCTTTCTCATTTATTACCAAACCCGTAACGTCCACGGGGCTCGAGGCCGCGCTCGGCCGGATCAAAGAATATGCGACTCCGCGCCGCAAGCGGCTGCTGATTGTCGAAGACAATCCGGCCGAACTGCTCAGCGTCACGGAATTGCTTGGCCACGACGATATTGACGTAACGGTTGCAACAAACGGGGCCAAGGCCTTGATCGCGGCCGCTGAGTCGCCGTTCGATTGCGTGGTCCTCGATCTGCGCCTTCCCGACATGTCCGGATTTGAAGTTCTCGAGCGCCTCCGTGACACGCCATCGCTGGCCGAGATGCCCGTTGTGGTCTTCACGGGGAAAGAGCTGTCTTCCGAGGAAGACGCACGGCTTCGCGTACTGGCGCGCAGCGTCGTCGTCAAGGGCGTTGAGTCGCCCGAACGCTTGCTGGATGAGACGGCGCTGTTTCTCCACCGGGTTGTCGCCGACCTTCCGCCCGAAAAGCAGACGATGCTCGACCGACTGCATCGCTCCGACGACGCCTTAGTCGATCGGAAGGTCCTCGTGGTGGATGACGACGTACGAAATATCTTCGCGCTCAGCAGCGTCCTCGAACGCCGCGGAATGAACGTCTTGACCGCTGGAACGGGCCGCGAAGCGATTGCCACAATAGAATCGACTCCGGACGTGGCCATCGTATTGATGGACATCATGATGCCGGAAATGGACGGGTATGAAACCATGCAGGTGATCCGACAGAACCCATTGTTCCGACGCTTGCCGATCATCGCTCTGACCGCCAAGGCAATGAAGGGCGATCGCGAAAAATGCTTGGAGGCTGGTGCGTCTGAGTACCTGGCTAAGCCGGTGAATACCGAACAACTGCTTTCGGCCCTGCGCATGTGGCTTCACAGATAGCATCCTATGGGCGCGCCCGAAGCGGTTCGTTCGTCCAGCTTGAAAGGAGGGGCAATGACTGCCAAGGAAGACAAGGTCAACATCTTGATGGTGGACGATCAACCGGCGAAGCTGTTGAGTTACGAGGTCATTCTTGGTGAATTGGGAGAGAATCTAGTCAAGGCCTCCTCGGGCAAGGAGGCTCTGGAACTGCTCCTGAAAAATGATTTTGCCGTTGTCCTGCTGGACGTAAGCATGCCGGACATTGACGGATTCGAAATGGCCGATATTATCCGTCAGCATCCCCGTTTTAAGAAAACGGCGATAATCTTCATCTCCGCAGTGCATATGTCGGACCTGGACCGGCTGAAGGGGTACAAGCGGGGGGCCGTAGACTACGTTTCCGTCCCGGTCGTTCCGGAGCTATTGCGGGCTAAGGTTAGCGTGTTCGCCGAGCTGCACCGCAAGTCTCGGCAGTTGGAATTGATGAATCTGGAGCTGCATAGCCTCTCGACCAGCCTGATTACCGCGCAAGATGAGGAGCGACGCCGTATTGCGCGAGAACTGCACGATGGCCTGGGTCAGGATCTCACTGTGGCCAAGATCATGCTGCAGGGAATCTTTCGGGAGGAGAACTCGGCTGAATCGAGACAAGAGGCGATCGTCGAGATTAACAAGTTGATCGACGGCGCGCTCCAGCAGGTTCGCAGGGTGTCGTACCTCCTGCACCCTCCTTTGTTGGACGAAATCGGCCTGCGCTCGGCGCTGGGATGGTACCTGGAGGGGCTTTCGAAGCGAGGCGGCATCGAGATTGCGATGAGAATGGAACCACCGGACTTCCCCAGGCTCACGCTGGAATTGGAAACCACGTTATTCCGCGTCGTTCAAGAGGCCTTGACGAATGTTTTTCGGCATTCGGGTGCGACGAAGGCGTGCGTGACGCTGGAAAAAAGGGAACGCGAGATCGCTCTTTCGGTCTGCGATGATGGCGTAGGCATCCAAGATGGAATTCACCCGGACAGAATCGGGGTTGGCGTCGGAGGCATGCGGCAACGCGTCAAGCAACTAGGCGGAAAATTCCTGCTGCGAAACGCGGACCCTGGGGCAGTCGTCGAGGTCGTGATTCCGATTATGCCGGCTTCATCGCACGTCCCTGCGGTACCAGCAATCGTTCCCTAACCAAGCCCGGCTTCGAAGTTTGCTCCCGCCCTCTGGCATCACGTCTTGCCCTCATCTCCGAAAAATGTGCCTCCCTCCAGGAGGCACTCGATGGCGGCCACCAGATCTCTCGCAGCTTGCGACTTCTGAACGTAACCGCGCCCGCCGACGGCCCGAATCTCCGCGTTGAGCCTATGCGAGTCGTGCATGGTGAAGATCAAGATGCGGCAGTCAGGTTTTAGCTTCGCGATGTGCGAGGCGGCTTCCAGCCCGCTCATTCCGGGCATGGTGATGTCGAGTATCACCACGTCAGGTTCGATGCTCTCGACGGCGGCAATGGCTTCTCTGCCATTCCCCGCTTCTCCAGCGATCTGCCATTCAGGCCGGGATCTGGCCAGAAGTCTGCGAATTCCTTCGCGCACGATCTCATGATCGTCAACGATCAGAATTCTAGGCTTCGTATTTGGAACTCGAGCGTCTGAGCGTAATGCGAATTGTTCGGACATGTTCGGTTTGCCGCCCGCAGCTCGCCCCCAGTCTGCTTGCGCTTGCGCGCCCTCAACGCGGCGAGCAACCTGCTGCCACCGTCGAATGAAGGCCAGGGCGGGTTCGTTGGGGGAGCCACATTAGATGGTAGACGGAGCCCGAGCCGCCTGCCACTAGAATTAGAATTGCGTAGGTCTTGGCCAGCAATATCTATGCCGGCAAGGTCAACTCGACGGCAAGCGCTGCGGGATGCACGGTCGATGCTTTATAGTTAGTCCGCGGTCACCGCGACGCAAGCAAACGGCGAACCTCTTTAACTAGGACATTCATGCCAGCTGATTTCGGCACCACCGCGTCGATTCCAAAGCCGGCGGCTTCTGACTGAGGGATCGCGCCCTCGTGAAAAGTGAACAGGACCAGGGGCAGTTCTGGCGTGATCTGGTTCAGTGTGCGCGCGGCTTCCAGCCCATTCATTTGGGGCATGGCCAAGTCTAAGATGACCAAGCTGGGCTTCAACGCTCGTACTTTTGTGGTGACATCGCGTCCGTCCACAGCAAAGCCGCACACCTTCAGACCGGCCAATTCGAGATAGGCCAGCATTACATGCCGAGTTGCCGCATTGTCATCCGCAATCAGTATGGATTTCGACATTTTGCCGCGACCAATTCGATCAATTCCTGTCCAAATGGCGAGGCTATCCTTAATATATATCCTCCGTGTGGCCCATAGGGGATTGCTTGTATTTTTCGGTTGCATTGTCCTTAGCGGCTTCGGCCTGGGATAGCTTTCGCAATCAGCTCCGCGACCGCCTCCTGCGTGTATTCTGAGAACGGAAATCATCTTCTGAATTCCCTTTCGGCGCTACCGGGTTTTACCAGCTCAAATTACACGATTCGCCCTATGGCTATTGCTTCCGTGACATTCTTACCTTTCAATATGCATTACGGATTGCGACTGCACGAACCTCAACGTCCGATTCCGGATCCGCAAAAAGCGAGGTACCCATGACGTTCGAGAAGCACGTCTCCTTGCGTCAAGCCGAGCGGCTGACGGGAATCTGCCGGCACACCCTCCGGCTCTGGCTCGAGCACGATCTCGGCCTGACTTTCCCAAGAATCTCCCGCGGCAGCAAATTCCTGATCCTGGAAAGGGATCTCGAAATGGTTTTGCGCCGGCGCGAAGGACACCTGCAACAACCGAACGCCAGTCGAAATGGCGGCAGACACCGACGCGTTCGTGGTCTCCTTTCGAGCGGGCGTGCCCACGGACTATCTCGACCCCTTCGGAAGGGCACGGTTGCTACGTCCCGATAATCAGTTTCTCAGAGCGTTATCACCTTCCCACGGCTCTGCCAATCCGTCCCAAGTGGGCTGAAGCCGCTCCGAAGATGCTGGCGAAGGCGCAGGCGAAGTATGGTATTAAATGATCTAAGGCTGGGTAGCTCAGATGGTTAGAGCGTGGCACTCATAACGCCGAGGTCGAGGGTTCGAATCCCTCCCCAGCCACCATCCGCAGAGCCGAGGAATGAATTAGCTTCTGTCGCTCGTCGAATTAGTGCCTTCTTTCCTAGTCGCGCGACCAATCAGCCTGCTCGCCCCGGGCGTAGCTCGGAGCTCCAATGCCGTCGCTGTTCCCTGCAACAGCCCGCTGATACGATGGTGGACGAGCGCCGGCTTGGCGACTCCACGATGCAAATGGATCTGGCCCAACGCGTTTTCCGCGCAATTGCGGAGCAGCGAATGGTTCGCCCGGGCGACCGCCTCGGCGTGGGCGTGTCGGGCGGCGCCGATTCGCTGGCCCTGCTCCTGCTGCTCGAGCAGTTGCGCGGCCGGCTCGGGATTCGACTGACGATTCTGCACTTCAATCACCAGCTGCGCGGCGCGGAATCGGAAGCTGATGAACGGTTCGTTGCCGAGCTGGCGGCCGAGCGGGGCATGGACTTTCTGGCGGGCCGCGAGGACGTTGCCCGCGCGGCGCGCGCTCGGAAGTGGAACCTCGAAGACGCGGCGCGGAGGCTGCGCTACGCGTTCTTCTCCTCGGCCGTACGCATGGCCCGCGTGACGCGCATTGCCGTGGCGCACACCGCCGACGATCAGGCGGAAACCGTGCTCGCGCGTCTGGTGCGTGGCACGGGCCCTGCAGGCCTGGCGGCGATCTACCCGGTAAAGGGCCACGTCGTCCGCCCGCTGCTCGGCGTGCGGCGGGCTGAGTTGCGCGAGTTTCTGGAGGGTCTGCGCCAGCCTTGGCGCGAGGACGCTTCGAACCTGGACACGGCGCGGCTGCGCGCGCGCCTGCGCCACCGGATCCTGCCTGTGATTGAGCGCGAGTTGCAACCGGCCATCGTGGCGCACCTTGGCCGCCTGGCGCGAATGGCGCGCGATGACGAGGCGTTCTGGGAGGTGTTTGTGGCCGAGCGCCTCACCGCGCTGGCTTGCCGGGAGGGTGGCCGGCTCGGCATCCGCTGCGCGGATTTGCTGGCGCCGCTCCCGTGGGCTGGCGGGGAGCCGCGCGGCGCGGCGCAGTTGGCGTTGACGCGGCGGCTGGTGCGCGGCCTCGTGACGAATTTGCGCGGGGATTGCCGGCAACTCACGGCGCGTCACGTCGAGCAAGTGTTGCATCTGGCGGCGGAGAGTTCGAGCGGGCATCGCACGGAATTGCCCGGCCTGGTAGCCGAGCGCAGTTTTGACTGGATTTGGCTTGAGCCTGTGCGGCCCGTAAAGGGCCCGGAGCCCGCCGGGGCGGAGGAAACGTTGGGTGAATGCGGGGCGTCTAAATCTATGGAGCCTTCCACCCATGAGTTTACTCACGTTGTAGAACTGGGGCGGCTGAGAGGCGCGACGATGGTTGCTGTTCCGGAAATTAAGAGGCGCTTCCGGCTGAAAGTGATTGACTGGTCTGGTGCGGCGCGCGACACTACACAACAGGGTGCTCTCGATAGGGACTTGCTTCATTCACCCCTGCTTTTCCGCAACTGGCGTCCCGGTGATTCCTTCCGGCCCCAGGGCCGCCGGCACACGCATAAGTTGAAGCAATTCTTGCGGGAGGCCCGCATCGCGGTGCGCGATCGCACCGGATGGCCGGTGCTCACCAGCGCGGGGTCGGTGGTATGGACGCGCGGGCTGCCAGTTGCCGCAGCGTTTGCGCCGCGCAGGGCCACTCGGACGGGGGTTGTGATCGTCGAGGAGGAGATGTGAAGGCGGAGCTCGAACGCGTCTATTCCCCACAGCAACTGGAGAAGCGCGTGAACTCGCTCGGCCGGGCCATCTCGCGCGACTACGAGGGACGCACCGTGGACGTTGTGGTGCTCCTCGAGAACGCCTTCGTCTTCGCCGCAGATCTGGTGCGCTGCATTTCGGGGCGCGTGGTTTGCCATTTCGTCCGCGCGGAAATCCGCGACGTCCAGTTCGGCGGCCACAATCGCCGCGAGATTTATTTCACCCGCCCGCCGCGCCTGGAGAACCGGGACGTGTTGCTGATTGACGCGGTGGTGCAATCGGGGTTGACCCAGGACTACCTGCTCAAACGCCTGCAGGAGAGCCGGCCGCGATCGCTCCGCCTTGCGGTGCTGTTCGACAAGCCGGCCGAACGTAGGGTGAACCTAAAGCCTGATTACTTTGGCTTCGCGGCCGCATCTAAGTATTTAGCTGGATATGGGCTGGCGGGAAGCAGAGGCTGGTATCGTAATCTACCGTATGTCGGTGTGCAGCCGCGGCGCGCGCTAGGGCGCGCGGCGAGCAAGCGCTCCGCGCGGGTCGGGCGAGCGAGGTAAGACGTGAATTCGAGTTCCACGGCGAAAACAATTCTTTTCTGGATGTTTATCGTGCTGTTGTGCGTCGTTCTCTGGCGCATGGTTTCGGCCAGCGGGCAGTCTGCCCGCGAGGAGCAGCCGAACTACAGCGACTTCATGGCCCAGGTGGATCGCGGCAACGTCCGGGAGATTACTCTTTACCTGTCCCCGAACAGCTACGATATCGAGGGTGAATGGCGCGAGCCCGCCAAGAAATTCCGGCTGACCGTGTTCAAGGAAATGGCCCCGGATCTCACCAAGGAATTGCGCGACAAGGGCGTTCTCATCAACGTGAAGGAAGTGACGCGCGCCGATTGGCTCAATTTCCTGCTTACCGCTGCGCCGCTCTTCCTGCTCGTAGGGTTCTGGATCATCATGATGCGCCAGATGCAGGCTGGCGGGAATAAGGCGCTCAGCTTCGGCAAGTCGCGCGCCCGCTTGCTCACCGCGCAGCAGAAAAAAGCCACATTCAAGGACGTAGCGGGCATTGACGAGGCCAAGGAAGAACTCCAGGAGATTATCGACTTCCTGAAGGATCCGCAGAAGTTTCAAAAGCTCGGCGGGCGCATCCCCAAGGGAGTGCTGTTGGTCGGGCCTCCCGGCACGGGCAAAACGCTGCTGGCCCGGGCCATCGCCGGCGAAGCCAACGTGCCCTTCTTCTCCATCTCGGGTTCGGACTTCGTGGAGATGTTTGTCGGCGTGGGCGCCAGCCGCGTGCGCGACCTTTTCGAGCAGGGTAAGAAGAATGCGCCCTGCATTATCTTCATCGACGAAATTGACGCCGTAGGGCGTCACCGCGGCGCCGGATTGGGCGGCGGGCATGACGAACGCGAGCAGACGCTCAACGCGTTGCTGGTGGAAATGGACGGCTTTGAATCGAACGAGGGCGTCATTCTGATTGCCGCCACCAACCGGCCCGACGTGCTTGATCCAGCGCTGCTGCGCCCGGGCCGCTTCGACCGCCGCGTCGTGGTACCTCGCCCGGATATCAAGGGACGCGAGGAGATTCTCCGCGTGCACACGCGCAAGGTGCCTATCTCCGACGATGTGGATCTGTCCGTCATCGCTCGCGGCACTCCCGGTTTTTCCGGGGCCGACCTAGCCAACCTGGTGAACGAGGCCGCGCTCTGGGCGGCGCGTCAGAACCGTAAGCTGGTCTTCATGGCGGACTTCGAAATGTCCAAGGACAAAGTCCTGATGGGCGTTGAGCGCAAGTCCATGATTCTGTCGGAAGAGGAGAAGAAGAACACCGCTTACCACGAGGCGGGTCACGCCTTGGTGGCGGCGATGACCGCAGGCGCCGACCCGCTGCACAAAGTCACCATTATTCCGCGCGGCATGGCCTTGGGGCTGACAATGCAGCTTCCGATCGACGACAAACACACCTATACCCGGGACTACCTCATTGGCACGCTCACCGTCTTGATGGGCGGCCGCTCGGCTGAGGAGATTTTCCTCGGTCACATCACCACCGGTGCGGGGAACGATATCGAACGGGCCACCGACATCGCGCGCAAGATGGTCTGCGACTGGGGCATGAGCGATTTGGGTCCTCTGGCCTTCGGCAAGAAGGAAGAGGCCATCTTCCTGGGTCGTGAGATTGCGCAGCACCGCGACTATTCCGAGGACACTGCGATCAAGATCGACAACGAGGTTCGCAGGATTGTGACCGCTTCGTACACCACCGCGCGGAGCCTCCTCGAAAACAACCGCGACACCCTGGAACGCATCGCGCAGGCCCTGCTCGAGCGCGAAGTGCTCGATGCCGTCGAGCTGCGCCTCCTGATGGAAGGCAAGCCGCTGCCGGAGAAGGTCCGGCCGGCGCCTCCGCAACCGCCCTCGCAAGCGCTGCCGGGCGTTGAGCCCAAGCAGGCGCCGCGGCCCGAACTGCGTCCCGCCCCGGGCTTCAGCAAGGGCTGAGCGCGGGGCCTCCGCGTGGGGCTCCCTCCAACCTCTGTTCTGGGTCGCTTCCGGCGGCGTACAATAGGCTCATGCCGAAGAATGCCGCGCCGCCAATCGAAGTTACCTGCCCGTGTTGCCAATCGCGTCTGACGGTGGACCCGCAACTTGCTGTGGTGCTTGCTCACGTCGCGCCGGTGAAAGCCGCGCCGGACGTGGACATTTCGGATTCCGCGCGGATTTTGGCCGATCAGGCGCAGCGGCGAGAAGACAAATTCCGCGATTCGTGGGACGCCGAGCGCAAGAAAGAAGATGTGCTTGCGCGCAAGTTTGAAGAGGCGCTAAAGAAGGCCAAAGAGCAGCCTGTCGAAAAACCTGTGCGCGACTTTGACCTGGAATAATCCGCTCGCCGGGAACCGCCGGGCGTCCGCCGAAGGAAATATGGGACGGTCCCGCCGAATTCGTCTGGCCGCAGCGTTCGGTCTGGGAATGGGTCTGGCGGCGCCTCTGGTTATTGTCGCGCAGAAAGCGACGCTGCCTCGCGCACGCGTGCTCGATAGCAACGTCGAACTCCGGCGCGACGCCGCGACGGGTGAAATGCGCGCCCAGCCCCCCAACGCCGGCCCCGAGGCGCCTCCCGTCGCTCCTGCCATTCGCGCGCGCGTCTCTTTGGTCGAGGTGGATTGCACGGTCAGCGCGCCGGACGGGACGCTCGTACGAGGCCTGACGCGGAACGATTTCAGGCTCACGGAAGACGGCGCCGAGCAAACCATCGCGTCTTTCGACGCTGCGACGACGCCGGCCAGCATCGCCCTGCTCCTCGATGACAGCCCAAGCATTTTTCGCGAGCTGGGCGAATCCCGCGACGCGGCGCGTTCGTTGACGCGCTCGCTCAGACCCGAGGATGAAGTAGCCGTCGCGGCCTTCGCTGACCAGACTCGGCTCCTGCTGCCCTTCTCGCGGGACCGCAATCTGCTGGCGGCCGCTCTGGCGTCGCCGGATCTGGCCCGCGTGGCCGATTCCTCGCAATCATTCATCTATCAGGCCGCGTATCTCACGGCGCACGAGCTTTTCTCCGGCCGCTCGGGGCGAAAGGTCATCGTCCTTTTGACCGATGGAGAAGACAGCGGACTGGGCCTCACCTGGGACCCCGCAAGCATGCATGCGCGGCCGGGAGCGGCCGGCCGCGCTCTGGCTTTTGACGACGTCGCGCGCGAACTGGCGTCGCAAGGCGTTGCGCTCTACGTCATCTCGACCGAGGGTCGTCCGCGCGCGATGACCGCCGCATGGCTTGCCGAGCATCGGAATGAGCCGATCGTGACGCCCGATGCGCGGAAGCTGGGCATCCCGGAATACACGCTGTACCTGGCCGAGATGGTGCGGCAAGTCGGCGGAGACGTCTATTTTCTTCGAGAGGTTGGCGGGCTTGCAGAGGCCTATCGCCGGATCGCGCTCGCGGTCAGCGCCGAGTATACGCTCGGCTATTATCCCGCAGCGGGCACGGCGCGGCCGGGCTGGCGGGAGTTGGGGGTCGAATTGCTGCCCGGCGTGAATGCCTTTCCAGTTGGTGCGCGCGTCAGCCACCGCGCCGCCTACTACCTTCCTGCCGCTCCTAGAGATAGACCGCTCCCGCGCGCCGCTGGAGATAGAATGGGGCGGTAAGGCAGTAAGGATCGATGTCGATGCTGACGCGGAAACGTTACCGGTTGCGTCTGCCGTCCCAGACGCTCGAGCTCGGCCGGCGGACCTTGCTCATGGGTGTACTCAACGTCACGCCCGACAGCTTCTTCGACGGGGGCGTTTATCAGGACTCGCCGTCTGCCATCGGGCGGGCGCTCGAACTCGAGCGCGCAGGCGCCGACTTGCTGGATATCGGAGGCGAATCCACGCGCCCCGGTGCCGACCCGGTGAGCGCGGAGGAAGAGTTGTCGCGCGTTCTGCCGGTGCTCGAAGGTTTGCGCGGCAAGATACGCATCCCGATTTCGCTCGACACGCAAAAGGCGACGGTGGCTGAAGCGGGAATCGCGGCCGGCGTGCAAATCATCAATGACATCAGCGGCCTTCGCACCGACCCTGCCCTTGGCGAAGTGGTTCGACGCCGCCGCGTCGCGCTCGTGCTGATACACATGCGCGGCACGCCGAGCACGATGCACCGCGGCCCGTTTGCCTCCGACGTGATGCGCGATGTCGTCGCCGGCCTGAAGGCCGCGCTCGGCCGCGCCGGCCGCGCGCGACTTTCGAAGTCGCAGCTCCTCATCGACCCGGGCATTGGCTTCGGCAAGAAATACGCGCAAAATTACGAGTTGCTGGCGCGCCTGCCGGAGCTGGCTCGGCTTGGCTATCCGCTGGTGGTGGGCACGTCGCGGAAAGTGTTTATCGGGTGGAAGCTCGCGGGTGACGGCGAGAAGTCGCCGTGGCCGATCGAACAGCGCGAGTGGGGCACGGCCGCGACGGTTACGGCGGCGATTCTGGGAGGCGCGCACGTGGTCCGCGTGCACGACGTCGCAGATATGGCGCAGGTCGCCCGCATCAGCGACGCCATCGTCACAGGGCAGTGAGGACGGTACCGATGTTTTCACGCAAGACCCTATGGGCTGGCCTGGCTATCGGTTCGTTCTTTGCGATGCCTTGGCCGGCATCCGCACAGATTTCTCCGGCTGAGCCCGATCCACTTGCGCGAATGCGTGCGGCGGCCAGCGCGCAGACTTGCTCGGTGAACGAGGCCTCGGCCTGCGCTCAGGCAAATCCCAAAATCGTTGCGGCCGCGCTCGGCCCGTCCTCACTTGCCGACAACCTGCGTCGCCTCGACGACCTCGTTCCCCGCGCGACCGGAACGCCCGGCTTCGATCGAGCGGCGGCCTGGGCCGTCGCGGCTTTCCGCGAAGCCGGAGTGGATGAGGTATCTGCGGAAGATCAATACGGTGTCCCTTTGGCCGCGGGCGGCGAGGCTAAACAGAAAAATATCGTCGCGGTAATCCACGGTCGCGAAAAGCCTGAAGAGTTTGTGCTGCTCGGCGCCCATCTCGACTCGAGCACGCCCGGCGCCTCGGACAATAGCGCGAGCGCGGCGCTTATCGTCGAAGCGGCTCGCGACATCCATCTCACCGGGCTGCGTCCGCGGCGCTCCATCCGTTTCGTGCTCTTCGGTGGCGAAGAGCAGGGTCTGCTCGGCTCCTGGGCCTACGTGCGCGCCCACCGCGCCGAGCTCGATCGAGCAATTGCCGTAGTGATCTTCGCTGAGGGCGCCGGGCGCGTTACCGGTTTCTCGCTCGGAGGCCGGCTTGATCTCGAGCCCGGCGTGCGCGAGGCATTCGCGGTCGCGCCTGTCGACACTTGGAACATCGGCCACAACACCTACGACGCGCCCCTGCGCGCTGATAACTTCGATTTTCTGCTCGAAGGCGTGCCGAACCTGCTCGCCAACCGGGAAGGCGCCGGGGCTTCTCCAACCGATACCGCAGCGGCGGACGCTCGCCCCAAATTGGACCTGGATGGCTTGAAGCATGACGCCGCTGTCGCCGGCGTGCTCGCATTTGCTCTGGCCGAGCGCTCCACGCCCCTCGCCCGCCGCCTTTCGCGCGCGGAAGTCGAGGCCCTCCTGAGCAAGACCGGCCTCGACGCACAAATGAAGCAGGCCGGCACGTGGGGCGCCTGGGAAATCGGCCAGCGCGGCCGGCCGTAACCGATAGAGTCTGATACACGGAGTGAGCCTGCGTGGGCGCGCTATAATAGAGGTGTATGGCTTCCCCTCCGGCGTCTTCGCTTGGCCAGGCTCACGGCGCGCCGCGCCGCGCTATTCTCGCAATCGATTATGGCCGTCGGCGCATTGGACTGGCTCTGTCCGATGCTTCCGCATTGACCGCGCGCCCTCTTGCGACCTGGACGCGAACCAATCGCCGCCGGGACCTGCTGCGACTTCGCGAACTGTGCCGAACGCATGAAGTCGGCAAAATTGTTGTCGGTTGGCCGGTTCATCTCGATGGCGCGCCGGCGGAGATGGCTGAGGAGGCCGCCCGGTTTGCGGAGCGCCTCCGCAAGCAACTGGGGTTGCCGGTCGACTTGCTGGACGAACGACTGAGCAGTTGGGAAGCGGAGCAGACGATTCGCGAAACGGTGCTGCGCGGCAGGGCGTCGCTGCGGAACCGAAAGACGCTCGATGATGTCGCCGCAGCGGTGATCCTGCGCGATTACTTGTCCCGCGCGGGCGCGCGGGGTTGAAATGCGGCGCGTGGCCTTGATTTTCTGTCTCGGACTGGCCGGGCTGGTTGGGGCGGCCGGGTGGGTCGCGCTGGCGCTTTACGCGCCGTATCAGGGTTTCGCCGCGCCGGGCGTGTACGTGGATATTCCGCGCGGAGCCTCGAGCCGGACGATCGCGCGGTTGCTTGCCGATCAAGGCGTCGTGCGCAACCGCTGGGTGTTTGAAGCACTCAGCCGCCGGCGCTCCCGGCGGACGCTGCAGGCGGGCGAGTATTTTTTCGACCATCCGGCAACGGCGTTTGAGGTATTTGACGCGCTCGCCAACGGCCGCGTATTCGTTCGCGAACTGGTGATTCCCGAGGGCTATTCAATGTTCGACATCGCGGACCTGGTTGCGCGCGAAGGCTTCACGAGCCGCGATGATTTTCTCGCCGCCGCGCGTGATCCCGCGCCCGTCCGCGACCTCGCGCCGAACGCCCGCAGCCTCGAGGGCTTTCTCTTTCCGGCCACCTACGAGTTTCCGCGGCATCCCAGCGGCGAAGACATGGTCGCGGCCATGGTGAAACGCTTCCGGGAGGAATGGGCTACGCTCTCCGCGCGGCCGTCGGATCCGCCCGAGCGTTCGCTCGAGCAGTCGGTGACGCTGGCCTCGCTGGTCGAGCGTGAAACGCCGAAACCGGACGAGCGCCCGCTGGTCGCCGGGGTGTTCACCAACCGCTTGCGCCGCAACGTGCCTTTGCAATGTGATCCAACCGTCGTGTACGCGCTGGAGCTGGCCGGGCAATACAGCGGCACGCTTAACGCGCGCGACCTGCCGTTCGATTCTCCCTACAATACGTATCGCCACCCGGGCTTGCCGCCGGGCCCGATTGCGAATCCCGGAGACGCATCGTTGCGCGCGGCTCTCGCTCCCGCCGCCACCGACTACCTCTATTTCGTCGCCAACACCGAAGGTGGCCACTTGTTTGGCAAGACGCTCGTGGAGCACAATCGTAACGTGGCCCAGTATCGTCGCCGCCTGGCGGAGGAACGAAACGGGGCGGGTTCCTCGGCCGCCCCGCGGGGCGGACTGGAAAGCTCGCGCCCGACAGGATCACACTGAAAGCGCCATGAAAACCATTACTCCCGACACGAAGAAGCAAAAGATTTTGGAAGTCGGCCGCGAATTGGGTGTGGAACGATTCACGCCCGCCGAGATCGAACAGATTCGCCGCCAGCTTGTCGTGCGGCTCGGGGCGGCCGGCAAGACCGCGCCGGATTATATTGCCGAAGTCCTCGAAGACGCCGGCCTCAAGGTCTCCCTGACGACGCAGGCCGATGCCGAAGACCTTTACGAAGAAGAGTTCCGCGACCTGCTGCATTTCGCCACGTTGGAAGAGGCCGAGATGTGCCTGGTGCGCCTGGACGAACTGCTGCGCAAGTTCCGTTCGGAGGGTGAGAAATCCGCCGCCGAGCGGGTGATCGAGGTCGCGCGGCTGGGCCGGCGCCGTGCGGAGATGATCGCGCGCAACCCGCGTGTCGATGCGCAGAAGCGCGAGGAGAAGCAGGAAATTCTGCAATGGTTTGTGATCTGGCTGCAGACCCCCGAGGCGTTTTTCGATTGGCTCGAGGTGCGCAAGCAATCGCCGGATTATCGTCGGCGTTTCGGCCAAAGCGCGTACGCAGCGGGGGAATAGTAAGCGCGTGGCCGAGGTGCTCCACCGTCTGGAAGTCGAGTCGCTCGATTTGGGTCCGGACGTGCGCGCGGTCCTGCTCGAATTGATTGAACCGGAGACGCGGGAGCCGGTGAAGGGCCGCGAGGCCGCGCGGGTTTGGGCGGCGATCGTTCCGGCGCTGGCGGCCGGGGAAAAGTGGGCGCTCGATTTCTTCGCCCACCTGGACCGCGTGCGGGACTTTTGCAGCCGCCACGGCATCGCTTTCCGCGAATCGGATGTGCTGGTGGTGCCGCGGCTTCCGGCGGGTTCGCTCGTCGCGATTTTCGAACGCTTTGCCGGCGAAACCTTCGGAGTGCGCGCCGGCAGCCCGCTCGCATCGGGCGACGCGACGCTGGAAGGCGCGCTGGCTGAACGGGGCCTGGACGCTTATCGGGAAGCGTTCCCCAGATATCTGTTTTGCGCCGTGTGCGATTTCGAGAATGGCTTTCTGACGGTGCTCAGCGAGCACCTGTGGGCGTCGGAGATTATTCGCCGTGCCCGTGCCTCGCTGGATGGTTTGCCCGTCGCGGTCGCCCGGCCAGTCTAGCATCCGCGCGGCGCTGACGCTGCGGGTTCGCTGCTGAGCATTTCGGTTTGCACCTGTGCGAGGGGGAAGCACAAACTGAAGTCTAACGGTCGAGTTCGATACTCTGCATTCATTCTACTATTGCTGTGCGTTGCGGCGGTCGGCAGCGCCGTCAGTCAAAGACGTGTTGTCGCGCCCGGCCAGGTGCGTCCCGCGCTCGATGCCACCTCGGCGCAGCTCGTTGCGGCATATAACGATCAGGCCCGGACGGTGCGCAGCTTGAACGCCACCGTGCGCATGAGCCCTGTCGCGGGTTCGACCTACAGCGGCGTCATCGAGCAGTATCACGACGTGGGCGGTTTCATTCTGGCCTCGCGCCCGGAAATGATTCGCATCATCGGCCAGGCCCCCGTCGTGGCGAAAGACATCTTCGACATGGTGAGCGACGGCCGCGCGTTTCGTATCTTTATTCCGTCGAAGAACAAGTTTTTGGTTGGCTCGACGGTCCTCGAACGGCCGTCGAAAAACGCCATCGAAAATCTCCGTCCGCAGCACATTTTGGACGCGCTTTTTTGGCCTGAGTTGCCCGCAAGCGAATCGGTGCTCTTCGAGCAGTTTGACGCCTCCCCCGCGCGCTACTACATTTTGACGGCCGTGCGCCGATCGGATTCCGGTCTCGAGATTGCCCGCAAGGTCTGGTTTGATCGCGCGGACCTGCGTATCTCCCGGATCGAGATTTACGGCCCCGCCGGTCGTCTTGATTCAGACATTGCCTATTCCGATTGGCGGGAGGGCGGGGCGGCGGCTGCGGCGCCCGCGGGCCCGGCGTTTCCTCGCGAGATTCGTATCACGCGGCCGCAGGAGGATTACCAGCTTGCGCTTTCCATCACCAAGCTGACTCTCAATGGCGACATCGCCGCCGATCGCTTTGCGCTGGCACAGCCGCCCGGCACCGAGTTGGTGCGCGTGGGCGAGGACGACCGGGGTGCGCAGCCATGATCGGCCAGATGGTTCTGCGCAACGTCATCCATCGGCCGGTGCGCACGGTCGTGAGCGTTCTAGCCGTCGCAGTGGAAGTGACTCTGGTCATCGTCATCGTGGGGCTCACGAGCGGCATGGTGCAGGAGACCGCGAAGCGCATCGAGGGCGTAGGCGCAGACGTGATGCTCCAGCCGCCCTCCGCGTCGGTCTTCCTCGCTTTCAGCGGAGCGCCCATGCCCATCCGCATCGCCGATCGCTTGCGCGAGCTGAAATACGTGCAGGCGGTTGCGCCGGTCTTGTTGCAATTCAATTCCACCGGGGGCATCGACGTTCTCTACGGCATTGATCCGGAGAGCTTCCGCGACGTTTCGGGCGGCTTCGTGTTTCTCCAGGGGCGCGATATGACTGGCCCCGACGACGTGCTGGTCGACGACTTTGCGGCGCGCTCGAAGGATCTTGGGGTCGGCAGCACGTACCGCCTCCTCGATCACGATTTCCACGTTGCGGGCATCGTCGACCACG
>Ga0210394_10002366_pt1 | contig 26030 bp, 22 predicted proteins | sample IncBWC12MmetaG_FD_160121 | JGI IMG/M metagenome (GOLD analysis project Ga0210394, IMG submission 160121) | Forest soil microbial communities from Barre Woods Harvard Forest LTER site, Petersham, Massachusetts, United States - Inc-BW-C-12-M | ecosystem: Environmental > Terrestrial > Soil >...
CAGCCTGACGTCAAATAGTTCCCGAGCAAAGCGATCTGTGCTGTATCGGTCCCGTCGGTGACCGTGAGCGTGCCGCCTTCGGCGTTGCCCGAAAAGCTCGCCGTCGTATTGGCTCCATAACTCACATTCGCAAGATCCAGAGCGTCAGAGCCAGTTAGTCCCGAAACTTGGCCCGTGAAAGCGATCCCGTCATCAAGCTTGAGCGTGCCAGTGGAGCCCGCGAAGGTTATCGATTGTGCGCTGACACCATCGATCACCACGGTGGCGCCATCGGTAACCGTGATTGCCGATGCAGTGTTGAGCGTGAGGATTATCGAGCTAGTTCGCAATCTAAAGAAATGATTTGGCGATGTTGTCACGCAAAAAGTCGTTGCCACACGGTCAAGCAAGAGAAGAAGCAGCAGGGCGAAGCCGCACAAATAGCGCACGTCTGTTATGGCGGTTTTACAAGTTCTGGGCATACTTCACCGATCGAGACTGGCTACCGCGTTTACAACGAACCAATCGCCTGTCGCCGCAGCGACTACCCCAACGCAGTATTAGCAATTGTATTCAGCTTTGGACCAGAACGCGAACAACAGCATCAGCAAGGAACGGCATCTCCGCGAGCATACATGGAACTTAGACGGCCCGCCTTATCGAGATGTCTCGCGCCGGCGACGGCAGCCGCCGTCCAATTCGCCCGAGTTCACTGAGATGCGCCTTTACGCCAAGAAGCACCGCGCAAGCGACCCAGCTTGAGCCCCAAAAGTCTACCGTGAAACTGATGAGGATGATGGCAGTTAGTGCAACCCCGAGTACCAACCCGAGTTTTTTCTCCATGGGTGACAGGTCGATTTTAGGAGAGGACACTGGAAGAGCAACGCCCGCAATCAACGAAAGGCAAACAAGAATGGAACCAGGGACGCCATAATTAAGGGCTAGCATGAGCCAAAGCGCATCAATCGAATGGTTGATATCCAGATATTCGGGAAAAGGACCGAAACCCAACCCGAACCAAGGTGACTGGTGTACCGCAGCAATCACTTGATACCAAGTCATAAGCCGATAAAAACCTGACGCCGGATCAAAAATTAAATTATTAAACAAAAAATGTAGGATCGAATGCCCGGAAATCCATACCGCGCCAATCCCCGTCGCGCAAACACCAATCAGGAAAAGCCACTTCAACGGCACACCCGAGAGAATTCGATTGTAAGTCAGCAGACTGAATCCAATTATCAGGCTTTGCATAGGTGCTGTGGAGACTGCGGCAATCGCTCCGACAATACAGCCTGCGATCGAGAGCTTTTGGAACCTAATTCTGACATAAGACGCAATGATCAGACCTATGCAAGACATCATACCCAAAATGATCGGATGCTCGAATGGACCTTTTGCACGGAAAAATCCTTCCCGATAGTTATCTGCCGCGCCTAGACTCATGTCCGCGCCCGAGTACGTGCGATATCCGGTGAGTGCAGTCGCTAACCAGTGTAGCACGAATCTTTGGCTAAGCGTATCTAAAACTGCGAGCAGCCCCACGATGGCGACGAGGCTACAAAACAAGCTTATAAACTTCAAAGCTTGGCCGCGCTCCGACAATAGCACTCGCGTTACAAAGTATCCCATGCAGAATTCGAGAGCGATCGGTCCGCCATGATTCAATGCCGACGTGAAACCTGTGATATTGGCCGGGGCAAAAATCATCCAAAATCCCGATAAAAAAACGAAAAGATCCGTAACGAGAAAACGGTAGCGGCCAGTCCGCATCTTTTGGGCCAACCGAGAAACTATTAAAGGTGCGAGAACAATGTAAAGCAGCCGGGTGACGGTGAAGCGAAGACCAAATATGTAAAGTGAAAACTCTTCCGGGAGAACGATTGATATGGCTAGTAATGTCAACCAGAACGGCAACTTGACCGCCGTACGTACCGCCGTCTGATGCGTGTGACGCGTCAACCTACCCGTCGCAGGTTGAGCTGAACCAGCCAACGTTTGGATCCTCATGCTCGGCAACCCTTAAACGAGTGGTTTAAGACACCCATCTTGGAAGGTCTCACTTATTTTGTGATCTACAAGGGACTGATCAATTTTGTGACCGATCCACCTCGCGATTGGTCGCGACTCTTGTGATGATTCATGCTGTTTATCCTAGCGCGGAGGACCTAGCGACTGAGTCTTGTCTTGCCCTGATATCTCGCCTGTAACACTGTTCCAAAATCAGCGGAAGAAACCCGGCAGAGTAATGCTAAAGTGCAATGATACTGTCCCGGCCCTCCGGCGCCAATCCATGTAAGATTAATGGCGGTTGACGCTTGTGGCCGCACGCGTCAGCACTTCTGCATATCGCTGAAGGCACGCGTCAATAGAGAACCGACTTACGGATTCAGCCTTTAGCTCCTCGCGTGCCTCCCGCCAATGATCGCGGTCCGCGACAACCGCGCACATCGCCTCGATTAGAACCGCGCGATTAATTTGAGAACAAAACCGCGCGCTGCCCATACTGGGCCAGTCGACCGCCTCAGGATCGCCCAGGGGATTACCGACCACGAACCCTCGACGTTGGTCGTCGCCTACCTGCTCACGCGCCCCACCGACCTCGCTGAGGACGACCGGCAATCCGGCGAAGAGCGCCTCCATTGACGCCAAGGACCAGCCTTCGAAGAAAGAATCGAGGACGAAGGCGTCTGCCGCGGCCAACAGCGTAGACACATCAGGGCAGGGTCCGTGTAAATGGATCTGACCGGCGCAGGGCAAGCTGTCGCGGAGCCGCCGCACTTGCTCGAAGTAAAATGGATCAATAACAGCGCCCGCGATGAGCAGGTGCGCGTCAGGACATGCACGCGCCACATCGGAGAATGCTGTGACGAGCCCGAACGTATTCTTCTGGAGCGCATACCTCGCCAGCGAGACAAAGAGAAACTCGTCGCGCAATCCTAGCCAAGCCCGCGCTTGGCTCCTGTTCCGGTGGATTATGTGGTGATCATCGACGCCATTAGGGATCGTGACGATGCATTCCGGTGAATATCCAGGGTTGGCCCTCAAGTACTGCCGTCGGACGAGCTCGCTGACGGCAACAAAACCGGTGATCTGCTGGCTTCGCAACTGTTCTCTCGGCCAAGTATCTTTCTCTAAGAGATCGTGCGCGCCATGCAGGGTCTCGATGGTCGGAATGCGTGCGTCGGCGGCTGCAGCCACTAACCAGTCAGGCGGACAGTGCATGCTGATGACGTCCGGACGCTGCGTTTCGAGCCATTGCCGGATGTCACCCTCAGGGATCCTGACCATTGGAACGCCATCGAGGCGAAGCGAATCGGCCGCCCGATCGCCAGAGCGCGCCAACGGAGTATGCGCAACAACAGTGTCAAGGCCGTGCGAGGGCAGGCCCTGAGCCAGAAATAAGGCCACAATTTCCAGTCCGCCGAGGTCCAACGTCCCGGTCGCGACCATGCAACGCAGTCGTTGACGGTTGGCGGGCCACGGGGGGTCCCCTGTCGAACGGATTGTCGCGGCTGGCAGGACCCCGACCTCCCGGGTCGGCGAGTCATTTCTTCGCAGACTGCTCTGGTCGCCCAAGGGCAGCGATCGCGGCCATTCGTCAACCCTACTCGGTGTGCCGGCCGGTGTGGGATCGATGGTTTTCGCGAGAATGGTGTGTACGACGCCGCGAGCACCCGCAGGGATCGGCCATCTGTAACGCTGGCCCCACAGGAACATGTCGAACGCCAAGTCCCGGAACCGCTGCCATAGTCTACTCATATTGAGTCCCTACCTCTTGAGTGATTGCGCACAGAAAAGCTCTATGTCGCGCCGTGATCGTCCGGGCGATTGTAAATCGGCCCCAGCCTTGCCAACGCGTCACAGCATCTGAAAACGACAACAACATTCGGCTGCTAGCGGTCATAGTGATGGATTGGGTGAGCGGCTTTTTTTACCCCGCAATCGCTCTATTCGGACTCGCAATCGCTCGAAATATTCAGTGAATTTGGAAGGGGGACGCCAAGTGATAACATTATTATCCGGGTCGAACAGCTGATCTATTCGCGTCTTGGCGAAAGGTTTCAGACGGTTTTTCACGTAGTTGTTGGGCGTGTGATAAACCCACGACCAATATGGTGTCGTAAGAGTGCTTGGATCGACGGGCGATACGTAACGGAACTCAAAGCCCGCCGGAGGATTTTCGAAACACAGGCCCATAGCTGAGCGTGTCGCGACATCCCACTCCGGCCGCACAATTTTGCTGCGCTCCATATCAAATGAGGACGTTTTCACATATTCGAGTGCAAGCTCCCGATCCAAGATGAACAGCGCCTCATATGGATAATCCAGATTGACGAACGCAAATCCATCCACATCTACGCGCTTTCGTGACTTGAAATCACTCACGCCGACTTGATCAGCCAGATAAAGGCAATTATCGATATCATTGTACTCGACGCGCTGAAATGCAGGTATCAATCTTTCCCGCTTGAGCCTCTCTCGAAAATATACGAAGTAGCAGAAATTGTCGAAGGAAAGCAGCATATCATCTTCAAGATAGATGAAGTGGGTATAATCCGATTCCGCGCTGAGAAACCTATCAACAATCAAATGTTTATGGCTCCACGGCAGGAGCCAAGGGTCCACAAGTTTTGGAAAGCTCTCGATCGAGAGGCTCTTTTTTGAGTTAGGACGTACGGGAATGGAGGAGAAAAGTGGTGCGCACAGATCCCTAATCTGCTTGTGAGCTATTTGATCATCGACGTTAGTTATAATAACGACGTCGAGAATCTCCACAGGATATGCAGTTAATGCTCGAAGGACCTGAAAGACATATTGGAGGCGCGTTTCTCGGAAGTGAAAAGTCACCGCAGTAAGTATTCGAACCGGATATTCTGCTACCGTACCTAACTCAGGCATACTTCACCGCTATCGTTCCTATGCCTCAGCCGTCACGTTACGGGAACTCAGGAGAGGCCGACAAATTGCCGAAGTTGTGCAGCTAAAGTTCTCCCTGTTGAAGACGCATTCCAAAATCACGGTAAACAGCTTCGGACCATTGCGCCGCGCTATATCCAGCATTGTAGATGGCGTCAACTCGGTGCCTCACCCTTTATTTTCGCGTGGACAATCAAAGGCGTCGATGGGATAATTCGCTTTTGGTTTTGCTGTCAGCAAGCGTGGCCGGTCGGTTGGATCCGGCGAATTTGAATTGACCGGCCTTCGCTAACCGTAATCGCAAATGACGAATAGTTCGATCCACAATTGCACTTCTGGTCGGAACTCGAATAGGCTCCAGGGCCGAATAGTGAAACTTGGTCCGTAACTTGCCGTGATCTCAATTGTCATACCAGCGCGTAATGAAGGCTCTGTGATCGGCCGAGCTCTCAGGGCCCTCGTAACTGACGCGGCACCCAAGGAAATTGACGTGATCGTCGTTTGCAATGGATGCACGGACGGAACTGCAAGCGTCGCTCGCGAATTTGGTCCAGTTGTTCGCGTGATCGAAACGACGTCGGGCGGTAAGGCTAACGCGCTAAATCTGGGCGACCAGGCTGCCAAAACCTTCCCGCGCATCTACGCCGATGCCGACGTTGTTATTTCGCTCAAGACTGCTCGGGCATTGACAACTCGCCTCGACGCGGGTGACGTCTTGGCAGTTGCACCTCAAGCACGCATCAGTCTGAGTGGCTGCTCGTGGTTTGTGCGTGCTTACTACGAGATCAGGTCTCGACTGCCCTCAGCTCGTGAAGGCATCGGGGGCTCTGGGGTTTACGCCGTTTCGGAAGCGGGTCGCCGGCGGTTTGGCCGATTTCCCGATGTCATTGCAGATGACGGTTATGTCCGCATCCAGTTCAGGCCTGAGGAGCGGGAAACTCTTGTCGATGCCCACTCGATCGTATTTGCCCCTCACACGATCAAGGATCTCATACTCATTAGGATCCGCGCCTATTATGGGACATTTGAATTGGCGCGCCGTTTCCCTGATCTTTGGAAGAACAGAGGGGAGAGTAATCATAAAACCGTCGTTCGCCTTCTAAGCTCCCCCTGGCTGTGGCCCAAACTGTTAATCTACTACTATGTAAATATCATCGCGCGCTACCAAGCTCTTGCCCGATTTCGTGCTGCGAATTTTCTTTGGGAGCGAGATAATACATCGCGAAATGCCGTTGCCAAAACATAGGATATTCTGGGAGGGCCGTTCTTGATTTTTCCGCTTACCCCCGTCGCCGTCGGCGCCATTGGATGTCTGGCGTACTTTTCCCCGTACGCCTTCCGGCTTTCCAGTGTCAGCGCCTTGCGCAGACGGGTGACCAAAGACCGCGTGCTAGTCTTAACGTACGACGATGGTCCAAGCAGTTCGACGACGCCGGCAATCTTAGAACTTTTGCGCCATCACAATGCAAAAGCTACATTTTTTATGTTAGGACGTAGCGCGCGGCATAATTCGAATGTTGCCAATCAGATCGTCGAAGAAGGTCACGACGTCGGCTGCCATTCTGACCAGCATTTCAATGCCTGGAAAGTTGCTCCCTGGAAAGCTGTGGCAGATATCAACGCGGGTTATGACCGGCTCTCGTCTTGGGTAGCATCAGACGGGATGTACCGACCACCATTCGGGAAGATGACGCTGCCTACCCACCTCGCTATTCGGCGTCGGGGGGCTCCTGTAGGCTGGTGGACCATCGCGTCGGGGGATACGTATAGCCCGCTACCTCAGCCCGAGCTAGTGGTGGATCGCCTAAAACGCGATGGCGGTGGCGTCATTCTTATGCACGATTTGGATCGAACGCCAGACAGAAACGCTTTTGTACTCGAAACAACGGCTCGCCTGTTGGAAGCTGCGGCACGCAACTCGTTCAACATCAAGCGACTGAGCGAACTCCATGAATAGGAAGGACCATCGTGCGACGGCCCTCGACGTCCTCATTAAGCCTTCGTGATATTTCGTCCCGACGCTCCTGCGCGAGAACATGCATTGCGCGTGTCAATGATGAGCTTGGCGTGAACTGCAAGCGCTTTGTAGTCAATCGCGTCATGGTCGGTGGCGATCAGCACGGCGTCGTATTCAGATAAACGATCGTACTCAAGCGGAACCGATTTGCGTCCTGTAAGCGAAGGGTGCTCCCGCGTTCGGGGAATAACGGGAATCAAGGGGTCATGCACATCACAAAGCGCCCCCCGCTTTTCTAAAAGCTCAATGAGCCTAAGTGATGGGCTTTCACGGGTATCATCGATGTTCTTCTTATACGCAAGACCCAGCACGAGAATTCTGGCGCCACGGAGACCCAGCCCGCTCCGAGCGTTAAGTTCGTCGGCAATCCGGGATACCACGTGTCGCGGCATATTGCCGTTTATCTCACCAGCCAGTTCAATGAAACGCGTCGAAAGATCGTACTCTCGCGCTTTCCATGTCAAATAAAACGGGTCGATAGGAATGCAGTGACCGCCAAGGCCAGGACCGGGATAAAACGGCATGAAGCCGAACGGCTTCGATTTTGCGGCGTCAATTACTTCCCAAACATCGATACCCATTGCCGCGTATAGAACCTTAAGTTCGTTGACGAGCGCGATATTAACCGAGCGAAAGATGTTCTCTGTAAGCTTAACGGCCTCAGCTACCTCCGGACTGGAAACAAGCACCGTACGCGCGACGAATGCGCTGTAAAGAGCATCGGCCAGCCTTAGTGCATCGGGCCCATCGCCACCGACTACTTTTGGAATTTTGGTAGTTGAAAATTCGCTGTTTCCAGGATCTTCACGCTCGGCGCTGTAGGCAAGGTAAAAATCCTTACCGCTCGCCAACTTCGACTTCTCCAAAATTGGTTTGACAACGTCTCGAGTCGTCCCAGGATACGTCGTAGACTCCAAAACAATGAGTTGACCCGTCCGCAATACTGGGGCGATCGCGTGCGCAGTCCTTTCGACAAACGTCAGGTCTGGCTCGCGATGGCTGGTCAGTGGCGTTGGCACACAGACAAGGATAGCATCCGCTTCAGCTAGCTGAGAAACTTCCGTCGTAGGAAGGAAGCGGCCCCGGCTAATTGCGCCAGAGAACAGATCTGCGGACAAGTGCCGAATGTAGGTCCGCCCATCCTTTAACGCCGCAATCTTTTCTGCATCGATGTCGAATCCCACCACTTTGAAGCCCGCATCATTCAAGGCCTTCACAAGCGGCAAACCGACATAACCCAAGCCCATAATTGCGACAACCGCGGTGCGGTTACGAAACCGCGCGACTAGACCGTCAATGAAAGATTCCTTCGACAATTTCGTTACTCTAACGAGTGATTCTTGATCGGGACAATTTTTACCCACTTACTCACTACGCTCAGCTTAATTTTGGCAATTTGGTATGTAGCGGAAACGAAATTCCCGAGATGGGCCGACCGTGAAGAAACGACGATCGCCACGTCGGCGTTCAATTTCAATTCCTCGAACAAAACTGAATTAGCTCCGTCAACGCGCCTGCTGGATAATGATCGATATCCTGCCGATGCCAGGCTTGTCAACGAGCCCCAAAATCATTCGCGTTAACCCAAAGGCCTAACCGGTAAACTTCCTCATCAAAATCTTCTATCGCCGCCGATTGATAAACCTCGTCTTTCGCCAACATCGTGACAACTGCGGCATTGACCGTTATCGTGAAAACGACGCTTACCATGCCCGTTAGTTCCAGTCGCGAGAGCCGCGCGCATCTTGTGATCGACAAGCCGATATGCTTTGTTGCGAGTGTGGATAGGGTGTCCGAGAATTTCGATTGCATGAGCGATCCTTCTTCGCAAAGAAGCGCCTCCACCAGTCAGCTAAATATCTTAATTCCGCCCCTTCCGAGACCTAAGCGCTCAGAAATTTGCTATGCGTAATAAAGTTCTCGCGGTGGCATCGGGGGGCGGACATTGGATTCAGATGAGACGCCTGCAACCCGCCTTTGACGGATTAGAAGTTGCCTACGTTGGTGTTTTGCCGACCTATGCCGAGGAGGTTCCCGATCACCGTTTCTACGCTGTGCGTGATGTCACACGCTGGGATCGGTGGGGACTCGTCGTGCTGATGTCACAACTGATTGTCGTATTGCTTAAGGAGCGACCACGTGTCGTAATCACAACAGGCTCGGCTCCCGGTGTAATTACGCTCGCGCTCGCCAAGGTTTTGTTGCGCTCCAAGACGATATGGATCGACAGCATTGCCAATTGTGAGGAAATGTCGTCATCCGGCCGACAAGCGCGTCGCTTTGCCGACGTGTGGCTCACGCAATGGCCCCGACTCCAACGGCCCGGCGGTCCCGAGTACTGGGGAGATGTCCTTTGATTTTCGTGACAGTAGGTTCGATGATGCCATTCGACCGGCTCATTCAGGCCATGGACAAGTGGGCGGAGCATCATCCCGATCAGGACGTGCTGGCTCAGATAGGCGGAGGACAATATGTACCCTCACATATGCGCTCGACGCGTATGCTCTCGCCGAGCGAATTTCGCAACGCCGTGGGGGCGTGTGCGATCGTGGTAGCGCACGCCGGAATGGGTAGCTTCTTTAGTTGCATGGAGATGCGTAAACCGATTGTCATGCTGCCGCGCTATGCATCGAGAGGTGAGGTTACGACCGATCATCAGGTCCGTGCGGTGCACTGGTTGCGGAATAAGCCCGGCGTTTATGTGGCCATGGCAGAAGACGAAATAGTGGGCGCTATCGACCTAGCGCTAAACGCCGGGAGTGTTGATGTCGGCGATTTCCGCCGTTTCGCCTCCGAGCTGTTCTTGAAAAAAATTCGACAATTCCTTGTGCAATAGCGTCGGCAGTATCGCCTCCTTTGGGAGTTTCGGATGCTCAATGTTGGCCTGATCGGACTCGGCAAAATGGGAATTTCCCATCTTGCTATCGTCAACGCCCATCCCGAGGTGAACTTGATCGGTGTGTGCGATACTTCCAGTTATATCCGCGGTGTGCTTAACAAGTACACAGGCGTCCAGGTCTATTCCGATTACCAGGCGCTGCTCGATGCCAAGAACCTTGAGGCTGTCTTCATCGCAACACCGTCACGTTACCATGCGCAAATGGTTCGCGCAGCGCTCGACAAAAATCTCAACGTGTTCTGCGAAAAGCCCTTCTGTCTTGATGTCGCCGACGGTCAACAACTTGCCGAGCTCGCAGAACGCAAAGGTTCGGTCAATCAGGTGGGCTATCACAATCGCTTCGTGGGGTCTTTCAAGGAGGCGAAGCGCCTGATCGACGCGAACGCGCTCGGCCGCATTCACCACGTCCGAGCGGAGGCCTACGGCCCGGTGGTGCTTCAGCCCAGAGGGTCGACGTGGCGTGCAAGTGGAAAGGACGGTGGTGGTTGTCTTTATGATTATGCGTGCCACGCGATCGACATTGTCAATTTCCTCTTGGGCCGCCCGCAAGCGGTTGGCGGCACCGTGATTAATAAGATCTTTTCTCGTGACGTCGATGACGAGGTTTATACAACACTGTATTTTGCCGACGGAATGACGGGCCAACTCGCGGCCAATTGGAGCGACGAGAGCTTCCGCAGAATGTCTACCCAGGTGAGCGTCTGGGGAACGAACGGACGAATGGTGATAGACCGCCAAGAGGTCAAGACGTTCATCCGCGAAGGGAGCGGCCAGTCTGTTAGAGCGGGGTGGAACGTTCGCTACACCACGGATCTTCCCAACGACGTTTGGTATTATTTGCGCGGCGAAGAGTATTCGGCGCAGATCGACTATTTTATTCAGTGCGTGAAAGAACACCGCAAGGAGAATATCTCCTCGTTCGCGTCTGCCGTTGAGACCGACCTGGTCGTCTCGATGATGCTGCAGGACGCCGAAAAATCCCGGACGGCAGTGGATAGGAACTCGACGCGTCAGACGAGTGATCCGGTGGCGTCGCGCGGCTTGTTACGCAAGCTCAAGAGCGCGCTGACGTAGCGTTGCCAGCGGCGTTGTCTCGAAGGGATGGGCCATGAATAGAATCCTGTTCGGCGACAATCAATTTTTTGCCGTCAATCATATGTCGGAGGAGAAGGCGCGAGCCCAGGCCATTCGCTTTCAGGATACCGCAGCGATCATCGAGGTGCTCGATATTGCCTACGATGCTGGCATCCGTGCGTTCATGTGCACGACACATGATCGCGTTGCCGATATCTGCGCGCATGTCCGCGCAAACCCTCAGCGTTATTCCCAGTTCGAGTTTTATCCGTGCATGCCCTACGCACACAAATATGCCAATGCAGTAACCGAGCATGGGATGATCGAAGCATTGCGACGGTTCCTGCCGCAGGAGAGTCCTATCGCGGCGCTTCTGAAGGGTGGCATGTCAGTGGCGACAAAGGACGTTGAAGGAATTGTCAGGTTGCTTATTGACGCCGAAATGAAGATGTTCAAAGACCTGAAGACGCCATTCATTTTTCTTCAGAACGTGGTAACGGATCTGATCCTCGGGATCGGCGTCAAGGACGCCTTCCGAGTCTTCGCCGACCACGTGCGCAAGCGGTACCGAGCAGAGCCGGGTTTTATTACCATGAATATGCCGCGGTTGCTCGACGTACTGGAAAACATTGGCCTGGAAAATCCGATCATTTGCACGAACATCAATAAGATCGGGTTTCGTATGTGCGGCGGCATCGAGCTCTACGAGAAGACCATCGCCACTCGTAAGTTCCGACCTATCGCTATGTCGGTACTCGCGTCCGGCGCCTTGCCGCCGCGCGAGGCGATCGAATATGTTTGTGGTCAAAAGAACATCAGATCTATCGTGTTCGGTGCTTCGAGCAGGAGGAATATCCTGCAAACGAAAAAACTTATCGACGAATGCAGCGGGGGCTAGCCGTTGATCTTTTCATATGATTGAGCGTAAGCGAACTTCCAAGTACCGCCGATGACGACGAACGCATGGAGTAAGTTCCTTATGGAGTAAGTTCCTTATGTGAAAAAAAATCGAACCTCACGAATTTAAAATAGATGATGCGAAACGCAAGGATCGCTTGGGGAATCCGTTTTACGAAATCCGCACCGGACCACGTTATCCGCGGGCAGAACATGGATTCTTTGCGGGCAGCGGCGGAGCTGCCGTGGGTTCCGTTACCTTCCTGGTATGGGCGCTCGACGCTCCACAGGCGCCAAACGATGGGAGTGCCAATCGTCGCCCCTGCTCAGCTATCGGCGGGACGCTTGCAACTGCGGGAGGGCTGGCATTGAGGACCTCCGGAGGATCGCTGTTTGCACTGGACGCGACAACCGCGAAAGAGCTTTGGCTTGTGGGCCACGGCGGAATAACTTGAGCACTGCCGATCTCGTTCACGTCCGAAGGACATCAGGTAATCGCCGTGTGAGCCAGTCGGGCAAGGTTTTCTGTTCGGCCTGTAGCGATCAAACGGCCCCCGAGCCTAACGGCGTAATTTACCATATTCGAACCCATTCTACCGTGGAGATCCCGACACATGTGCGTCATAACTGCAACTTGTAATGCACAGGCAACTATTTTAAGAGGGTTGAGCTAAGCTCCTGCACCTTGAGCCAAGCTCCTGCACCTTGAGCCAAGCTCCTGCACGATGGCCCATTTCGAAGATTCGGATCTAACGAGTCGGTAAAACCGAACGGAACCTGGTCGTGAAGGCGTATAATGAGAGCGTTCGTCCCCCGCAGACCGTTTCGAGGACGCGAGACTTTCTCTTCGTTGCGAGACCTGCCGTTTACATTCTTGTTGTACTTGGTGTGCTCGCCACTTCTTTCCTTTACAAGCTTCGGGTTGATAATATTTTTGCTTGCCAAGCCAGTGGATACACCTCTGACAGATATCTCGAAAGATGCGACGCAACAGATTACGCTGATTACGAGCACGGAGCCTTTTGGTTTGACCTGGAACCTGAGGCGGAAAAGTCCGCGGTAAGTGCGGATGTGCTATTCCTTGACGGCAGCCAAATGCAGTTCGCATTCTCCACAGCTGCAACAGCGAAATGGTTCTCGACAACGCCGAGCAGATATTATCTCCTCGGTTTTTTCGCTTTCGAAAACTCCATATTTGAGGGAGCGCTGCTGCGCAAGTTGAAGCCCAGAGCCAAGGTCTACGTAATCGCTATAAGTGATTTCTTTGAGCCATCCGAGGCCCCAGTAGCCAAAGCTATGATGCACGATGCTGCACAGCGATCCAAATATAAGATCAAGCGCTATTTGCAATTCGTCCATAAGGCGATTTGTATGAAGCTAACTAAAATCTGCGGGAACAGTATGGTTGTCTTTCGGTCACGCCAAACTGGGATGTCGTATATGCCATTGACGAACAAGTTCAAGGGCCGTGAACGTCCAGTCTCCTACGATCAACAAATTGATGAGCGAAAAATCGACAGCGCCATAGCGATTGGGCGGAGCTTTCTATCTGAACTGCCCGTTAAAACCGAATGTGTCATACTCACCGCGATTCCTACCGTTAGCACAAAACTTAGCGTCGCAAGTGCCATAGCAAAAGGACTTGGAAAAATGTTAGTGGTTCCGCAGCAGTTTGATGACCTTCAAACGTTTGATGGGCTTCATTTGGAACACGCAAGTGCGGAACGCTGGTCCGAAGCCTTTTTCGAAATCGCCGGCCCTCAGATTCAGGAATGTCTCGAGGCCACTCATAACGGTGGCAATCTACAGCGGAGTGCGGAGTAGTGCATGCGTCCGATGATGAGTTGGCTGCCGGTAGCGCCCAATTTTCGCGCGGATCTTGGAGTGGCTCTGGAGTCTCCGAATCCAACGGATTGTCTCGAAAGGCTTGCCTCTCTCGCCCAGCACCGCCTAGGCTATCTTGAAACGATCCAACTTGATCGGGCACTCGGCCGACTGACGTCGGAACCGGGGTCTGGATTTACGGTAGTTCGGCTTGCCCTCCTTGCTTCATCAACGGTTGACCACTTATTACCTGCGATCCGTGTCGCCGGATTGCGCCGACGACTGCTGATCGATGTCCATAAGGGGCAATACGGCCAATATCGACAGGACATGCTCGATCCCGCATCCTCGCTGCACCAGTTCGCCCCGCAATTTGTTTTGCTCTCGATAACGGCAAGAAACACGATTGCTAGCGTGCCACTCACGGCAACAGCCGAGGAAGTCGACGAGGCAATCAGCCGATCTATCGATGAGTTACGCTTGCTGTGGCGGAAGGCGCGTGAGACATTTAACGCGACGATTATCCAGCAAACCTTTCTTGACATCACTGAACCGCTATTTGGCAGCTACGACCGCTTGGTCCCTGGAGCTCCCGCTCGGGTGGTCATGGAGCTCAACAATCAACTGCCGAAGGTTGCGGTACTAGATGGCGTTTTGCTTCTTGATGTCGCGCGCGCCAGTGAGCGCGATGGCATCGATGGGTGGTTTGATACGGGAAGTTGGTTACAGGGCAAGCTTGAAGTTGCGCCCGAGGCAGCACCTTCATATGGTGAGATGGTTTCCCGCATCGTAGCTGCGCAACGCGGCCTATCAAAAAAATGCCTTGTCTTCGATCTCGACAATACTCTTTGGGGCGGCGTGATCGGTGATGACGGACTCGAGGGCCTAGTTCTCGGAGAAGGGAGCGCAGCTGGGGAGGCGCACCTTGCGCTACAACGCTATGCGAAACAACTCAAAGAGCGCGGCGTCATTCTGGCCGTCTGCTCAAAGAACGATCCGGCAATTGCTAAAGCTGCGTTTAATGAGCACCCCGAGATGGCGCTTAAGCGGTCGGACATTTCCGCCTTCGTAGCGAACTGGAGTGATAAAGCCGAAAACCTCAAGGCTATCGCCGCCGGATTGAACATCGGGCTCGACAGTCTGGTCTTTGTAGATGACAATCCGGTGGAACGGGCACGCATTCGGCACAGCCTGCCTATGGTCGCCGTTCCAGAACTGCCCCAGGATATTGCACACTACGTACGCTGCCTCGCCGATGCGGGATATTTCGAGGCGGTCGCCTTCACCTCCGAGGATCGGCAGCGTGCGGACCAATATATGGCAAATGCTGAGCGCGAAGACCTGTTCGAATTGTCGGGAAACTTGGATGACTTCCTGCGAAGTCTGCAGATGTCAGTCGTATTCGGGAAGTTTACCCCAGGCGATCTTGCGCGCGTCACGCAACTGTTTAACAAAACCAATCAGTTCAACACGACTACCAAGCGATACTCTGCGGAAGAGATAGCTAATTTCGCCGCCGCAAAGCAAACGGTAACTTTGCAATTCCGGCTCCTGGACAAATACGGCGACAACGGACTTGTCAGCGCCATGATACTCCATCCGGACCCCAAGCAGGTAGAGATATTTGAGATCGACAATTGGGTCATGAGCTGTCGCGTTTTCGGCCGACAATTAGAGTTTGAAGCGATGAACATTGCGGTGGAGCAGGCTCGCTGTCACGGGGGCAAGGCACTTCGGGCCGACTACATCCAGACGCCCAAAAACCGCGTAATAAGTGAACTGTTTCCTAATCTCGGCTTCTTTCCACTTGATAGAACGCCTGGAAATGGCGGTACGAGCTGGTTCTTGGATCTCGCCAAATATATCGCCCGGTCGACCCATATTTCCCGGCAGGGAACGTAAGATGACTGATCAAGAGGTTCTGGACAGCTTTACCCGGATTCTTCGCGATCTTTTGCTGGACGACTCGATCGTCCTTTTGATGGAAACTCGGCGGCAAGACGTTCCCAACTGGGACTCTTTCAACTATATCAATTTTATGGTCGCGGTCGAAATCGAATTCGGGGTGAAGTTCAAGGTGGCTGACATAGAGTCTTTTGAGAATGTTGGCGCCATAATTGCCGAGACCCAGGCACTTGTGCGGTAGCTCGCATGCCCGGCGTCGCACTTGCATCCAGGACTTTCGCTTCCGACGATCAGGTCACGTTTGCGCGTCTTTCCGGGGATTTCAATCCAATACATTTGGACCCAATCGCTGCGCGAAAGACCCAGGCAGGGGCAGTAGTTGTACATGGAATCCACGCCATTCTTTGGGCGCTCGACAAGCTTGTTGAGTTAGGCACGGTCCCCGAGGAGATTGTCTCCCTGAAAGTTCAGTTCAGGAATTTCATTCCTGTCGGTAAGCAGCTAGAGTTGAAACTATTAAGTTGTGACGACAAGTCGATTCGACTAGAGCTCTGCCTCGGGAAACTTACGGCGGTCACTCTAGTTGTCGCGTTGGGGATGCGCAAAAGGACCGCGGGTATTGACGTACCGGATACTGCACCCAGAATGAGCGTAACGGACCAACCGGCAATTTTTTTTCGGTTTGAAGAGATGGCGAGACTGAGTGGATGGATGGATACCCTAGGTCCGGCCAACGATATCCAGCGGCACTTTCCATACGCCTCGTCGGCGATTGGGAGTTACCGAGTCACGGCTATCGCTCTCCTATCCAAGTTAGTTGGCATGATCTGCCCGGGCCTGCACTCCTTGTTTGGAGGGTTCGCGGTCCAATTGGTGGACAATTCGCGCAATGAAGATTGCATTAGGTTCCAAGTAAGCGCAACGGATGAACGCTTCCGAATGGTTCGAATGAGCGTTTCCGGCGCCGGCATGTGCGGCTCCGTGCAGGCCTTCCTACGTTGGCCGCCAATTGCACAGGCTTCGCTGAGTGAAATTATGAATATCGTCGGCCCGACCGAGTTTACGGCAAGCACCGCATTGATTGTCGGTGGGTCGCGCGGATTGGGGGCGCTAACGGCGAAGATTATTGCGGCAGGCGGCGGTAAGGTCATCCTTACTTACGCGACTGGTCGGTCTGATGCAGCAGAACTCATTGAGGAGATCCGGAGTCAAACAGCGAGTGACGTTTGCCAGGCCTTGCCATATAACATCCATGAAGAAGCCGCCTCCCAACTAATGACTGTTCGTGCTAGCGTCACTCATTTGTATTATTTCGCCACCAGCAACATCTCTAGGCAGAAGGAGAGCATCTTCGTAATGAGTTTGTTTGACGAATTTGTAAAAATGTACGTCAAGGGATTTTATGATTGCTGTTGTTACCTCGGCAAGCACGGGTTAGGGCCGCTCACTGCGTTCTATCCATCCTCGGTATTCGTTGAAAGCAATCCACCGGACATGGCTGAGTACTGCATGGCAAAAATGGCAGGCGAAATGCTATGTGCCAATATGAATCGCACCGGTGGCCGCGTTCACACAATTGTCGGCCGGCTGCCGCGCCTCCTGACGGACCAAACAGCGACACTGATTCCGGTCGAAACGGGGGATCCTTTGAAGGTCATGCTACCCGTGGTCCGCAACGTTCAATCTTCACGGTCAACCCGCTAACAGCTCGACACAGTGTAGAGGAGCCGTATTCCCGGTGCTCTTTAACTCCTACGAGTTCATCTTCGCCTTCCTGCCAGCGACACTTGCGGGTTTCTTTGTACTTGGCACTGTTTCGCGGACCGCGGCGCTACGCTGGGTCATCTTTGCTTCGCTGGTATTCTACGCTTTATGGCGGCCGCTCAACGTAGTGATTATTGCGCCGTCAATCCTGGTAAACTTCATCTTGGCGCGGGTTCTGCAGCGACTGGCAAACGATGAAAAGCGATCTCGAAGCGCCCGATTAGTCCTTTTGTTGGGTATTGCCTTCAATATCGCCTTTCTCGGCTGTTTCAAATATATCGACTTCGGATTGAGTACTATCAACGACATATTCGGCACGACTCTTCTCTTAACGCACGTCATTCTGCCCTTGGGAATTTCCTTCATTACGTTTCAGAAAATTGCTTTCCTGATCGACGTCCATGCCGGGCGTGTAAAGTCATTCACTCTTCAGGACTATTGCCTGTTCGTATTATTTTTCCCCCAGCTTATCGCGGGTCCCATTGTACATTACCGTGAGATGATGCCCCAATTCCACAACGTATCATGCCGTTTTAACAAGGAGAATTTTGCCGTTGGTCTTACATTGTTGTTTTTCGGTCTTTTTAAGAAGGTCGTGCTCGCCGATCAAATGGCGACTGTGGTTACCCCGATCTATGACCGGGCGGTCTCGGGTGATACGGTTTCTCTGCTGCTGGCGTGGACGGCAGCCATCGGGTTCACGTTGCAAATCTATTTCGATTTCTCGGGCTATACCGACATGGCGCTTGGCGCGGCTCGGTTTTTCGGAATCCGACTGCCGCCAAACTTCAACTCGCCGCTTAAGGCCAGCAGCATCATTGATTTCTGGTTGCGTTGGCACATGACCTTAACGCGCTTCTTGACGGCATACATCTATAATCCCTTGACGCTATGGTTGACGAGGCGCCGGCTGGCCAAAGGCCTTCCTGGTTTTGGCGGGGGCAAAACGACGATCGGTGCATTTGTCTATCTGCTGATGCTCCCATTACTTTTAACAATGTGTGTTTCTGGGCTTTGGCACGGTGCCGGCTATGGTTTTATCGTTTGGGGTTTGCTTCACGGTCTCTATCTCACAATTAATCACGCGTGGCGCGTACTCAGGCCGCGGTTGTGGTCAGACAAAGCAAGCTACGAACGCCTTATGCAGCCCGTTGGTCAAGTATTAACTTTCACATTAGTAGCCGCGGCGATGGTTTTCTTTCGGTCTCCCACAATAACGTCGGCCATCGATCTGATAAAGGGATTGATCGGTCAGAACGGTGTGGAGCTGCCGCAAGAGATTTACGATCACCTCGGGCCGCTAGCCGGCTGGTTGCATCGCGTAGGTGTGGCCAGTGTGAGTCCGGCATTATGGAGCGGTCAAGAATTTGGAAGGATGATCGGATGGATCTTCGCCTTGATGTTGATTGCTCTGGCTTGTCCAAACACGCTTCAAATCCTTGCTCGATATGAGCCTGCGCTCGGTGTGACGCCGCTTACAGCAGGCATGGCGGGTAGAAGAATCATTGAATGGAATACCTCCCTTCCTTGGGCGATTGGAGTATCTATCGTTGCTGCGATCGGGATTCTTTCCCTAGGCGGCCCAAGTGAGTTTTTATATTGGCAGTTCTAATTTTATAAGGGTTTTCCGAGTCTGACGGGGTGACAGTATCTTAATCGGCATTGGATCGGGATTTGCGGTCAGGTCCATTCCTTATGTGACGAATTCAATGTGTTTTCGAGATCCGGGAATCCGCCGTACCGAAACCGGGCCAGATACGTCTCGATCAAGGCCTCTTCGACCGAGCTCTCGCGCCGCCGATAGCGTTCCATGTCGCCGTCTCAAAGGTTCTGCGTCCGCGGCTCAGTATCCGCAGCTTGACCTCGCCGGCCTTGGCCGCAGCTTGCGCTGGTAGTTTTCGAACATTCAGTTTGGGCTGAGCGGCGCTCGGTGACTGTTGCTCTTTAGTTGCGCCTATATTAGATTTACTCGGGGCGCGATCGTTTGAATCGTTTGGGACATTCAGTGAAGTTTTTCGCGCGCGACCATCGCCCTGCAAAGCGCTTTAGAGTTTGCCGACTCACGCTTGACGTATCGTTCGACCGGCTAAACCAGCAAGTAGCATTGACGCTGGTCGACGTACGTAATGGCTGATCAGCAACCACACGCAGTTGATACCCATCCGCGGTTGTGCGGCCGAGTTTGGCCCCACGGCCGCCAGGGAAAGACTCACCTCGAACCTCTGCTCAAGCGCACTTGGCTCGACGTCGCTCAGCCAAACTTAAGAGGAGACTGCCGACCGCGACAATCGTGTTCGCCAATCTTCACGTTCGGCGCTTCAGCGCCCCAAGGATTGACCCCTGCTCCAGACGCGTCGGTCCGCATGCTTCATCATCGGGATTTAAAAGGCTGAGGAGAATCGCAATGATAAAGCGAATCATCTGGGGAGTGGTCGGAACGACTATCGTTCTCATTGGTATCGTCGTTGGCGGTGCCTATCATTATTTAGAGGCCGATGACGTCAAATTTATTCCGGAGAACTGGCCTGCCATCTCCTGGCGGGTACAAATCTATTTGAAGAAAGCCTATGGAGGGATTCCCGAGCTGTCCTGGACCGAGCTTTTGAAAATGACCACGCAACAAGGTGGCTTTTCTTTGCAAAGGGCGGTTACGTGGGACCAAAGCGTGGATGCAGCCCTCACCAATCCATATATCAGCCACGAGGATCAGGAAGTTGGCCGTCACCTATTCAGCGAGAACTGTACAAGATGTCATGGTCCAGATGGTGAAGGTGCCCTCGGGCCGTCACTGGCGCGATTTGGGTACAAAAACGGTGACAGCGATACGGCGGTTTACAGGGTCTTGACTGATGGCCTTTCCGGTACCGCAATGGTACCGACGCATCTATCGTTCGCAGAACGTTGGCAAGTGATCGGGTATCTAAGAACTTTGCAACTCCATTCTGTCAAAAGCAATCAAGAACGACGTCCACTGGGTATCCAGGTTAGTAGTGAGCAGATTATGAGGGCTGACGGCAGTCCTGGTGAATGGCTAACGTATTCGGGTTCTCTCAGCGGCTGGCGGTACTCCTCGTTATCTGAAATCATTCCCGCAAACGTATCGAAGCTTCGACTTCGTTGGGTTCATCAATCCGACACGAACGATGTCAAATTCGAGTCAACCCCCCTCGTGGTCGGCAACACTATTTTTGCCACCGAACCGCCTGCGACCGTCGTGGCTCTGGACGCGACGACGGGCGAAGTAATCTGGAAATACCAACGACCCGTACCTACCAATCTGCCGCTCTGTTGCGGTAAGGTGAATAGGGGACTTGCTATCCTGGATAGTTCACTCTTTTTTGGCAGCCTGGACGGATATTTAGTTGCTATTGATGCGGACACAGGGAAAGTGAAATGGCAAGTTCGGATAATGAGCCCATCAGATGGATATTCAATTACCGGAGCGCCGCTTGTTGTGAACCATTCTGTCGTCATCGGGGGATCTGGCGGCGAGTTTGGCGTTCGCGGCTTCCTTGCCGCATACAACGTCACGACCGGCCAGCAGGTATGGAAGTTCGACACCATTCCCGGGCCGGGCGAAACTGGACATGAGACGTGGCAGAACGACGCTTGGAAAGACGGCGGCGGTGCAACTTGGGTTACGGGAAGTTATGACCCGTCGCTTGATCTTCTCTACTGGGGAGTCGCTAACCCCGCCCCAGCGTTAGCGGGTGACGGACGCCCCGGCGATAACCTTTTCACCAACAGCGTGATTGCGTTGCATGGAAGTTCAGGAAAACTTGCTTGGTATTTCCAATTTACACCGCACGATGAACACGACTGGGATTCGGCCCAAACGCCAATTTTAGCTGATTTACTCATAGACGACTTAACGCGAAAGGTCATTTGTTGGCCGAATAGGAACGGGTTCTATTATGTGCTCGACAGGGTCACTGGCCAATTTCTGGCAGGCATGCCATTTGTTGAACTAAACTGGGCCAAAGGACTCACGTCTCAGGGAAAACCCATTGTAACAAATGCGGACACAGTCACTGGGGGTGGTCGCGTCACAAAACCCGGTCTCCTGGGTGGGATCAATTGGTGGCCTGATGCCTTCAACCCCTCGTTGGGATTGGTTTTCATACATGCCTTGGAAAGCCAATCCGTTTTTACGAAAGCTGATAGTGTTACCCGCCGGCAAGAGCATCGGCTCTTTATGGGCAGTGGCGGATCGAGTATTGGCCCGGTTACCACCGTGGTACGGGCGCTGGACGCCGCCACGGGCGTCAAACGATGGGAGTACCAATCGCCACCCGGATCGACGGACGTCGGCGGCATGCTCGCGACGGCGGGAGGGCTGGTATTTGGGACTTCGGGAGGCTCGCTGTTCGCGCTGGACGCGGTAACCGGGAAAGAGCTTTGGCTTATGGGCCTCGGAGGAGAAACTCATTCACCGCCGATCTCGTTCACGTCGGAAGGACAACAGGTGATTGCCGTGTGGGCGGGACGGGCAATGTTTCTGTTTGGCTTACAGTGATCAAATGGGTCTCGTGATTCGTCGGCCGAGAACTCGAATTTTCAGAATTTCTTTCTCCCGGCCGTTGAGCACACATGGTACAGATCGAGTCGTTGAGGAGGGAAAGATTTTTGGCTCATTGCGCACACTAGTCCTCGAATTAGCAAATCCCTCAATCCTCGTCATCAAGCATCCACACCACAATCTCTGATCATTAATTAGCCAGATCACATGTCAGTGAAAATGCAATTGTATTGCTCATCTAGCGCCTCACGAAACCCCCTGACCTTCTCTCTAATTAAATGCTTCACGTTGTCCGCGTTTTTCTCCAGTTCACAGAATTTTTCGATCAGTCGATCCGCTTTCAAGTCATTAATGTCCAAGCAGTACTCCGACAATCCCATCGCCCTCATCAGAGACTCACACTTATGATGGAAAGAGATTGAGATAACCGGCTTATTGCAAAGCAACGCGAGAAGAACATTGTGAAACCGAGTTGCCACTACGATGTCAGTTGCTGCGATCTGTGACAGTAGGTCTTCAACAGAAAAGATCGGTTCATCGATAATGTGGTCTTCATCACACGCCGACAAGCCTTCTCTCAGCAAGTCTCTGAACGCTTGCCGCGCCTGCATGTCCGCGACGTCCCCGATCAGCAATCGGACATCATATTCGCGGGCCAGTAACCACTCTGCAATCGTCGCGAGGCTCTCCAAATAAGCCAAATAGGTCGCATCGTTGGGTTCTGGAACGCTATACTTTCCGGCATATGCCATCACGCCGAGACCGACGACAGATCTGCGGTGCTTCTTGGGGTCCTCATGTGGTATCACAGCCTCAGGTAGGCTAAACGCTAAATCCGGATAGACTCGATCCTTGACCGTGCGGAATCCGATACTCTCAAGGTACTGCATAGTCGAATTGTCTCGATAGGATCGAAAGTCGGCTAGAGACAGCATTGCTTTAACGAACCATCGTCCCGCGGTTCCATAAATGGGACCGGCTCCGATGCTCACAAAGAGCAGTTTGCAACGGGAAACTTTTGCTAACAATGACCACTTGAGCAAGTTATATGGCCCCCAGTTTAGGAGGCCGTACGCATCCGTGAGCAAACCAGTACCTGGAATCACAAGCATGTCGGTCCGCCTGAGCCGCATAAAGCCGGTAACCCATCGGTAAGGCTCACTTGGTAGCCCGATACAGAGCTTTCGTAACCCTCTCATCACTGGATTTCGGGGGGCCCAGGACCTAACGAGTGTCTCGGCCAACGGAATAGCTTCGATATGGTGGGTAGCAGCGGTAGCGTCAGGGCCCGTGGAGATACAGGTGACGTCAGCATCCGGTTGAAAAAGTCGAAGGTTGTAAAGAATTGCTTGAAGAGTACTCTCGTTGCCGAAATTGCTTGAATCAAAGTGCCCGAAGAAGGCAATCTTCTTCCGCTTCCCATCACGCGCTTTCATTAGCCCTTCCGGAGCAATCAGCGATTCGATCATCGAGAGCGAAATTGGCTGTCCTCGACTCGCCGTTTAAAGCGTCGCTTTTCCCTGTTGGCTTTTTCCGTTTCAAGGAGCGCAATGCCCGCATTGTTGTCATTCCCGGATTCGACGCCAGCCATAGCAATTCCGGGCCCATTAACATTGCTAGATATGGCCAATCGTGGCTCTCATTCTCGTTGAGTGACTTCAATACCGCTTTATGAAATCGCCAGAACGCGCGCCCCCGAAATTGAAGCATCGACCTGGCGAGGTCCCGGTAATACCGACGTTTGTACTTTCTTATAACAGACACAGCCTCGCCAGCCTCCAAGAAAACGGAGGCGTAGCGCCGCGCAATGACATACAGGAGCAAGTCATATGGCTGAAGTGGCTCGATATTTAGAAGGATGGATTCATTATCTCTTCGTGAGAATGAAAGCACTTGATGAACAAACCCAAAATCCCAGTGCTCGAGTATCTCCATACATTTCTGCAAGTCTGCAAATGGAAAGGTGACATTGAAAAACGCTTCCTGGCCCCGTACTAGGGAAGACCGGTACATAACTTGCGTCTGCGTACCGAAGATGCTTAGGCCTGTTCGCAGGAACCACCGGACACATTCTCGGCCCGGTAGCATCAGCGTCTGACGTGGAAAACCAGAGCCGCCTAATTCGTTTCCAGATAACCAATAGGAAGATACCAGCCCGATCGTTTCGGACTGCTCAAAGGCCCGCACCATTAAGTGCAAACAATCCGGGAAAATCGAGTCGTCCGCCTGCACAATTTTGCAATATTTGCTCGCTTCGGATATCTGCCCGAGGGCGCGGTTGTAATTCGGCATTTGTGGAAGAAACTGCGAGCATCGAATTAGTCGTATTCTGGCGTCGCGGTTCGCGTAAGTCGCAGCAATTTCGGTCGACCCGTCAGTGCTGCAATTGTCCATGAGAATGTATTCGAGTTGCGAGTAGCTCTGAGCGAGCACGCTCTCAATGCACTCGGCCAAATACGGCGCTGTGTTGAAAAATGGGGTAACAACACTTACCAAGGGACGGGTCGCGAGTGTCGGTTGCGCCATGGGAGATGAGTGATGCGGTGGTGCAAATCAATTGTCAATCCACGCTCATGGTGCGGATCGCCGCACGTAATATACCATGGTTAATCTGATGGAGGCTACAAGATATTAGCCTGAATTCCTTGGCGCTAAGGATAACGTTAACAGCGTGCCAGTGGCGTGTACTGAGATGGCGGCCGAGATGGCCGTCGGTCTTCATGTAGCCTCCCGGTCAAGATTACCCGCGAGCCGCACCTGCTTGCTTCATGTTGATGATCTGGATCGAGCCGGCGGCCGGAATGGACAGCCTTCGCGTCGTCTCACGCCTCTTCGCCCGCATCTTTTCCTCTATTTCAGAAACCGAATTACCCTTCGCGTTCAAAGAGAATCCTGAAAAATAACTCGCAAGGTCCCCAAGATCAAACCTTCGCTCCTAAAATACAACCAAATCCATTGTCCTGAACCCCTTGTCTCATCCGCCGATGAGGAGAGTCCTGGCTTCATTTGAGCCCTGTTGGCTCGGTGGCGCAACGGGGCGGGGCGCGGAGCCCACCGTGTAGCGCAGCGTCCCGTCCCGTTGCATTCCGGGAGCGCTGATCTTGGCGTAGACGGCTGGCGGTAAATTTCCGAGTGCGCTGTGCGGCCTGACGGTGTTGTAGTCCTCCTTCCAGATCGCCAGGGCCTCGCGCACATGGGCGAGCGAGGCGAAGAGTGTTTCGTTCAGCAACTCGTCGCGCAGTCGCCCGTTGAAGCTCTCGATGAAGGCATTTTGCTGCGGCTTGCCGGGCGCGATGTAATGCCATTCGACCCGTGTCTGCTGGGACCAGCGCAGGATCGCCATGCCGGTCAGCTCGGTGCCGTTGTCGGAGACACACATCGCGGACGGCCGCGGGAGACAATGAGCGCGTCGAGCTCGCGCACGACCCGCAGTCCGGGCAGTGAAGTGTCCGGCACCAGTGCCAGGCATTCTCGCGTGAAGTCGTCGACGATCGCTAAGATGCGGAACCGTCGGCCGTCGGAGAACGCATCCGACAGAAAGTCCAGGCTCCAGCGCTGATTGGGGCCTTGCGGCAGCGTCATCGGCGTCCTGGTGCCGAGCGCCCGCTTGCGCCCGCCGCGGCGCCGCACCTGCAGCCGTTCCTCGCGGTAAAGCCTGCGCAGCTTCTTGTGATTCATAATGATGCCTTCGCGTGTTAGCAGGATGTGCAGCGCCCGATAACCGAACCGCCGGCGAATGGCGGCCAGCTCGCCCAGGCGCGCCCGCGCTGCCGCGTCGTCCGGCCGGGTGCTGTGGTAGCGGATCGATGTACGATCGGCTCCGAGCACCGAACACGCCCGCCGCTCGCTGACCTCATAGGCGACCCGAAGGTGAGCGACAGCCTCTCGCCTAACGGCGGGCGTCACCATTTTTTTGCTGCGATATCCTTCAGCATCGCATTGTCTAGCATCGCCTCGGCGAGCAGCTTCTTCAGCTTGGCGTTCTCGTCTTCCAACGACTTCAGACGCTTGGCGTCCGACACGTCGAGCCCACCGTACTTGGCCTTCCATTTGTAGAACGTCGCACTGCTGACCCCATGTTTGCGGCACACCTCCGCCGTCTTCACCCCGGCTTCCTGCTCCCGCAAATCCCAATGATCTGCTCTTCCGTGAACCGGCTTGGCTTCATGTCCATCCCCTCAACGGTGATGGACTCTACCCATTTTTGGAGGAGATCTCGGGGCTCAGGTCAC
>Ga0210394_10002369_pt1 | contig 26027 bp, 20 predicted proteins | sample IncBWC12MmetaG_FD_160121 | JGI IMG/M metagenome (GOLD analysis project Ga0210394, IMG submission 160121) | Forest soil microbial communities from Barre Woods Harvard Forest LTER site, Petersham, Massachusetts, United States - Inc-BW-C-12-M | ecosystem: Environmental > Terrestrial > Soil >...
GGCAGCTCCGCTTTCGCACAGGCGCCCCTTTCAAGTTCTGATCACTGCCTTACTGTTGCTGGCGGTGGGTCACGCGCTCTTCCCGTATGCGACGTATTTGTTCATGGCCATTTTGATGAACGCGGTTTTCGGTGCGTGTCGCGCGATCGTCGCCGTGCTCACGCAATCGTCAATTCTCGGCTCGGTGCCAAATCGCTTGATGGGCCGCACACAATCCGCGTTTGCGTTTATGGCTACCGTCCTGCAGGTCTTGATGAGCTTCGCACTCGGTTGGCTAGCCGAACATGCCAGCCTGCAACTTGCCTTTCTTCTTCTCGGCGCAATCTATGGCGCGGCGTTATTAGCCGCGTTACGCGTGCGAACCCTGGACAGCACACTTCCAGCCACTGAGCCGACCGCGGCTTGATCGGTTCGCGCTTTCTTATTGAGGAAACGAGCCCGCTCAGGGCCGAGCTTCGTAAACGATATTGAAGGGCGTTTCGGTGGTCCTAAACAGAGCGAACTCTGCGCTTAATTATTCCTTGCCGCCACTGTCCGACTTCGTCGTCGCGATGATCAAATCTGCGATGTTGCCCTCGAGACCCATCACATCCGTCTAGGTTGCGCGGAACGCAGCACTGCGATCTTGTTATGCGGTAGAGAATTCCGGGACTGCAGACTAAAGGCGTACCTCGTGAGCGAAATTCTCAAAACTCCAGACGTGCATGAAGCGCGATCATGCGTGGCGAGCTATCGGCGCCCAAACCGACGCCAAGTAGCCCGGTCGGCGGAGAAACGGTGTAAGTGGATGCGCCGAATCCGGTCTGCGTCGAAGACTTTCCCGGAATTCCAGCCAGCACAATGCTCGGAAGTCCAAAATTGGGGCGATTAAACACATTAAAGAACTGGCCCTCGATCCGCAACTTCAAGCGCTCGTTTAAAGAAAAGAGCTTCGTAATGTCGAGGTCGCTCCAAAAGAAACTAGGACCGCGCAAAGCGTTGCGACCCAGATTTCCGAATTGACAGTTTTGCGGGGTGTCTCCACCGTTGCAGGCACCGGTGCTGGGATCGACCTCTGAGACGAAAGCATTCGGATTGAGCCACTGAACCGAGCCCGCTTGCGTCACTCCGGGAATTGGATTGTGTTCGTAAAGGGGTACGCCAGGAACGACACTCGCGAATTGAGCTCCTCCGCCCTGCACGATCCCATCTCCATTTGCGGAATACGGTGTACTGAGGACAGTGAATGGAATTCCGCTATGCCAGAAGACTGTCCCGGACAATTGCCAACCATTCAACGCGTAGCCCAGTTGGCGACTCTTCACTTTGATCGGAAGCTGATAGATGTATTGAGCATTGAAGTTATGCCGGATGTCGTAGTCGCAGGGACCGTAATCGCGAGCAAGATTTCCAGGCAGTGGGGAAAGAATCCCTCCGGCGGAAAACGGCAGGAATCCGCCGTTCGAGACAGTATCCATGCAACGGCTGAAATTATAGTTAACTGTGCCCTGAAGACCGTGTGCGAGACGCTTCGTTGCCGTCAACTGAAGCCCGTGATAGTGACTGTTCGCGCCGGTGGAAAACTGTGTCACCCCTGCGAGTCTGGGATCCGTCGCTTGCAGATACGGAAATGGAGCAAAACAACCTTGGCAGACAGTTTGATAACCGTTTACTTGCGTCAGATACGGCATGTTTAGAGCGCGAGTGCCGACGTACTGCGCACGAACGCTGGTCGTGCTTCCAAACTGATGTTCGATCCCGAGACTCCACTCCATAAAGTACGGTGGATGCAATGTGCCATCGGGTACGGCCGTGAGACCGACGGGCTGAAGACAGGCTGCAGCGCTCGCCCGCGGCGATGCACAGGAAAGTTCCCCTCGCGTGAACCCCGAACTGAAGGTTTGATTAGCAGTGACGGCGGCATCGACCGCGCTGTTCGGCACACCAGGCGCTGTGGCCATCCCGCCCACGGTACCCAGCAGACCGCCCTGGAATGCCTGCACGTACGGCGGGTTCATCCCGATGGGGTCGGCCACGCTGCCCGGCAAAATGTCGCTGAAAAGTCCGAACCCAGTGCGTAACACGGAATGGGGCGCAAACTGCCAGGCGATTGCCGTCCTCGGCTGCAGAATTGCCAGGGGCGTCGAGGCGAAAAGATTCTTCAATCCGGTTTGAATCGCAGCATTCAGCGGCTGGTTGACGTTGTGGGGGATCGCATCGAAAGAACCATTTAGCCTTGCCACTTCGGCGTGTGGATTTAGGGGATTCGAGTTGAACGAATCGCGTATACCGATGGTCCACGTCAGCTTAGGAGTCACCTTCCACGTGTCTTGCACGTAGAAATCGAGATTGAGAAAGTTGAATGGTTGGTTTTGCGAAACGGGAAAAGTCTCTAGCGCGGTTGAGGCCACCCCGTGTACAAACTGAGGCAACGTCGTGTACGTTACTGTAGGGACGTTCCCTTCGCCGAAGTCGTAATCGTTTAGTCGCAGGATTCGCATGTTCGTCCCAAACCTTAGTTCGTGCGCGCCGCGAGTCCAGGCCAGATTGTCATTGATGAAAAAACGGCTCGCACGCCTTCCTTGTACCCACGTGTTGTCTTGCCCTCCGATATTTGTAAACGGCGCATTCGCCCCTTGGCCTTCCAAAACAATCGGGAACGCCGCCAGCGTCTGTGGATAGTTGCTCGGTCCGAAGAGACTTTCATACCACGTGAATCCCGGATTGAAATAGTTCACCAGGTTCTGTGAGAAAACGTGCGTATATCCTGCTCCGAATGAATATTGAGGTTGCGACGAGATCGAATTGAACAACGGATTGATAGGGTCGGTGTACTGAGCCTGTAAGCCGGTATCGGCTTGAAAGCGGAACCACGCGGTGTTGTTCGCGTCGCTGTTGTAATCCATGCGCACCGTTTGGACCTGTTCGTGATCGTTGCTCGTGTGCGAAGCAACTTGGCGGTTGGCGCAGCCGTCCCCGTTCGGAGGATTGCCCGGCGGATTGCCTGCCACCGCAATACCTTGAGCATTGAATGGACAGCCAAGAACGGCCAGAGGCGTTCCCCCCGTATTGCCATAGAGCGAGAACATTTTCTGGTAAAACGTTACTAACTGCGGTGCCGCCGGATAGCTCGATCCGGTTACGCTGTCAATTCCGCCCAATGGAAGTTGCTGCAGAACGTATTTTTGAAAGGCCGGAGTCGGCACCGTGGCCTGCGTGACAATCGGAAGCTTAAGGCGCACCCATTCGAAATCAGAAAAGAAAAAGAGCTTGCCATGCAGGATCGGCCCGCCCAGGCTGCCTCCAAAATGATTCACTGTGGATTGCGGCTTCTGGTTTCCCGGCGTCGCATTCGTAAAGTAATCCGCCTCATTCAGGGCCGCGCCGTTCCAGATTTCGTAAACATTGCCGTGAAACTGGTTGGTGCCAGACTTGGTGATGTAATTGACCTGAGATGCCCCATACCTGCCTTCATCTACTGAGTAAGAAAGGGTGTTCACCGTCACTTCCGAAATCGCATTCATCCCCAGCACAAGGTTGGTGGCGAGGCCAATATTCAGATTGGTCAGAGGGTCGTTGGTTTCAAGACCATCGACAATGTAGCCATTCGAGGCGGCGGGCAGCCCGTTGAACTCCACGTTGCCGTAACCATTCGTGCCTGACACGGCATCGCTGCTGTTGCCTGCTGTATTGATGAGGGCGCCGGCGGCAAACTGCAAAGGGTAGGTCAGGTCGCCGCCCGGATTCGGAATCTCCGCCAGAACTGCGCCGCCAAGTGTCGAGGTTGTATTGGTGTTTGCCGGGTTCATGAGCGGCGCTTCGGTGGTCACCTCCACGGTCTGCTCGGAATGCGCTACGTTGAGTTTGAAATTCACTTCCTGCCTTTGCCCGAGACCAGAAGAAATGTTGGCATTCTCCTGCGCGTCGAAACCATCCGCCTCCACCTTCACCGAATACGTGCCCGGCTGCAGTTGCGTGAAATTGAATCGGCCCTCCTCATCCGTCTTGGCGCTGCGCTCCAGGCCGGTCGCGTGATTTTTAACCCTGACCGTGGCGCCCGGAATGGCCGCGTTCGTTGCGTCCGTCACTTGCCCGACAATCGCACTTGTGGTTTCCCCTTGTGCCTCCGTCTTTGTCGGCGAGATAAAGAATGCACCGATCAGCAAAGAAAGTAAGAGAAGTGCTCGTGTGTAGCCCGAGAACCGAGCGGTTCTGAAGTGCAGTAGCTCCGCGAATGTGCTTGTCATTCCGAGGCGATGGATATTAACCATGCTTAATCACAGAAGTATACTGCACTTTACAAGCCCGGACTGGAATATGAAAGAGTTGAGGGTGTATTGGATAACTCAGGATGACGTTCGAGCGGTCACGCGAGAGTCCTGCGCCCCGGCATCCGGCGCGGATGGCCGGCCACCGGAAGTTATTGCCGGGGCCGACCGCTGCGTTCCAAGGTGGATAACTCCGGAAAACTCGGGTTATCCGAACCTGACCCACTACCAGAAGATGAGAGGATTTTCGATGCGTTCGTACGGAGGACTGAAAATCGCGATGCGGATAGGCTAGAGGTATTCCCGGGAAGAGCCTTCTAAAAACGCCCGCAACTTCCGGGAACGCGATGGATGCCGCAGTTTTCGCAGCGCCTTGGCCTCGATCTGGCGGATACGTTCGCGCGTGACCGCGAATGACTGCCCGACTTCTTCGAGCGTGTGTTCGGAACCGTCGTCCAGGCCGAAGCGCATCTTGATCACTTTTTCTTCGCGCGGCGTAAGCGTCTTCAAAACCGACGCCGTCTGTTCCTTGAGATTGAGATTGATTACCGCATCGGATGGCGAAACCACGGCCTTGTCTTCGATGAAGTCGCCCAAATGCGAATCTTCCTCTTCTCCGATGGGCGTCTCGAGCGAGATGGGCTCCTGCGCAATCTTCAGAATCTTGCGCACCTTGGCGACAGGAATATCCATGCGCTTGGCGATCTCTTCCGACGTGGGCTCGCGCCCAAGCTCCTGCACCAGTTGCCGCTGCGTGCGGATCAACTTATTGATCGTCTCGATCATGTGCACAGGGATCCGGATCGTGCGTGCCTGGTCCGCAATGGCGCGCGTGATAGCCTGGCGAATCCACCACGTCGCATACGTGGAAAACTTGTAGCCGCGGCGCCACTCAAATTTATCGACAGCCTTCATCAGGCCGATGTTGCCCTCTTGGATCAAATCGAGGAATTGCAGGCCGCGGTTCGTGTATTTCTTGGCGATGGAAACGACTAGCCGGAGATTGGCCTCGATCAACTCCTTCTTGGCCTGCTCGGCCTCCATTTCGCCGCGAAGAATAATTTGCAGCGTGCGCTTCAGTTCGGTCAGCCCAACTTCGCTGGCGTCGGAAATCTCTTTCAGTTCGGTACGGCGCGTGCGCAATTCCCGCCGCGCTTCGGCTGCCGTATCTCCCTTGGAAACGTCCGCCCGCCGCTCTAGCTTGCCCGCTTCTCGCTCGAGCGACTGCAGCCGCTCCACGGTGTGCCGCATCTTGTCGATCAGGCGCTTGCGCTCAAATGGATTGAATTCGATCGAGCGCGCGAGCTGAGACATCTCGATGCGCGTGCGCGAGATGGCGTATCGGCCGTGCAGATAAGAACGTTTCTTGGCTTTGGGGACCTTTTCCAGCTTGGCCGCTTGCTTCAGCGCCAGATCGTATAGGCCGGCGATCTTGTCCAGAATCTTGAGGGTCTGCTTCGTCTTATTCTCAATCTTCTCTTCGGTCAGCTCCTCATCGTCGAAGACCACAATCTCTTTAATCGAACGCGTACCGCTGCGCAGGTCCTCGGCGATGGCGATGAGTTCCTTGACGACGATCGGCGAGCGCGTGATGGTCTTCATCACGAGCAGTTGGCCGCGCTCGATGCGCTTGGCGATGGCCACTTCGCCTTCGCGCGTCAGCAGCGGAACGGTGCCCATCTCCCGCAGATACATGCGCACCGGATCGTTGGTTTTTTCCAGGAGTCCCGGAGTCAGGTCGAGTTCGACTTCTTCGCTGGCGGCAGCAGCTTCTTCCTTGATTTCGCCTTCAGCCGGTTCCGCGACTTCTAACGCAGCGCGCGCCGCCTTGGCAGCAGCTACATCTTCGTAGATGTCGATACCGTATCGCTCGAAGGTCGAAAGCAGATCGTCTATTTCTTCCGAGGAGTGGACTTCTGCGGGCAGGATATCGTTCACTTCATCGTAAAGAAGGTAGCCACGCTCCTTGCCCATGTTGATGAGCTGGCGTACTTGATCGTATTTTTCTTCTAGCGCCAGAGCCAAGAGATTCCTCCGTGCGTCCGCAAAACGTCAGGCCTCGGACCGCCCGTTAGCGCCAAGGGCGCACTTAGGTCCAGTGAAAATAATTTTGAACGCTCGACTGTGAGGTAGAAAACACGCTTTGCTGTTTCTTCCGCCCGTGCCCAAGTTCAAACCCTACAACGTATCCCCTATTTGGATGCGCCACGTACCCTACCCGTTACTCGTTAAACCGTATCACGTTACACGCGGGAGTTCGCCTCGTCAAATCGATCGTTGTGCAAACTTGCACGATGAGAAACCGGCGTAGCCGGCCTCAAGGAGCAGCGCTGGCAAGGCGCTTTCGCAACTCCAACTTGCGCTCCTGCAAGACGCGCAGTTCATTTCCATTCGCACCCGATCCTGATCCGCACGCCTCGATCTGCCTCTGTACGGACGCCAACTCTTCCTCCGACTTACGGCGCCGCAACACTTCGAGACAGCTCTCCGCCTCCTCCCAACTCGCCGCCGCGCCGCTGTCGAACGCGATCTCAAAAAGCACCGCCCGGTCGTATTCCTCGAGTTTTGGAGCAATGCTGGTCGCTTCTGGCGGAGCACCCGGGGCCGCCTCGAGCAGCACCGCGAGAATTCTCTCCGTCTCCAATCCCACGTGGAGTTGATTCGAGCGGATCTCTTCGATTAATCGGTCGCGAAAATCGCTCTGCTCCATGAGCATCTGTACTAAACGCCGCTCCGCCGGTCTCGCCGCCTTGCCAGCAAGCGGTTGCGTTTTAATTTCGTTGCGCCGCTCCGCCACGGCTCGCTTAAGCGCTTCCCGCAATACCGGTTCGTCCACGCGTAGTTGCTGCGCAATGCGCGAAGCCCATTCGGACCGCAACAGCGCATTGGGAATTCGTTGCACGAAGGGCATGAGAAAATTCATCGCGCGCAGTTTCTGCTCGGCGTTCGCCACGCCTAATTGCCGCGCCCGGCCAATCAGATAATCGAGATATGCGGGCGCGCTTTCCAGCAGCTTGCGATAGGCGCCAGCGCCTTCCGTGCGGATGAATGTATCGGGATCCTTTCCGCCCGGCAGCGCCAAAACCCGCACGTCGCAATTGTGCTCGAGTAAAATCGCCAGCGAACGCTCCGTCGCCGCTTGCCCCGCCGTGTCGGGATCGTAGTTCACGATAATGCGGCGCGTGAAGCGGCTGATCAGCTTCACCTGCGCTTCCGTCAAGCTGGTGCCGCAGCTTGCCACCACGTTATTGATCCCGGCCCGCGCCACCGCGATCGTATCCATATAGCCCTCGACGAGAATCGCCGCGTCCGCCGTGCGAATCGGCTCCTTGGCTCGATCCAGGTGATAAAGCACCGTGCTCTTGATGTAGATGGGCGTCTCTGGCGAATTCAAATACTTTGGCAGATCGTCTCCCAGCGCCCGCCCGCCGAACGCGACCACTTTTCCCGATTCGTTTGCGATCGGAAAAATAATGCGCCGCCGGAAACGATCGTGCACACGCCCGCTCGGATCGCGGCTTGCCAATCCCGCTAGCTCCACAAGCTTCTCGGAGTATTTCGTTTTCAGGTGCCGCAGCAGCGCCTCGCCGCCCGCGGGCGCATAGCCCAATCCAAAACGTGCGATCGCTTCGCCATCCAAACCGCGATCGGCCAGATATCCGCGCGCCGCTTTTCCTTCCGGAGTGCTCTCCAGTTGCCGCGCGAAAAACCCTGCCGCCTCGCGATGCAACTCAACAAGCGTGGTGCGCTGCTGCTGTTCACGCCGCTCTTCCGGAGAGCTTTCTCGCGCTCGCGGGATCGCGATGCCACATTTATCGGCGACCGTGCGCACCGCCTCCATGAAATCGCACTTGTCCATCTCCATGACAAACTTGAACACATCCCCGCCCACACCGCAGCCGAAGCAGTGATAGATCTGCTTCACAGGGTGCACCGCGAACGACGGCGTTTTTTCGGAATGAAAAGGGCAGAGTCCCGTAAAGTTTTGCCCGTTTTTCTTCAGGCGCACATACTCGCCCACCACGCGGACGATGTCCGCCTGTTGCTTCACGCGATCGGCAAAGGAGCCCGCTTCCGCCATTCTGTCGCTTTCGCCTTGTTATTCTAGAACACAGCCACGCCGCTCAAATCAGCCGCGCAGCTCGACTACCGTCACCGCCGCCCCGCCGCGCTCTTGCGCTTCCGCGTGAACGCTTTCCACTAGAGGATGCGCCGAAAGAAATTCGGCCAGGCCGCGCCGCAATGCGCCGGTGCCGTGCCCGTGAATCACGCGCACCTGCGGCATTCCGGCCAGCGCGGCGCCATCGATAAATTTGTCCACGCGCCGTGAAGCTTCTTCCACCGTGCAGCCAATCACGTTGATCTCGTCGCCGGCGGCGCCGGGTTCGCGCTCTGTGGGAACTGTATGCACTGTGACGCCGCTGCGCGACTCGCGCCCGGGCTTCGCCCCGGCATTTTCCCCGGACCGCGCGCTTGGGCCCCGCTTGGCATCCGCTTCGTTCGCCAAGCCGATGATCTCCGACAGCGGCACCTTCATCCGCAACGGACCCGCCTCGACCTCGGCGCTCGCGCCATCTCGCCGCCGCAGCAAAACGGCCGACGGTAGCCCGCGCACTCGCACGCGAACGCCGGGAACCAGTTCCTCGGGCGAAGGCGGCCGCCCCTGATCGGCAGTGATGCCCAGGTCCGCCTGCGATTCCGAGAGATGCACCACCACGGCCGCGTCCGCTTCGCTGCGCGCACCGGCGCGTGCGTCTGACAATTTGCGTCGAGACTGCTTCTCGATTTGCGCTCGCAGCTCGCGGTCCTTCACCGCCTCGATGGCGCGCGTCATCTGTCGCTCATGATCCGCTATGGCAGCTGTGAATTGCTGCTCCAGTTCCGCAATCCGCCCGCGCTGCCGCGCGATCCATTCCTCGCGCAGTTCGCGGCGTTCCTTCTCCAGTTGCCGCGCCTGCTCCCCCAAATCGCGTTGCATCTGCTCGAGCACATCGCGGCTGCGATGCAAATACGCGATCAGCCCGGCGGCCTCGCGGGCCTCGGGAGTCATAAGCTCTCGTGCCTGCGCAACGATTTTTTCCGGCAGGCCCAGCCTCTGCGCGATGGTGATGCCGCTCGATCCGCCCGGCACGCCAACGCGCAGCCGATAAGTCGGGATCAAGCGCTCCTCATCGAATTCCACCGCCGCATTCAGCACGCCGGGCGTATTCGAGGCGTAAGCCTTTAGCCGATCGTGATGCGTTGTCGCCAGCACCAGACAGCCGCGCCTGCGGAATTCCTCGAGCAGAGCTACCGCCAGCGCGGCGCCCTCTTCGGGAGCGGTGCCCGTGCCCATCTCGTCCAGCAGCACCAACGAACGCGGCGTGAGTATTCCCAGAATCGCTTTGAGATTCAGCACGTGCGCCGAAAAAGTCGAAAGGTCCGCGGCGATGGATTGTTCATCGCCGATGTCGGCGAGCACGCGGTCAAATATCCCGAGCCGTGCAGCCTGCGCCGCCACGGGAATGCCCGATTGCGCCGCCAGCACCGCCAAGCCGGCCGTCTTCAATGCCACCGTCTTGCCGCCGGTGTTTGGACCGCTGATGACCAGCACCGCATCGTCTTTCCCTAACGTCAGGCTGAGCGGCACCACCGAACGCCCTTGCGGCCGCAGCGTGCTTTCGAGCACGGGATGCCGAGCCGCCTCGAGCGCGATTACGGCTTCGTCGGCGAACTCGGGAATGCACGCGTCAAATTCGCGCGCAAATCGGCCGCGCGCGAAAAGCGCGTCCAACTCCGCGATGGTCGCCGCCCCCTGAGAAAGCGCTCCGCGCTCCGCCACAATCCTCGCGGTCAGCTCTTCCAGAATGCGCGCGATCTCCGCCGCTTCCTCTTCTCTGAATTGCACCAGGCGATTGTTGATCTCGATGGTTTCCAGCGGCTCGACGAACACGGTCTGGCCCGTCGCGCTTGCCGCATGGACCACGCCTTCGAGATTCCGCCGCTCAGACGCGCGAACCGGTATCACGTAGCGATCGTTGCGCTGCGTGATGTAATCTTCGCCACCCTCGCTGCCGCGCGCGCGCAGAATGCGCTCGAGCGTCTTCTGCAGAGTCTCCCGCGTCCGCGCCGCTCCGTCGCGAACGCGCCGCAGGGCCGGCGACGCATCGTCGCTGATCTCGCCGCTGGGCAAAATCGCGCGTCGGATCGCGGCGGCAAGAAAGCGCAAATCCGCAAGCGATCGTGCGTGTTCGGTGAGCAGTGGAAAGTTTGTGGAGGTCTCGCGAAATATCTCGCGCAGCGCCGTGACAGCGTCGATCAGCGACGTAGCATCGAGTAGTTCCGTCGGCGCCAGCACCGCGCCGGGCATGCTCAGGCGTCCGAGCCACGGTTCCGGATCGGCCAAACCGCCGAAGCCCAGCTCTTCGCCGGAACGCAGATACGCAATCGCTTCGGCAATCGCGGAAAATTCTCGTTCGAGTTCGCGACGTTCGGTGCGAAATTCGAGCGCCTCGATGGCGCGGCGGCCAGGCGCGGAAGTCGTGCGGCCCCGCAGCAAATCGCGCAACCGGTCGAATTCCAGAATCTCTTCGGCGCGACGTCCCATAATATTTATCGCTTAGCCGCCAACGCCTGCGCGAGGTACTCCGCCGCTTCTGCCGGATTCTTCGCCCCATGCACGAGGCGCGCTTTGGCCTCTCCCCAGCGCGAGTCGTGATTGACCTCTACTTCGCGCACCCGCTCGATGATCGGTTTCCAAAAATCGCCCAGCGTGACAAACGGTTTTCCCGCCATCACGCCCTTATTCAGCATCTCCCAAACCACCGCCAGTTCCACCAAAGTGCCCGTGCCGCCTTTGCACGCGACGTAGCCCTCGCCAAAACGAACTAGCTCGAATAGGCGCTCCTGCCAGGTGCTCGCGGCGTGTTCCTCATCCACCCACTCATTGGCCTTACCACGAAAAAATGTAGAAGTGATCGCGATGGTGCGGCCGCCCGCCTCTTTCGCCCCACGCGACACCGCCTCCATCACGCCCCCGTATCCGCCCGAACAGACTTGAAAGCCGCGTCGCGCCAACTCGCCGCCCAAGCTGCGCGCCTCTTCATAATCTGATTCGCCTGGCTGCGGTCGCGAACTGCCAAAAACGGTGATGATGGTGCCTTCTGAAGCCATGCAGGCAATTATCTTACCGGGAGATTTGTCTCTGTGCTTGGTTCGGGGTCGCCGCCCGCTGGATGTTGATTGATTCCTGAGCGTGTCGGGCGAGTCTCGCGATGCGGCGCCAACTCTTCCACCATGGCCACGCAGATTGCATCCACGCCGTGAAGCGCTTCCGGCCCATGCGTCCCCGTATTGTTGCCGAAAATCGCGAAGATCACATGGGCGCCGCGCCGCGTAGTCGCATAACCGGACAGGGAATTCACATGCTCCACTAATCCGGTTTTCGCATGAACCTGCCCGGCTGCCGCCGTGCCGCGCATGCGATTCTCGAGCGTGCCGTCCTGCCCCGCGACCGGCAAGCTGGCCATAAAATCAGCTCCCCAGGGCTGTCGCGTCGCGTAGCTCAGCAGTTGCACCACGCTTTGCGGCGTAACCAGGTCGCCTCGCGAAAGCCCCGACCCATCGGTCAACTGCACTTCGTCCTGACCGATCCCAATGCCTTGCCGAAATGCAGTCGCGAACGCGACCGCGTCATCCATGGTCATCGCTGCGCCTTTTTCCCGGGCCGCCACGCGAAGCAATAGTTCCGCGTGCAGATTCATGCTCAGTTTGTTGGTCAGCCGCACATCTTGCACCAGTGCAGGCGAACTGTGCTCCGCCAGCAGGTGCATAGGCGAAGGCGTCTGCGGCTGGGCGTTGCGGTCGCCGTGTCTCGCCCGGCTGCGGCCTTCCACGCGCACACCTCGTGCCTGAAGCAGTTGTATAAGAACCGCCCCCGCGTTCTCGGCAGGCTGCGTGACCGCCAGCTGCAGCTCGCGCGCTGGGGCGTCCAGCGGCAGCGTTCCGGTCAAACGAAAAATTTGCGAATCGAGATCGCGCTCCAGACGCAACTTCGGTTCCGTCCCTGCCGCGCTGGTCACCGCGTCGTTGCGGAATTCATAAATTCCCGGCCACGGCGCCGCGCTATATACAAGTGGCGCGCCAATTGTGGCGCCGGGTCGAAGAATCACGGAGATGTAATTATCGTTGATCGCCAGCGCCGACACCGCCGCGCCATAACTCCAGACTGCATCGTCGATGCCCCACCCGGGTGGATACCGCTCAGGAACGAAATAACTGTCGTCCGCGACCACGTCGCCAGAAATTTCTTTTACTCCCGATTTCACTACCTGGTCCGCCAAATCCGCCAGCGCCTTCTCCGGTGGGCCAGTGCGCTCGGAGTGCTCTACAAATGGAATCACGCGGCTGGAAAGATTTGCGTCGCCCCGGCCAACGAGCACCAGGTCGCCTTGCAGGTGACCCGACGAATCGGGCTCCGCTACACTCTCTACCGTCGTGCGAATTCGAAAGTCCGGGCCGAGCGTGGCCAGCGCCATCGCCGTTGTAAACAGCTTGGCGTTTGAGGCCGGCATGAAATAGTGGCCGGCGTTCACCGAGTACAGCACTTCGCCGGTGTCTGCGTCGGTGATCAGCACCCCCCAAAATGCCCTATCGTTTCCCGTGGAAACCAAGGCAGCCTGCACACGTTCGCTGAATCGCGCCACATCGCTGCGCCCTTCTTTCGATCCGGCTGTTGAGTGAACTCTGGCGACCCTTTTGGACGTTTGCGCAAAACCCGGAATGGACAGCGGCTCCGAAAGAAGTAAGCAGAAGAGAATTAGGTACAGCCGTTGCGCGTTTATCACGGGCGGCTGGTGCACAGGTCGAGTCTTCATTGCGCCGCGTTGCCTCATGCGTGCTGCTTGGCTGGACTGATCGCGATTATAGAGCCTGCACTCCAATCCGGCCAGAATCCACACTTCACGCTAGCGCCTACCTCTAACTCTGAATACACACGGGGTTACCTTTCTGGCTCCTCGTAATTGCGTCGCCCCAATGGAAAACTTATGATGTGTTCGCCAAGCCCAGGAGGAACGGTAAATGAAGAAGGTATTTTCGGCGTTTTTGGCCGTCGCGCTTAGCGCCTTGCCAATCGCTTCCACGGCTGCCGATAAGGAAACCAGTCGTTTGGAAAATTGCGGCGTGGTCCTCGAGGAAGTTCTCCGCATTCCGGACAACCTTCCCCAGGACCTGCTGGATAAAGCCGAATGCGTCATCGTCATTCCTTCGGTGCTCAAGGCCGCGTTTGTATTCGGGGGCGACTACGGAAGAGGGGCCATGACCTGCCGTTCCGGCGAACACTTTACGGGTAAATGGGGCGCGCCAACCATGATCGCGCTCGAGGGTGGCAGCTTCGGATTTCAGCTCGGTGGGCAGGCCACCGACTTTGTCATTCTGGTGATGAATCCGCGAGGCGCTACTGCAATTCTTTCCAGCAAGGTCAAGCTCGGCGCCGACGCCTCTGCGGCCGCCGGACCGAAAGGCCGCGATGCGGAAGCCGCGACCGACGTGACGCTGCGCGCTGAGATGCTGACTTATTCTCGAGCTCGAGGTCTTTTTGCTGGCGTATCGCTCGAAGGCTCCACGCTGCGCCCGGACAACAACGCCAACGAGAGCATCTATCACAAGAAGATGGATGCCACCAACATCGTTCGTAAGGGCGGCGTCGCCATTCCTCCTGCGGCGCAGAAAATGGTTTCTCTGCTCGATCAACGTTCCCCTAAGAATACGTCTGATCCAAAGTCGCTGAAGTAGCGCAAGGGCAGCGTTCCCACTTCGGGTGGTGTAATTCACATCTCTTTGCGAGTTATGCGAGTTGGCCCTTGCCAGGTGGCGGAGCGCCTCGGCTTGGGTTCAAAGCGCTCCCATCGGATATACTGAAAGTGCTCTTCCTTAACTTTGAAGACCTCCTGACAAATGGCGGAACGACCTCTCTGTGCAATTTGCGGCAAACGAAGGCCCGAACGATTTTGTCCGGCGAAGGGCGAGAAAATCTGCGCGCCATGCTGCGGCAAGGAACGTGAAGTTACCCTCGATTGCCCATCCGATTGCGCCTACCTGATTGCCGCGCATCGCTACGAGCAGGAACATCGCAAACCGCTTTCCGAAAGCGAGACTCCTTTCCCCGGCGTCGAGTTTTCTTCCCGCGTAATCTACGACCGCGAACCATTCGTTTCCGGCTTGGCTTTCACCATTTCGCAATTTGCGCTGAATCATCGTGACCTTACCGATGAGCAAACGCTGACGGCTACCACAGCTCTCGGCGAAACCTATCGCACTCTCGTCTCCGGCATCTATTATGAGCGCCCGCCCGCTACCCAACCCGCTGCGGGCCTCTATAGTTCGCTCGCCGCATTTATCGAGGATTACAAGAAAAAGGAACATGAACGGCTCGGATTCTCCACGATCAAAGACTCCGAAATATTTTATGCTCTCGTTTTTCTGGCTCGCCTCATACGCAATTGGACGAATGGGCGTCCTCGCGCCCGTATCTATCTGCAGCTTCTGCGGAGCCAGTTTCCCCAACAGGAACTCCAGGCGGAACCCTCGCGCATCATCGCTCCCTAACTCCCTAAAAAGATTGGTCGGTTCGCTGCAGGGTGCGAATTTCGCGATCCAGCCGGAGATTACAGACACCGCTAAAGTTCAAGCGTCAGCTGTTCCTGAGCATGCAAGGAGTTCCGTTCCGGGGGTTCCGGTCGCGTTTCCAGATCATACTTCTTTCGCAGGTAAGCGAATCGCTCGGCGATTTCTTTTCGGTAAGACTCCGGCGCATAACCGGATCGCCTATACCAATCCTCATACTGGCGCGCGAGCCGCGGAAATTTCTCGGCCAAGAAGGGGAAAAACGTCTTGCGCGAAGCCGGCATTAGAAAAAGAACATTGGCGGCAAACCAGCAAGCCCCGGCATCCCGCGCCGCTCGCGCCAGGATCTCCAAATCCGCAGTGCGATCCGTCAGCCCCGGCAGCACGGGCATAACCAGAATCCCCGCACGGATTCCGGCCTGACGTAAAGTTCGCACCGCTCCGATACGCAAGTCGGGACGCGGCGCTCTCGGCTCCAGCAACCTGGCCAGACCACGCCGTGATGTTGTTACCGACAGATTCACACTTATTCTGGATCGCTCGTGAATGCGTTTAAGAAGATCGAGATCTCGAAGGACCTGATCCGATTTTGTTGTGATCGAGACGCTCAGACCTTCAAGTTGGGCCATCTCTTCGAGTATTGCGCGGGTCGCGCCAAACTCGCGTTCGGCTGGCTGATAGGGATCGGTTGCGGTACCGATGGCGATATGCTCGCCTCGGACCGCGCTCGATCGCAGCTCCCGAAAGGCCATTGGGCCGGCGTCCTGTTTCACAAAAATCTTGCGCTCGAATTCTCTGCCGTCGAGTTCCATATATTCGTGGGTGTAACGCGCATAGCAATATTTGCAGCCGAATTCGCAGCCGCGATAAGGATTGACGGTCCAGGTGAAAGGGACCCGCTCGGAATCACAGCGATTCAGGATCGACTTAGCCGGCAAGAGAAAATACTCCGCCCCGCGCTTGCTGTCCGCTAGCGGAGAGGAAGAGGCGAGGCGTGCAATGCCAACTCGATGGGCGGCTGGCTCCGGTGGCGACGGAGTCTGCCGCTCGGTGTCCCGGTGGGGGACTGGGGGGAAAAGAGGCAGGGAATCGTTAGCGCTCGAAGGCTCGTCGGAGCCATGGAAAGCACGAAGAGTAGCCCTGCGATCTGTAAGAGTGGCCATTGCACGCTCGCCATTGTTCCGTTTATATTCGCCTTTTATTCGCTTGTCAAGATCTATTTCGCCTTATCTTCGCTACGGCGTCTCCCTGTTGTCGAATCCGCCGCCGCTGGCCCAACCGGGAACAGCCCTCTCCGAAACCGACGGCTATACTCATTACTTCAGGCAAAGGTTAGGAACGTGGAGCAAGTCGGCATACTCATCATCGACGATGACGCCTCGAGCCAGGCCGCAATGCGCCAGGTGCTCGGATCCGAAGGCTGGCTCGTTGAGGGTGCGAGCTCGACCGCACAAGCCTTCAAGGAGCTAGCCAGCCGAAAGTGGGCTCTGGTGCTCGCGAACACAGGCACCACAGGCAACACCGGCCCTCTATTCGATACCCTGAGGGAATTGGCGCAGCCTCCCGAGGGCGAAGCGACCAAAGCGCACGTACGGGTGTTATTCGTCGTCCCAGAGTCGGCCTCGGCCGAGGCCACCGCGCTGCTCGAAGAAGACCACCTGCCCTACGTTGTGAAACCCTTTACCTTTCACGATCTGCTCGAACGCGTGAGCGATCTGCTGATGGAAACCGAAGCCATCGGCGCTCCGCTTCGTAAGGTGAAGCAGGAAGGCCTCAAGTCCACCCGCAGAACGCGCAACGCCGGCCGTGATCCCGGCCGCGACGGCGCTCGAAATACGGGCATGTTTTCCAATCACGACTATCAATGGAGCGAAGAGGAACTCGCCGAATACGAACAGCAGGATTCAGAAGCGATGCGTAAAAAGAAGAAGAAACCGCTGACGCTGGGCTGATCCGCCATAGCACCGTTTCTAATTTCGATCCTCGTCCCAATGCAATTTCCCATCGTAAATTCCGCGTACTGCCTCATGCTTTTGCAGCTGCGTGCCAGAGCCGCACTTCGCTGCGGTCGGGCGTCTCTGCGAGGAGCTGCGTAACACTTTTGTGCAGGGCGGGATGGCGGAACTCCGGAGCGATCTGCGCCAGTGGCACCAGAACAAACCGCCGCTCGGGCAACCGCGGATGAGGCACCTGCAATTCTTTGCTGCGAATCACACTCGAACCATAAAACAGTATGTCGAGGTCAATGGTGCGCGGGCCATGCGGCGTGATGCGCCGCCGGCCCAATTCGCGCTCGATTCTCAGCAGTGCGTGCAGCAATTGCAGCGGCAATAAGGATGTTTCCGCTTCCACTACGGCATTCAGGAACCGCGCCTGGCCAGGCGCGTCGACGGGTTCGGTGACGTAGAAGGAAGATTGCTGCGAGACGCGAATGCCGGCCAAGTTCATCGCGGCGATCGCGCGCTCGAGCGTGGCGGCGCGATCGCCGACGTTCGATCCCAGCGCAATGTAGACGACTTTCCCGGCCAAACGTGTGCCTCGTTCTCAAGATTTGGCTCAGAACAGGGCGTGCTGGGCGCGCGGCGGCTCGAAGCCGAAATGTTTGTAGGCCAGCGGCGTGGCCATGCGGCCGCGCTGGGTGCGATCGAGCAGGCCCAACTGCATCAGGTACGGCTCGTAAATCTCCTCGATGGCATCTTCTTCTTCGCTGAGCGAAGCCGCGATGGTATTCAGGCCCACGGGGCCGCCGGAAAATTTCTGGATGATCGTGAGCATCAAGTTGCGGTCCACTTCGTCCAGGCCGTGTTCATCTACACCGAGCCGGTCGAGCGCTTCGCGGGCGACCTCGGCGGTGACGCGGCCCTGCGCGCGCACTTCGGCGAAGTCGCGCACGCGGCGCAGCAGGCGATTGGCGACACGCGGAGTGCCGCGGCTGCGGCGCGCCACCTCTTCGGCGCCGCCGGCTTCAAGAGGGATGGAGAGAATTTGCGCCGAGCGGCGCAAAATCTCGACAAGATCCTCGGGCCGGTAATACTCAAGCCGATGCACGATGCCGAAGCGCGAGCGGAGCGGCGCCGTGATCAAGCCGGCGCGCGTCGTGGCGCCCACCAGCGTGAAGCGGTTCAAGTTAAACGGATGGATGCGGGCGCCGGGCCCCTGACCGATGACGAGATCGATCCGGTAATCCTCCATGGCGGGGTAGAGAATCTCTTCGATTGCGGGAAGCAGGCGATGAATCTCGTCGAGGAAAAACAGTTCGCGTAATTCAAGCGAAGTGAGGATCGCGGTCAGGTCGCCCTTGCGTTCGAGCAGCGGGCCGGAACTGGTTTTAATTGAAACGCCCAGCTCATTGGCGATGATCTGCGCGAGCGAAGTTTTCCCGAGGCCAGGAGGGCCATAGAGCAGCACGTGATCGAGCGAATCACCGCGACTGCGCGCCGCTTCGATGGCGATCAAGATATTCTCTTTGACGCGGCCCTGGCCGATGAAATCCGCCATGCGGGTCGGGCGGACGCTGGCATCAAGCCGCGCGTCCTCGTCGAAGGCGCGCCCGGAAACGATGCGTTTGGGCGTGTCGTTCATTTTTTAGGCCGCGAAAAGCGCCGTGAGGACTCTTTAACGCCGCCAAGCTCATCGTGTTGGTCGATGCTCGCGGCGAAGATAGCCTTTTCGCGGCTCGACAATCTGGTCATGGCTTGCTTGTACCCGAAGCCCCGGCCTTCTTGGCCGAATGGCTCAATTGCTGCAGCGTGGCGCGAAGGAACGTCTCGAAACTTTGCATAACGCCTTCCGGCGCGGGGGTGCCGCGGCCATTGCCGGCGACCTCCTCGATAGCGTTTTCCGCCGTGCGGCGATCATAGCCGAGATTGAGCAGCGCGGAAACGACGTCGGATTCCAGTTGCGTGCGGCCAGACGCTGTAACGCGCTCGGGTTGCGGCGGTTCCATCGCTGCAAGCTTATCGCGCAATTCGAGCACGATGCGCTCCGCCGTTTTGCGGCCCACGCCGGGGATGCGGGTGAGACGCACGAGATCGCCGGTGCGAATGGCGGGAAGCAACTCATCCACGCTCATTCCGGAAAGGATCTTCAGCGCCAGCGAGGGCCCGACTCCGGAAGCGGAGATCAGCAGCTCGAAGAATTGCTTTTCGCGCGCGGTCAGAAAACCATAAAGGGCAATGGAGTCTTCGCGAAGGTGCGTGTGCACCAGCAGCGTAACGTCGTCGTGCAACTCGCCAAGCGAATAGAACGTTGACAGCGGGATGGAGACGACGTAGCCGACGCCGTTTACGTCCACCAGGACTTGGTTCGGCCGCTTGTCCACGAGTTGTCCGCGGAGATATCCAATCATGTGACTTTGTTATACGGCAAAAGCGGCGTGATGCCCACGCCCTTTTGCCGTTCGACAATCTCACTCATGGGGTGCTCAACCCGCCTAAAGGCGGCGTGACTCGTTAACGCGCGAAAGCTCGTGATGGGCATGACTTTCGCGCGAAGAACGCCCTCTTGCCGTTCGACTATTTCGGTCATGGGTCGCTCCAGCCCACATAAAGGCGGCCGCTTAATTTCGGCTACCCCCCTCGCGATTTTTTTGTAAGTGCTGATTCCAAACACTTTTAAGTGCCGAGAAAATGGAAGTGCTGATTCTGCGAGAGTTGCGGACGCGTTTTACGTAAGTGCTGATTTTGCGGTGCTTAACAATTTTGAGCGGGCGGACAACACTATTTAGCCTCGATGCGCTTTGGCGAGCCGATTCACCGCAGCGGGCGAAGAGATCAGGAAAGAGGCACGCGGAGGATGGCGACGCGGCCGAGCGGGACACAGGCAGGGAACTCCGACGAAACATGCGAGACTATAGCATATTATCGATTAGTTAGCAACGAAATTACGATGTTTAACGTATGGTATTCGAGTGACAGATCGTTCGAATGGAAGGGAAAGCAGATCCCTCGGTCGCCAGAGCAGCTATCGCGCGCAACAGCGCGCGGGCGACCTCGGGATGACAACACGGTGATGGGCGCTTTTGAGCCGGAGAGAGCGACCGTGCTCCATACGTGGCGGTTTCGAATGAATTTCGCGACAACGCGGCGAGACTCGGGACTACAACATGGAAGGCAAGGGGGCGGCTGCGGGTGCGTTCGAACGAACTTTGAATTGCGGGGCTACGAAGCGTTAGCCGACGTCGACCCAGATGTCTTCGCCGCGAACTTCGACAGGGAAGCAAGCGACGGCGACGGCGGGATTCATCGCGGCTTTGCCGCTGGTGACGTCGTATTGCCAGCCGTGCCAGGGGCAGGTGACCACCTTGCCCTTCAGTTCGCCTTCGCCGAGCGGTCCGCCGCGATGGAGGCAAGTGTTGTGAATGGCGTAGAACGTTCCGTCGACGTTGGAGATGGCCAAGGTACTGCCGTCGACCTGAAATTCGCGGACGGTTCCCGCGGGGATTTCATCTTTTCGCGCCGCACGCAAAAACGCCATTTCTGGAAGCCTCCTGTTTGCTTCAGTGGCTAAAGCCACTTTAACTTCAAACGCCGATGTCGCCGCTAAAGCGGCGATCCCCTAATGCGACGTGCGATGAACTGGCCAGCGACGGATTTATGAACACGGCGGCTATCGGGGTGAAGGGGTCTGCGCAACCATGACGCCGCGCTTGAACTGGTCGACCATATCGGGCCGCAAGCGCACTTCCGTGGGCCGCTTCGCCAGGGACATCTGGTCGATTTTATCCTGCAACTTGAGCAAGGCGTAAAAGAGACCCTCGGGCCGGGGCGGGCAGCCAACTACGTAAACATCCACGGGGACGATGCGATCGACACCCTGCAAGACCGAATAGGCATTAAAAGGACCCCCAACGCTCGAGCACGCGCCCATGGAGATGCACCATTTGGGGTCGGGCATCTGCTCCCAAACGCGCTTGAGGACGGGACCCATCTTTAGGGTGACCGTGCCGGCGACGATCATTAAATCCGCCTGCCGCGGCGAAGGCCGAAAGACTTCCGCGCCGAAACGCGCGATATCGAACCGCGCCGTTGTGGAGGCGATCATTTCAATGGCGCAGCAGGCCAGTCCAAAGGTGAGCGGCCAAATGGCGGACTTGCGCGCCCAGTTGAAGACGTAGTCCACCGACGAAATCATGAAGTTTTTTTCGAAGCGCTGATCGAGAACGCCCACGGTGTTCGGATGCCTCCAAAAAGCACGTCAGTATAGCTCTGGCATCAAGTGGAGTCAAAGAAACGGCGCAAGGTGTACAACATCAGGGGAGCGGCTTGCGGGCGACCATTTGGGCTTTACAGAAGACGTGCGGAAGCGGGATGATTGCAGGGCCCTTTTCTTGGAAACGGAATCCCTGGACGAGCACCCCCGCCTGCTTGTCCGATCTGATGGAGGATAAAAGTGTGGCGGAATAAGGAATCGCAATCAACGGCGCCGGGCGCGGCTTCGGGACGCGCGGCCGAGAATTTGAGCGCAGTAAAGGCTCCCACCAATAGCGGCGGTCCGGGCGGCACGACAGCGCATGCGGGTTCGTGGCTGACCCCGACCGTGAAAGTAAAAGGCCAAATCTCCGGCAACGAAGACCTAGTTGTGGATGGCAAAGTCGAAGGGTCAATCTCCGTGGGGGAACACAGGCTCACTGTGGGGCAAAACGGCCACGTGACCGGCGGGCTAGCGGCCCGAGAGATCATCATTTCCGGGAAAGTGGACGGGAATCAGGCTGTAGTGGGCGAAAGCATCGAGATCAAAAAGGACGCTTCGGTGATCGGCAACGTAACCACGCGGCGAATCGTGATCGAGGACGGCGCGGGGTTCAAGGGCAGCATCGAAATTCAGGAGGGCGATAAGCAAGCCCAGGTCGGCGCGAAAGCGGAAACAAGTCCGAAGGACGAGAACTCCGCGGGGCGAGTATTTTCGAAGTCGGCGTGATCAATACTTTAGCTTCACTTTAACTTCTACTTCCGAATAATCACCGATAACCAAACAACAAAAGAAAGTTCTATCGGTTCAGCTCTTTTCGCTGTGCTTCAGTTCTTTTCGGAACCGATGCGGGAGAGCCTGGACCCACGCGGGCGTGGCAAAAATGCCTTCGGTTGCGTCACTGACCCAATGCGCGACGGGACGGATGCCCGCCTCGGCCCAAATTACAATCTGCTGACTGAGGCGGTCCACAAGGAAAACAGCGAAGACCACGATAGCCCCGGCCGCAAACAAAACCGAGAAGATCACTAGCGCGGCGATCATTTCCCGTACGTAGTAGAAGCGCAATGCCAATGCGGCGGCGAGCGCGATCCAAATCCACTTCGTTCTGGCGATCGTTCTAAAAAGGGCCGGCAAGTTGTGCTGCAGCTGCTTAAGTGAAATCACTGGCCTGAGTCCTTTGCTGTACTTTTGCTGTTCTTTGCGTCAGGTGCTTAGATGCGGCATATCAGGGGAAGGACGCAAGGACCGGCTATTCAAATCGAGGCGGACTACGCCTAGGCTGGTGACCCTCTGCGGGTGGTGAAGTTCTTTCGCCTTAACGGCCTCTAATCAAAATACGTCTGGTAATTCGTTCAGACCAATTCGGGCACATCGAGACAGAGCTGAATCGCTTCGCGAATATTCGCCAACGCTTCTTCGACCGTTTCGCCCTGGGAATAACAACCCTGGAGGGATGGACAGATAACAACGTATCCGCCAGTCTGATCGGGCTCTAACAAAACCTTAAAGTCGAGGGTTGCCATGACCTGAATGGTAGCGTCCGCCCAGGTTCAGCGCAACTCAGAAAGCGAGAGGGCTGCTGGAAGTGAATAGCGCAGCCCGGGAGATACTTTTCTGGGTAAAAAAAAAGCCGAAGCAGTTTGTGGCTGCTTCGGCCTTTTGTTTTTATCCTGGCGGCGACCTACGTTCCCACACAGTTGCCCGTGCAGTATCATCGGCCCTGCGGGGCTTAACTTCCGTGTTCGGGATGGGAACGGGTGTATCCCCCGCGGTATGACCACCAGAAACTCGAGATGCAAACGACACTTGGGAAAAACCCAATGCGTTAGCATCGACAAACTGAAGAAGCTGAAATCCGCAATTGCCCTTGAGAGCATCCGCACGCCTTGTGAAAGATCCTTTGCGCTAAGGCAGCGCTCAGGATTCGCCATCCTTGCGGGATGGCGACGTGCTGGGAAAGTTTTATGGTCAAGCCGAACGGCCGATTAGTACGGGTCAGCTACACGCATTACTGCGCTTACACCTCCCGCCTATCAAGGTCGTAGTCTTCGACCGGCCTTCTTACGCCGCCGTAGCGGCGTTGGGAGACCTTATCTCGGGGTGAGTTTCTTGCTTAGATGCATTCAGCAATTATCTCTTCCGGACTTCGCTACCGAGCAATGCCCCTGGCGGGACAACTCGTACACAAGTGGTCCGTTCATCCCGGTCCTCTCGTACTAGGGACAACTCCCCTCAAGTCTCCTGCGCCCACACCAGATAGGGACCGAACTGTCTCGCGACGTTCTGAACCCAGCTCACGTACCGCTTTAATAGGCGAACAGCCTAACCCTTGGGACCTTCTACAGCCCCAGGATGCGATGAGCCGACATCGAGGTGCCAAACCTAAGCGTCGATGTGAACTCTTGGCTTAGATCAGCCTGTTATCCCCGGCGTACCTTTTATCCGTTGAGCGATGGCCCTTCCACGCGGGACCACCGGATCACTAGACCCAGCTTTCGCTCCTGCTCGACGTGTGTGTCTCGCAGTTAACCCGGCTTATGCTCTTGCACTCCACAGCGGGTTTCCAATCCGCCTGAGCCGAGCTTTGGGCGCCTCCGTTACATTTTGGGAGGCGACCGCCCCAGTCAAACTACCCGTCTGGCCATGTCCTCCGACCCGTCGAGGGTCGTAAGTTAGACCGACAGAAGAATCAGGGTGGTATTTCACCGACGCCTCCCCCCGGCCCGAAAGCCGAGGTTCATAGGCTCCCACCTATGCTACGCAGATCCTCCCGTTAATCATGACCAGAGTGCAGTAAAGGTGCACGGGGTCTTTCCGTCTAGATGCGGGCATCCGGCGTCTTCACCGGAACCACAAATTCGCCGAGTCACTCGCCAAGACAGTCGCTCTATCGTTACACCATTCGTGCAGGTCGGAACTTACCCGACAAGGAATTTCGCTACCTTAGGACCGTTATAGTTACGGCCGCCGTTCACCGGGGCTTCAGTTCAGGCCTTCGTTGCCTTGCGGCAGCTGAGCCCTCGCTTTAACCTTCCGGCACCGGGCAGGTGTCACCCCCTATACGTCGTATTCGACTTTGCAGAGAGCTGTGTTTTTGTTAAACAGTCGCAGAGCGCGTTTCACTGCGGCCGCTTCGGGCTATAAACCCTAGTGCGGCACCCCTTCTCCCGAAGTTACGGGGCTAATGTGCCTAGTTCCTGAGCGAGTGTTCTCTCGAGCGCCTGTGGAGATTATCCTTGTCTACCTGTGTCGGTTTGTGGTACGGGCACCTTGCGGACTCCTTAGAGGTTTTTCCCGGCAGCGTGAAATCAAGGACTTTGTGGCCGTGTGGCCTGGGGCCCTGTCTGACCGTTGAATGACCGCGTGGATTTTCCTGCGCGATCCGGCTTACACAGAGCCATCGGGAAATCCATCTCCCGACTCCCCTATCCTTCTGCGTCACCCCATCGTAATAACGCCCGCTAGGTGGGGCAGGAATGTTGACCTGCTATCCATCAGCTACGCCTTTCGGCCTGGCCTTAGGACCCGCCTAACCCTGAGCGGATTAACCTTCCTCAGGAAACCGTAGACTTTCGGCGACACGAGTTCTCATCGTGTTTATCGCTACTTATGCCGGCAGGGTCTCTTCCGTGGCGTTGAGTAGTCCTCTCGGTCTACCTTCAGACTCCACAGAATGCTCCCCTACCAAAATGTGCGGCTTGCGCCACACACATTCCGCAGCTTCGGTCGCAGGCTTAAGCCCCGTTGGATTGTCGGTGCATGATCGCTTGACCAGTGAGCTGTTACGCTTTCTTTAAAGGATGGCTGCTTCTAAGCCAACCTCCTGGCTGTCTGAGCGATCACACTTCCTTTCCCACTTAGCCTGCAGTTGGGGACCTTAGCTGGCGGTCTGGGTTCTTTCCCTCTCGACCACGAAGCTTATCCCTCGTAGTCTCACTCCCATGTTGCTGTCCGCGGCATTCGTAGTTTGATTGGATTCGGTAACCTTGGTTGGTCCCTAGTCCATTCAGTGCTCTACCACCGCGGCAGATCACATGAGGCTGCCCCTAAAGGCATTTCGGGGAGAACGAGCTATCACGGAATTTGATTAGCCTTTCACCCCTACCCTCAGCTCATCGGAGCTATTTTCAACTAACACCCGTTCGGCCCTCCAGCAGCGGTTAAGCCGCCTTCAGCCTGGCCAAGGGTAGATCATCCCGCTTCGCGTCTATTCCCACAGACTATGCGCCCTATTCGGACTCGCTTTCGCTACGGCTCGCTTACGCTTAACCTCGCCTGTGAGAGTAACTAGCCGGCTCATTAAGCAAGAGGCACGCCGTCAGGCGGCTCCAACCCGAAGGCTGGAGATCGCCCTCCGACTGCTTGTAGGCATATGGTTTCAGGTTCTATTTCACTCCCCTCGCAGGGGTGCTTTTCGCCTTTCCCTCACGGTACTGGTTCACTATCGGTCGCCAGAGAGTATTTAGCCTTGGAGAGTGGTCTCCCCAGGTTCCCACGAGATTTCACGTGTCCCGTAGTACTTAGGATACCGCTTCGAGTCCGGTAGACTTTCGGTTACGTGGCTATCACACTCTGTGGCCCCGCTTTCCAGCAGGTTCACCTAGCCTCCGGATTGGTAACTCTACTCACGCGGTCCTGCAACCCCGCCGTGCAAGCACGACGGTTTAGGCTGTTCCGATTTCGCTCGCCGCTACTTTCGGAATCTCTGTTGATTTATTTTCCTCCAGGTACTGAGATGGTTCACTTCCCTGGGTTAGCTCGCACCCGCCTATATATTCAGCGGGCCGTATACCGGTTTTACCGGTATGGGTTTCCCCATTCGGAAATCCCCGGATCAAAGCCTGCTTGCGGCTCCCCGAGGCTTATCGCAGCTAGCCACGTCCTTCATCGCCTTCTGGCGCCAAGGCATCCACCATACGCCCTTAGTAGCTTGACCATAAAACTTACCCGGCACGTCGCCGCCGCGACTTGCTTTTTCGCGGA
>Ga0210394_10002370_pt1 | contig 26023 bp, 25 predicted proteins | sample IncBWC12MmetaG_FD_160121 | JGI IMG/M metagenome (GOLD analysis project Ga0210394, IMG submission 160121) | Forest soil microbial communities from Barre Woods Harvard Forest LTER site, Petersham, Massachusetts, United States - Inc-BW-C-12-M | ecosystem: Environmental > Terrestrial > Soil >...
CAACCTCGAGATCGAGGGCCCGCTCCACGGTGCCGTCGGCGCGCACCCGCTCGTCGACCTCAACGACGCGCTCGTACAGCATGTCGGGCTTGACGATGTGCTTGGCGAAGATCTTTGGCCGCGCCTGGTAGCCGATGCGCAGCGCATCGCGAAAGCCTTTGGTGATCAACAGCAAGGTGCGGTCGCCCTTGCGCTCGAGCAGCGCATTGGTGGCAACCGTGGTGCCCATCTTGACCGCGGCGATGCGCTGGCTCGGGATCGCTTCGCCGGCTTTGAGCCCGAGCAGGTGGCGGATGCCGTGCACCGCAGCGTCCCGGTAGGCTTCGGGATTTTCCGAGAGCAACTTGTGGGTGAGAAGCGCGCCGTCCGGCTGCCTGCCGATCACGTCGGTGAAGGTGCCGCCGCGATCAATCCAAAATTCCCAACTGCCGGACGTGCTCACCAACCTGCCCTCGATCCCAACCCGCTTTTGTGCCACTCTCGGCTCAAACGACTAGTTGAGGAACCGCCGATGCACAAGATCGCGATCTCGCAAGCCTCCCTCGACCGCATGAACACGCGGATGGGCAAGCTGCACCCGTTCGATGCCATCGACCCGTGCGCCACCGCGCTGCTCGTGGTCGACATGCAGAACTATTTCGTCAAGCCGGGCCATCAGGGCGAGGTGCCGCTGGCGCGCGAGATCGTGCCCAACATCAACCGGCTCGCCGCCGAACTGCGCCGCCGCGGCGGCCACGTGGTCTGGATCCGCAACGGCACCACCGGCACCCGCGAGAGCTGGTCGAACTACCACGGCTACCTGCAAAAGCCGGAGCGCGCCGAGCGGCGGCTGAAAGCGATGGACATCGGCGAGGACGGCTACGAATACTGGCACGGCACCGATATCCGGCCGGAGGACGCCCAGATCACCAAGAAGCGCTACAGCGCCTTCATCCAAAACTCGTCCGACGTCGAGCGCCACTTGCGCGACCGCGGCATCGACACGCTATTGATCACCGGCACCGCCACCAATGTCTGCTGCGAAAGCTCGGCGCGCGACGCCATGATGCTCAATTTCAAGGTCGTCATGGTGGCCGATGGGCTCGCGACGCATACCGACGACGAGCACAACGCTACGCTGTCGGCGTTCTACGGCCAATTCGGCGACGTACAGACGGTGGACGAGTTGATGCAGTCGCTGGAGCGCGGCGATAAGAAGAAAGCGGCGGCGTAGCCGCTCTAAACGTCCGGCCGTTTGTACTCCAAATTCGGCCCACCCTTCTGCGACTTCAGATACGACTCGACGTGCTGCGTCGGGTCCATGACGCGCCGCATGCGCGCGGAGACCAGCTGATCGAGCTGGATCGCCTGCGACAGCGACAGGTCGCGGCCCATCTGCACGGTGATCTTGGAATGCTCCAGCGGCGCCAGATGGCGCTCGGAGATTTCGCGGGCGATGGCCGTCACCGTCGATTCCAGCTCCGCGGCCGGCACGGCCTGCGAGACGATGCCCCAGCGATCGGCCTCGGCGCCGGAAATGTTGCGGCCGACGAGCTGCATCAGGGCGACCTTCTTGAGCGGGATACCGCCATGCACCAGGGTCGAGGTGATGAGCTGGCCGAAGCTGCCGCGTAAAATTTCCGGCATGCCGAGTTGCGCATCGTCGGCGGCGAACACCAGATCGTGGCAATTCATGATGCCGAGCGCGCCGCCGAGGCAATAGCCGTGCACCTGGGCGATGACGATGCGCGGAAAGCCGCGCAACGCTTCCGCCATCAGCACCGTCGGCGTCGGCCGATCCCAGTCGCGCGGCTCCTCGCTGACCTTGCGCAGGAAATGCAGGTCGAGCCCGGAGCTGAAGCAAATCCCGGCGCCCTTGGTGATCACCGCCTTGATGTCGCGGTCGGCGCACGATGTCGAGCGCCTCGAACCAGGCCGCCACCAGCGCCTCGTTCAGGCAATTGCGCTTGTCCGGCCGGTTGAGAATGGCCCGCGCCACGCCGGCATCGGCGAGCTGCTCCAGGATCAGTTCCGGCCAAGCTTTGAGCGTGCGCCATGTATCGGTCATCGCCGTTCTCCCTTGGTATTGTTTCAGCCGCGCGGCACGAACAGCGCATCGAGCGCGAAGCCGCCGCGCGGCAGCACGACAAATGGATTGATGTCGATCGATTGCACGACGTCGGCCAAATCCTCGGCGATGCGGTCGAGCGCGAGCAATACGTCGGTCACTGCGTCCGTATCGAGTGCCGGCGACGAGCGATAGCCGCGGATGAGCCGCGCGGCGTGGGTTCGCTCGATCATGGCGCGCGCCTTGTCGCGGGTGAGGGGCGGCGCCGCGAACGCCACGTCCTTGGTCAGTTCGAGCAGCACGCCGCCGGAGCCGGCCATGATCACGAGTCCCATTTCCGGATCGCGATCGAGCCCCAGCACAAGCTCCAAGCCGCCGCTGATCTGTTGGCAGACCAGCATAGCGTCGAGGGCTTCGATCCCGGCGCGCCGGACGTTGTCGGCAATGCGCGCATAGGCCGTGCGCACCGCCTCGTCATCGCCCAAATGCAACGCAACCGCGCCGGCATCGGACTTGTGCAGCAGCTTCGCCGCGACCGCCTTCAGCACCACCGGATAGCCGATCTGCCGCGCCGCCTTCACGGCGTCGTCCGGCGACTGCGCCGCAACCTCCGTCGGCGTTGGAATGCCATAAGCGCGGATCAGCGCTTTCGACTCGACCTCGTCGAGCGCAGCGGCGCCGTTTTTTGCCAGCGTCCGCACGCGCGCCGCCGCGGCAATCTCGGCGGGCGTCGATGCGACCTTTGCCGACGAACGTGCCAGGCGCTCTAGCTCATCGCGCCTGGCCACGCTGGCGATGGCGCGCAGCGACTTGTTGACTTCGAGCAGGAACGAGACATGCGACACCTGCGCCCGCAGCGCGCGGCTGTAATCGCTCTGGCTGTGCGACACCGGCGTGATGATGCCGATCGGCTTCGGCGCGCCACCGGCGACGATCGCTTCCACCGTATGGATGTAGCGCTCGGCGCGGTCGGAACCGGGCTCGCGCGGCAGGTTCTCCTGGATCAAAATCATGTCGATATTCGGATCGGCCTGCAGCGCCGCGATCGAAGCTTTGTAGTTGTCGTCGCTGCTCAGTACGCCGAAGCCGCCATCGATGGGATTGCTCACCAACGAGCCGACGCCGAGAATGGCATTGAGTTTTTCGAGCGTCGCATCGGCGAGTTTTGGAAATTGCAAGCCATTGCGCTCGGCGGCGTCGTAAAGCAGGCCGCGGAATGCGCCCGACAGCGTGATGGCGCCGAGGCGCCGGCCGCCCGGCGCGCCAGTATGGACCAATAGCTCGCTGATCTCGACGGCGTCGTCCAACGTGTCGGCGCGCACGATGCCGAGATCGGCGGCGACGGCGTCGAACGCCTCGATGGAGCCGGCCAGCGAAGCGGTATGCGCCATCGCGGCGTTGCGGCCGCTTTCCGATTGGCCGAGTTTTACCGCGACGATCGCCTTGCCGGCGGCGCGCGCCATGCGGCACGCCGCCTTGAATTTCTCGATGTCGGCGATCGCCTCGATATAGACGATGATGACCTTCAGCTCCGGCTGATCGGAGAAGAACGCGATGTAGTCGGGGATGCCGAGACCGGCCTCGTTGCCGCTGGTGATGAGATATTCGGCATTCATGCCGCGTTCTTCGAGCGCGGCGTTCAGGAAAATCATCATGCCGCCGCTCTGGCCGACCAGCGCGATGGGCCCTTCGCGCAGCAGCAGCGGGCGGTCCTCGCTCAGCGTGACCAGGCGGGTCTTGGCGCAGATATTGCCCATGCAATTGGGGCCGGACACCGCAAGCCCAGTCTCGGCGATCACCGCTTTAAGCTCGCGGCCGAGCGGAGCGGCGTCCGTGTTGTAGGCCTCGCCGAAGCCTGAGGAAAACACCGTAGCGCTGCGCGCGCCCGCTGCGGCGCCGCTGCGCAATACCTCCGGCACGCCGGTTGCCGGCACCAGCACGACGAGATGGTCGGGCGGCTCCGGCAGCGATTTGAAGTCGGGATAGCAGCGGTCGCCGGCGATTTCGGTGCGACGCGGATTGACCAGGTAAAGCGGCCCTGGAAATTCGTATTGCTTGAGATTGCGCAAAACGCGCCACGCCCAGCTTCCCGGCCGGTCGTTGGCGCCGACCAGCACCGCGTTGCGCGGTTCGGTGAGCGCTTGGACTTTTTTCTTCGAAGCTTCGAGGTCCAATGCTTCCAGGTCCACTTTGGCATTCTCCACTTACGCGCGGACGGCGAACGCGATGGTCCGCCGGCCGACAAGATAAAAGCCTGCGGCGATCACCGTCATGATCGCCGTCCAGACCAGGCCGAAGGCCGCGAGCTCGGTGCCCTGGCCGTTGGCCCACAGATCGAACATCGCCACCGACACCGGCTGCGCCTTCGGCGAAGCGAGGATCACGGCGAGCGACAGATCGCGCGCGGCGACGAGAAAGATGAACAACCAGCCGGCCAGCAGCGCCGGCGTCGCCAGCGGCACGACGATGCGCCGCAACGCCGTGCGCAGCGGACTGCCCGCTATCGCTGCGGCTTCTTCCAGCTCGGGATGAATCTGCAGAATGCCGGACGCGGCGTAGCGCATGCCGTAAGGCAGAAAGCGGATGGTGAAGGCGAGGACAAACGCCCACGGCGTGCCGTAGATCGCGACCGGAACGCTGAGATAGATCTGGATCATGGCGACGCCGAGCACGATGCCGGGAAAGATCAGCGGCGCGGTGGCAAGCTGATCGAGGAGCCACGCGCCCGGCCGCCGCCGCACCGCGAGCCATCCGGCAACGACGGTCAGCGCCATGACGCAGGTCGCTGCGCCGGCGCTCATCAACAGCGTCTGCCACACCAGATCGAGATAAAAGGTCGAGTGCAGCACGGTGCGGAAATTATCCAGCGTGACCAGCGTAAAGCCGCGCCGGCTGACGCCTTGGGTGAACGGCATCAAGGCGAGCCAGACCAGGCCCAAGGTCGGCGTCAGCAGGATCAGCAAAAAGTTGAAAAGAATAACGCCGCCGCCGAGATAGCGCGCCGGCCCGAGGTCGACCGGCCGCGCGCGAAAGCTGCGCCCGGTGACGCTGTGATAGCGCGACGCGTGGCGCGAGATGCGCGAATAGAGGCCGATCAAAAGGCCCGCGAGCAGCAACAGCACGATGGAGAACGCGCTGGAATAGCCGAGATCGGGCGGCACGTTCTCCTTCATGTCGAGATAGATGTCGGTGGTCAAAACCTTGATTTTTCCCGGCAGGCCGACCAGCGCCGGCACTTCGAAGGCCTCGATCGAACGCACCACGATGAGCAAGGCCACGGCGAGGAACGCCGGCAAAGCGAGCCGCATCGAGATGCGCGTCACCGTGCGCAAAATGCCGGCGCCGCTCATGCGTGCGGCCTCCTCGTATTCGGCGTTGGCCTGGGCGAACACCGACGACAGCAACAGGAACGCGAGCGGCGACCACAAGAACCCTTCGACCAGGATCATGCCTGGCATGGAATAGACGTTGAAGCGTGGCAGCCCGATCGCCGTGATGAAATCGTTGAGCGGCCCGTTGCGGCCAAACAGGAACAGCCAGGCGATGACATAGAGCACGAACGGCGTGCCGAGCGAGATGATCGCGGTGAGATAGGCGAACGCCTTGAACGGCGCATTGGTGCGCTCGACCAGCCAGGCGACGAGGCCGCCGAAGGCAAGCGCGATCGCCATGCTGCCGAAACTGAAAACCAGCGAATTTAACAGGCTGCCGAAGAACTGCCGGTCGGACAAAAGCCGCCGGTAATAGGCGAAGGTGAAATCGCCGGGCGCACCGGTCACCGTCGTGGTGTGCAGACTGCCGTTGAGCAGGAAAATCAGCGGCGGCACGACCAGCAGCAACAGCACGAGCGCCAAGACCACGACCAGCGTCCGCGTTGGATCGGGCGTGATGGTTACGGACTCCAATGTGCTGGAACGGGTGACGGACATAAGGACTTGTCATGCCCCGCGCCGGCGGGGCATCCAGTAGTCGACGCGCGTGAGACAATTTACCGAACCGGTCGTGATTATTGGATCGTCCGCCTTCGCGGACGATGACAGATAAGGTACATGGCGCTGCTCGTGCCACATCAATTGAACAGCTCCTTCTTGATCTTCACCCAGCGGTCGATGTTTTCTGAAGCCGTGGCGGGCGAGATGAAGTTGGCCGAGAAACCGCCGGCTTCGGGCTTCACCTCGGGCGTCTTCGCCGGCACTGACGGCATCGCCGGAAGATAGTCGACGTCGGCGAAAGCGCGCTGCCCTTCTTCCGACAGCAGGAAATCGATCAACAGCTTGCCGGCATTCGGGTGCGGCGCATTCTTGACCAGGCCGATGGAATGAAACGGCGCCGGGATCGGCTCGACCTTGAGCCACGCTACCGGCGCGCCCTTCTTGGCGCTGACCACGGCGTGATGATTAAAGATGCTCAGCGCAATCGCGTACTGGCCGAGAATCACTTGGTCGAGGATGGCGCGGTTGGTGGCGTCGACATTGACGATGTCCTGCTTGGCAAGCGCCCGCAGGAACGCCATGCCCTTGTCCTCGCCCATGGTCTGCAAGGCGGAGCCGACATAGACCGGCGCGCCGGACGACGGTTCGGTGCTCCAGGCGATCTTGCCCTGCCATTTCGGATTGAGCAGATCCTGCGCCGTCTTGATCTCGTCGGCGCCGACCAGCTGCGTATTGACGCCGGGGGTGAGGAAATAAACCACCAGGGCATTCCAGCGGCCATCGGGATCGCGCAGCGCCGACGGATATTTGTTCGCCTCCGACGGCGTGAATGGCTCGACCAAGCCGGCCTTGAGCAGCGGCGCCGTGGTGGCGATGCCGTCAAACACATCGCCTTCGACCCTGCCAGCGCGCGCTTCGTTGATAACCTTGATGGCGTTGGGGCCAGAGTCGCCGCGGGCATATTTGACCTCGACGCCCGGATATTTCTTGTTGAACGCCTCGACCAGCGGCCGCACCGCCTGATTCACGATCAACGACGTATACCAGACGACCTGGCCTTCTTTCTTGGCCGCGTCATAGAGCGCGTCGTCGGCTTGCGCATGCGAGCAAGCGAGCAGCGTCGCCGCGATCAAGCAGACGGATGCAACGGCACGGCGGGTCATTGCGGATACCAGCTCGGCTTGCGTTTTTCCTTGAACGCCGCAACGCCTTCTTTCGCCTCCTCCGATCGCGGCGGGCCGTGCGCGGCGCGGCGGGCGAGGATCGCCGTGATGGACGGCGTGACGTCGCGCTCCATCGCGGCCTTCATCTCGCGCACCGCGCCCGGCGCCGCGTGGAGCAGTGCATCGGCTATTTCGACGAGCTTCGCCTCGAGCCTGTCGGCGCTCACGACCTCATGGACGAGGCCGATGCGCAACGCCTCGGCGGCACCAAAACGCTCGCCGGACAGTCCGTAGCGGCGGAAGCTGCGATGGCCCATGGCGCGGATCAGAAACGGCGCAACGCCGAGCGGCGCCATGCCGACCCGCACTTCGGGAATGGAAAAGAACGCGCCGTCCGCGGCCAGCACGATGTCGCAGCACGCCGCCAGCGCCGCGCCGCCGCCGACCGCGGCGCCGTGGACGACCGCGACCGTCGGTTTCGGCAACCGGTCGAGCGCGGCGAGCGCATCGACCAGCGACACCTGCCCGGCCGCCGGCGCGGGCTCCATGCCGCGCGCCACCAGATCGGCGCCGCCACAAAAATGCTTGCCGGCTCCGCGCAACACGACGATCCGCGTTGCCGTGTCGGCCGCACGCTCGGCGAAAGCTTGCGCCAGCGCGTTGAGCATTCCTTGATCGAAGGCGTTGGAGCGCTCGGGGCGATCGAGCGTGATCGTGGCAATGCCGCGCGATGAGACCTCGACCGCGATGCCGCTCATCGAAACAGTTCCTGCGTGACTTTTTGCCAATGCGGCAGCTGCCGGTGAATCTCTTCCGGCCGCAAAAAGTCCGCCTGGAAGCCGCCGTCGTTCGGCCGCAGGCCGGCGACCATGGCGGGGACACTCGGCAGCGCCGGCAGATAGTCGTTCTGCTGAAACACCTTCTGCCCCTCTTCGGACAGCAAAAAATCCAGCAGCAACCGCGCGGCGTTGGGATGCGGCGCGTCCTTGACCAGGCCCACGGCATCGAGCGTCACCGGCGCCGGCTCGATCTTGAGCCAATCGCACGGCGCGCCCTTGCGCGCCGAGATCACGGTGTGATGGTTGAACGCCATCAGGTTGATCCAATATTCGCCGGCGATGACCTGATCGAGCACGGCGCGCGAGGACGCATCGACATTGACGACCTGCTGCTTGGCGAGCGCGCGCAGATAATTCATGCCCTTGTCTTCGCCCATGGTGGTCAAAATATTGGCGACGAAGCCGAAGGCGCCGGCCATGGAGCTGCCGTTCCACGCCATCTTGCCTTTCAGTTTCGGATCGAGCAGGTCGGCGAACGTCTTCGGCGCCTGATCCTTCGGCAACAGCGTCGTGTTGATGCCCGGCGTGAACACATACATGATCACCGCCGTCCAATAGCCGTCCTTGGCTTTCAGCTCGGCCGGATAATCGGCGCTGTTCGGCACCGAGAACGGCGCCAACAGGCCGGCCTCCTGCAGCGCGAACATGCCGGAAATGCTGTCCAAGATATCGGCCTGCATGCGGCCGGCCTGGCCTTCGGCCAGAATTTTTGCCGCCGTCACCAAATCGTCGGCGCGGGTATATTGCAGCGTGACGCCGGGATATTTTTTCTCGAACGCGTCCTTGAGCGGGCGGACGATCTGGTTGACGACCAGCGTCGTGTACCAGACGACCTGACCTTCTTTCTTGGCCGCCTCGACCAATGCCGCGTCGGCCGCCGCCGCATTCCGCGCAGCCAACGCAACGACGACGGCAAACGCAACGCCAAGCAACCGGACACGCGTCATTGTCACGCCTTTACGGTCGTCTTCATGTCCTCGGGCGTCGCGATGAATTTTTCCATCTTCGGCGGAGCGCCGTTCTTGCGCATGTCTTCGAGCCAGATGCGGTGGATGCGGGGGTCCTGATCCTCGTATTCGATCTGGTCGCCCCCGTCTCTAACGCTTTTCGACACCGCCGGCAGGTCGTCGCCGCCGGCGCCAAGCAGCGAGATGCGGTTGGCCTGGGTCGTCGGGTAGCGCAGGCCGCCGACCGCGGTGGCCAGATAACGCGCCGGCTGCGGCCCGGTGTTGAAATGCTGATGGAACTGCCGGTCCGACGGCACCAGCACCATGCCGTGCTTCCAGTCGATGCGGCGGAAATCCTTGTCGTGCTCGTACCAGAGCAGCGAGTAGCCCTGCCCGATCACGCACATGACGTGGAAGCTCGGGCCGTGGCGGTGCCCTTTCTTGTAGGTGCCGACCGGCATTTCCGAGATATGCGCGTGCATGGTGCCGTCGGCGAGCACGAACATGATGTTGGTGCCGCCGGCGCCGCGATCGCCCCAGGTTTTGAGCTCGATCGCCGTCAGGTCGGGAACGAAATTGGTCTCCCACATGTGGTTGCCGGGCCGCACGGTAATGAGATCTCCTTCGCCGGAGAAATACGCCGCCTTGCCGGCGCGATCGGAAAAATCGAAATCGGCTCCGAACACGAAGGCTTCGTTGTGGAAGACGTTCATCATCATCGGCAGGTTGGTCGTCGTGACCAGGAGCGCGCGCTCGGCGCCGCTGCCGTTGAAGTGGCGGTGCTTGGCATTGAGCGGAATGGCGAACAGGCTCTTGGCGCCCCATTCAAAACTGCGCTTGGTGCCGTCGGCCATTTCGACCTGGGTCGAGCCGTGGCCTTCGAGCACATAAACGACTTCTTCGTAGAGGTGCCGCTGCGGCGCCGTCGATCGGCCCGGCGCGATGTCGAGCACGAACATGTTGGCGAAGTCGCCGCGGCCCTTGAGATGCACCGCCGCGCCGTTGACGCCGTAGCGCGGCCAGGGCGCGGTCTCGACGCCGAACAGGTAGACGCCGTAATCCTCGACGACCGGAATGCCCTCGCCCTTGAGCCAATCGAGATAGGGGTCGACGCCGTAGCGCGCCTGCTGCTGCGGCACTTCGCGGATGTTCATGTGTTCCTCCGGGCGTTCTTGGCGCCGCATCATATACGCCTCGTCATCATCCGCGAAGGCGGATGACCCAGTATCCACGCGCATGGGGGATCAGACTTTGAGCAAAGCGAATACTGGGTGCCCCGCCTTCGCGGGGCATGACAAAATGGGGGGCTATGCGAAGAGCAGCGACTTGATCACCACCGGCACGACGCCCGGCGGGGCGATCAGCGCGCCGACATCGACATAATCGAGCTCCTGCAACTCCACGCCGTCGATGGAGACGATTTTCCCTGGCCAGTTGAGCTCGCGGTGCATGAGCCGGCCGAAGGTCTTGCCGATGTCGCCGTCGATCACGAGGAGCAAGAGCTTGATCTGGTCTTGGAGTGGCTTGAGCGCGCTGACAATCCCCTGCCCCGCGGCCTTCAGGCGCGCGTGCTCTGGGTCGCCGTGCCAGGGGAACGAAATCGCCAGGCGCCCGTTGCGGTCGAGCTCGATTTCTTCGAGGCCTGAGCGGATGGCAGCGGCGAACTGGGTGGGATCGATGTCGCCCGTGGCGGCAAGGGCAACACGCACCACCGGCACGTTATGCACCGGCAGCACGTAAGGATCCGGCAGATAGATGGTCTTGCCGCTCACCTGGACGGTGAACTGCGAGGCACCGATGACGGTGGCGCGGATGCGCTGGCCGGGATCGATCAACGGCAGGCCGAACCGCCGGCTCAGATCGCCCGCCAGCGCCGCCGCAAGCGGTTTGGCGATATCGCCGTACTCTTCGTGCTGATGTCCGAAAATATATTCGGCGACGCCGCCGGAGAACGTCAACGCGGTCGGCGCGACCGTGCGCGGCAGCGGCTCGGTCAGCAGCAGCGATTGACCGAGGCTGTCGAGCGCCGCGCCGCCGATCAGGTCGGCCGCGACCACGGCGAGGCGTTGCGCGATGCGGCGGCGGACGGATTCGTCGGCGAGCGCCCGCGGCGAAATTTTTAGGCCGAGATCGTCGGCAACGAGCTGCGCCGATTGATCGATTCGCGTCCAGGCGCCGTCAGCATCCTGCGCAATCAGCCGGCCGCCGACCGCAAAAGCACAAAGCCCGACGATCACGCCGCGATCGATCAGCGCCAGCTTGGTGGTGCCGCCGCCGACATCGACGTGCAGCAGGCAGGTATCACGCGCCTTCGACAGCGCCACCGCGCCGGAGCCGTGGGCGGCGAGCCGGCTTTCGAGCTTGTGGCCGGCGGTGGCGCAGACGAACTTGCCGGCTTCCGCGGCGAACAGCTCGTCGATGGCGCGGGCATTGGTGCGCTTGATCGCTTCGCCGGTGAGGATGACGGCGCCGGAATCGATCTCATCTTGCGTCAAGCCGGCGTCGTCATAGCAGCGGCGGATGAATTCACCGAGCGCAGACGCATCGATGGTACCGTCGGACAAGAACGGCGTCAGCAGGATCGGCGAACGCCACACGATCTCGCGGCCGACCACGACGAAGCGGCTGGACAGCCCCTGCGACTGCCGCTGCAAGGCGACCTTGGCGAACAACAGGTGCGAGGTCGAGCTGCCGATATCGATGCCGACGGTCTTGAACGAAACGTTGTCCTGGTCCCAGATGGTGCGCACGATCGCGGCGCGCTCGGCCGCGGTCTCGACGTGCTCGTGGGAAAAATCGGTCTCGTGCATGGGGCGTAAAATTCCGACCATCGCCGCGCGCGATGGCATAGAGTGCCGCACAATGCCCGGCGCCCCGCCGATGATCAATGCATGACCGATGGCCCCGCTCAAGCTCACCTATGCAAGCTGCAAATACGATCGCATCGAGGCGCTGCGCTCGGGCGAGGTGCAGGTCGAAGGCATCGATCTCAATGTGATCGTGTTCCCGTCAGGCCGGCAGATTTTCGACCGCATGATCGGCGGCGAGGAATTCGACGCGTCGGAGCTGTCGGCGTCCGAGTTCATTGCCTATGCCGGCCGCGGCAATAGCGCGTTCGTCGCCATCCCGGTGTTTCCGTCGCGGGTGTTCCGCCACGGCTATATCTTCGTCAACAAGCGCTCAGGCATCCGCACGCCGAAGGACCTTGAAGGCCGCAAGGTCGGGCTGCCGCTCTACACGCAAACCGCGTCGATCTGGCTGCGCGGCCACCTGCAGCATCAGTTCGGCGTCGATCTGAGCACCATCCGCTGGGTGCAGGGCGCGGTCGAAAGCGGCGGCAGCCACGGCAATCCGCACGCGCTGCCGCTTCTGCGTCCCGTCGCCATCGAGCAGAACCGCACCGGCCTGCCTCTGAGCGAGCTTTTGGCCCGCGGCGAGATCGACGCCTATCTCGGCTCGCGCAAGCCGCCGGCCTTCGGCACCGACCCCGACGTGGTGCGGCTATTGCCCGATCATCACGCGCTGGAGCGCGAGCTTTATCGGCGCGAGAAGATTTTCCCGATCATGCATCTCGTCGCCATCCGCCGCGCGGTCTACGAGAAAAATCCCTGGATCGCGTCGAGCCTCTACGCCGCCTTTGTCGAAGCCAAACGCATCGCCCGCGCCCGGCTGCGCTACGCCGGCTCGCTCGCCGCCATGCTGCCATGGCTGCAGGACGAGATCGAGGAAATCGACGAAGTGTTCGGCGGCGACCCCTTCCCCTACGGCATCGAGCCGAACCGGCCGACGCTGGAAGCGCTGGTGCAGTATATGGCCGAACAACATTTCATCGCGGAGGCGATGCCAGTCGAGGAGCTATTCGTGCCGTTGCCGGGCGCGAGCGGGACGTGAGCTCTGTTTCCCGGGCGCAGCGCAGCACGCAGTGATGCGCTGCAGACCCGGGATCGTTACGCACTCTGAGTCTGCGACGATCCCGGATCAGCGGTGCACCACTTCGTGCTGCACCGCATCCGGGAAACAAATCGGAACAAGCGAATATCTATTTTGCCGCGCTATCCTTCTGCAAAATCCCCGCGATCATCGAAATCTCATTGCGCGCGTATTTCGGCAGGCCGGCGCTGATCGAAGTCCCGGAATTGAACGACGACTGGCCCATCAGCACCTGCGCCGGCACCAGGTTGCGCAGCACGGGCACGTTTTCGTAGTCGCGCTTCTCGTCGAGCACCCGGGCTTTGATGGCGAGCGACATGAACGCGGTGACCACCGTCTTGTTCGCGTCGCTCGGGTGGTTCTGGAACACCGCCAAAAGCTTGCCGAACTTCATGATCTGGTTGACGTAGAAAATGTCCTGCTCGAGCACGCCGGCGACCGGCGTATCGAGCGCAGTGAGTTCCTGCAATGCGGCCTGATCGACGTCGGCGGCGGCTTGCGCCGACAGCTCGCTCTGGAAATCGATCGTATCGGAAACCTTCTTGACGCTGTCGCGCAGCTTGTTGACCAAGAGCACGCCGATCGGAATCTTGCCTTCGAGCTTGTAGCTCGACTGGATGCAGATCGACGTAGCGCGGCCGGTGCACCATTTGCGGTCGGGATTGTCGTTGCCGGCGCCGGGATCGTCGTTGAACGGCACCACGTCGGCGGCGGTGATCAGCTTGTGCTTGATCGCCGGATCGATGCGCTCCAGCACCGGCAGCGTCACGTAGCGCGACAGATCGATGGTGGCCGGCGCGCGGTCGAGCATGAAGCGGGCTTGCGCCACGTACATGTAGAGTTTTTCGACCATCGGCCCGCCGCCGTTCGCGGGCTTGGCGATGGTCGGCTCGACATAGGCGGGAAACAGCGCCAAGAATTTTTTCTGCACCGGGTGCTTGTTCGCCCAGTCCTCGAAGCGGATCAGTACGCCGCCGGGGTCGACGGCATCGCCGCGCCACTGGTCGCTAAAGGCGATGATGCCGGGCTTGAGCTGCGCCACATCGGCGAGCCGCGCCGCGGCGGCATCTTCGATACGGAAATCCTGCGCTGCGGCCGCCGGGGTAAATCCAAGCAAGCCGAGAAGCACGATCGCGTGCCGCGTTGTCATTGAAAATCTTCTCGCGAATCGGTTTTGGCGCGGGATCAGTTGTAGCGTCCGCCCCAGAAATTATCCTGGCCTCGTTGCGGCGCCGGTTGTTGCCCGCCATTTTGGCCGCCCCAAGGCTGGAATAGCCCGCGCGCCACCGGCTGCGGTGGTGGTGGCGGCGCCGGGCTCCAGCCCTGATTTGGATAATAAGTCCGCCCGGTGGTCCAGCGGCCGTCGTTGCCGTAGCCGCCCTGGCCGCCATAATACGAACCTTGATCGTTGCCCGGATCGGAGCGCACGGCATAGGCGTCCTCGCGCGAGACGATCTGATATTGCGTGTCTTCGGGCTTGCCCTCGGCATCGCGGCGGAAATGCTCGATGAAACTGCCGCCGCCGGGCGGCGGCGCGGGCGGTTGGGCGTTGCCGGCGAATGCGCCGAACAGGCCGCCGAGGCCGGAATTGTTGGCGTTGTTCGCGGGAGCGTTCAAAGGCGTGCCCGATGTGTAGTCGATCGGCACGTCGACGAGGAGCCGCTGCACCTCGCGCGACGGCCCGGCTAGCGGCGCCTTTGGCGCGATATGCTCGGCCCATACGGCTTCGATAATGGGCTTGAAGATCGGCAGCGCCACCCGCGCCCCGGTGGCGTTGGAGCCGAGCGAGCGGCGCTTGCCGTCGCCGTTATCGTAGCCGACCCAGACCGCAACCGTCACGTCGTTGGTGAAGCCGATGAACCAGCCGTCGACCGCGTCCTCGGTGGTGCCGGTCTTGCCGGCCACATAGGGCGACAAGCCACCGATGGCGCGCGCGGTGCCGCGCGCCACCACGCCCTGCAGCATGGTCTTGAGCTGATAGAAGCTGACGCCATCGGCGGCACTGATCGGCGAGAACAGCGGCACTTTCGGATATTCGTAGACCGTGCGGCCGTTGGCATCGATCTCATCGATGGCATGGGGCTGCGGCCGCGCGCCTTCGTTAGCGACGGCGGCGTAGAAGGCGGCGAGATCGATCATGTGCACCGGCTGTGCGCCGAGCACGAACGGATAATAGCGCACGCAGTCGGTGTAGATTTTTGCAGCCTTAGCCGTGGCGCAAACCTCGTCGAGGCTCGCGACCGGATCGGCGTCGATGCCGCCGGCGAGCAGATGCGCGGTCACGACGTTGATCGAATTTTCCAGGCCGCGCCGCATGGTGAAGACGCCGCCCGACGCATAGTCGGCATTGCGCGGCGACCAATAATCTTCGGGCCGGTCGGGGGCGCCATAGTCGCGGATGATGCTGCCATAGGTCTGGTTGCCGATCGGCGGCAGCGTGAGCGGATCGTTCGGCACCAGCGTGTTCGGTTGCAGCCCTTTCTGCAGCGCGGTGAGATAGGTGATCGGCTTTATCGCCGAACCGGGCTGGCGCTGCGTCTGCCAGGTGCGATTGAGCTGGCTCAGCGGATAGGAAAAGCTGCCGGCCATGGCGAGGATGCGGCCGGTCTTGTTCTCCAGCACCAGTGCCGCGCCCTGCACCGTCGGCCGCGCCCGCAATTGCGCCTGGCCGCTCGAAACCGGTTGGGGTTTCGGCCTGACGGGATTGCCTCGGGCGTCGACCGCGGGCGCGCGAACCTCGCCGCGCAGGTTCTCGACCACGTTGACATAAACCACGTCGTAGAGGCCGAGGCCGCGCCGGCTCACATAGGACAGGCCAGTCAGCGGCATGATGCGGCCGTCGGGCAGACCGACACGGATGTTGCCGTCGTCCTTCTTGCCGTCGCCCTTTTGCAGGATCACTGCCGGCGTCCAGTGCACGTCGTAGAGCGGCAGACGCACCGCTTGCAGCGCCTGCTGCCACGCCGGCATGCCGGCCGCGCTGGCGCCGATCTTCTTGACGGCATCGGCGATGTTGGCTTCGGGCCCGCGGAACTGCACGCGGCCGCTAGCCATCTCGTATTCCGCCAAGCCTTCCTGCAGCGCGGATTCGGCGTCGCGCTGCAATTGCGCATTGATGGTAGAGCGTACCGTGTAGGTTTGCGCGGTCAGGCTGTCGACGCCGTCGGTCTTGGCCTCGCGGCCGAGATAGTCGACGAAGTTGAAACCGGAGTCGCGGTGCGGAAACGCGTACACGACGCGCTTTGGCAGCGCCGCTGTCGCCGCATTCTTCTGCTCGGCGCCGATGACGCCGTCCTCCTGCATGCGGCCGAGCACATAGGAGAGGCGCTCCTTGGCACGATCGGGATGGCGGTCGGGATTGTAAAAGCTCGGTCCCTTGAGCAGGCCAGCGAGCATGGCGCCTTCGGGCAGTGTCAGATCCTTCGCCGACTTGCCAAAATAGCTGCGCGCCGCCATCTCGATGCCCCACGAGCCGCGGCCGAGATAGACGGAATTGATATAGAGCTCGAGGATGTCGTTCTTGCTCAGCGTGCTTTCCAGCCGCGACGCCACGATCATCTCGCGGATTTTGCGCTCGTAAGTGACGTCGTCGCCGACCAACAGGTTCTTCACCACCTGTTGGGTGATGGTCGAGCCGCCTTGGGGGCGACCGGATTCCGCAAGATTGCCGATGAAGGCGCGGATGATGCCGTGCTCGTCGATGCCGTGATGCTGATAAAAGCGACGGTCCTCGGCGGCGATGAACGCCTTCTGCACGAAATCGGGAACGTCGGCGAGCGGCACCCAGACGCGCCGGTTGCCCGGCTGGAACACGTCGGCATAGTGATCGCCCTTGCCGTCGAGCACCGTGCTCATGCCGGGCAATTGCTTGCCCTTGAGCCGCGCGGGGTCGGGCAGATCGGCCGCGGCATTGTTGTAGAACGTGATCACCTGGCCGATGTCGACCACCGGATTGGCGACTGTCTCGTTCTTGCAGAATTGTTTGTAGGCGGTATTGAGGTCCGCAAAATTCAGCCCGTGGAACGCCTTGATGTTGCCGCCGACCGCCGCCGGATCGTCGAGCGCGGTCGTGATCAGGTCGTCGACATTGATCGACTCGATGTCGAAGGCCTGGCGCATATGGGCGCAGCCGTCGCGCAGGGTCTGCACCACTGCGTCCTGGTCCTTGACCGGATCGAACTGCGTCTTCACCGCCTGCGGCTGGGTCATGACCTCGCTGAGCGCCAGCGCCGTCGCGAAGAGCTTGACGAGAATCATATCCATGCGGGGGACTACGGGTACTCGGTTCGAGGGACGAAAGTCTTACGACAACGGCGATTATAGCGATCCGATCCTTACAAAAAGACTTTTTTGCGGGCGGCGCCGGAGGCATTGCGAAAGGTGCGAGAATCGGACGATCTGGCGATGACACCGCGATGAATGACAGCCGACATTGAGGCAAGCGCCATGCTTTGCGAGACCTGCCGCTGGACCGAGCGGCCCGGCTTCATCCGCCGTCCGGCCAAGCCCGATTCCGGCCCCGCGGCGCCCCGGGACCAAGCGGCCGATTTCATCCCCTGCCCCGATTGCGGCGGCCAGGCCATCGCCCATTGCTGCGAGGGTTTGTGCGAGCAGCCGGATGCGCCGGGCGCATCACCGCGTGGCGGGCGATAGTCCGTCGAAATGCCCGCGGCGCTGGAGCCAGGCCAGCAAGGCCAGCGCTGGCAGGCTGGCTAGCGCGCAGATGGCGAAAAACCACACCCAACCGGTCGCTGCGGCGATGAAGCCGGCGCTCGAGGAAAGATACGTGCGCCCGAACGCCGCCAACGCGGTGAGCAGCGCGTATTGGGTCGCGGTGTGCAGCGGATTGCGGCACAGCGCCGAGAGGTAAGCGACGAAGATCACCGTGCCGATGGCGCTGGTGAAATTTTCGGCGACGATGGCGAACGTGAGCCATGCCGCGTTCAGCCCGACGACGGCCTGCCAGGAGAACGCCAGATTGGCGAGCGCCTGCAGCACGCCGCCGATCCACAGACTCTTCGGCAGCGAATAGGCCCGCGCCACGAAGCCGCCGGCGAAACCGCCGATCAGCGTGGCCGCCAAGCCGACGCCCTTGATGATGGCGGCATATTCGTTGCGCGAAAAGCCGAGATCGATCACGAACGGCGCCGTCATCGCCCCCGACAGCGCATCGGTGAACTTGAACAGCACGACAAAGACGAGGGCGAGGAAAGCCAGGTCGCGCGACAGAAATTCGGAAAAGGCGCCGACCGCGGCATCGATGACGCGCTTAAGCGACGTCTCGCGCGCATGGACCGCATTGGCCGCGACCGACTTTTCCGGCTCGGTTGCGCACAACGTCGTGACGATGCCGATCAGCACGAACGCCGCCATCACCACGTATCCCGCCCGCCACGCGGCGTGATGGTCGAAGCCAAAACTCTGGAATCCGCTGACCAGGAACAGTGCGCCGGCAGTCGAGACCAGCATGCCGATACGATAGGCGGCGACATAGGACGCCATGCCGGCCGCCTGCTCGCTCTCGTCCAGGCTCTCGACCCGGAAGGCGTCGACGATGATGTCTTGCGTCGCCGACGCGGTAGCGACAAGAAGCGCGCCCAGCGCGACGACAAACGCCGATGCCGCCGGATCGCAAAACCCGAGAAAAACGATCGCGGCGATGAGCAGGAATTGCGACAGCAAGAGCCAGCCGCGGCGGCGGCCGAAGAACCGTGACAGCACCGGCACGTCGAGCGCATCGATCAGCGGCGCCCAGAGAAATTTGATGGTGTAAGGCGTGCCGACCAGCGCGAACAGGCCGATGGTGCCGAGATTGACGCCTGACTCTCGCATCCAGACCAACAAGGTCGTGCCAGATAAAGCGAGCGGCAGGCCCGACGAGAAGCCGAGGAACAAGATGATAAGGACCCGCCGCTTGAGATAGACGGCGAGCGCGTCGGTCAACGACCGGCGCGGCTTGGTGGCGGTATCGGCGGCATCCGGCGTCGCGGCCATGCGCCGCTACTCGCCCGCTTCAAGCTTGCGCGTCATCGGCGCCGTAATAACGTTCGATTCGGCTGGTGTCAGAATATCGACTTCGACCTGTTGAATTCGCTCACCCCGGCTTTCGATTTTTTCAATCGAGATGATTGCCAGCCGAATGTCCTCATTTGACTGATTGAAATGAGTTTGCAGCTTACGAACGCGTTCACCCAGTAAGCTCACATCTTTGACGAGGCGCGCAACTTCGTCGCGAATTTGGTCCGCGGCCTCACGCATGCGGGCGTCTTTTTGGCTTTGCTGTACCAACGCAATCGCCAACATGAGGAGCGACGGCGACATTAGGACAACGCGCTCTCGATAGGCTTTTTGCACCAGATCGTCGAAGCCGTCGTGAACTTCGGCGTAGATCGCCTCCGACGGTACGAACATGAGCGCGAATTCTTGGGTCTCTCCCGGAATCAAATATTTCTCGGCGATATCGGTAACATGCTTGCCGACGTCGGTGCGCAGTCGCTGACTGGCGGCTTTGCGATCCTCATCGGACTTGGCGTCCCGATAAGCGGTAACGCTTTCGAGTGGAAATTTGGCGTCAATGACGAGGACGCGACTGTCGGGCATGAACACGCAGCAATCGGGGCGAGTACGGTTCGACAGCGTATGCTGGAACGCATAGGAACCCTTGGGCAAACAATCCTGGATGATCGATTCCATCCGCCATTGCCCGAAGGCGCCGCGCGATTGCTTGTTGGCCAGCACGCTTTGCAGCGAGGTGACCTGGGTGGCGAGATTGGTGATGTTCTTCTGCGCGGTGTCGATGACGGCGAGCCGCTCGTGCAGCTTTTGCAGGTGCTCGGTAGTGTGCGCCGTGGTCTTTTGCAGCGAATCGCCGAGCCGGTGCGAGACCGACTCGAGCCGCTCGTTGACCGCGGTCTGCAGCTGCGACTGCCGGTCGCCGAGCATCCTGATCATGGCTTCGAGACGCTGTCCCGTGGCGCTCTGCGCCTGCGCCAGCTCGGCCATGACGGCGGCCTGCGGCGCCGCCGGAGTACGGCCGCGCCAGAGCACGACAACGAGCGCCGCGACCGCGGCCAAAGCCACGACAACGGCCACAATCGCGAGGATCGGCAGCATCTCGGTCATCGAGTGACTCTATGCGATTCGCAGGCGCCGTGAACGAAGAGCGAACGGTGATAGCCGTTCGCGGCCGCAGGATCAACGGCAAGGCCGGCAAAACATCGCCGATTGACCCCGCTTTATGCACCGCTTACATCGCGCACCATGGCTGTGCGCGACATCATAAAACTCCCGGACAAGCGGCTGCGGCTCGTTTCCGAGCCGATCAAGCGCGTCGACGACGGCATCCGCAAGCTGGTCGATGATATGTTCGAGACCATGTACAAGGCGCCGGGCATCGGGCTCGCGGCGATCCAGATCGGCGTGCCCAAGCGCGTGATCATTCTGGATTTGTCGAAGAAAGAGGACGATCACAAGCCCTTGGTCTTCATCAATCCCGAGGTGACCTGGACGTCCGAGGAAAAGTCAAAATACGAAGAAGGCTGCCTGTCGATCCCGGATTATTACGAGGAGGTCGAACGGCCGGCCAAGGTGAAAGTCAAATATCTCGATCTGGACGGCAAGGCGCACGAGACCGAGGTGAAGGGTTTGCTGGCGACTTGCCTGCAGCACGAGATCGACCACATCAACGGCGTTCTGTTCATCGACCATCTGTCCAGGCTCAAACGCAGTCTCATCATCAAGAAGTTCACCAAGGCGGCAAAGAAGGTGGAGGCGTGATTGGCGCTCCGCCTCGTGTTCATGGGCACGCCGGAATTTGCCGTGCCGACGCTTGTCGAGATTGTCGGCAGCGGCCATGACATCGCGGCGGTCTATACGCGCGCGCCGCAGCCGGCGGGACGCGGATTGGCGCCGAGGCTGAGTCCGATCGCGCACGAGGCCGAACGCTTCGGCCTGCCGATCTTCACGCCGAAAATGCTCAAAGAAAACGACGCGGCAGAAACCATGCGCGCGCACGGCGCCGACGCCGCCGTCGTCGTCGCCTACGGGCTGATCCTGCCGAAATCGATCCTCGAAGCTTTTCCGCTCGGCTGTTTCAATCTCCACGCCTCGCTCTTGCCGCGCTGGCGCGGCGCCGCGCCGATCCATCGCGCCATCATGGCCGGCGACCAAGAAACCGGCGTCATGGTGATGAAGATGGACGAAGGCCTCGACACCGGCGCCATCGCGATGGCCGAGCGCGTGCCGGTCGGCGCCGACGCGACCACTGGCGAACTACACGACGAACTGGCCCGGCTTGGCGCCGACCTGATGCTGCGTGCGCTCGCCGCGCTGGAAAAAGGCCAGCTGCACCTGACGCCGCAGCCCACAGAGGGCGTGACCTACGCCAACAAGATCGACAAGAGCGAGACCCGCATCGATTGGACCAAGCCGTGGAACGAAGTTCATAACCATTGCCGCGGGCTGTCGCCGTTTCCCGGCGCCTGGTGCGAGCTTGCCGGCGCCGGTCGCGTCAAGATTTTGCACACGACGAAAGGCGCCGGCAGCGGGCCGCCCGGCCGCGTGCTCGACGACAAGCTGACCGTCGCGTGCGGGTCGGGCGCTGTCCGCCTTGTTCAATTGCAGCGTGCCGGCAAGCAGCCAATGGCGGCCGACGAGTTCTTGCGCGGGACGCCTGTCGCGCCCGCAACCGTGCTGCACTGATATGCCGCGCTACAAGCTCACCATCGAATACGACGGCACGCCCTATGTCGGCTGGCAGATGCAGGACAACGGCCCGACGATTCAGGGCGCGCTGACGGAAGCGATCGCGGCCTTCACCGGCGAGCGCCCTGTCGTATATGGTGCTGGCCGCACCGATGCCGGCGTGCACGCGCTGGGGCAAGTCGCCCATGTCGATCTCGCCAGGGACTGGGACAGCGACAATGTGCGCGACGCCATCAATTTTCATCTGCGCCCGCGGCCGATCGCGGTGCTGGTGGCGGAGCGGGTTACGGAAACCTTCGACGCGCGCTTTTCCGCGACCAAGCGCCACTATCTCTATCGCATCAGCAACCGGCGCGCCGATCTCGCGCTCGAGCAGAACCGCGCCTGGCGCGTGCCGCGTCCGCTCGATTGCGATGCCATGCACGACGCCGCGCAAAATCTGATCGGCAAGCACGATTTCACCACGTTCCGTTCCACCGAATGCCAGGCGAAATCGCCGGTGAAAACGCTCGACCGCCTCGACGTTACGCACGATGGCGACGACGTGCGCGTCACCGCGTCCGCCCGTTCGTTCCTGCAGCACCAGGTGCGCTCGATGGTCGGCTCGCTGGTGCATGTCGGCGAAGGCAAATGGAGCGCCGACGATCTCGCCGCAGCGCTCGCCGCCCGCGACCGCGCCGCCTGCGGCCAGGTCGCGCCGCCGCACGGGCTTTATCTGGTGCGGGTGGAGTATTGACTCGTCTAGGGCGCTACCGCCGCCAGGTCTCGTCGAAGGCGGCAACGGCGCCAAAACCCATCAGATCGCTGAACGCTGCGAATTTGTAGAGCGGGACGTCGCCGCCGATGCTCGAGCCGCTCTCGCGCAGATGACCGAACGCCTGTCGCAGCGCCTCGCCGGCGGCGAGCAGACCCAGCACGGGGAAGATGGCGATCCCATAACCGATCTCCTCCAGCGTCTTTTTATCTACGACCGGGGTGCGTCCGCCTTCGACCATGTTGGCGATCAGCGGCCGATCGAAACTCCTGCCGATGGTGCGCATCTCGTCGACGCTTTCCGGACTTTCGACGAACAGGATATCGGCGCCGGCTTCGGCATAGGCGTCGGCGCGGCGCAGCGCCTCGTCCAGTCCGAGCGTGGTGCGCGCATCGGTGCGCGCGATGATGAGGAAGTTGCCGTCGTCGCGGCTCGCTACCGCAACCTTGATCTTGTCGACCATGTCCGCCATGGGCACGACGCGGCGGCCGGTCATGTGGCCGCATTTTTTGGGAAACTCCTGGTCCTCGAGCTGGATGGCGACGGCGCCTGCCGCCTCATAGCCGCGCACCGCATATTGGACGTTGAGCAGCCCGCCATAGCCGGTATCGCCGTCGGCGATCAGCGGCGTCTTGGTGGCCTTGGCGAGCACCGCGACGCGGCCGACCATGTCGCTGTAGGTGGCGACCCCGGCGTCAGGCAGCGCCAGATGCGAGGCGACGGCGCCATAGCCCGTCATATAGAGCGCTTCGAAATCCATCTGGTCCGCGATCCGCGCGGAAATACCGTCGAACACGCCGGGAGCAACCAGCAGCTCCTTGTCGGCAAGGCGCGAACGAAGTTTTTGTCGCCGTGGATCGGTCATGCTTGGCGCTCCCAAACCGCCGCAGAATAGTCAGCCGAAATACTTCTCGATGATCCGCCGATACACCGCGGTGAGCGTGACGAGGTCGGCGACCGGCGTGCATTCGTCGACGCTGTGCATGGTCTGCCCGACCAGGCCGAATTCCAGCACCGGGCAATAATCCTTGATGAAGCGCGCATCCGAGGTGCCGCCGGTGGTGGAAAGTTTCGGCTGGCGCCCAGTCACTTCGGCGATGGCCGCTGCGGCAAGATCGGTGAACGGGCCGGGCTTGGTGACGAAGACGTCGGCGTTCGATGGCTGCCAGTCGAAAGCATAATGCACGCGCCCGGCCGCGGCATCGCGGGCGCGGCGATCGAGCAGCATCTTCAGCGCGGTCTGGCTGTGATGTTCGTTATAGCGGATGTTGAAGCGGGCGCGCGCCTCGCCGGGAATGAGATTGACGGTCGGATTACCGACGTCGATCGAGGTGAATTCCAAATTCGACGGCGCGAATTGCGCGCTGCCGTCGTCGAGCGGCGCTTGCAGCGCGGCGATGAGTGCAACAAGACCGCGGATCGGATTGTCGGCGCGGTCCGGATAGGCGACGTGACCCTGCCGCCCGGTGACGATCAGCGTGCCGTTGAGCGAGCCGCGCCGGCCGGCCTTGATGGTGTCGCCGAGCACGTCGACATTGCTCGGCTCGCCGAGAATGCAATGGTCGAACTTCTCGCCGCGCTCGGCCGCCCATTGCAACAGCTTGACGGTGCCGTTGACCGCGACGCTCTCCTCGTCGCCGGTGATCAGCAGCGAGATCGAGCCGCGCTTCGGCTTGCCGCCGTTCGCTGCCAGATAACCGGCCGCCGCGGCGACGAAGCAGGCGATGCCGCCTTTCATGTCGACCGCGCCGCGGCCGTAGAGCTTCTCGCCGGCGATGTCGCCGGCAAACGGCGGATGGCGCCACGCCGCTTCGTCGCCGGGCGGCACCACGTCAGTATGGCCGGCAAATACCAGATTGGGCTTTTCGCTGCCGATGCGGGCGTAAAGATTTTCGATCGGCGCAGTGCCCGGCTCGGCGAAGGTCATGCGATGCACGGTGAATCCGGCCTTCGCCAGCACATCCTGCAAATAGGCCAGCGCGCCACCGTCCTCCGGCGTCACCGAGCGGCAGCGCAGGAGATCGCGGGCGATGGCGACGGGATCAACGGTCATTTCTAGAACGCTTTCGCGAGCCCTGCTTTCTTAAGCACATCATTGGCGGTGTGCCGCGATTTGGTCGAACGCGGTACCGTCACATTGCTGTTGCTAATGGGGCTATACCAAATTTCGTGGCTGCCCTTGCCTTGGCGAACAAGATAACAGCCGTTTGCTTGGAGGATACGCACGAGTTCGCGATAAAGCTCGGCCATCAAGCGCCGGCGACGTCGAGGTGTTCCTCGGCCCGGAAGGTGAGAGAGAGGTTATCGCTTTTTTCGCCCGACAGTTCCAAGAGATCAGGCAGCACAAGCCTCACCTCTTCGATCATGGCGGGCCAAGTATCGGCCTCGACCACGAGACCGGTCACGTCGTTGCTCGTGGCGATCCAAACACTCGCCTCGGGGTCCCAACGGGCCTCAATGTTTATCGAACGGCTCATAATAAGAAGATCGGTCACCACAAAGCGCCGGTCAATCCCCCGATGTTAACTCCGTGCCGGATGCGCCTGCCGTTTGAGCGGGTCTGGCCCAAACCGGTTATATCCCGCGGTGCCGCGCCGGCAGCCGATCTCGACGAAACCCCAGATGACGAGCGCCACACCGCCAAGGATACAAAGCCGAAGCCCCAGATACGACCACTCCGCCGACATGCCCACGGTATCGGCGGCGGCCCAGAAGATGAACCCGCCGATAAGGACAAATACGAAAGGACCGAAATAGAACAGCATGAGCCACCAGCCCGAGCGATCGCGGTCATGCAGCCGCTTGATGCACACCGCAATCCCGGAGATGAAAACCGCAAGATTGACGACGGAGCTCAAGATTAGAAACGTCAGACTGTTGCCCAGCACCCAGCCGACCAGGCCGAGCAGGGCGTCGGCAATGACGAAAACCAGCGCGGCGAGCCAATATTTGGCCCGGTTGATGCGGCCGCCAAAGCTGAAGAAGAGTGACTGCCAATCCATCCGCCCCTCCCTCGCTTGCGCAAGGCTAAGTCGCCCCGCCGGCGCACCCGGTTCAACCGCGCGGCGGCAGGGGTTGCGGCCCCAGCGGATCCGGCCCGTAGCGGTTCGGCCCCGTCGTGCCCTTGCGCAGGCCGAGCTCGACCAAGAGCGCCAGCCCGAACACCGTGAACGGCACCGCGATGATCAGCGAGATCGGGCTCGGCGCGTCGTCGGTGCCGGCGAGGCCCAGCACGGTGAGCAGATCGAGCAGCACGCCGGCGGCGAAGAAGGCGCCGATCAGCCACAGCGGCATGTTGCGGTCCTGGCCGCGCTTGGCGGCGACGGCGAATTCCGGATAGGTGAACGCGAGATCGACGATGGCGCTCAAACGGTCGCCCTGAATCTGCTCGGCGATGAAATGGCCGAAAATCTCGGCGACCGTCACCACGCCCATGGCGATCCAGAATGTCTGCCGGCCGATACGTCCGTCGAAACTGTTGAAGAGATAGGCCCAATCCATCGGCAGGATTTTGTTCACGGACTTGCTTCGTTCAAGTGCTGGCAGCGTCAATCGCGCAGCAGTTCGTTGATCGACGTCTTGGCGCGGGTCTTTTCGTCGACGCGCTTGACGATGACGGCGCAATAAAGATTGGGATTCACGGAATTCCGCTTCGCATGTTCGCCCTGCTTGCCTGGCATGGTGCCCGGCACCACCACCGAATAGGCC
>Ga0210394_10002371_pt1 | contig 26015 bp, 23 predicted proteins | sample IncBWC12MmetaG_FD_160121 | JGI IMG/M metagenome (GOLD analysis project Ga0210394, IMG submission 160121) | Forest soil microbial communities from Barre Woods Harvard Forest LTER site, Petersham, Massachusetts, United States - Inc-BW-C-12-M | ecosystem: Environmental > Terrestrial > Soil >...
CAAGTTGTCGAAGTATGTAGCCAGCATATTCGCTCAATGGGGACTCATTGAGTACCGACTTAGCTTACTTTTGGTTCGCATACTTGGCGCCGACGCTGAGCCCGCCCTTGCGATGTTCTCTACTCTTACGGCTCAACATCTTCAACTTGGAGCACTTGAAGCCGCCGCCAAAGCTGCCCTCTCGTCCACCGAATTTGATATCTTTCAGGCAGGAATGGACATTACTGATCGGGTGCAAACGCCGCGCAATCACTTGGCTCATTGGATATGGGGTGATTGCCCTGAATTGCCAGACGCGCTTTGTGTTGCCGATCCAAAGATGGCCAAAGAACGAGATCGAGAATTTACGCTTGCGTTGGAGCGCTTTGATAAAGATGGCATCAATGTCGAAGAATTTTATCGCTTGAATAATCCCGATACCGCCTCCGTCCTCGTTTATCGAGAAGGTGATTTAGAGCGCGCAAACCGTGACCTCGAACAGGCCGGGGCTGTCACGTTTCTCACCGTCATCTATCTGGATGGTTTATTTAGAGGCAGGCGAAAACCCGGCAGTCCCGACCAACTCAAGCTGACACGCGGGCACATATTCCAGCAATTATCCGGGATACAGCTGTTTCGCGAGGCATGGGACCAAATACAAAAGGATCGGAAAAAGTCTCCGCAATCGCCTCTCGGATCGCCGCCGAGAGAGCCAAACGGGTAGTCACGATTTCATCGGGCGCGCCAACCCTTTGCGGGGTGGGCAGGATACCCACATTTTGTGCCTGCTTTGTCAAGGTTATAATCTCCCTTCCAGGTCACAGTCGAAATGAATCGATCGTCATGGAACCGTGACACATTTACTTTTGCAGAGGTGTCTAGGCATATAGTTTGGTTTCAGACCGACGATAAAAATCGCATGTCTACAAGGGGTTGTTGCCTCAAAGCCGAGGCGCGAAGGCGTGCCTGTCAGGCTTAATCCGCTGCAGAGTTGCCGCGAAAGCAACCCTTCACCACGATTTGGCTGGCAGCCCAACCCTACATCCCGAACGCCACCGCCCGCACATTGCCGCTCTTGAGATTGCGGTAGCGCGCCAGCGCCCAGAGCGGGAAGAATTTCGCATAGCCGTGGTAGCGCAGATAGAACACGCGCGGGAAACCGGTCGCGGTGTAGCGCGGCTCGTTCCAGAAACCGTCGGCGCCTTGCCGCGCCGTGAGATAGGCGATGCCGCGCCCGACCGCCGGGTGATCGACGTCGCCTGAGGCCATCAGGCCGAGCAGCGCCCAGGCTGTCTGTGACGCGGTACTCGGCGCGCGCTCGTAGCCTTTGTAGTCGAGCTTGTAGCTCGAGCCGTCCTCGCCCCAGCCGCCGTCGTCGTTCTGGATGGCGATGAGCCAGTTCGCCGCTTTGCGCATTTCCGGCGCGGCGTGATCGACGCCGGCGGCGTTGAGCGCGCTTAAGACCGACCAGGTGCCGTAGATGTAATTCATGCCCCAGCGGCCGTACCAGCTTCCTTCGGCAAGCTGGGTGCGGCGCAGATAGTCGATGGCGCGCTTGACTGCCTCGCTGTTGGCCGCGCTCTCGCCGAACTGCGCCAGCATCGACAGGCAGCGCGCGGTGACGTCTTCGGTCGGCGGATCGAGCAGCGCGCCGTGATCGGCGAACGGAATGTTGTTGAGATAATAAAATTCGTTGTCGGCGTCGAACGCGCCCCAGGCGCCGTTCGCGCTCTGCATGCCCAAGATCCATTCCTTGGCGCGCGCCAGCGAAGCATCGAAATCCTTAGCCTCGGACAGGTTCTGCACGCGATCCATCGCCATGGCGACGACCGCGGTGTCGTCGACGTCCGGATAATGGGCGTTGGCATATTGGAACGCCCAGCCGCCGGGCCGCAGATCCGGCCGCCGCGCGACCCAGTCGCCGTGCACGTCGAGGATTTGCTTCGGGGTGAGCCAGTCGAGGCCGCGCCTGGCCTCGGCCATTGCACGCTCGCCGCCGACTTCCAACAGCGTGTGGCAAACCAAGCCGGTGTCCCAGACCGGCGAGACGCAAGGCTGGCAATAAGCCTCGTGCTCGTGCACGGCGAGAAGTTTTTCGACGGATGTGCGAGCGACGGCGCGCTGCGGATGATTTTCCGGATAGCCGAGCACGTCGAACATCATCACGCTGTTGGCCATGGCGGGGTAAATCGCGCCGAGCCCGTCCTCGCCGTTGAGCCGCTCGTTGACCCAGGCGACGGCGCTGTCCATCGCGCGCTGCCGCGAAGCTTTAGGAAAGTAAGGTTCGGTGGCGCGCAAAACATTGTCGACGCCGCGGAAGAACCAGAACCACGACGCTTTCTGCTGCGGCGCCTTCGGCGTCGGGCCGATGCTCTGCGGCGGCTCGAGGAACAGCTCGTCGATGCGCACGCCCTTGGCGTTGCGCGCCCGCGGCTTCTTCGCCATCAGCACCAACAGCGGCACGATGACGGTGCGGCTCCAATACGAGATCTTGTCGAGATGGAACGGAAACCATTTCGGCAACAGCATGATCTCGATCGGCATCACCGGCACCGCGCGCCAGGGAATGAAGCCGAACAAAGCCAGCATGATCCGCGTAAAGACATTGGCGCGCGCGGCGCCGCCGCGGGCCAGCACCGCCTCGCGGGCCCGGCGCATGTGATCGGCGTCGATGGGTTCACCGGTCATCTTCAGCGCGAAATAGGCCTTCACCGTCGCGCTGACGTCGAGATCGCCGTCGGCGAGCTGCGGCCAGCCGCCGTGGGCGCCCTGGATGCGGCGCAGATAGGCGGCGATCTTGGCTTGCAGCGCGGCGTCGACGGGCTCGCCCAGATAGTGCCGCAGCAGCACATATTCGGCCGGTATCGTGGCGTCGGCTTCGAGCTCGAACACCCAATGGCCGTCGGGACGCTGGCGCGCGAGCAAAGCTTGCGTCGCGCTGTCGATGCTGCGGGTGAGCTTATCGTCCATCACGCTAGCCTTGCGATGACTTCGGCGGCGCGGTTGCCGGAACGGATCGCGCCCTCGATTGTTGCCGGCAATCCGGTGTCGGTCCAATCGCCGGCCAGGGCAAAATTGCGCCACCGGGTTGCGGCGCCGGGACGTTTGGCGTCCTGCTCAGGCGTCGCGGCGAAAGTGGCGCGGCGCTCGCGCACGATCTGCCAGGGCGGCAATTCCGCCGGCAAGCCGGTCGCGGCGGCGACTTCGCTCCAGATCGTCTTCGCCAGCACGTCGCGGGCGCCGTCAACCAGACGATCGCCGGCGCTGATGGTGACCGACACGCGGCCGGGAAAAGCAAAAATCCATTCCACCGTGCCATTGAGGACGCCGAGGATCGGCGGCATGGCGGCCGGCGGCGCGATGCGGAAATGGGCGTTGACGATGGCGCGGAACTCGGTCGGCACCACGAGGTCTTTGACCAGCGGCGACGCCACATAAGGTGGCACGGCGAGAATGACGGCGTCCTCGGCAGCGAGCGTAACGGTCTCGCCGCCGAAATCGAGCGCCTCGACTCGCTCGTCGCCAAAACGCAACGCGCGCAACTGGTGCTCCAGCCGCAACACCGCGCCGCGTTGCTGCAGATGCGACAGCGCCGGCTCGATCAGCGTCGCGCCAAGGCCTTCACGGGCGATCAGCGGCCGGCAGGCGCGGCCGCCGGCAGCGAGCGTCTCGCGGATCACGGCGGAGGCGAGCCGCGCCGCGCCCTGCGGCGGATCGATGTTGAGTGCCGCAAGCAAAAGCGGCTCGACCAGGCGCTTATAGAGCACGCCGTCGCAGGCGATGACGTCACCGACCGCCTGGCCGGGAGCGGCGCGCAGCAGCCGAGCGAGCGGCAGATAATCGAGCACGCGCGTTCCCGGCACGCGCCGCCTGGCAGCGAAAATCCACCACGGCAGCCGGCCGTCGTTGAACCGCAGCGTCCAGCGCTCGCCGCTCGCCAGGTCGACGAAAGTGAACTCGGCATGGGCCGGGCCGACCAGCCGGTCCGCGGCGCCGACGTCGCGCAGATAAGCCAGCGCGGCGTGGTTGCCGGAGAGCAAAAGATGATTGCCGTTGTCGATGGTCATGCCGACCGCGGCGTCGTGATAAGAGCGGCAGCGGCCGCCGGCGAACGCGGTGGCTTCGTGCACGACGACGCTGCGCCCGCGCTCCGTGAGCTTCAGCGCAGCGGACGATCCGGCAAGGCCGGCACCGATGATGTGGACGGTTCCGTTCATCGCAAAATTTGCATCACACGAGATTGCGCGCCACGATAAAGAGAAGGCGCAGCTTGGAATGGCGCACCGGCTTACGCGGCGGCGCAAAACCGCGGGCCACGAGCTTGTCGAGAATGGCGCGATAAGCGTCGCCCATGATGCGCGGCGCCCGCACCGTGCGGCGCGGCGATCGCGCCATGATCGCGCGCGCTTCCCGAAAATGCTCGCGGGCAAGCGCCACCACCGTGTCGCAGACCACGCCCAGCATCGGATTGGCCAGCACCGTGGCCGGATCGGTGCTGATGATTCCCGCGTCCCGCAACGCCTCGCGCGGCAGATAGAGCCGGCCCATCGCGGCGTCTTCGTCGAGATCGCGCAAAATGTTGGTGAGCTGCAGCGCGCAGCCCAGATGATGCGCGAGCGCCAGGCCCGCATCGGGCGCCATGCCGAACACCCGCACCGAGAGCCGCCCGACCGCGCAAGCGACGCGGTCGCAATAAAGATCGAGCGTCGCCCGGTCGGGCGCGCGAATATCGGCCTCCACGTCCATCGCCATGCCGTCGATGACGGCCATGAAATCCTCGCGCCTAAGATTGAATTGCTTCACCGCCTGGGCGAGACCGGCGAGCTGTGGCGGCGGCGGGCCGGCATAGATCGCGTCGATGTCGGCGCGCCAGGCTTGCAATCGGCCGCGCCGCGGCTCGCGCGGCCCGGGATCGTCGGCGATGTCGTCGACCGCGCGGCAGAACGAATAGATTTCGAACATCGCCTCGCGTTCGGCGCGCGGCAGGATGCGCATGCCGCGATAGAACGAGCTGCCGGACGCGCGCGCGGCGGCCTGGGACGGCTGGCTCACCTACGCCCCCCGCGGCTTTTGCGAGGCGGCGGAAAAGCGCCGGCCGAGCCGCCGCGACGTACCGCCGATGATGCCGGCCAAGGTGAGGCCCGCGACGGCAGGCGCGGGAAGATGAACGCGATCATGCAACGGGTCACGCCGCATAAGAATGTGCGTCAGCCGATGTGCCAGCGTGTTGATGACCGAGACTTCGAGGCCGAGGCGCCAATCGTTGATCTGGACTGGAAAGTCGTCGCTTTCGCACAGCAATCGCTCGGTGTGCCCGGCAAGCCTGTGCAAACAAATCAGCAGCGATGGCGACGCTTGCGGAGCGTCGAGCGCTTCGACCGTCGTGCCGCAATCGGCGAGCGCATCCTGCGGAATATAGACCCGGTCGAGATTGCGGTAATCCTCCTGGCAATCCTGCAAATGATTGATGATCTGCAACGCGGCGCACAGCGCGTCGTTGGCCGGCCAGCAATCGCGGCTTTCGCCGTGAACGTCGCAGACGAAACGGCCGACCGGCATGGCCGACAGCGCGCAATAGGCGATCAGATCGTCCCAATCGCGATAGCGCAGTTTGGTGACGTCGAGCTTGAACGCGGCGAGCAGATCCTGCGCGTGCTTCGGCGAAAGATTATGCGCGGCGAGCTCGGCGCGCAGCCGCACCGCGACCGCGTCGCTGTCGTCCTTGCCGGTCAGCCCGGCATCGAGGCGATCGAGCAGCTTGAGTTTTTCGGCCGCCGGCAGCGTCGCGTGGTCGGCGATGTCGTCCGCGGTGCGCACGAAATTGTAGAACGCCAGGATCGGCCCGCGATGGCGCTGAGCAATGAGCCAGGACGCCACCGGGAAATTCTCATCCCGGTGGCCCTTGCCCGATCGTAATTCGCTCGCGTCATTCATCGCAGTTCCGAAACATTGGACTCTGAAACATTGGACTCCGAAACATTAGCTTGGGCGCGGCCCTTCCACATGCCGCCGCGCCCGCGCGCATGCTGATAGGCGGAATCCAGCGTGAACGCCATATAGATGGCCGCGATCGCCGGCAGCGCCAACCCCCACAGGGCCGACGCGCGATAAAGCCGCAATGTCGGCCGGAACGCGAAGGCCATCATCAGCCAGGTGACGAGGCCCAGATATTGCGCCAGGCCGTCGGCGAACAACGTCAGCACCACGGGCGCGAGATAAGTCAGCGCCAAGCCGACAACGGTTCCGGTCAACAGCAGCGGCGAATAACGCAGTTGCGCATAGGCGGTGCGCGCCACCATGCGGCGGATGTCGGCGATCGCCGGATAGGCGCGGATGCTGCGCACCCGCTCGGTCAGGCCGAGCCAGATCGGGCCAAAGCTTTTGAGATTTTTTCCGAGCGCGCAGTCGTCGATCAAGGCGTTGCGGATCGCCGCCATGCCGCCAGCCGCGCCCAACACGCCGCGGCGCACCAGCATGCAGCCGCCAGCCGCGCCCGCCGTCGCGCGACGCGGATCGTTGACCCAGGCGAACGGGTAAAGCATCTGAAAGAAGAAGATGAAGGCCGGGATGAACAGCCGCTCGGCAAAGCTTTCGCAGCGCAGCTTCACCATCAGCGAGGTGAGAACGAGACTGCCCGCTTGCGCGCGAGCGACAAGGCCTGTGAGCACATCCGGCTCATAGACAATGTCGGCGTCGGTAAAGAGCAGGTAGTCCGGCTGTAGAGGCAAGGTCTCGGCAAGCTCGACGCCTTGTTGTTGCGCCCACAACTTGCCGGTCCATCCGGGCGGCAATGCGCGCCCCGACACGACGGTGAGGCGATCGGCAGCGCCAAGCGTGGCCGCGGCATCGCGCGCCACAAGCGCGGTGCCGTCGCGGCTCTGGTCGTCGACCAGGATCACATGGAACGCGCCTGGATAATTCTGCCGGATGAGCGAGGCGATGGTCTCGCCCACGCATGCGGCCTCGTCGCGCGCCGGAATAATGGCGGCAACTGCCGGCCAAGAACCGTCCGCAGCTCCGCTCCATGCGGGGCCGTCGTCATCGCGCTGGTCCGCCAGCCAGAATCCGCCCCGCGCCGCAAGCAGATACAGCCAGATCGCCAGCACCATTGACGCTATGAGGTCGTTGGCCACAGATAGCCCTTCCCGATCGGACCCATCGTTATCCCGTAAATGTAGGACCAAATATAGGACCCCACAGGGTCGCGGAACCGCTGGTTAATAACGCAATGAACGGCAAAAACAGCCCCTTTCTCTCGCGCCTCGATGCGGTGGCCGCCGATATCGAGGTTTTGCTCGATAAGCTTTTGGCGGCAACGCCCGAACAGGGCGAATTGAGCCGCCCGGCGCGGCTGATCGAGGCCATGCGATATGCGAGCCTCAACGGCGGCAAACGCTTCCGGCCGTTCCTGGTGGTGGAAAGCGCCGCCCTGTTCGCGGTGCCGCGGCAGAACGCCTTGATGGCGGGCGCGGCGCTGGAATGCGTGCATTGCTACTCGTTGGTGCATGACGACCTGCCGGCCATGGACAATGACGATCTGCGGCGCGGCCAGCCGACGGCGCACAAGAAATTCGACGAGGCCACCGCGATCCTGGCCGGCGACGGCCTGCTTACCTTCGCCTTCGATATCCTGTCGCGGCAAGAGACCCACGCCGATCCGCGCGTTCGCATCGAGCTGGTCATGGCGCTGGCGCGCGCGTCGGGCGTCGGCGGCATGGCCGGCGGCCAGATGCTCGATCTCGCCGCCGAGGGCCGCTTCGTGCAAAACCGCGCGGTGCTTGAGTTCAGCGAGAAAGACGTGCGCATGTTGCAGGCGATGAAGACCGGCGCGCTGTTGCGCTTCGCCTGCGAGGCTGGCGGCATTTTGGCCGCGGCGAAGCCTGAGCAACGCGCCGCGCTGGAGCGTTACGGCAGCGCGGTCGGCCAGGCATTCCAGATCGCCGACGATCTGCTCGATCTGGAGGGCGATCCGGCGCTGGTCGGCAAACAGACCGGCAAGGACGCCGCCGCCGGCAAGGCCACCCTGGTGAGCGTGCTCGGCGTGCCCACAGCCAAGGCGCGTTTGAAGGAGCTTGTCACCGAGGCCGAGCAGGCCCTGGCGCCGTTCGGCGCGTCGGCCGCCATTCTGATCGAAGGAGCAAAATTCGTCGCCGATCGCCATGCCTGATCCAAAACCATGACAAACGCGTAACCGTGGATAGGTTTTAGGCGGGCTTGCGGTGCCTGGCAGGGCTTTCTAGGCTCATATGCGACACCTATTACAGCCCGAAAGAACTTGGACCCGATTGATCTTGGCGAAGGACAGCCCTATTTGCTGACCGTCTTGGGCCACGGTTTTTTGGGCCGTCGTGTTTTGCGAACGGGACCGAACGGGACCCGAACCTTCCGTTGATTTCGGGACACCCAATACGACATGGCGCAACAAGACATGGCAAACATGGCACGATGGTATGCTTATACGGCCGTTGCGATCCTTGCGGTGCAGTTGCTTGTGCCAGCGCCTCTCGCGGCACAGCCGACCGCTGACCAATATCGCAGCCCATCTGCGCATAAAGCATCTGCCCACAAAACTGCACCGGCCAAAGCGCCTGCGGCTCAGCCTCAAGCACAGGCGAAGCAGCTGCCTCCGCGCACACCGTTCACGGCCGCCGACGAAGTTGCTGCCGCAATTCCCGATATGCCTGACGCGCGCTTTTGGGCGGATTCGGTCGCGGATTTCACCGCCGCCTTGCCGCCGCAGCCCGGACCGTGGCTGGCGCTGTCGAGCGGCGGCGCCGATGGCGCATTCGGCGCCGGCCTGCTCAACGGCTTGAGCCAATCCGGCCATCGGCCGGATTATGCGGTGGTCACCGGCGTCAGCACCGGCGCGCTGATGGCGCCGTTCGTCTTTGCCGGTCCGCGCTATGACGACGCACTGCGCGCCGCCTATACCAAGATCACGGCGGCCGACGTTTTCGAGGTCGGTGGCACCGGCGAGAGTTTTGTCGATTCCTGGCCGCTCAAGGATCTGATCGCCAAACAGATCACGCCGGCGCTGCTCGCCGATATCGCCGCCGCGCACAAGAGCGGCCGGCGCCTGTTCGTCGTCACCACCGATCTCGACGCCGAGCGCTCCGTGGTCTGGAACATGGGCGCCATCGCCGCCCATGCTGCCGACAAGAATGGCGGCGATGCCGCGCTCAAGCTATTCCGCGACGTGCTGCTGGCGTCGAGCGCCATTCCGGGCGGCTTTCCGCCGGTGCTGATCGACGTCGAAGCCAACGGCAAGACGTTTCAGGAAATGCACGTCGACGGCGGCGTCGGCGGCCAGTTCTTTGTCGCGCCGGCGGCGGTGATGGCGGCAACCTCCGATTATCGCCTGCCGGCGACGGCGCTCTATGTCGTGATCAATACCGGGCTGCAGCCGGATTTCCAGATCGTCCCGCGCTCGACGCCCTCGATCCTCACCGGCACGGTCGGCGCCGCGGTGAAGGTCGATACCAGGCTGATGATCGATCGCGCCTATCTCGCGGCCAAGCGCAGCGGCATCGATTTCAACATCGCCAGCATTCCCGCCGACTTCAACGCGCCGAGCCGCGGCCCGTTCGATCCCGATTATATGAGCGCGCTGTTCCAGCTCGGCGTGACCCTGGGCAAGAGCGCAACGCCGTTTGCCAATGAACCGCCGGCCTATCCAGGCCGACCTACTGTACAACCGACCGACACTGAGAAAACCGGAGCGAACAGATGACCAAGGCTGGGGGCTTTTTCACCGCGATGGCGGCTGCGGCCGTGCTTGTTGCAATCATTCCGTCCGCCGCGCCGGCGGCCAATAGCAATGACGGCAATTGGAGCGTGACGATCATCACCCAGACCGGCAATTGCCCGAGCTCGCTGCGCTACGGCGTGCGCGTGGTCCGTGGCCGCGTGCTCGCCGATGGTCAAAGCTATCAGGTCAACGGGACCGTGGCGCCGAACGGTGCAACCCGCGTGACGGTCTCCGAACAAAGACAATCCGCCAGCGGCACCGGCCGATTGTCCGGCAACGCGGGGGCGGGACGCTGGCGCACCAGCACCGGCCAATGCGCCGGCCAGTGGACGGCGGAGCGCCGCACCTACTAGAGGCCGTACTCTAACGGCGCATCCCTATCGATTGTGGCGGCGAAGCGCGGCTTTCTGCGCATGGCGAGCTACGGGTCGGGCTTGCTAGGATGCCGGCGAGCCGCGCCGGTGCGCGGCTGTCGGCAATCGATATCGGGGCGGTGACGTCATGGAGTGGACGAACAGAATTTCGGTGCATGCGATCGCCGCAGCGGCAGCGATCCTGGTTTCGGCCGCGACGACGGCCGCGCGCGCCGACGAAACCACCGTCCGTCTCGGCGTCGTGCGCTCGATCACCTCGGGTGTGACCGCGTGGGCCAGCGCCCGCGGCTACTTCAAGGACTTCGGCATCAAGCTCGACTCATCCGATCTCGACACCTCGGCAAATTCGATCGCGCTGCTCTCGCAAAACCAGCTCGACATCATCGAGGGCGGCATTGCCGCGGGCTATTTCAACGGGTTGGAGAAAGAGCTGCCAATCACCATGGTGATGGATCGCGTCTCGACGCCCATCGGTCATAACCTGATGCTGCGGCCCGACCTGAAAGGCCAGATCACCAAGCCCGAACAGCTCAAGGGCAAGGTGATCGCCACCAACGGCAACGGTTCGGTTTCGACCTACGAGATCGGCAAGCTGCTCGCGCTCGGCGGGCTCTCCATCAACGATGTCGATCTGAAAGTCCTGCCGTTCCCGCAATATGCGCTCGCCTTCGCCAACAAGGCCATCGACGCCGGGCTGGTCATTCCGCCGTTCGGCACGCAGTACATCAAAGACAACATCGCGGCGCCGTTCCTGTCCTCCGACGAGCTGATCAAGCCGACGCCGATGACCATCGCGGTGGTCATGATCAATACCGACTGGGCGAAGAAGAATCCCGAACTGGTGCGCAACTATTTCATCGCCTATCTGCGCGGCGTGCGCGACTATTGCCAGGCCTATCACGGCGGCTCGATCCGCGCCGACTTCATCGACCTCGTCGCCAAATCCGGCATCGAGCGCCGCCCCGAAATCCTCAACGACCAGAAAGCCTGGCCGGCGCGCAGCCCCGACGGCAAGATCAATAACCTAAGCATGATGGACATGCAGGCCTGGTACACCGCGAACAAGATGTCGACCGCGAATTTCCCGGCCGACCGCGTGGTCGATTCGTCCTATGCGGATTATGCGGTGAAGAAACTCGGGCCGTTCGAGCTCGAGAACAAGGCCAGCACGCTGCCGGGGTGCAGGTGACGACGAGCATCCCCAACCCGCCGTTTTCACTTTAACGTCAATTGCGCTGGATCAAGGGCAAACCGTAAGGTTGCTTTATTGTCGGCCGATCGCAACCCAGCGAGCGGAGGCCAAGATGCCATCGCGTCTCGTCAAGCTGTCGATATGCGCGCTCTGCTTCGCCGTCATGGCGGCGTCGAGCGCACAAGCCACACAAAAGGTGAGGAAGCCGGTCGGGCCGCAGGCCACGGCCGGCAATACGGTGCCCTGCCGCGGTGCCAACTTGATTCACTGCGGCCCCCTCTACAATGGGAACGATTACCTCGGCACCGATCCCGATCCGTTCATCCGCCTGATGATCCAGCGCGACCTCGGGGCGAGATACGGCGGCGGCCCGTAAGGCCTAACCCGTCTTCCGCGCCGCCACGTTGGCGTTCCACCACGGGCAGACATCGGCAGCGCGCCGGTAATTGCCGTCCATCACATTGACCGGCTCGCGGCCGCCGGCTTCGGCGACACTGACGCGCAGATTGCGCGCTTCCTCGCGGCCTTCGGGCGTGAGCCACATGCGGTCGTGGCCCCACAGACTCGGGCCCTCGGTGCGCTCGTGCGGCGTCCAGGTGCCGGTATCGATGGTGCGGCCGCCCCAGCCGTATTCGACCAGGAATTTCGACGGCGACCACGAATAGAACGAGGTGACGTGGTCGTTGACATGACGGCCGAGCGTGGTGCCGATCAACTCCGGCTTGCGCAGCAACAGATCGTAGGCCTGGCCGACGTCGTCGAGATAGCAGACTTCGAACATCAAATGATGGATGCCGTTCTTGCCGGTGTCGATGAAGGCCAGGCTGTGGTGGCGCGGATTGATGTGGAAGAAGTAGGCCTTGAACGGCTTCAAGATATAATCAGTCGGCTTGAAGTTGAGGATCTCGGTATAGAACGGCAGAACCTCCTCGAGCCGCTCCGCGGTGAGCACGGCGTGGCCCATGCCGAGCGGGCCGGTGCGGTAGCCGGAGATCGAACGGCCGGGCTTGAACGGATCGGTCGCGATCTCGGCGCCATGGAAGGCTTCGAGCCGGTTGCCGATCGGATCGGCGAACACGATCAAATCCTCGACCCGGCGCTCGTCGGCCAGCGCCCGCGACCCGCGCGCGATCTTTACGCCGTTCTTTTCCAGATGCGCGGCGAGTGCATCCAGCGCCGCCGCGTCGGCAACCTCCCAGCCGTAGAACGACGGGCCTTCGTCTTCGTCGGTGTGGATGATGACGCGCTGCTTGCGGTCGTCCATGCGCAGCGCCAGCGTGCCGCGGCTCTTGTCGACCAGTTGCATGCCGAGAAGGTTGGTGCCGTAAGCCGCCCAATCCTCTAGGTTCTTGGTGCGGATACCGACATAGCCCAGGGCGTTGAGATGCATCGCGGCGTCTCCTGACCAGATGGCTGCAGCCTATCACATTGGAGCTAAATGGGTAAATTGATAGGTTCAAGGTGCTTTCCCTCGCCGCTTGCGGGAGAGAACAGAACGCGCGCAGCGCGATCGTGAGGGCTCGCGGCTTGCTCAGGATGACTGGCCCTCACCGGCGCGCTCGCAGCGCGCGAAACGCCCGTCCCGGAACGGGCGAGGCGAAAGGGCCACCAGGCGGAACCTAAACCTGCCAACGTGACCTGCGTCACAGAACGTCTCTTTAACAGGAATTTTAGGTGCCGATGACCGGTACCCATCTCATATCCGGCTTAGGCGCCCGCGGAGTGCTGGCGCAAATTGGTCAACAGAGATGGTCGTGTCATGTCACCCAAACACTTCGTCCAAGCAGCCCTGACGCTCGTCATGTTCGGCACCGCGATGGCTCTCGGCGCAGCATCACCCGCGGCCGCCGAATCGCCGTCGTACCCCTGGTGCGCCCAGGGCAGCATCATTCGATGCTGGTACATGACGCGCGAGCAATGCGAAGAGGCGGTGAATTATCATGGCTTTTGTGTCACCGATCCGAACGTGCCGCGCCGCGCCGGAGAAATAATCCGCCGCGAGCCATGACGCTGTTTTGGCCGCGCGATCGCCGGTGCAAAGCCGTTCCTACGGCTTGAACACCATGAAATAGAGATTGCAGAGCGGCACGATGGTCGCGATGACGCCCCATATCGCCCAGCGCCGGCCGAGGCGCCAATAGCTCTCCGGAATTGGACCGCCCGCCGCAAACGCCCGCGCCTGGCGCGCCTGCGCGATCTGCGTCGGAATGAGCACGGCGACCCAGATCAAGCCGGACAGCAAGAACAGCGACTGCCCCCAAACCAGCCAGGTCTGGCGCAGATCGAGGCTACCGACGCCGGCCATGCCGTAGCCGCCGATGACGATCAGCACGACGCCGCCGGCGGTGAAAATCCAATCGGTCAGCGTGACCAGCCGCTGCGCATAAGCGATGACCGCCGGCTCGCGCGTGCGGTCGGCGAGCATTTTCCACAGCGCCGTGACGATGATATTGCCGAGAAAGAGGACGACGCCGAGGAGGTGCAGGACTTTGAATGCGTTGTAGGACATCGACCAGATCTCACGTGACATTGCACGAACAGGCAGAGCCGCCGCGAAACCTATCAGCGCCGTTACGGCGCCAGCAACCCGGGCAACACCTTGTCGAGACTGGCGGCGAGCACGGCGCGCGTCGGCTCGCGCAGGCCCGTCACCGTATCCGGCGCCGGCGGCCAGGCGAAATCCTTGAGCTCGCGACTTGGCCCGTGAATCGGGGTCGCCCCCACGAGGTCGCTGAGCAAACGATCGCCGATCGTCTCCTCGCGGAGCAATGCGACGCCTTTCTTGAGGACGTCGAATGTGTGGCCGTCCAGAACAGCGAGACCCGTGAGCACGAACAGATAGGTGACGCCGGCGCGATCGGTGAGGCTGAAGCGGTTGATGATGCCGATACCATTGACGTTCTGGTTGCTGGCGGCGAACTGGCTCCCGGACTTGATGACAAGGACGTAGCGTTCGCACCCGCCCGCGCGCGCGATGGATTGCACGGCCTCCTTGATGTCGCTGTCCGGATTGAACGTCAGATGAAACTTCTCGTACGGCTCGAACGCGTTTGCCGGATAGGCGATCCGGCGCACCGTGAAGCGCGGGCCGGCGGCGGCGCGCACGCGGGCGACGATGAGATCGTCGAGCCCCCAGGACTCGATGGGAACCTCCTTGAGGCCGTTGCCGAACATCGTCAGCCCGATGCTCTGCACGGCGAAGCTCTCGCCGATATGGGGAATGACGCCGATGCAAGGGCCGTGCTCGGCGGCGGCGTCCGGTTTCGCCGTCTCCGGTTTCTTCGCAGCGGGCTTGGCCGGCGAAGGTTTGGCCGACGAAGGCTTGATCGGCGAAGGTTTGGGCGGCGAGTTGGGCGCGGCAGTTGGCGCTGTCTGCGCCAGAGCCGGCTGCGCCAGCGCCAGCGCAAACCACAAGGCGATATTGTGGATCACGTCTCGCTCCGCTGTGAGCACCAGATTGGACTGGCAAAATTGCAACCGCGAATCGGTCCGGGTCAATAGGGCGCGGGCGCCGAATGAAAATACCAGCGCGCAGGGCACACCGTTACGCGCTGCGAGCTTTCAGGCGAGACAGCCGGCGATCTCTTCGCTCGTCGGAAAGCGGCCGGTCGCCTTCTTTGAGTAGGCCAATCGCCCGTCGACGCGAATTTCGAAGACGCCGCCACCCGACCGTCGCAGGCTTAATTGCGCCGAGGGTTGCAGCTTGGCGATCAGTTTCCCCGCCTCACGGGCGCGCGGTTCATAGCCTCATTGGCCGCAATATTCGATCTCGATCATCATGAATTTGTCCTCGCGGCTTGAACCCATCCGGGCACGCGACTTTATTCGATACCGGCCATCCGAAACTGGCAAGACGCAATCTCGTGACCCGTCCGGACGCGCCATTAAACGCGCAGAGCTTTGCCGGCGATCAATCCAACTATCGTCATTGCCGGACTTGATCCGGCAATCCATGCCGAGACCCTGCTCGCTCGGTCTCTCCGTGCCGCCTCAGACGCCGGGCGTCACCATGGACCACCGGATCGAGCCCGGTGGTGACGCGATGGGCTCTCCTTGGTCTATACTCCGCGTTGAACGCCGACCCGTCGGACCGTTCGGCGCGTAAAAAAATCTAGTGTAAGAGCCACGCCAAACCAAGAATAAACCAACAGCAAAACATGCCAGCAGAATCCCCGGTGCGTATGCATCGCCGTCTGCGGATGGCAGCCAAGGTGGCTGCTGGCTTTTTGGCTGTGCTGATAGGACTTCTGAGCGGCGTATACGGAAATTGGGGACCGCCGTGGCCGACCACGCCGTCTTTTGCTCCCGGATTGCCGGCCTCCGGTTCGCCATTGGACGTGACCTTTAATGCAACCAACGCAAGCGTTTTGTTTCCCGTCCCAGATCTCTTCGTGGAATGCGAAATGGTTTGTTTGCGTGCCAGCGATTCATCACGGCAGCCGCTGACATCGGGGCTGCGCCACGTCTATGTCCTGGCGATGGGGACAAGCCATCTGGCGCCCGGGCAAACGATGCCTTTTAGATGTCGTTTGCGAGCGCAATTCGGTCTCGGCAGACCGGGTGAAAGCGATGCGGACGCATTTAATCGCATCACAAATGCACAAATTGTTCTCCACGGCGACAATTTCAATTTTTGGACACTTTTTCTTTCGCGGCACGAGGCCCTTAGCGGCCGGTTCAGCTTGAATACCAAACGGTACCGCCCCAATGGGTCCAAGGCGATCTCCCGGGCACGTGCGATTTTTGACCGCCGCCTTCACCTCTCCCCGCTACGCGGGGAGAGGTGAAGGAGCGTAGCGACGAGGGTGAGGGGGCCTCTCCGCGATTCTGAGTGCTGCAGACTGAACGGCAGCGCTGCAGACATCGCCTCACGTCTGAGCCGAGCGGAGAGGAGAGGCCCCCTCACCCCACCCTCTCCCCGCAAGCGGGGAGAGGGAGCCCACGTTCATTCAAATCCAAAAAACGTACAGAACTCCGCAAGCTCAGCGCGCGGCGAGCGGAAGCTGTTGGCCGGATGGCCGTGGTCGCCGTAACCGATGGCGACGGCGCAGAACAGCATCTGCTCGGGCGGCATTTCGACGAACTCGCCGACGATGCGGTGCATGCGGGCCCAGGATTCCTGCGGGCAGGTATCGAGGCCGTAGCCGCGGGCGAGGAACGCCAAGGCGTGGATATAGCCGCCGAGATCGGCCCATTGGCCGGGCCCGAGCTTGCGGTCGATGGCGATGAACAGCGCGACCGGTGCGTTGAAAAACTCGAAGTTGCGCTTGTATTGCGCAAGCCGCCCCTCGGCATCGTCGCGGGCGACGCCGAGCGCGCCGTAAAGCTGCACGCCGTGCTCCTCGCGGCGCGACTTGTACGGCTCCCACATGGTTTTGGGGTAGATCGGATATTCGGCATCGTCGTGGCGCGGATCGCGGCCGGCGATATGGGCGGCGACCTTGCGCTTGAGCGCGGCAAGCGGCGCGCCGGCGAGCGCATAGACCTGCCAGGACTGCAGATTGCCGCCGGAGGCGGCGCGGGCGGCCCGCGCGATGAGATCGCGGACGATTTTAGCATCCACCGGCCTGTCGAGAAACCAGCGGCAGGCGATGCGCGAGTCGACGGCTTCGAAAACGTCCATAGGCATGACCATCCTGCAGGCAAATTGCCGCGCCGGTCATATACCATCGGCCCGAAAAGGCGAATGCCGCACGCCGATGCGACTTATGTCGCATCCTCCGAGCGCCGGCATCGCCTTGACCGTCCCAAAGGCGCAGTAGAAGATGTTTGCGGCCTGGGTATGGGCGAACCCCGGCGCAAGAACGATAAGAAACAACACACCGACATCAGGGAGAATAAGAATGTCACAATTCGACACGTCGCTGCGCCGTCGCACATTGCTCAAGGCCGGCGTTGCGCTCGGCGCCAGCCAGATCATTGCCGCGCCGTTCATCGTCAGCGCGCTCGGCGAGGAGCAGGTGAAGATCGGCATGGTCGATCCGCTGACCGGCGTGTTGTCGGCCCTGGCGCAAAGCGAGGTCGATGGCGCCAAATATGCCGAGGCCGAGATCAACAAGAAGGGCGGCATTTTGGGCCGCCAGGTCCAGCTTCTGGTCGAGGATTCGGCCAACGACGTCGGCACTGGCGTGCAGAAGACGCGCAAGCTGATCGACCGCGATCAGGTCGACGTCATTCTCGGCGACGTGAATTCCGGCATCGCCTACGCCATGGCCCAGGTGACGAACGAGAAGAAGGTGTTGCACATCGTGCCCGGCGGCCACACCGACCCGATCACCGGCACCAATTGTAAATGGAACGTGTTCCGGGTCTGCAACACCACGTCGATGGACGCCAATGCGGTGACGCCGGAATTGGTGAAACGTTTCGGCAAAAAATGGTTCTTCATCACGCCGGATTACGCCTACGGCCATACCTTGCAGGACGCCTTCATCAAGGCGCTGACCAAGCTCGGCGGCACCTATGACGGCGACTATCTGCCGATCAACAACACCGATTTCTCCGCCACGCTGATCAAGGCCAAGGGCTACAAGCCGAACGTGCTGCTCAACAATATGGGCGGGCTGACCCAGATCAACTGCATGAAGCAATTCACCCAGTTCGGCATGCAGAAGGACATGGCGCTCGGCGGCGCGCTGTTCGAATTGGAAAGCGTCAAGAGCGTGCCACCGGAGGCGCAAACCGGCTGGTGGGACATGGAATGGTATTGGAACCAGCCGAACGTGCCGGAGGTCGTGAAGTTCGTCGCCGACTATCGGGCGGCCACCAAGAAGACGCCGTCGGCGCGCGACTGGTTCGGCTATGTGTCGATGCACACGGTGCGACTTGCGGCGGCAAAGGCGAAGTCGCTCGAGGGCCCGAAGATGGCCAAGGCGCTGGAGGACATGGAGCTGCCGCCCGACGTGGCGCTGCAGCCCGGCAAGGTGCGCTATCGCGCCGGCGATCACGAACTGATGCCGAACATCTTCGTCGGCGAAGCCCATTCGCCGAAGTCGGGCCCCGACGACATCTTCACCGTCGCGGCGCTAGTGCCGGGCGAGGAGGCCGCCGGCACGGTTGCCGATACCGGATGCAAGATGGAGCAGCCGGCCTGATCCATCGCGCGTTGCGGCGAGACACCGAACGCAGAGCGGCAGATGTGGCAGGTCGTACTGTTCAACGTCACCAACGGGCTGATCATCGGCGCGTTCTACGTGCTGATGGCGCTCGGGCTGTCGCTGATCCTCAATCTGTCGAACGTCATCAATTTCGCCCACGGCAATTTCCTGGCGCTCGGCGGCTATCTGGCCTACACGCTGTCGCCGACGCTGGGCTATTGGGGCGCGTTGCTGGTTTCGCCGTTGCTCACCGCGCTGCTCGGCGTCCTGGTCGAGCGGCTGATGATCCGCCGCATCTATAACCGCGATCCGGTCTATAGCCTGCTGCTCACCTTCGGGCTGGCCTTCGTGATCCAGGATGCCTGCCGCTTTATCTGGGGTCCGAACGGCCTGCCGATGGGCCTGCCCGACATGCTGGCGCAGCCGATCACGCCCGATTTGTTCTTCATCACCTGGTACCGCGTCTTCATGGTGACCATCGTCATCGTCACCGTGGTCGGGCTGTTCACCTTTCTGCGCCACACCCGTATCGGGCTTCGCATCCGCGCCGGCACCTTCGATCTCGAAACCGTGGCGACGCTCGGCGTCAATGTGCGCAATCTGCGCACCTTCAATTTCGCGGTCGGCTGCCTGCTGGCCGGCCTGAGCGGCGTGCTGGCCGCGGGCCAGATCGGGCTCAACCCGAACATGGGCGACGATCTGTTGATGCCGAGCTTCATCGCCATCATCGTTGGCGGCGTTGGCAGCCTGATCGGCACTTTATGCGGCGGCTTGCTGATCGGCATGGCGGCGGCGCTGACCACCGTGTTCTATCCGTCCGCCAGCGAGGCGGTGATCTACGCCATCCTGATGGCGGTATTGCTGCTGCGGCCGCGCGGACTTTTAGGCGAAGAGGGCATGTTCTCATGAGCGCCTTCTTTGCCGCCGCCAGGGAGCGCTTGCCCAAGGGCCAAGACCTGATCGTGCTCGTCGTCATTTGGACGCTGCTGGTCAGCGTGCCGTTCTGGCTGCCGCTCTTGGGCGGCTATACCGCGCTCGCCAGCAAGGTGTTGGTGTTCGGACTGGCCGCCATGGGGCTCAACATTTTGCTCGGCTTCACCGGCGTATTGAGTTTTGGCCACGCCGCCTATTTCGGGCTCGGCGCCTACGGCGCGGGACTGACGCTGCGCTACCTCGTGCATTCGACGCCGCTTGCCATGCTGGCCGGCACGCTGTTCGGGGGTCTCGCCGGCACGCTGTTCGGCATGCTGATCGTGCGCCGCCGCGGCGTTTATTTCGCCATGTGCACGATCGCCTTCGGCCAGCTCTGGTATTACCTCGCCTATAGCTGGAACGACTTCACCGGCGGCTTCGACGGCCTGCGCGATTTTCATCGCGAGCCGATCGGCTTCGGCCGGTTCACGTTCGATATCACCCAGGGCGATACCAGGTTCTATTTCTTTTTGCTGGCGATTTTCGCCGCCGCCGTGGGCCTGATGGGGCTATTGCTGCGCTCGCCGTTCGGCCGCACCCTGGTCGCGATCCGTGAGAACGAGCGCCGCGCGCGCTTCCTCGGCATTCCGGTCGAGCGCCATGTCTGGATGTCGTTCTCGATCTCCTGCTTCATCGCCGCGCTGGCCGGCACGCTCTATGCGCTGCTCAACAATTTCGCCGACCCGCTGACCTTGCACTATTCGCTGTCGGGCTATTTCGTGGTCATGACGGTGACCGGCGGCATGCGCACCTTCTGGGGGCCGCTGGTCGGCGCGGCGCTGTTCGTGCTGTTGCAGGACTACATTTCGTCGATGACGGTGAACTGGATGTTCTTCATCGGCGTGATGTTCATCCTGGTCGTGCTGTTTTTCCCGCGCGGGCTCCTGGGCATGCGGCGCGCGGCGGCGAGCAAGGCGCGCGGTTCGTGAGTGTCGTGGCCGCGATCATTCCGGCTTGATGTCTGCGAACTTCACGACCTTCGCCCATTTCACCGTTTCGGCGGCGATATAGCTTGCGAATTCGGCGGGCGTCATCGGATTGACGACGACGCCCAATTCGCGGAGCCGCGCCGTGAATTTTGCATCAGCAAGCCCATCTGTAACCGCGGTGTTGAGCATATCGATCACACCGGCGGATGTGCCTTTCGGCGCGCCGAGACCGAGCCAGCCGGTCGCTTCATAGCCGGGGACGAATTCGGCCACGGTAGGCACGTCGGGCAATACATCGAGGCGCTGCGCCGTCGTCACCGCCAGCGCCCGCAGCTTGCCCGCTTGAGCGTAGCCGATCACGGCGGGGACCGGGCTGAACGTCACTTGCACCTGTCCGCTGAGCAGATCGGGAAACAGGCTGTTGCGATACGGGACATGGGTGAGATCGACGCCGGCCATCATCTCGAACAACGCGCCGGCGACGTGCAGCACGCTGCCGTTGCCCGACGAGGCCATATAAACCTTGCCCGGATTGGCTTTGGCATAGGCGATGAATTCGGGAACCGTGTTGGCCGGGAACGACGGCGTGACCGCCATGGCCAGCGGGATGCCGCCGATGCTGGCGACCGGAGCGATGTCGCGGCTGAAATCGTAGTTGAGATTTTTGAACACCGAGCCGTTGACGGTATTGCCGGCGACGACGAGGAGCAATGTGTAGCCGTCCGGCGCCGCGCGCACGACGAGCTCGGTGGCGATATTGGTGGCGGCACCCGGCCGGTTCTCGACGACAAAGGGCTGGCCGAGACGCTCCGACAGCCATCCGCTGATCAGGCGCGCGATGATGTCGGGCGAATTGGCCGGCGGCAGGCCGACGATCATCCGCACCGGCCGCGACGGATATGTGTCGGCAAGCGCAACGGTCGGCAACACGGCGGCGCCTGCCGCGAGGTGCAGGAATCGTCTACGCGGAAATTCCATGACGCCGCACGTAACCGTTCAATACGGCGTCTTGTTGATCTCGCCCGAGCCGGTGACGTACCAGCGCTCGCTGACGAAAGCTTTGCCGGCGAGGCGGTCGGCGAGCCAGTCGGCGAGCAGGATCGGCGGGAACGGGCCGAGATTGGCGGCGGGAACGTTGCCGACCGAGTGGCGCGATTCCTGATAGACCACCATCTGCTTCGGCCCCTGCAGCGCCGCCATCAGCCGCTCGGAATGTTCCAGCGGGCTCAGCTCCTCGGCTTCGCCGGCGACGCACAGATACGGCACCTTGATCTTGCTGGCGTGGCCTTCCCAGGTGATCTTCTTGCGGAACGCGTCGAACTCGTCCTCGTCGGTGATGCCCGACATGTACATGAAGCGCTTCTTGAAGGTCGGCGAGGCTTCCTGAAAGATCGTGTGGCAGCCCGGCTCGTGGCACACCGACATCACCGCGCAGGCTTTTATGCGCGGTTCATGAGCGGTCAAAACCGTGCCGAACAGCGAGCCGAAGCTGGTGCCCGCGACGCCGATCTTTGTCACGTCGAGCTCGGGCCGCGCCGCGATCCAATCGACCAGCGCCGGCCCGGTTGCCATCCAGTTCTCCATGGTGAAGTTAAGACCGATCATCGGCGCTTCGTATTGGCCCGGCCCGTCGATCGCCAGCACCGCCATGCCGCGGTTGAGATACTTGTCGCCGTAAAGCGCGACCTGGATCTCCTTGTAGCTGTCCATGCCGGGGATCGAGATCACCACCGGCAGCTTGCCGCCGGTATGGCCGGGCGGCAGATGCAGCCAGGCCGGGATCGCCTTGTCCTTGAACGGCACCCACACCGCCTCGACATGATGATCGGCGAGCGCCGCATATTTGGCGTAGCACTCGCGCTTCTTGTTGTTGTAGGCGACGTTGGTCTCGTCGTTCTCGTCGTAGGGCCATTGCGCCGCGCCCCAATGCACCGCGGCCATGAAGAAATTGTCGCGCGCGGTGACCTTGCGGTCGGCTTGAGCCGCGGCATTGGCCTTGGCCTCGCGGCGCTTCGCCACGGCGGCAAAGGCTGGGCCAATATCGGCCATCTTCTTCACCCGCTCGCGGATATTGGCGAAATCGGCGTTGGCCTCGATGCCGCACGGCAGGTGGATATAGAGCGAGCGCGGCTGGTCCCAATCGATGCCGTTGGCGCGGATGATGTTGTCGATCAGCCAGCGCTGTTCATCGAAGCGGCGCACATGCGGCGCGCCGCGCTTGTCGAGGATGGGCGGAAATCCTTGGGTTGGGCGGTTCATAGCTCCCCTCCGGTCGCGGGTGGCGAATTCTCGCTCGCCTGGCAATGTATGGCGGCCATTATCGGCGCTGCGGGTGCCGTGTTGTCAACGCCGATTGCCCGGCTGCGCCGCAAGCTGCGCCACGGCCCTGCGGTCCGCTTTGCCGCTCGCCCCAGAGGGCAGCGCGTCGCGGACGTGGAAAACGTCCGGCACCTTGAAGCGCTCGGTGCGCGCCAGCAGCCAGTCGCGCAGTTCGCTGGTATCCAAGTGGGTGCCGGCGCGCGGGACGACGACGGCATGGATGACTTCGCCGAGGCGTTCGTCCGCAACGCCGGCGCAGAGCGCCGCGACAATGTCGGGATGCTCCGCCAGGAGATTGTCGATCTCGAGTGGCGCGATCTTGTTGCCGCCGCGCGAGATAATATCCTTGGCGCGCCCGACGAGCGCGACAGCACCGTCCGCCGTCAGCCGCGCCAGGTCGCCGGTCTTGAAATAGCCGCCCTCGAACGAGGCTTCGGTCAGCGCGGGATTGTCCAGATAACCGAGCATGCCGAACGGGGTGCGGATCTGCAGCTCGCCGGTTTCGCCGGCCGCGACGGCGGCGCCGTCTTTGGCGATTCGGAACACGACGCGCTCGGTCGGATGCCCAATCGTGCCGAAACCATGGGGCTGACCGGCGGGGCCGAGATGGAAATCGCACGAGCCGGTTTCGGTCAAGCCATAAAGATCGTGGATCGCCGTGGGCGCGAAGCGCCCCATGGCGTGCGCCAGTGCCGGTGCCAGCACCTCGCCGCCGCTCCACATCACCCGCAGTTTTGGCGCCGCGACTTGAGGAACAGTGATTTGGGGATAGGTCAACAAAGTGCGAAACATCGACGGGACGCCGGCCAGGACGGTTGCTTCCGCAAGGCCGCGCGCCATCGCGTCCGCGGTGAATTTCGGCGCCAGAATGAGCCGCGCACCCTTCATGAGCGTCAACAGGCTCACCCAGAGACCGAAGATGAAAACGAGCTGCAGCGGCAACAGCACGACGTCAGTCGGCGCGATGTTCAGCAGGCGATCGAGAACGGCGAGCTTGTCGGCCAGGCGCCGATGTCCGATGACGACGCCTTTCGGCTCTCCGGTGCTGCCCGACGTAAAAATGACCAAGGCGGCATCGCGTAGCAGCGCGCGATCGGGCGGCGGCGCAGGACCGATCGTGTCGAGCCGATCGCCGTCGATTGCAAATCGCGCGCGGGAGATGCGCTGAACCCGCGCGACGGTCGATGCTGCCGCGGAGACATGAAGTGGCACCGCGACCGCACCAGCTTGCCAAACGCCGAGCAGTGCGCCGAGATCGGTCGGCCTGTTGCCGATCACGACATGGACGGGTTCGTTCGGGGCGACGCCGCGATTGGCGAGCGTATGTCTTACCTGCTCGGCAAGGCGCAACAGGCCGGCGCCCGCCGCCGCCTCGCCGTCCGCGCTTTCGATCGCTTGATTGGACTTGAGCGCTTCAAAGAGAATTTTGCCGAGCGCGTTCATTCGGTGCGGCCGGGAAACCGCGCGTCGCGCCAGGCCAGTGCGGCCTTTAGTCCGTCGCGCCGCGCGATCTCCATGAACTGGATTTTGTCGGGCGAGCCGGCGCCTTCGATCGCCAAGTCGATCGCCAGCCCCTCTTCGAGCGCATCCAGCATATTGCGCGCTTCGAAGGACCGGTTGATGGCGCGTTTGGTTTGCTTGACGAGATTGGGATCGATCGCTGCGATGTGGTTCGCCATGGCGAGGCCGACGCGGTCAAGCTCTTCTGACGCTACAATGCGATTGACCATGCCGATCGCGTGCGCGCGGGCGGCCGGAATCCGGTCCTCACCCAGCAGGATGATCTCCTTGGCGATCTTCGGGCCGACCACCCAGGGCAATATCAAGGCAACGATGCCGGCACCGAATTTAAGCTCCGGTTCGCCGAAAAACGCATCGTCCGTGGCAATAGTGATGTCGCAAGCCAGCGCAAGCTCGCAAGCGCCGGCAAGGCACGGCCCGCGCACCGTCGCGATGGTCGGCAGCGGGAAATGCCAAAAGCGCATGATCGTGTCGAAATCCTTGCGCAGGATCGCGCGCCAGGCTTCGACGCCGGTGGGGCGGCGTTCCATCTGCTCCTTGAGATCGAAGCCGGATGAGAACGCCGCGCCGGCGCCGGTAACGATCAGCGCGCGCAAGCCGGCATCGCGCTCGATCTCGTCAAGCGCGGTGCTAATTTCGTCAAGCATCGCCGCATTGAGCGCGTTAGCGCGCTCGGGCCGGGCCAAAGTGAGGCGCGCGACCGGACCGATTTTTTCGACCGTAATTGTCGCGAAACGTCCGGTCATGGGACCGCCCTCACCGCGTCCATCGCATCCCAGCATGGCTGCCGCCGCCGCGTCCAGGCCGCCAAGCATTGACAAGCCCGGCGCGGCGGCCATCCTGACCGCCGTCCCTGGAGCACCCCATGAACCAACACAGTAATATCAAAGCCGCGATTGGCTACGACGACTTACGCGAATGGCTTTCGGCCGCCGAAGCCCTCGGCGAGGTCCGTAACGTCAAGGGCGCCAGCTGGCAGGAGGATATCGGGCTTGCCGCCGAGGCCATTCTGCGCGCCGAGGACGGGCCGTGCGTGGTGTTCGACGACGTCCCCGGCTGCCCGAAGGGCTTTCGCGTGCTGCTCAATATGTTCGCCGGCACCCGGCGCAACATGACGCTGGGCTTTCCCGATCACCTCAACAAGTGGGAATTGAGCGACGCTTATCGCGAAGCCTATTTGGTGGACCCGAAACTGCTCCCGCATGAGATCGTCGACGACGGCCCGGTGCTGGAGAACGTGCTCACCGGCGACGCCATCGACGTGACCAAATTCCCCTCCCCGATCTGGCACGAGAAGGACGGCGGCCGCTACATCGGCACCGGCACCTACAGCATCACCCGCGACCCGGAAGAGAACTGGCTCAATGCCGGCGCCTATCGCGCCATGGTGCACGACAAGACGTCGGTCGGCTTCGTCACCGCGCGCGGCCATCATGGCTATATCCATCGCGAGAAATATTGGGCGCGCGGCGAAGCCATGCCCGTCGTGATGGTGCTCGGCGGCGATCCGCTGGCGTTCTTCTATGGCGGCGTCGAGGCGCCCTACGGCACGTTCGAATTGGACATCGTCGGCGGCATGCGCGGCCGGCCGACCAAGATGGTACGCGGCAAGGTCACCGGCCTGCCCTTCCCGGCCAACGCCGAGATCGTGCTCGAAGGTTTCGTCACGCCCGACAAGCGCCAGGACGAAGGCCCGTTCGGCGAATGGACCGGGCATTACGCCGGCGGCAAGCGGCCGATCCCGGTGCTGGACATCGAAGCGATCTATCACCGCAACGATCCGATCCTGGTCGGCGTGCCGCCGATGGGCGGCGGGCCGGACGAGATGGCGCGCTATCGCGCCGTGATGCGCTCGGCGATGATCCGGCAGAACATGACCAATGC
>Ga0210394_10002372_pt1 | contig 26014 bp, 25 predicted proteins | sample IncBWC12MmetaG_FD_160121 | JGI IMG/M metagenome (GOLD analysis project Ga0210394, IMG submission 160121) | Forest soil microbial communities from Barre Woods Harvard Forest LTER site, Petersham, Massachusetts, United States - Inc-BW-C-12-M | ecosystem: Environmental > Terrestrial > Soil >...
TGTGGCGTTCCCAAAGTTCGCAGCATAAGTCCGGGTTCGGAACTAGGTGCTCGTATGAGGATTGTGCGGGCCGAATCAACTGCATAGGTCCTTCGCGCAAAAAGCGCGCTCAGGATGACAATAGGAATTTACGGACACGAATTTCCGAAACAGCACACCAGGAGTCTGGAGCAAAATCTGACTCTGCGACGGCCACCGTATCGAATCACTGATCGCGAAGTCGAGAAAGGTAGGCTCGCCACAGCTGCCGCCGATTTTTTCTGTCACTGTTTCAAGTAACGAAGCGCAACGCTTCCTGATTCAAAAATCTTTGATTCAACAAGTTTTAACTGCAATCTCTCCGGCAGGCTGACGCCTTCCATGAACCGTCTCCCTTCTCCTGCGATGATTGGCTGAACGACAAAGCGATATTCATCCACCAGGCCAAGCTCTATCAGTTGTGAAGGAATGTCTACACCACCGACTAAAATATCCTTGCCTTGTTCTTGTTTCAATTTAAGGATTTCGTCGCGAAGGTTCGTACGGACAATTCTCGTATTTCCTTCAGCGCTCTCTAATGATCGTGAAAAAACAACTTTGTTTTTGGAGACAAACGTTTCCGCAAATTCAATCGATGCTTTGTCCTCAGAAGGATCTTTTGCGACATCCGGCCAATAAGGAACCATCAATTGATAAGTCTTACGCCCATACACGAGCAGGTCAACATCCCGCAGGAGGTGCGTATAGTGTTCAAGCATTTTTTCGTCGGCAATCATTTTGGTGTGGTCGACGCAGCCGTCCAGGGTAGTGTTGATTGCGAAGATTACGTTTCTCATTGGATTGTCCTGTCCCCCTTTTATGTGCCAGTTATGTACCAGTGCTTGTGAGAGTTTGAGGCGTTGCGCGCTGGATCGTTCATTCTATAGTCGTCGGGCACAGAAGAAATCGACAGCAGAGGCGAACTATTTTTATTTCATTCCTAGTAGTCGTTCAGTTTGAACTTTCTGTGTTCAAGCCTTTGAATTGTCGAAGCTACCGCAATTATGGGCCCCGTCCTTCGCGCACGTTGCGAAGGGCGGGTACCGGACAGCCAAAGTGAATGGTTTTGCTCGAAGGGCTAAACGAGCTGATTAGAACCTATACAATCGGCAGCATCGTACCCGCCTTGCGCAAAACGCAAGGACGGGGCATTCACAGTTTTTAGAACGGAAAAGAAACGGGCGTGACTCATCCGGTTATCGCGTTAAATCGGGACTAGCGGATGCGAGTTGTATCGCTCCCTTGTAGGCATTCTTGAAGCGCACCCGGATTAACCAGAAAACCAACATAATCAGTGGGAGTACGGTGAGAACTAAATACAACGTTGTGCTGAACAAAGCCGGGGACAGATGTTGGGCGAGACCTACCGTTGAAAGCAATCTCAATGGGCGGTTCGAAGGTCCCATGAAAAACGACCCCGAAGCGATGAACAGCCCAAAGCACATGCGCCAGAGATGCCGCGCGATGCGCGCTGATCCAAGCATACCGCCGCGCAGCAGCATGCGCACGTCCCCCGCGCCAGCCAGCAGCATCACGGAACCCATGAAGAAGGTCATTCCAACCGGGACTCCGTCTGGTGAAGGCGCTCCGCTACGCACAATTTTAATACCGTTCATCCAGCTGAGGATCCCCAGCGCCAAAGGAATCAGGAGCAAAACCCAATCGAAACGATTGGTTTCCCCGTCTCTGCGCCTCGCGGTCAGCCATGCAGTTCCGATGAGGTAAAAGGTTAGAATCCCACCGCCGATGTTGTTCGGTTGATGCCTCACGATGGCAAGGTACACTGCGAAGACGGCCATGGTGATCATGGATACGACAAAGACCTTTCCCGCCAGTGCATGGCGGGAGGAACCCTTCCGGACGGACAGCGCCACGGTCCCGGATAGCAACCCTACGGTCCCTCCGCAGATATGAGCGATCAGTGTGGGTGAATAGGACATGGGCGCCTCTTGGTGAGTTATACGCTGAACCCAACCCGAAAGTTGCATCCGAGTATTTCTATGCCACAATGTCTCCGTGCCAAGCCCAAAGACCCAGGCTAACAGCGAATATGCCCAAAGAGGCGAGTACGCCCAAAGAATCAATCGCGTCATCGACTATCTTCTCGGGAATCTGCATCGGCCGGTGAAGCTGGCTGAGCTTGCAAATATTGCTTGCTTCTCGGAATTTCACTTCCAGGAGGGAAAATCTAAGTCAAAATCCTAAGCGGTTCGCAATTGGGAATGTCCCATCCTTTGCAAAGGCGCAAAGGATCGGACACCCGCGGACAGGCAACAAGTCAAAGTACATTCACGGCTTCCAGCTCTTTCCAGGCAATAACAAAGGGGCCGTTGGATAGATTCCTCAGGGCCCCATCTTGTCACATGACACCATTCCAATTGGTCAGCGCTTGACGCAAGTACGCTAAACCAGCAAATACTTATCCTTGGGGCGGCTGCCCTTCACAGCGACAGGTGTTCCCCGTGCAACCAACCGTGCACAGAACCTTTGATGTCATGAGACCGCCTGCCACCGCATCCAGCGTGGGTTCATCCAGGTTTTGCAGAGTCACTTTCTTGATTTCGAGTTTCTTGGTCTTCTTCATTGCAGCCTCCTTAGACTTATGAACAACAGGGGCCCACTTACAAGACGAATGTTAGTTGCAGACGCACAACAAGTCAAGATACATCTCTAGCCATTAACTATCATCAGACTATGTTGCCCACCTATGGCGTGACTAGTTATCCGGTAAGTGTTACCATCGCAAACTATAAATGACAAAAGAGCACATGCAGCGAATAAATGGCTGCATTTGGCAGCGTCCCCACCCTTCAGCGGCTGAAGCCGGATTCTTTGCTGGTCCGGTTGCGGCACGACCGAGGTCGTTCCCTTCCCGGTCGTGATGGCTGCAAGGACAACAGGTTCCTCACCGGGCTTGCGCTCTCAGGGACATCGGAGTCATGTTGGCATCCACTTATCATCCGTTGCCATATGTTAGCTACTTACTACAGCATATTGTTTACCATAATTTAGTATGGTGGTAACCTTGTGGCATAAGTGGAGGTTCACCATGTTACTCGCCAAGTGGTCGCTCGTGTTATTTTCCAGCATGTTGCTTGTAACTGCCGCGGTTGCGCAGCAGGTACAAGTTACTCCTAACCAACCCCAGCAAACTCCAACTGCCAATACTGCTGAAGCTGTTCAGCCAACCTGTGCGGGCGTCGACACTGGCTCTAATACAGGAGCTATGCCATCGCGCAGCTTCGACGTCTTCAACGCGGAAAGATCGTTAGATTTTCCCAGCAATGGATTTAGAAGGGCGGGCACCGGCTCCGACAAGAACGCGCCTCCTCCCCTCAAGGTTTGTTGCGAAAAGGATAGCAAGTGTGCGGGCTGTCATGTATGCCCCGGCGAAGGGGTCTGGGATTGTAGCTCCTGCGTATGCTTACCCATTTAGCTTAGATAGCCTATTTACTAACTCTCCGGGCGCGCTCTCGCAGCAGAGGGTGCGCCCTCTTCACTCCGATGCGGGTTTCACTACGCAGTCGTCGCATCTCAGGAACCTTAGTTGTTTCCATACTTGGACCAGTTCCTGGATGGAGCGAGCTGGAGGAAAAGTGCGGCTGTTGATGATGCGGCAGTCGCAGCTCGCTACATGGTCGCGCGACGATCTACATCCTAGTTTATTCCGCGATCACAGAGACTCAAAGATTCCGACGGCCGTCGGCGCCTAGTCCCACTTCCCGCAAAAGAGGCAAAAAGTGGTGCACCCCAGCACTTTAAGAAGGAGATTCCTTCGCCGTTTTTGCCCGGGCTTTAGAATCGAGCGGCAAAGCCCTGGAGAATCTGCAATGAAGAAAAATGTTTGGAGAGCGGTAATCGAGGTGAGCTTTATTATCTTCCTTTTTTATTCGAATCTTTTGATGGGAGAGTTTGAACGCTCGGGGTTGGGACTGAAGAGAGGCGTGGCCTGGGCAATAGAAGATGTTTTCACGGTCGCGAATTTTGAGATCGCGATGATCGCCGCGCTGGCCGGTTATGGCATCTTCGAGTTTCTGAGAAAGAAATTCTAGATTGCGGGGCTCTGCCTCGTGGTGAAAATCCCACCCTTTGGCTTCGCTCGGGGCATGCCTTCTCGCAAAGGAAGCGAGAAGTGGGGCACCCCCCGCGATGTGGCGCGCGAAATCTTCAAACTCTCTCACGCGTCATTTTTGCTTGACTGGTTGGCGGGGTGGGACTACAAAGGCGGCTTAGTAAGTACAACCTAAGATAAGGAGAACGAACATGGGAGCACAACCGGCGCCAGTATCCCCGCCGCTAAGCCGGGGATCGGAAATCGAATATAGAGCATTTGCCCGCCCTTTCGAAGGTGGTGGAGCAGTGCTGTGCCTGATCGCCACCTGCTACTACGGAACTCCTGGGTACACCATCTTCTTTCAAGGTGAACCGGGAACGAACGAGTTCGAGCTCCTGGAAACGGTTCCGGAGAGAATCGAGCCTCAGCTCGTAACGTACTACCTGGGAAGCTGGATCAGCGGGCAGCGGCTTGCCGATCCGCCGACTCACGTCGCGATCACGGATGCCAGCGGAACATACCGGGTTAAAGTGGAACACTGGAGTTAAATTGAATCGATTCGAGAAGGTGGCGGAAAGCTCCACAGATCGCGCCTCAGCTGGTGACTTATTACTGGCAACCAGCGGCCAGCGCCTGGTGAAGCCGCCAACTCACGTCGAGATCCGGGATGCGCATGGAGACCATCGCGTGCAGGTCGAGCCCTGGGATTAGATTTGGTCGATGAATGATGGGAGACGGCGAGTGCCGTCTCCCGATTTCCTAGTCGTAATTTTCGGCTAGTGATTGTCGTGATCTCGATGCTCATCGGGATGGGCGTGGCGCCAGTTCCAATATTGCGATTGCTCTCTTCGGTTTGACTTGGCGTACTCGTGGTGATCTCTGTGGTTTTCGACGAGAAATTGTCCCCAGGCGTGATTCTCGTTGTCATCCCAGTTGTGGTAGTCCTTGTGGTGCCGATCATAGACGCGGACCTGAACGCCGGCCTCTTGCGGGGCGGGCATGGCTAGGGTAGATAGTGGCGCGGCAATGGCAGCGGTGAGAAACAGGGAAGCGAGGTAATGGTGTGGTCGGTGCATGTGATCTCCAAAGTCGGATTGTCCGCGGTTGTAAATTGCGGCAGGCTTGAGTGTGAACCGGGAGCGGAGGGATTAATGTATCGTTTTGCTCATGCTTGGTACCCTGCAGCAACCGCAACCTATCGCGCCACAGACTCTACGATTGCGGATTGTGCCCTTGGCTTAATTCGTGCAGCGGCGCCGTTTCGGGAGGCAATTCGAAGGTCGTAGTCGTTCTGCAGGTTGAGCCAGAACTGGGCGGGCAAGCCGAAATACCTTCCGAGGCGGAGTGCGGTGTCAGCACTGATGGCGCGCTCTCCGCGCACCACCTCGTAGATGCCAGCGAAGCGCAGCGCCTTGGCGAGCGCATAGGCGCTGACGCCCATTGGCTCCATGAATTCGGTCTTGAGAATTTCGCCGGGATGGACGGCGAAGATTTTCTGCCTCGGTTTGGCCATTGGCTTTCTCCTGTATGGGTCCTGTGGACCCTAATGGAACGACCCTGTCGTCATCACTCCTAGTGATAATCCACAATTTCTACATCGAATGCATTGCCGTCGCGCCACACGAAGCACACGCGGTATTGATCGTTGACCCGAATGCTGTGCTGGCCCGTCCGATTTCCAAGGAGCGCCTCCAGATGATTGCCCGGTGGAACCTTCAGGTTGTCCAGCGTCACGGAGGCGTTCAGGATCGCTAGCTTCTTGAAGGCCCGGAGGTGAAGATCAGGCGGCAGCCGGCGGCTCTTGCCGGTTTGCCACAGCCGTTCGGTTTCCGGGTCGCGGAAACTTGCGATCATGCTTGTATACTAACGCAGCGCGGTAGTACTGTAAAGGGTTAGTATGGTCTTCGGGGAGACGGTGCATTTTATCGAGGACATAAGGTGGTGCTGGATGTACTCAAGCGAGCAGTTCTCGGGGAGTTTGTTTAGGAGGGATTCAGCTCGTTGTTTGGCGGTGGATGTTGCCAAGTCAGGGTAACATGGTGGCCCGCGGAGCCCAGGTCTTTCAAACGCGGCGAGACCTGGGGCACCCGGCTAGTCAAACCTCTAAGTCTTCTCCGGCTTTTGCGAAGTGCTTGCGGGGCTAGCGTCCGAAGCTGCGCCGGCGTTGGGATCGGCAGGTTTCGTCTGCACGACCATCGGGGGATCGATTGGGATGTCCTTGCTCGTGGAAACATCGATTGCTGCGCTGGCGGCTGGTATTGAGGTATCGCTGGCAGAGGCAGCGGGTGGTGCTCCGGGTGTGCCGGGATTCTTTGGGGCTACGAGATCGAGGAATTTCGGATCTTTGGCGAAACACTCGAAGCTCTCGCCCTTGTTGGTCCACTTGGAAAGGACGACCGAGGCGTAGTCCGGTTCGCGCTGTAGAGCAATGCGCAAGTACTCCAGCGCCTTGTCATGATTAACTTGCAGGTTTTCGAGGTTTGGCTCTGCGCCTGGCCCTTCGCAAAAGGCCTGGGCATAGGCGCATGCGATGTTGAACAGGGAGTCGGTATCCTGTCCAACCAATTGCAAATAGTCATTCGAATAGCGGATGGAATCGGCGGCGCGATGGGGCACAAACAGCAGAAGATAACCCATCCATTGGCGGACCATGAGAGGTGCGTCGGGCTGGTGTACCATTCCTTCCAAAATATTCACCGCGCCCTGGAAGTCACCGACGGCGGCCAGCATGTCGGCGCACTTGGTAGTGAGGTCAGCATGATGGGGATTGAGGAGTAAGGCGCGTCGGATCCAATCGAGAGCGCAACGCGCCTGGGCGATCTTATCTTCTTCCTTCGCGAAGTAGGTGCGATAGTACTGGATATAGGCGACTTTGGAGACGGTATCCCAATCGAGGTTAGTGCCGTCCTGTAGAGCTTTGTTGACCTCATCGAGGAAAGTCTCGACATCGGGCGAAGATAGTTGATCTTCCAGATCCTTGGCGGCTTGTTTCTTCTGATCGTTCGTAATGTCGGAAACGTCGTGGCCGCCGGTGAGGATGTCGGCGGGAAGTTTGACCTGAAAGGCTTTTACCACCTGCTCTGCTGCCTGTTTGGAGTCTTCGAGCGCGCCGCGCTCATTCCGGCTCCTGGTCAGGTCGATATTGAAGTAGAGCTCCCGCCAGAAGTACATGAAGAAGAATCCCAGCGCGGCGTAGGCAACGGCGGCTCCGAAGGCGACGGCGAATTCGTTGGGGCCAACACCCGCGGCGAAAGTGGTAATTGTGCCTTTGATGGCGCCTGCTTTCGCGATGGTGAGGGTCGTAATGCCGCCGATGACCCAGTCGCGTATCTTGCCGATGGTGTCTGTTTCCTCGCCGTGACTGCTGAACAGAAATCCGATGAGGTTGCCCACCGTGAAGGCAGCCAGGCTAAGTCCGCCAATGAGCACAATGCGACGGAGACACCAGCGCCCTTCTAGGCACCACCACAGGAGGGAAACAATTCCGATGACAACCCAGAATACGATGAACCGATATTTATTTGCGTCGAGCTGTTCTGGGGGCTGCGCTCCACCGCGACTGGGAGTTTCGTTTTTGGCTGTCGTGGGCTTGTTCTTGACGTTGCCGCTTTTTCCGCTGATGTCGTTCGCTGGCATACGAACCTCCACTTAAGCAGTCATACCCAGGGCCCGAAGGAAAGAAGGAAGCAAAATTATCGCGGAATGCTCGATTTGTCCAGAAAGATCCTCGGAAAACACCTGGAAGGTGCACTTCGCGAGATATCCCGCACGGACTGCCGTTTTATTCCATCCCTAGCTCTTTCGCCAGGGCTTTCCACTTACTATCCACTAACGCTTTCGTCTTAGCATCCATAACAATCTCGTCGGGCCAGGGGCGGGTGAAGCCTTCGGTGGGCCATTTGCGGGTGGCGTCAATGCCAATTTTCGAACCGTAGTTGGCGAGTCGGGAGGCGCGTCGAGGGAGTCGACAGGACCTAGCGTGAATTGGATATCGCGCTCGGGGTCGATATGGTTGAGAGCTTTCAGTACGACGTTAGCAGGGCACTTACGCCGAAACCTGCTCCCGCGGATTTGCGAGCGGCACAACGCCTCTCTTGATCAAAACGCTCCGGTCATTTCCTGCAAGAATGCCGCGGAACAGATCGTAGACCTTTGTCTCGCTGGGATTAAAATATTCGCCATGAACTTGAATGCCGTTTACCGATGGATCGATCAAATCCGTGCAATCGACGTCCCATACGTTATCCGGCACGGGGTAGGTGTCATCGAGTCCCGCACGGCCAAGGCGGCGCTTTCCGAAGTGTTTAAGCCCGGCCGAAGCGCCGAGCACATTGTCGCGTCCGGTATAAAGAGCGGTAATCCGGTATGACAGATTTGCCAGACCCTCGCCATCACCATGAGAAACATTTTCGCCGTTGCGGAACAGGTCGTTGTCGACGTCAGCGGCAACCATGATGACCTCTTGCATCAGGCTTACCAGCAGGGGTTGGTTCTTGCGGGTCCACAAGGCATTCATGGCATATTCCAACGCATAATTGCCCATGCTATGGGCAATGATCGAAGTCTTCGCCCGGCAGGCATTATTCACGTTCTGAGTCGCGGCAACTTGCTTGTCCGACATCCAATCGTAGAGTTCCGAAAGAACATCGGTAAGATCATCCCCCGTCTTGCGGGCTGAGGAGCGGTCAGGAAGATAGCCGAGAAGAGATCCCTTTGAAGGCCAATCGAAGCAGACAATTTCGCCCAGAGAGTTGGGTCCATCAAAAAGCATCCTGGCAATCGTATCGTAGCGCTGGATGGTGGCATTGAAGTCATCGTCATAGCCGTGGATAAAAAGCGTGAGATGCTTCTGATTTTCCGGCAGAGTCGTGAGCGGATCGGGAAACTTGTCAGCAACCGCTACCAGCGCATTGCGAAAACTGTTTAGGTCTTGCGTAGTCCAATTTGAACGGTCGGTGATGTCGGCATTGGGTTTCGCTGCGGGATCCAGCGTCCAATAAGTCAGATCGTCGAGATCGCCGCCGAAAGACGGTTTGCCTTGGTCAGTTACCTGATTTCGATTGGTAATAAGCCAGCGCATAAGCCAAGCCTCGAGATGGATGAATTCTCGCCCGCACTTATATCACACGGAAGCTAAGTTAGGCCGATTTATTTTCCAGGCGAGATTGTCAGACTGTGGATCGGCCCTCGTAATACTTAGTGAAATTCGAATGACGCTAACTACTCCATTCCTAACTCCTTGGCGAGCACTTTCCACTTGCTATCCACTAATGCCTTTGTCTTCGCGTCCATCACAATTTCATCGGGCCAGGGGCGGGAGAAGCCTTCGGTTGGCCATTTGCGGGTGGCGTCGATGCCCATCTTCGAGCCGTAGTTGGCGAGGCGGGAGGCGTGGTCTAGGGAATCGACGGGGCCTAGCGTGAATTGGATGTCGCGCTCGGGGTCGATGTGGTTCAGGACTTTCAGAGTTACGTCGGCGAGGTCTTGGACGTCCACGTCTTCGTCGACGACGATGATGACTTTCGTGAACATGGCTTGTCCGAGGGACCAGATGGCGTTCATCACTTTTCGGGCCTGGCCGGGATAGGACTTGCGGATGGAAACGATCATTAAATTATGAAAAACGCCTTCGATCGGTAGATTGATGTCGATCAATTCAGGGATGGTGAGGCGCATGAGCGGCAGGAAGACGCGCTCGACGGCTTTGCCCATGTAGGCGTCCTCCATGGGCGGCTTGCCGACGATAGTGGTGGCGTAGATGGGATCTTTGCGGTGCGTGATGCATTGCACGTGGAAGACGGGATAGAGATCTTCGAGAGAGTAGAAGCCGGTGTGGTCGCCGAAGGGGCCTTCGGTGCGGAGTTCGTCAAGGTTGACGTAGCCTTCGAGAACGATTTCGCTGGAAGCGGGAACCTCGAGGTCGACCGTTTCGCACTTGACGAGTTCGACAGGCGCGGCGCGGAGGAATCCGGCGATTAAGTATTCTTCGACGTCCGGCGGCGCAGGAACGATCGCCGAGAATGTTACGGCGGGGTCGGTGCCGATGGCGACTGCGACTTCCATCCGGCCCGTCGGGTGGCTCCCTGCAAGGACTTGGCCGCCGGAGGTGCGGGCCATTATGTCGACTGCTGATGTCTTTCCTGTTTTCGCGAAGTCAAAATTCCCATCCTGTCGCAAAGAACGCGACAAGGATGGGGCACCCGCTGCTGATGAGCTGCCGGCGTTTCTTAGGGCTTGACGGAAATGTTCTGCGGCTACTTTCTGCCTCTGCCAGTGAGCGCCGGTGGTTTTGGCGTCGTAGACCTGGAGGCGGTACATGCCTAGGTTGCGTTTGCCGGTTTTGGGGTCGCGTGTGGTGACGCAGGGGAGGGTGATGAAGCGGCCGGCATCTTGCGGCCAGCATTGCAGGATGGGGAAATCTAAGAGCGAGAAGTTATCGTGCTTAATGACTTCTTTGCAGGGGCCAGTGGGGACAGTCTTGGGGAAAAATTTGCCTGCTTCGGTGAGGAGGGGGAGCATTTTTAATTTGTCGAGGAAGCCTTGCGGGGATTTGACGTCGAGAAACATTTTGATGCGGTCGGCGAATTCGTCGAAGGAATTTACGCCGAGGGCGAGTTTCATGCGGGACTCGGAGCCGAACTGGTTGATCAGGAGCTGAGAGCCGGGATGGCCTTTGAGGTTTTGGAAGAGGAGCGCGGGGCCGCCGGGTTCGTGGAAATTCCGCCTCGCTTCGCTTGGCGGGACGGGCGAGGCGCCCGTCTCCACATGGGCCGTGGCGGCTCCCCGCAAATGCATTTTGCTGACGCGGTCGGTGATTTCGGCGATTTCCAGGATGGGGTCGACTTCGGTTTGGATGCGTTTGAGTTCGCCGGCGCGGTCGAGGGCGGCGATCCATTGGCGGAGGTCGTCGAAGGGCAAAAGATTTCTCTCCTGGGAACGAATGATTATAAACAGTGAGTGGTGATTCGTGGGGAGTGGTGAGTGATTAAGTAGTCTGCAGTAGTGATCGTCGCTTCGCCGTGAACTACGCTGGTGAGGAGTAATCTGCAGAACCTCGGCGATTGTTCGGTCGGTGACGGCAGATTTCTTAAGTTTGCGGTTGGGCGACGTTTTCCAGGCAAAGATTGTCGAGTTCGAATTGAGGCCCCGAAGCTTCGTTTCCTGCTCAAGATGGTCGCAGGTTTTGGGCGGAGACGAACGGGAGGCGTTTTCTTATGCCGAAAGGAAAGCAAGTTCCTCCACTACGCCGTCGCTGGCGCTCCGAGCTTCGGTCGGAATGACAAATTGGGGAATGCCCGTCGCTGGCGCTCCGACCGCTGTCGCTTTTTACAGTTTGCTGCGGAGCATGGTGATTACGTCGTCGGAGGTGATGACGCCCACGAGTTTGTTGTGCTCGTTAATCACGGGCAGGGTCATGAGGTTGTACTTGTCAAAGAGTTCGGCGACTTCGTTGTCGCTTCCAGCTTCGTGAGTGAAGACGAGAGGCTCCTGCAGCAGCGTGAGCAGAGGGGTTGAGGACTCGGCGATGACGAGCTTCGCAAGCGGAACGGCGCCGGCGAGGGTGCCGTGAGAGTCGACGAGATAAATGGTACTGAGGGATTCGACGCCGCCTTCGAACTCACGCAGGACGCCGATGGCGTTCTCGACCGTGGCGGCGACGGGAAGCGCGAGGAATTCGGTGGTCATGCGGCCGGCGGCAGTTTCTTCGCGATGCTCGAGGAGTTCGACGACCTCCTGGCTGGCTTCGGGTTCCATCTGAACGAGAATTTGCTCGGTGTGGTCCTGAGAAAGATCGGCGAGCAGGTCGGCGGCGGCGTCGGGATCCATTTCTTCGACGATGTCGGCGGCGCGTTCGGAGTCGAGCGATTCGACGATGGAGCGCTGAACCTTGGGATCAACCTCTTCGAGGGTCTCGGCGGCGACGTCTTCGTCGAGAGTACGGAAGACGGCTTCGCGCTCGTCGGGAGCGAGGTCTTCGACGATGTCAGCGATATCGGCGGGATGCAGCGTGGCCAAGCCGTCGTGCGAAATTTTGAGTTTGACGCGGCGCGCGGGGTCGGTCTCGATGAGATCGACGAAGCTCCAGGGAATGGTGCGGGGAGGAATGCGCTGGAGCAAGACCGCGAGAGCGGCGCGCGGAGCCAGGCCGCGAAGAAGCCGACGGATTGCGCCGCGGGCGCCGATGTCCACGGATTGAACGCGGAGAATGGCGTGAGGGCGGCCGGCTTCGATTTGAGAGTCGATTTGGAGGTCGACGTCGTTGACGCGGACGACCTTGCGTCCGTGAACGTCGATGACCTGCTGATCGAGCAGGTCGCGTTCGAGCAGAAACAGCCCTTCCGAGCCGTTGGCGGCCGGCCAATCTGCGGACGCGGTCGAGGCGTGAATGCCTGCGTTGATGGTGGAGATGGCTGAAAAGGGAAGAATGCGGTTGCCAGACTTGGTTTTGACGATGAACGAGGCGATGCGGTCGCGGTCTTCCTGAGGGGCGAGGGTGACCTCGCGCACGCGGCCGGTTTCCGCGCCAGACGGGTCATAAACCGTGGCGCCGAGCAGTTCGGAAAGAGGCAGCGTGTTCATCCCGCGTAGAGAATAGCCGAGTTTTGTGGCGGAGAGAAACGATTTGTGAAGATTAGTGGGAAAAAATTTGAGCAGCGGCGATTAGTGGATGATGAAACCTCTCTTCTACGACAAGAGCGTGATAGCACAGTGGCGCTCGAATCACAGGGGCTCCTAGTTACGCGGCACCGCTCGCTTTTCGAGCCGGAAGACCTAGCCCAACACTCCGCGACTGTTACTGAGACTCGTACGCTCCCATATCCACCGTGCCATTGACAGTTCTGGGGTTGCCTGCCAAGTCTTTCTTGGGCAAATCCGGGGCTGAGGTGTTTCCGCTATTGATGGCGGGTGAGTCGGACTGAAGCCGATAATTGTTGTCCTTCGAATTAACAAACCGCGGGTCCAGTGAAATGTTGCCGTTCTCGCTGCTTTCGCCGGCGCAGGTTCCCTCCAATCCCGGTCCATTGCGACTGTAGGCGTCATTATTGGTGAACGTCGGCGGTTGGGAGCTGTAGGTGCTGTCGCAATCGACCGCATTCTGACCGGGAAGGCCAATCATTAAATTGTTAAAGAATTGGACCAGGTTGTCGAAGCCGCCCACCCAGACTGCGGATCCTTGAGTAGCGCCGGACCCTCCTACAATCGTATTGTTCACCAGAATCGGCGCGCCGTTGTCGTCGGGTACGAGGAGGTAGATTGCGCCTCCTTGCGATCCCGTATTCCCGTAAAACAAATTCTGGACGATCAGCGCATTGGACTCATTGACGATGTACATCCCGCCGCCTTGACCGCCATCCGAGGAATTACTGCTGATGATGTTGTCTATGAGGGTCGGGGTTCCAGCCGCGAACAGAGTAATCCCGCCACCGTTACCCGCCCAAACATTGTTCTGAATCCTGTTCCCGATGATCTGTGTGGATCCCGCTCCAAGGACCGCGATTCCTCCACCTCCCGGACCGCCTTCGCAGCCCGATTGAAGATTGTTTTTGATGATATTGTCCTTGATAATCGGCGATCCGAACGAGACTCCGATCCCGCCGCCATCATTGCAAGCGGAGTTCTTTTGGATAATATCGTTGGCGATGGTCGGGGATGATCCATCAATATAAACGCCTCCACCAGCGTCTTGACTATTGAAGGTTGCGGTGCCGTTCTGTAAAGTGAAGTGGCTCAGAACGGACATCGGCCCCTCACTACTCGAAAAGGTGGCCGCCGGGGCGGTGTTTCCGCCATCGATGATGGTTGTTTCCGCCCCTGCCGAACTGGTAACGGTGATTGCCTTACCCATGAAATTGATGTTCTCAGTGTAGGTGCCAGGTGCGACCAGCACAGTATCGCCGTTACTGGCGGCATTGATTCCTGCCTGGATGGTCGGCTGGTCGGCGGGAACGTTGATGATAGCGGCGTGGGCAATCGAGACCGCAATCGAAGTTGAAAGGACGAGAACCAAACACAAGCGCATTGGAAACCTCCTGCGTTCGACAAGCGGGCCGCCCTGCCGCGCGGCAAGTGCTAGGCGGGGCGAGGCGGCCATTGTGTTCCCGCCAAACGACCGAGTCAAGATGAAATTCCTTGCGCACCCCTCCGAAGACGTGGAAGGGGTCAGTGCTACAATGCTTTTTGGTTTCGGAGTCAAGAAATAAATCGGGGGTAGTAGCGATAAACTCGGCACGCTCTGTGCAGGCAACGCTAGGTCAGTTGGCTCTGGGAGCGGCGGGGCTGGTGGCTTGGCGACGCGAAGAGGAAGAAAATCAGAAGGCCTAAAACCTTAGGCTGAAGTTCGCCGGGTAGGCGGAATTTCTGCTTGACTCTCGGATGGGACAGACCCACAATGGGCAAAATTTGCCATGCCTCGCACCTGCCGTAATGCGGCGGTCTCTGCTGCGGGGAGGCAAAAGTATTTAGGAGGTTCGCTATGTCCTCGCGTACATCCGCCCAGTCGTTGTCAAAGTCACGCAAACTAACTCAACTGAATTCAACAACCGAGAAAAAACTTCTGGGATATGCCGCTCTTGCGAGCGCGAGCGGCGTAGGAATTCTGGCGCTTGTTCAACCGACGGAAGCCGAGGTTGTATTTACGCCAACGCACCAGATTCTCCGTCACCGTGGGAGTCTTCAGATCGATCTAAACGGAGACGGTGTCGTGGATTTCACACTTTCGGGCGGATCGAGCATTACCTCGGGAATTAGCACCGAGGCTCGTCTGCGGGTTTACGGTAACGCGAAAACGAATCAGATTTTTGGCAAGAAAGAACAAGGCCCCAGACCGGTTGCATCTGCCCTGCCTCCAGGGGTTGAGCTCGGCCCCAACAGCAAGTTCGCCGCCAGCAACACTTACATGGGGGAAGCCGGCAATTTCCCCGGAGGTGTAAGGACGTATTTCGGACCATGGGCCCCTAAGGGTGGGGAGAGAAAGGATCGCTTCGTTGGCCTGAAGTTTGTGATCGACGGACAGATCCACTTCGGCTGGGCGCGGCTCAACGTGAGGATCCGTCCGCCTGCCGAAGGCGGAATCGATGCGGTGCTTACGGGCTATGCGTATGAGACCGATATCAATACGCCGATCGAGACGGGGCAGACTTCAGGGCTGGAGAGCGCGGAGACAAGGCCGGGTACGCTTGGTCAGTTGGCGTTGGGAGCGGCAGGGCGGTAGCGTAGCGGATTTCCTAAAGCATCGGCAGTTGAGAGGGTAGAGATCCTTCGACTGAGTGAGTGCTTCGCTTCGCGCAGCACTCACTCCGCTCAGGATGACAAAACCAGGGATTTTTTTAGCAAGTCCTCTTAGGGCCAAAACCGATGTCATTCCGAATCGGGCGGAACGCCCGGTGAGGAATCTACTGTCCATCACAGCCGCCTGCCTTTGAGGAGAAAATCAAGGCTAGAAAAAACAAGAAACCGGGGAAAACCAAGACCGCCCATGCCCGGCCTATTTGGCGGGTCGTCAGTTCCTTGGTCCAAACAGCGGCGGCAAAACATCCTGTTCAAGTCCGCTAGATTCAAAAGATTCCAGCGAATAATCACTTCAGGACACGAGAGCGTCCTTTTTTGTGACTGCCGAAGGGAACGGATATCGAAGGCCGCCCGTATAATCATTACCAAGTGCGGCTGATTTTCGACATCTTCGGGCAGACTTTGCGGACGCTGTGGGGACACAAGCTACGTTCGTTCCTCACCATGTTCGGCATTGCCTGGGGAGTGTTTTCGCTGCTGCTGCTGGTCGGGCTGGGAGAAGGTTTCCGGTCAGGGAACAAGAAGCAGTTCGACACGCTGGGCGAAAACGTGATGTTCGTCTGGTCCGGGCGAGCGCCGGCGGTGCAGGGAAGTTTTACGGCGCTGCGGCAGTATTACCTGACCTATCGCGATTACCAGGACATTTTGCGGGACTGCCCGAGCGTGGCTGCGGCAGCGCCGCTGGTTTCGCGGAACGACATCCGCGCGGTGAGCGATTTTTACCAGGCGGGTGGACAGATCAATGGGGTCCCAGCGATGTTGAATCAGATCCGCTACCTGCCGATCAACGAAGGACGCTGGCTGAATGACATGGATATCGCGCAGAAGCGCGCGGTGATTGTGATTGGGGATGAGGCGCGGCGGACGCTGTTTTCCGGGCGGCCGGCGGTGGGCAGCACGATCCTGCTGAATGGAGTTCGCTTTGAAGTGGTGGGAACTCTGCAGAGAATTGGGCACGGAGACAACAACGATCAGAACCTGAAGAGCTTTGTGCCGTACAGCACGATGCATGAGTATTTCCCGCCGACGAATGTGGGGGAAGCGCAGGATGTGATTTCGCTGATCGAGTACCAGCCGAAGACGCGAGCAGTGCACGAGCTGGCGCGGCAGGAAGTACACAATGTGATTGGGCGGAATCACCAGTTCGATCCGACCGATCCGGATTCGTTTGACGAGTGGGATACGGTGAACACTGTCGACCAGATGGGAAAGATTTTCGACGCCATGAATGCGTTTCTGGGCAGCGTGGGGCTGGTGACACTGGGACTGGGCGCGATTGGAATTATCAATATTATGCTGGTCGCGGTGGCCGACCGCACGCGGGAGATTGGGCTGCGCAAGGCGCTGGGAGCGACGAATGCGAGCATCATGTTTCAGTTTTTTGTCGAGGGCGCATTTCTGACATTGCTGAGTGGAGTGATCGGAATTGGTGGGGCGGCGGGTTTGATGGCGCTGTTGTCGAAGGTCTCGCTGGGGGATGGATTCGATCCTCCGCGGCTGGTGGCCTCGACGGCGGCGCTGGCCGTGGTGTCGCTCGCGGTGGCGGGAGTGGTGGCGGGATTGTATCCGGCGAGAAGGGCTGCGGCGCTGCAGCCAGTCGAGGCGCTGCGGAAAGAATAGCTTCTAGTTCCTAGCTTCTAGCCAAACCCTTTGATTTAGTCGTTGCGGCCGAGGGCACGCTTCCTCATCTCGACTCAACTGCTGAGATGAGCTGGATTTGCTAGGAGCTAGAAGCTAGTAGCTAAAACTTATGCATAGAGATTTGTTGGGACAGGCGTTTGCGGCGATGCGACATGATCTGCGGAAGACGTTGCTCACCATGGCGGGGATGTCATGGGGGATTGCGACGGTGGTGTTGCTGCTGGCGTATGGGAACGGCTTTGGGCGCGCGATCGAAACGATCTTCCAGAGTTTTGGGGCGACGGCAGTAGGAATTTTTCCGGGACGAACCTCGCAGCAGGCGGGAGGAAATAAGGCGGGAGTGCAGGTCCGATTCACCAACGACGACATTGAGCTGCTGCGGAATAATGTGCCGCTGTGCAAGCACGTCGTGCGGATGTCAGTAAAGCAATCGTCGGTGCAGAATGGCAACCGGACTTTCACGATGCCGGTAAATGGACTGGATGCGGGGATCGGGGAGATCTGGAATCTGGAGATGGCGCAGGGGCGTTTTCTCGACGACGCGGATAATGCGCGGCACGGCCTAGTCGCGGTAATTGGATCGGAAGCTCGGGATAAACTTTTTTCGGGTATGCCGTCGATGGGAGAGAACATCCGAATCGATGGCGTGGAGTTTCAGGTGGTGGGAGTTGTGAGCCCGCGAATGCAGGAAGGTGACGACGACGACAACCGCACCATCTATATCCCATACAACGCGATGAACGTGTTGAAGGACAATCATTATCTCGACGGAATCTGGATGGATTCGGTGGGGCTGGATCACGACAAACTGGACCAGACGGTGCGGGATACGCTGGCCGCAGCGCACAACTTCAAGGCGGACGATAAGCGGGCGCTGCATGTGTTCGATGCGCAGAAGCAGCTCTCGCAATTCGGGATCATCGAGATGGCGTTGAAGGGGCTGCTTGCGTTCATCGGAACCTTGACGTTGGGTATTGGCGGCGTGGGATTGATGAACATGATGCTGGTCACGGTCACGCAGCGGACGCGGGAAATTGGAGTGGAAAAGGCGCTGGGTGCGCGGCGGCGTGACATTCTGTTTCAGTTTCTGGCGGAGTCGATGGTGATTACCGCAGTCGGCGGGATGTTGGGAATTCTGTTGTCTTACATGGTATCGATTGGAGTGGGGCGGCTGACTTTTTATAGCGCGATGGCGAAACATGCGGAGGCGGCGGATATCCGGTTGATCGTCTCGCCGATGATTTTGCTGGTGGCGACCGGGATTCTTGCGGTGGTGGGCGTCGTGAGCGGCATGGTGCCGGCGATGCGGGCGGCGAAGCTGGATCCGATTGAGGCGCTGCGGTATGAGTAGAGAGTCGCGAGTACCTAGTACCTAGTACCTAGTACCCAGAAGCACCCGGGTCTGCATGACAACAACTTCTTCCGATGACATTTTGGATTTGATTTCGCCTAGGGCTGATTTGCGCGTGGCTTATGGTGGGGATGCGAATCAGTTTGTGGATTTGCGGGTGCCTAAGGGGAAGGGGCCGTATCCGCTGGCGATTGCGATTCATGGGGGATATTGGCGGGCGAAGTACGACCTGGGATACATGGGACATTTGTGCGCGGCGCTGACGGCAAAGGGAATCGCGACGGCGAATCTGGAATACCGGCGCGTGGGAAACGCAGGCGGAGGCTGGCCGGGAACATTTGCGGATATTCGTGCGGCCTTTCAGTTTCTGCTGCAGAAGGCGCGGCAGTATGAATTCGATGTGCAGCGAGTGGTGGCGCTGGGGCACTCGGCTGGGGGTCAGCTGGCGCTGTGTCTGGCGGCGCATGAAAAGAGTGTGAAGGGTGTGGTTTCGCTGGCAGGGGTGGTCGATTTGCAGCAGGCTTATGAGTTGCGCTTGAGCAACGATGCTGTCGTGGAGTTTTTAGGCGGGACGCCGGCGGAGGTGGGGGATCATTATCGAGAGGCCGATCCGATGAAGCTCGCGATCGGAGCACGGCAGCGATTGGTGTACGGGGCAGCGGACGATATTGTGCCGCCAGCGTTCAGCCGGAACTATGTTGTCGCAAAGCGGAAAATCAAAGAGGATGCGCGGTTGGTCGAGATCCCTCGGGCTGGGCATTTTGAGGTGGTCGATCCGCGGTCGGGGGCTTGGAAGGAAGTGGAGAGAGTTGTGGTGGAAACTGCGGGCTAGACAGAGGCTTAAACACGGCGGAGCACTGGGGAAAATCTGGTATCGATGAAGTTTGGCTGACGCGCTGTGCCGGTTCAGCGGGAGATCCCTTCGACTTCGCTCAGGGCAGGCTCTTCGCTACGCCTGAAAACCGGCTACGCTCAGGATGACAATCGGGAAAAGGCCGAACGCACCACTAGCCGAAATCTCCAGGCTCGGCAATTATGCGGGTCGTGGTTGCGGCTACGCTACTTACTAGGGCGTCCGCAGGAGTGTTCCGGATTGCCGCCAGGCTCGGGGAAGTCGCTGTCGGCGTCTTTGAGAAGTGGGTCCTGGTCGCGGTGGCCGAGTTGTTCTTCGAGGCCGAGGTTGCCGTCGTGATGGTGCTCGGGTTCTTCGGTGGCGCCTTTGGCCCGGTCGGGGTCGTTAGTGGAGATCTTGGTCATCGTTAACCTCTGATTCAAAGTTCAGTGGCCTAGTTGCTAGGTTTAGTGTACGTAGCGAGAGAAAGCGTCGAGCTGCGCTCGACGGACAGCTGAGGACGGCTGTCCCCACATTGACTCTCCCCACATAACCTTCCCCCTACACAATCTGCTTCGATGAATCATTCGCCCGGGCGGGAGTTCGAGGCTACGCCTAGTTTGCGCAGGCGCTCGCGGGCTTGCAGCGCTTCGGGCGATTTTGGGTAGCGCTGGATCAAGTGACGGAGTTCCTGCACGCCGTCATCCTGTTTGCCGAGTTCGATTAGCGAAAAGCCTTTCTTCAGCTGCGCGGAAGCTACCTTCGTTCCGGTCGGGAAATTCTGCAAAACCTGATCGTAGCTCTGCTCGGCCTGCTGATAATTGCCCTGGCGGAATTGAATCTCACCGAGATAGAAGTAGCAATTCCCGGCAAGATCGGTGTTGGGATAGAACTTGACGTAATCGGAAAATTCCTGGATGGCAAGATCGTTTTTGGCTCCGTTGTAATCGCGCAGAGCGTTGTTGTAAAGAACGTCGGGAGGAGGGGCGGAAGCCTGAGCCTGCTGTTTTGCCAAATCCGCGGCTTGATTGGCCTGCACGCTTTGCTGCTGGGCCTGCATGTCCTCGAGCTGCTTGCTGACTTTGGCGAGCCGGGCTTTGAGTTCGTCGAGCGTGTCGTTGAGCGACTGCAGCTGGCCGGAGAGCTGATCGACGTGGGCGGAAGAATCTCCCTGCTGCTTTTGTAGCGCGGTTTGCAGGCTGGTGAGAGCGTTCGCGACTTTGTTGACCGTGTCGGTATTCTGCTCGACGAGATTCTTCATCACGCCCATGCGCTCGTCGAAGCTGCGCTGCATGGAGGTCATCTGCTGTTGCAGTTGCTGCACCTGAGTTTGCAGCTCGATCATTTCCTTGTTGACGCCCCATGCGGGAGCGGTGAGGCAAAGGGCGGAGATCAGCACGAGGGGGAGAGCAAAGCGTCGTAGTGTCATAGGCAAAAGATTCCTAGAGCTATTTTAGATGGGTTTGGGGTGGAGTGGGTTGTGAAATGAGTGGATGGAACATGAAGAGTTAGAGCGGGTTTATGGTGGGCTGCGGGGCTCGCAGACTAAAGCCGAGGAGTGGGCTGAGAAAAACCAGTCGAGCTTCGCTCGACCGGACGGCCGAGGGCGACCGTCCCCACATAAATATACTCGGGGCGGAAGTGTCTTCCGCCGCGAACGATCTAGGCCCCTACTCCCCTACTTTTGATACACGAAGCGGCCGCGGCGGTTTTGTTGCCTGCAGCCTTTATTTTCTTCCATACAGAACGGTTTTTCTTTGCCGGGTTCGTGTTTCGTAACAGAGTTCACTTCGTTGCATTGTGAACGCGAATCTATGCAAGACTCCCGTGCAACTCAGTCCAGAAGTGGGCTGGATCCTAAGGTCAATCGGGAAAATGAAGTCCTCTCAGAAAGGAGATTCCATGAGTCAAGTAATCAGATTGTTCCGAGGCATATTGCCTGTCGTCGCCCTCTCGGTTCTGCTGCTGGCAAACATTTCTGCGCAGGCCCAGCGAGGGAGCATCACGTTCACGGAAATCAATGTACCCGGCAGCGCCAGCACCGAGCTGGACGGTATCAACAACCGGGGAGAAATTGCGGGCTACTTTGTGGACCAGTCGGGCAAACAGCATGGCGTGATTGACCAGAACGGCGTCTTTACCCAACTCGACTTTCCCGGCGCCACCGGCACTAAAACCGTGGGCATCAACGATCTCGGGGACCTGGTGGGTGTCTTTACCGACTCTTCCGGGGCGCAGCACGGACTGTTTCGTGAATTCGGCAAGTTTACTCAGTTGGATTTTCCGGGGGCTACGGCCACGCAGGCGCTCGGAATCAATGATGAGCGCCAGATTGTAGGCAGCTTCTCCGATGCCTCGGGACATATCCATTCCTTCCTGGAAAGCTTGGGGGTTTTCACCCAATTCGACTTTCCCGGAGGCACAAACACCACCGCCTACGGCATCAACGATTATGACGAGATCGCAGGATCCTTTGTGGATTCGACGGGGATACAACACGCTTTCCGCGAACAGGGCGGGATCTTTACTCAAATCAATCCGCCGGGGTCCGTCACCTCGGTTGTTTATGGGCTGAATCTGCTGGGATACTTCGTGGGCAGTTTCACCGATGCCGCCGGAAATGGCCATGGCTTCTTAGATCAGGCCGGCAGCTTTCTTCGGGTGGACTTTCCCGGGGCCGCCTCCACCGATGCCAACGGGGTCAACGCGCTCGGGTTTTTCGTCGGCGACTTCTTCGACGCTTCGGGCGTGGAGCATGGATACATCGCGGTAAGATGAGGGCCAATAATGGGACGCACTGTGGATGGACTCTTAGCACAGGGCGTCCCCTGTTCGAGGTTTTCGTACCTACCAAAGCAAGGTTAAGCGGAGTTTTATGCCGCTCGCATGGGACATGGCTGACGCGATGCCCCATGCGAGAAAAGTGAGGCTACTTTTGATACACGAAGTGGCCGCGGCGGTTTTGCTGCCAGCAGGCTTCGTTTTCTTCCATGCAGAACGGTTTCTCTTTGCCATAGCTGATGGTCTTGACGCGGCTGGCGCTGACTCCAGCGGAGATCAGCGCAGTTTTCACGGCGCTGGCGCGCTGGTCGCCGAGGGCCAGGTTGTATTCGGTTGAGCCACGGCTGTCGCAGTGTCCTTCCACCGTGAAGTTGATGCCAGGATGCTGATTGAGGAACGCAGCATCTGCCTGAATAGCGGCCTGCTGGTCACCGCGAACGGCAGACTGGTCATAGTCGAAATAAACATCCTTGATGGTCTGGCCGAACAGGTCTTCGTCGGTAAGCGAAGAAGTAGGCGGCGGTGGCGCCGGCGCGGGCGTTACGGTGAGGCGCGTGGTGGCGTCCTGCGTGCCGCCGGGGCCCTTGGCAACGAGGTGATAGGTGATGGAATCGGTGGGAGAAACCTGCTGCGATCCGCTGGGTTTCACCGCGCCAATGCCGTCGATGGAGACGTCGGTGGCATTGGAGGTCTGCCAAGTCAGCGTGGAGGATTGACCGGGTTGAATCGTATCCGGGCTGACGGAGATCGAGGCGGTGGTGGAGGCTGGCGGCGGGGGCGGCGGTGGTGGGGGTGGAACCGCTTTCTTTTTGCAAGCGCCGACCATAAGGAGGGCGGCAAAAACCAGGGCGGTTGAGAATACCTTTAAAGATTGACGCTTCATGTTGCTCCTCTTCACGTTGAATCCTCCCGCGAACCCGGGAATTCTTTTTTCCAATTCAAACTTCGAGTTTTAATCCCAGGTTCAGACGAAGTGTTTTATTTCCAACTCCAGTTCGGTTGCGAATTACGTCCTGTAAAAGTCAGTTGATGGAGCTTGGTGCCATCGGCCAGCATCTCCCATATCTCTTCTTTGCCGGAGCGGCTCGACTGGAAGACGACATGTCGGCCGTCGGGCGACCACGAGGGGAAGTCATTGCGTCCGCCGTCGTGGGTAAGCTGCACCCATTGTTTGCTGGCGATATCCATCAGATAAATGTCGGAAGAGCCGGGCTCGCCCGGACCATACTTTCGCGTCCAGGCCAGCGTTAGAAATTGGCCGTTGGGCGACCAATTGGGGGAGACGGCGTATCCCTGGTCGGTCATGCGCTGCTGGTTGGTGCCGTCGACTTCCATGGTATAGACCTGAGGCAGACCTGTGCTGCCGCTGACGAAAGCAATTTGCGATCCCGTCTTGCGGTTCCAGACGGGCGAAACGTCGGGGCCGCGGCCGGTAGTCATTGCATGAAGGCCGCCGCCGGCAGAATCGCTCAAGTAGATTTCAGAGTGCCCGCCGCGCGAGGAAGAAAACGCGAGACGCGCGCCGTCGGGTGACCATGCTGGAGAAAGATTCGTGCCGCCGAAGTGCGGGAAGCTGACAAGGCGGTTGAGATCCATGGAATACATAAGGATGTCCCAGCCGGATTTCGTCAGGGAACTGAAGGCGACGCGCGATCCATCAGGCGAGACGCGGGGCGAAAGAGAAATTGTATTTTGGTGAGTGAGTTGGTGCTGATTCGAGCCGTCGTAATCCATCATCCAGATTTCTTTGCGGCCGCTGCGATCGCTGACGAAAAAGATTTTGCTTTCGGCAATGCCCTGGATGCCGCCGCCGAGGCGGAAGATGATTTCGTCGGCGAATTTGTGAGCGATGAGGCGCGCACCTTCATCGGTAGCAACGTCAGAGTATTGCTTGCCGAGAACCTGCGGTGAAGCCGTGTTCTTCACGTCGTAGAGCCAGCCCTGGACGGTGACTTTACCGGAGGCTACGCCGAGGTTGCCGAAGGCCAGCATCGCGGCATTCGGCGGCGGAGAGTTCCAGATTCCGAAGGTGACTTCGGCGGGAAGGCCGGGCGTCTGCAAGGGATAGAAACTTTTCGAGACGAGTTCGAGAACGCCGGAGTTGTCGAGGTCTCCCCAGAACGTGTCATTGAACGTCTTGAGCAGGGGCGTGTTTTGCGGGTCGGTGTTCGAAGGCTTGAAGTCCGGGACGGCGAGGCGGACTTTCTCTACTCCGAGGCCGGACCCGGTGCGAACCCAATCCTGAGCGAGGGCGGGCATCGCGGAAAGCGCAAGGAGGATGACAACGCAGATAAGGGGGAGATTCTTTGCGCGTTCGCTGTTAGAGCTATCGTCCATCCGAGTGAAGCTGGTGCGGGAAACGGAGCAAAAAGATACTCCGTACGACAATATCGTATTCCGATACGTTCTCATTGGCAAGTTATTGATCATCATTTCACGAAAAGGGAAGTTTAAGAATAATCAGGCGGATGCCGCCGGGTTCTCGGTTTGTGTTTCGGGTTAAGGGAAACCTTAGTTCCGGTGCGGTAGTGTTTGGCTTGCGCTCTACGGCGGTGTAGCCCGAGATCCTTCGCTTCGCCTGAAGAACGGCTACGCTCAGGATGACAACCGCTCGCGAGTGCAGGAGTGCATGGCCGAAACCGTGAGCGCACGAATTTATTTTCTACTGTAATCAAACCAATACTCGACGGAGATTTTGTTGCCGTTATAGTCGGGGGGCAGCGGACCAAAGGTGTCGATGCGCTGCAGGGCGCGCGTGGCGGAGACATCGAGCGAGGGAACACCGCTCGATTGCTCTACCCGCACATTGAAAGGATGACCGTCGCGGGCAACGTCGAATGTGATGTAAACCCGCTCCGCCGTGCTGATCCGCGGATCGACTTCGTATTTCAGCCAGTTCTCCGAAACTTTTCTCTGGATAATCTGAACGTACCAGCCATACCTAGTGCCGAAATCGCCGCCACCGCCAGTCACGCCGAAGCCGCCCTTTGCTCCGCCGGCGTCGAAGGTGCCATAAGGTCCGCTGACGGGGCCGCCTTCGCCGAACGCAACCTGATTGGTTTCCTGCTCGGGTGCTGGTTGAGGCTTGGCTTTGGTGGGAGTGGGAGGCTTTTTCGGCTTGACCTTGGAATTCTTGCCTTGAATCTCGATAGCGTCGGGCTCTTTCTCTTCAACTTTTGGTTCGGACTTGGTGATGCCCTTCGATTCATTGGCCAAAACGTTCTGCTGGGGTGCGGGTGTGGCGGGCAAGGGAACCGTGCTCACCAGAGTCACACCCATGGCCGATCCGCCGCCGCCCGATCCCCAACCGGTTCCGGAGGGTCCGTTAAAAAACCAGGCGTAAAGCACAATCAGGAGAGTAATGGTGACGTGAAAACCGGCGGACCAGGAAAGGGCGCGCGGCCAGCTATCGTGTTCGAAAAAAATCTCAGCGTTTGCCATTTTGTTCCAAAGGCTGAGTGACGATGCTCACGTTGGTGATGCCCGATTGCTTCACTGCGTCCATGACCGTGGCGAATACGCCGAAGGGCACATTCTCATCAGCGCGGATGAAAATCGATTGATTGCGAGGGTCGCGAATTTTCTGGTGAAGCTTGGCGGACATCTCGTTGATGTTGATGGCGTCATTGCCGAGGAAGACGCGCTGATCTTTATTAATGGTAATGACCGTGCGTTCTTCGGTGATTTCCTTAACGGTGCGGGTCTTGGGGACGCTGACTTCAATGCCGGACTGCAGAATTGGCGCGGTCACCATAAAGATGATGAGCAGGACGAGGACGACATCGACCAGAGGAGTGATGTTGATATCCGCGAGGGCGGTCTGAGTGCGGCCGTTGGACGAGGTGAAAGCCACTAGCGCCGGACCTCGGCTGGAAATGTGGGCGCCTGCGGCTGAATGTGCTCGATGGCGTTGAGGACTTCGAGGGTGAAATCGTCGCCGCGGGCGGCGAAGGTGCGAATCGAATTGCCGATCAGGTTATAGGCGATGACGGCGGGAATGGCGGCGGCGAGTCCGGCGGCGGTCGTGATCAGCGCTTCGGAAATTCCG
>Ga0210394_10002373_pt1 | contig 26013 bp, 18 predicted proteins | sample IncBWC12MmetaG_FD_160121 | JGI IMG/M metagenome (GOLD analysis project Ga0210394, IMG submission 160121) | Forest soil microbial communities from Barre Woods Harvard Forest LTER site, Petersham, Massachusetts, United States - Inc-BW-C-12-M | ecosystem: Environmental > Terrestrial > Soil >...
CCTCCCGGCCCCCGACTCCGGAGCCGATCAGTGCCCCGCTGCTGCCCGGCGCCGGTTCAGGACCTGAAACACCTGTGACCAACTGCCGTTGCCGAGGGTCCAGACGTCGGAGAGGTAGAAGCCGCTGTAACCGCCGAACATGATGAGCTGGTTGCGGAGAGGATCAAGGGCCAGGCCGGCGTTCTCGCGGGGAGGCGGAACGGCGGCCGTGTTGATCTGGGTCCATTTCGTGCCGTCCCAGTCCCACATGTCGTTCGCGTAGACCTGCACCTGATTGTTGGTCGGGTCGGTATCGACTCTGATCCCGCCGAAGATGAGGGCATGGTTCGTCGTCGGATCGATGGCTGTCAGTGCACCGTAACGCATGCCCGGCGTCGCCGCCGGGACAACCGCGGTCCAGCCTGTGCCGTCAAACGACCACATGTCGCTGTAGCGCGTCAGGCGATCGGTGGACGTGAGCCGGCCGATCCCGCCGTAGATCAAGGTCTTTTTCAGGGTCGGGTCGTACCAGATCGAGGCATGAGAGCGCGATGTTGGGGGGTTCTTCGTGACCTGCGTCCAACTGGTCCCGTCGTACGTCCAGGTCTGATCCAGATAGCTGTTGTTGCTGGGATCGAAGCCGCCGAAGAAGACTGTCTTCTTCAGACTCTGGTCATAGGCCAGGCTGCCCCATTCATGCGCGGGAGGTGCGGTCTTCGACGAGTCGAACTGGGTCCACGCCGCTCCATCGAACTCCCAGGTCGAGCTATCCGAACAGAACATCACGACCTTCTGGCGGTCGGTGTCGAACACGCCGAGCGGCAACGAGCAAGCGGAGGGCTGGGTCCCGTCGAGATTCGGATGAAACTGCCCGTTCTGATAGATCCAGAAATCGAAGAAACTCGTGGCGTCGTTCAGACCGCCATAAAGATAGATCACGTTGTGAACGGGATCCGAAAGGAACATGAAGAGCGAGCGCGGCGCCGGGAAATCGAGATCGCCCGCGCCCTGCCAGACCGTGTTGGTGTAGGTGTACGTGGCGGACAGGAGAGGGCCGACCAATTGGGCGCCGCCGAAGAGCACGACCACCTGGTGATCGGGGTCGTAGGTCAGGGCCTCCCCGTAGTAGCGGCCGGCAAACGACGTCAGGGTGATCTTCGTCCAGTTCGACCCGTCCCACTCATACGTGTCCTCCGTGTTGATCGAGCTGAGGCAGGTCGCGCCCGTGAAGAGGATCTTGCTGTCCGCGCCGTCAAATGTCATCGCGCCTTCGTTGGCGCAGGCCGGCAGTAAGGCGGGTTTGAGTTGATTCCAGGTTCCCCCGACCGGATCGTAGGCATACATCACCGTGACGACGTCGGTCGGGTTGTTGTAGCCGATCATGATGGTCTGTTTGAGGATGGGGTCGTAGGCCAGGATCGGCTTGTACACGAGGGGGCCGTCGACCTGGATCTGATGCCAGTCGGTACCGTCGAACTCCCACGTATCCTTGAGTGGCGTTTCGTTGAGTATTCTCAGGGTGGGGCCGGTGTAGGTCTGCACGATGCCGCCGAAGAGCACGATGCGATCGCGCGCGGAGTCGTACACCATGCCGGGCAGCTCTCGGACGGAGGGGGAGTCCGCCGTCTGGATCTGCGTCCAGTCGGTTCCGTCGAAGCTCCATGTATCGTTGAGATTGACGAAGCTCGACGTGCCGTTGGAATTGATTGTGCTCTGACGGCCGCCGAAAACCACCGGCCGGTTGCGGACGGAGTCGAAGATCATCCCATGGGCGGCACGGTTTGACGGGCTGTGAACGGGGTATACCTCAAGCCACCGGTACCCGGTCCATTCCCATGTGTCGTTCCGTTCGTACGCGATCTTCGTCCCGGAGTCGATGGCTGTCGAGCCACCGAACAGCACAGCTCGATGGATGGGTGTGTCCCACACCATCCGGCTCTCATAGCGGCCCGACGGAGAATCCGCGAAGGCAACGCTCGAGGTGAGAAGCAAGAGGACGAAGAAAAAATAACTGCGCTTCAGCGAGTGATCGGCCATCGGTATGCGTTTGCCCCTAGGAAAGACTCTGAGATCGGCGAATTTTGCTCCCGTTTCGAACCGGTCGGCCCGAGGACAAATTTCTCCTGTCGGATGGGGGCACAAAGCAAACGGTGACACCCGGCCGGTGAGACTGATACGGATGAGGATGCGTGCTCCGCACTCGTGATGAGTTGGTCACCCGGAGTCGTCGTGACCGGGTGTCGGTGCGGATGCTCTTGTTCCAGGCGGATCGGAATCCTCGATCACACGTTGGCTCGTATCGTGCTCATAGCCATGTTATTGGAAGAAAAGGAAGACTAAGAATGAAAACAACCATACGCAGTGCAGCATGCATCATCGGGCTTTTCGTCGCCACCGCCGGGTTCGCTCAGTTCAACGATCACGACCGTCAGGTAGCTCAGGATTGGGCCAAGGCCCACCAAACCAACGCACCGCGAGGCTTGCGTTCGAGCGACAGACTGTCGGCCGAGCAGGAGTCTCGCCTGCAGGAGGGCAAGCCGCTCGATCGCGAATTGCGCAATCGCAGCTACGCAGTCCCCTCGGATCTTCGCCGGCAGCTCCCGCCAGCGCCAGAGCATCATCGCTACATGGCCGTCGGCGGCCATGTGGTCCTCGTCGACAGCGGTAATGTCGTCCGCGGCGTCATCCACATTCATCTATAAGCCGTAAACGGAGCGGGAGTCGGGGGTCGGGCAGAATGGATGTTGCGTTCTCCGACTCCCGACACCCTACTCCCGGCGCTCCCGCCCTACGCTGTTCTGGCGCGCTCCCGGATCTGGAGCTCGAGCCGGACATCGGTCAGCGTTGTCAGGATCTGAGACATCGTCTGCGGGCGGTCGTAGAGGCTCTTGCGGAGTGAGGTCATGACCAGATCGCGAAGCTTCCAGTGGATGAGCGCGGGCAGCGGATCGGGCTCGCGCTCGACGATCTGCGCGAGAACGTCCATGACATTCCCGCCGCGGAACGGGGCATGGCCGCTCAGCATCTCGTACAGGACCACACCGAAGCTGTAGATGTCGGAGCGGTTGTCGATGATCGGCTCGCCGCGGACCTGCTCGGGCGAAAGGTAGTGCAGCGTCCCGACCAGTGCACCGGGCCGGCGGATCGGATCCGTGGCATCGCCGTCGCCATTGCCGCTGAGCGCTGAGACGCCAAAGTCCAATACCTTCACCACGCCGTCCTTTCGGATGGCGATGTTTTCCGGTTTGACGTCGCGGTGCACGATCCAGGCTTCATGCGCGGCGGCAAACGCACCGGCGGCGGCGGCGGCGATCTCGACGACTTCCATGGCCGTCAGCGGCCCGCGATCCATGCGCTCGCGAAGCGTCTCGCCGTCGATGAGCTCCGTGGTGATGTACCGGACAGACCCTTCCCGGCCAACGTCGTAGATTGTGACCACGTTCGGGTGATTGAGCAGGGAGGCCAGCCGGGCCTCGCGCTCGAAACGACGCGTCTGCCGGTCGTCCGCTTCGCCGCGGAGAACTTTCAGGGCCACCATGCGGTGCAGCATGGTGTCTTCGGCCGCGTAGACCTCCGCCGACCCTCCCCCGCCGAGGTGATGCAGGACGCGGTAGCGGCCGATACGCAGAATGTTCACGGCGACGGGTGACGATGTCGCAATCGAGCCAGCCACGAGCGTGAGCTGCATCACGCTTTGCCAATTCGTTACATCAGGCGCAAAACGGGCGACTGAGGAGAGCAGGCACCCGCGTGCTCCCGCTGGGCGTCCTCGCCCGGCGGTGGAACGAGATCGATACGACTCCGTCGGGGAGATACGCGATCCAGTCGCGTTCGCCGGTTTGAATCCTCTTCGCCGGCAGAAACCACCGCCGGGCGAGGACGCCCGTCGGGAGCAGGCGAGACGCCCGCTCTCCTAACAGCTACCTCTCGATCAGCGTGAGCCTCGGCAGCTTGGCGGTGATGCCGTCGCCCGACGAGCGGCCTTGCAGATGTCGCCAGAGCCACGGCAGGAGGTGCCCGCGCGTCCAGGCGGATTCCGCGCGAAGCCGTTCGCTCCATCGGGGCGGCGGTGCCGCAGGCAGGGGCTCGGACCATGCGCCGTTCGCCCCCGCTAACCCGAGGTAATGGGCCAGGGCATCGGCGATCCGTACGTGTCCGGCGGTGTTGGCGTGGAGACGGTCGTCCGACCAGAGACGCGGATCGGATGCCACCGGATAGGCGGCGAAGTCGCAGACGATCGTGCCGGTCCGGGCGCCCGCATCGCGGATGATCTCATTCATCCGCAGCAGCCGTCCGCGCACCATCCGCGCGAGCGGCATCAGGTCGCCGAGGTCAGGCAGGGTAAAGGTGATGACGGCCGCGCCCGCGCCGGTGAGGGCGTATTGCATGGCTTCGATATCATCGCGGAGCGCGACGGGATCGAAGCGCGGCCGGAGCAGATCATTCGTTCCGGAAACGGCGGCCACCAGGTCCGGCCGCATGGCCACGGCGGCATCGAGCTGTTCGAGACGAATCTGCCGCGTCGTCCGCCCGCGGATGGCGAGATTGGCGTAGAGGACGCTCCCCTGCTCCGCCGCCAGCTTCCCGGCCAGGCGATCCGCCCAGCCGCGATGGCGGCCCCGTCCGTCAGGATCATCGAGTCCTTCGACCGTGCTGTCGCCGATGGCGACGTAGCGCTGGAATTGGGGCATGGAGGGATGTTAGCCGCATCAGTCATCCGCCGATGCCGCGAAGCGTCAATAGAACACCAGCACCCCGAACGCGATCGCGAATACGGAGTAGACAACCGCCGCGGCGATGGCAAACGCGGGTGGGTGTCCGCCGAACACGAACCTGGCCAGCGTGATCGCGCCGACCGCGAAGTGCATCAGGTTGCCGACGGCGATGGGACGGTTGTAGATGCCGCCGACCTTGCTGCCCTTGGCCATCCAGTCGATCACGGCCAGAGCGAGGAGCGCGGCAGCGAGCAACTGCACGAGCGGAGGCAGGAATCCGGAAGGCGCGGCGCCGAAGGAGGTCAGGAGCTCCTGCGGCGCAAACAGAGCACCGAGGCCGGCCAGCGCCAGCACGAGCGCGGCGGCGGTCATGAGGATTCTGGTGCTCATCGCGAAGCCTCACGCCGTGGCGTGGCGCACATTGAACTTCCGCTCCACGTGGACGACGCCTTCGATGTCGGCGATGGAGCGGATGACGCGCTCGAGGTGCTTCAGGTCGGCGATGTCCAGCGTCATCTCGGCGGTGGCTTTTCCGTCGGTGGTCCGGCTGTCCATCTGGCGGATGTTGGTCTTGATGTTGGAGACGGTGTTGACGACCCGGGCCAGGATGCCCTGGCGATCCTCCATCACGACCTCCAGCTCGACCTGGAATTGGGCGTGTTTCTGATCGGCCCATTCGACGGCGATCTGGCGGTCGGCGTTGAACATCAGGTTGCGCACGTTGGGACAGTTCGCGCTGTGGACTCCCACTCCTTTGCCGCGGGAGATGTATCCAGTGATGGGCTCGCCCGGCAGGGGGTTGCAGCATTTGGCGAGGTAGGTCATCAGGTCGTCGTAGCCTTTGACCTTGATGGCGGGCGAGGTGCCGGTGAAGGGGAAGATCTTGCGGACGGCGCGCTGGAGGACGCCTTCGTCGACCGGCGCCTGCTCGTCTTTGACGAAGCGCTCGACGACGGCGCGCGATGAGATCTTGCCGTAGCCGACGTCGGCATAAAGGTCGTCGAGCCTCGGCAGCGCATACTCCGCGAGCACGGCGTCGAGGGCGTTCTCGGCGACGAGCTTGCGCCATTGCACGCGGTAGCGCTTGGCTTCTTTCTCGATGAGCTTGCGGCCGAGCTCGATGGAGCGGTGCTTCTGCTCCGTGTTGAGCCAATGCCGGATCTTATGGCGGGCCCGCGAGGTCACGACCATGTTGATCCACTCGCGCGAGGGCGACTGGTTCGGGCCGGTGAGCACGTCGATGATGTCGCCGTTCTTCAGCGTGGTCCGGAGCGGCATGAGCTTGCCGTTCACGCGGGCGCCGACGCAGTGGTGGCCCACGTCGGTGTGGATGCGATAGGCGAAATCGAGCGGGGTGGCGCCGCGCGGAAAGGCGAAGACGTCTCCCTTGGGAGTGAAGGTATAGACCTCGTCGGGATAGAGATCGATCTTCAGCGAGTGCATGAAGTCGCGCGGGTCGGTGATCTCGTGCTGCCATTCGACGAGCTGCCGGAGCCAGAGGAAGTTGGTGTCGTCGGGCTGCGCGCCGACGCGGCCTTCCTTGTACTTCCAATGCGCGGCGATGCCCTGTTCGGCGATGAGGTCCATCTCCCTCGTCCGGATCTGCACCTCGAACGGCTGCCCCTTATCGGCCACCACCGTGGTGTGCAGCGACTGGTAGAAGTTGGGCTTGGGCATGGCGATGTAGTCCTTGATCCGGCCGGGGACAGGACGCCACATCTGATGAATGATGCCGAGGCATGCGTACGTGTCTTTGATGTTCGCGGTGACGATGCGAAAGGCCAGGTAGTCGTAGACCTGACCGACGTCGATCTCCTGGCGGCGGAGCTTGGACCAGATGGAGTACATCGATTTGACGCGGCCGAAGACGTCTCCGTTGAGATCGTTTTCGCGCAGCTTGGCGGTCAGGGTCCCCTTGATGCGGTCGACGATCTCGCCGGATATGGCCAGCTTCTCGTTGACGGCGCGCTGGAGGTCTTCAAACTCGCGCGGGTGCATGTGGCGGAAGGAAAGGTCTTCCAGCTCGCTCTTGATGCGCCCCATGCCGAGCCGGTTGGCGATGGGCGCGTAGATCTCCATCGTCTCGGTGGCGATGGCCAGTCTCCGATCCTCGGGGAGGAACTGGAGGGTGCGCATGTTATGGAGCCGATCGGCGAGCTTGACCAGGACGACGCGCAGGTCGCTGACCATGGCCAGCAGCATCTTGCGGAAGGTCTCGGCCTGCTGCTCTTCCTTCGAGACGTAGGCGTAACGGGAGATCTTGGTGACGCCGTCGACCAGCTCGGCAACGTCGTCGCCGAAGACCTCCTGCAGCGTCTCTTTCGTGGTCAGGGTGTCTTCGAGGACGTCATGGAGCAGCCCGACGGCGATGGACGTCTCGTCGAGGCGCATCTCGGCCAGGATGTAGGCGACGTTGAGGGGATGGACGAGGTACGGCTCGCCCGAGCTGCGAACCTGACCGCGATGCTCGCGCGCCGAGAAAACGAAGGCCCTGTCGAGCAATTCCTCGTCAAAGTCGGGCTTGTAGCTCTCGATCTTGTCAAGGATGTCTTCGAAGCGGATCATTCTCTAAGATCGTATCGTGGTTGGGGTCTCGCGGTCTCGCGGTTGCGGGGTCTCGCGGTTGCGCGGTCTCGCGGTTGCTAGGTTGCTGGGTTGCTGGGTTGCTATGGCAGTTGGCAAACCTGACAACCGACAACTCAGCAACCTTGCAACCTTGCAACCTCGCGACCGCGCTACCTCGCGACCTCGCGACCGCGCAACCGCAACCCGGCACCCGTCTTGCTCCGTCGCTCCCCGGATACCGTCGCAGTGGCCGTGGGGCCATGAGCGCGGGGATTACTGAACGGTGAGGTGGTCAAGGCCACGTCACACAACAATAGGGAGGTACTTGTCGTGTCCAAGCGTTTGTCTCAATTCGTCGCTTTGCTGGTGGTTCTCGCGTTTGCGGCCATTCCCGCGTTCGCCGGTCCCGTCCCGTCGAAGACCGCGGCCGATCAGAGCATCGACCAGCGCACAGCCGATCTGGCGCTGGTGCGCGATGTGGCCGCGAACGAGCAGGTTGCCAAGGTTCTGACGGACCGCGGCTTCACCAAAGAGCAGGTCGACCAGCGCCTTGCGCAGCTCTCGCCACAGGACCTTCACCAGCTCGCACAGAACATCGACCAGGTACAGGCTGCGGGAGTGACGCGCCAGGAGTGGATCTGGATCGGCATCGGCGCACTGGCCGCGTTGATTCTCGTCATCGCTTTGGGTTGATTTGATGTTGAGGACGGGAGTCGGGGGTCGGGGGTCGGGGGTCGGAGAGATCGTTACAGCTCCAACTCCCCACTCCCGGCTCCCGTCAACAGTCAACATTCGTGCTTCGGGAGTCGGGGGTCGGGTGTCGGGTGTCGGAGAGAACGTCTTGGCTCCTGCTCCGACCCCCGACCCCCGACTCCCGACTCCCGCGGGCATTCAGCTTCTTCTCAGCGCCCTCCTGACACTCACTTCCTGCATCACCATCACCCCCAGAACCCAACACCCCTCCCCCACTGCAACGGTAATCCCGAACGTTCCGGAGCAGCGCTGGGGCATCGAGTCATGCGGCGCGGGATCGCTCTCGACCGTCCTGCAACACTACGGTGACACCACGACGATGCAGACGTGGGATGCGACGCTGCCGAAGACTCACGGTGGCGTGCTCACGATCGATCTGCTGATCGCGGCACGCAAGGCGGGCTTCGACGCGCAGCTCGTCACCGGGACTCCGGCCATCGTGGAAGGGGAGTTGCGGCAGGGACAGCCGGTGATCCTGATGCTGCAGGTAGTGAATGGGCCCGGCCACCAATACGACTTTTTCCACTACGTCGTCGTGGACGGAATCGATCCGGCGGCCGGTCTCGTGCGCACGCAGTTCGGCGACGGCAAAGGACGCTGGACGACGTTCGGCCGGCTGGAAAACGCCTGGTCAGGCGGCGGCCACGCGGCGATTCTGATCCATCCGGCCGATGATTCTGCCGCGCTACGCTCCGCGGTGGCCCTCGAGGATGCCGGCAAGTACGGCGATGCCGCACACGCCTATCGCGCGATCCTCTCCCATCATCCTGACTCTCTTCTGACCTGGACAAACCTCGGCAATGCGGAGACGCTGCTCGGCCATCGCGCCGAGGCCGAGGATGCCTTCCGCAAAGCGCTCGCACTCGATCCCACGTCCCGCGATGCCCTCAACAATCTGGCCTGGCTTCTCTACGAGTCGAAGCGTTACGACGAGGCCGAGTCACTGGCGAGAAAAGCCGTGGCCCAGCACGGATCCGATTCGTACCTGGTCCTTGATACGCTGGCCCGCGTGCTGGCAGCGAAAGGCGCGTGCGATGAAGCGCTGACGACATTCCGTGCCGCAATCGAGGCCGTGCCGCAATCGCGCACGAGCGCGCGCGGCGATCTGGAGAAGGCCATGGCCGAGGCGCAGACGAGCTGCCGGTCGTAGAGGAGCACAGACAAGAGTGTCTGTGCCACATTGGAACCGCGCTGTGGAACGGACAGAGTGTCTGTGCCACACTGGAACCGCTGTGGAACGGACAGAGTGTCTAGGCCACACTGCGGCTTCGATGTGGCACAGACACTCTTGTCTGTGCGGGCACAGACACTCTTGTCTGTGCGGTCCTCCCTTCATAGCAGGTAGCCTCTCCACCGCGAGACCCCGTAACCCGTAACCCCGCAACCCGCAACCCCGCGACTGCAAACGCGACATGTTCTCCAAACGCGCCCATTGGGACGCCGCCATCAATCGCCTCACCCTGGCGCGACAGGCATATCGTGGCCAGCTGCTCGATCTGACGAATGCGAATCCGACGAAGGCGAGCCTCCCCTATCCGCTCGATGAGCTGTCCGAGGTCATGGCGCGCGCCGCAAAGGCACCCTACGACCCACAACCGCTCGGTCTCGGCCGCGCGCGTGAGGCGGTCGCGCAGGAGTTGGCGTGCGATGCGGCGGACGTCGTCATCACCGCGTCGACGAGCGAGGCGTATTCGTTCCTTTTCAAGCTTCTCTGCGATCCCGGCGATGCCGTGCTGACGGCACGGCCGTCCTATCCGTTGCTCGAACACCTGGCCGCGCTGGAGCTGATCGAGCTGCACTACTTCGCGCTGGAGTTTCACAGACGGTGGGAGATCGATCCGGCGCGTGTTCGCTCGGCGATGTGTGGGCGCACACGGGCCGTGCTCGTCGTCAACCCGAACAACCCGACCGGCTCGTACGTCACGTCATCGGAGCAGGATGCCATGGCGCGGCTGGGCCTGCCGGTGATCTCGGACGAGGTCTTTCATCCGTTCGCGTTCCGCGATCGGTCGCCGTCGTTCGTCCGCGACGACGTCCTCACCTTCACCCTCGGAGGACTCTCCAAGTCCGCCGGCCTGCCGCATTACAAACTGGGATGGATCCGTATGAGCGGTCCCGGCAAGGCGTCGGCGATCGACGCCCTGGAGCTCATCGCCGACAATTTCCTCTCCGTCGCCACGCCGGTACAGGTGGCCCTGCCGGAGTTGCTGGCCATCGCCCCGCGGATTCGCGACGACATCCGACAGCGGACGTCATCGAACCTGCAGATGCTCGAGGCGATGCTCGGGGGTTACCCCGCCGCGCGCCTGCTCCCGGTCGAGGGAGGCTGGTCAGCCGTGATCCGCGTTCCCCGGCTCGATTCCGACGAAGGACTGGCGCTGCGCCTGATCGAAGAGCATGGCGTCGTGATCCATCCGGGCTATTTCTTCGATTTCGAGAGCGAGGGACATGTGGTGGTGTCCCTCCTGACGGAGCCGCACATATTCGAGGAAGGAATCAGGCTGCTGGTAAGCTCCCTCCCGACGTCATGAAACAGCACTGGCTTCTCGATCCCGCAATCACCTACCTCAATCACGGTTCCTTCGGCGCCACACCGAGAGTGGTGCTGGCCAGACAGGACGAGCTGCGCGCGCAACTGGAGCGCGAGCCGGTGCGCTTCATGGTTCGCGAGCTCGAGCCGCTGCTCGATGACGCCCGGGCCGTGCTCGCGGAGTTCGTGGGAGCCGAACCGGCGTCGATCGCCTTCGTTCCGAATGCCACCACCGGCGTGAATGCCGTGCTCCGTTCGCTCGATCTGGACCGGCACGACGAGTTGCTCGTCACCTCGCACGAGTACAACGCCTCGCGCAATGCACTCGAGTACGTTGCCGGGCTGGCGGGCGCGAAGGTCGTGGCTGTCGAGGTGCCGTTCCCGATCCGTTCGTCGGGAGAGGTCATCGATCGGGTCATGGAACGCGTCACCGACCGCACGCGCCTCCTTCTCATCGATCACGTCACCAGCCAGACGGGATTGATCTTTCCGATCGCGCGGCTGATCGATGAGTTGAAGCAGCGCGGCATCGACACGCTCGTCGACGGCGCGCATGCCCCCGGCATGTTCCCGCTGAATCTCGACGCGCTGGGAGCCACCTACTACACGGGCAACCTCCACAAGTGGGTGTGCGCTCCGAAAGGGGCGGCCTTCCTGTACGTCCGCCCCAACCGCCGGCTCGGCATCCGTCCGGTCGTGATCAGCCACGGCGCGAACTCCACCCGCACCGACCGCAGCCGGTTCCACCTCGAGTTCGACTGGCCCGGCACCTTCGACCCCACGTCGTGGCTCTGCGTCCCTGCCGCCCTGCGGTTCATGGCCGCGGCCGTCGAGGGCGGCTGGCCGGAAGTGATGCGGCGCAACCGCGAGCTGGCGCTGCGCGCGCGCGACCTCTTGTGCGGCCGGCTCGGGATGGAGAAGCCTGCGCCGGACGACATGATCGGGTCGATGGCTGCCTTCCCGCTCCCCGACGGCGACGCCTATGTCCCGTCATCACTCTTCAGCGAGCCGCTGCAGGACGCGTTGCTGTTCGAGCACGGGATCGAGGTGCCGATCGTCCCCTGGCCGAATCAGCCGAAACGGGTCCTGCGCGTTTCCGCGCAGCTTTACAACTCGATCGGCGACTACGAAAAACTGGCGGATGCGTTGGAGATCCTGCTCGCTGACTTGCCAGCGCGTGCCAACCCGGCATGAGACCCGCAGGCGCACCAACGACAGCAACACGATCCCAGTGACAGATAAACTCCGACCCGTCGCGTTGGGCTCGCTGGCGAGCCGATATCTCATCGCGCTCGCGGTGACCGCGCTGGCCATCCTCCTGCAAATCTGGCTGGCGCCGAATATCGGCGGCGGACGCTACCTCATGCTGATCGGGGCCATCGTGATCAGCGCCACCTACAGCGGCTTCGGCCCGGCTCTTCTGTCGATCGCCCTCTCCTCGGCGGCGGTTCTTTATCTCTTCGTTCTTCCAGTCTACGCGCGGAGGTTTGTCGGTTCCGGCGACGCCATTCAGCTCGCCATCATCGACACGTTCATGATCCTGCTGTCGTGGATCATCGCGGCGCATCGCGCGGAGATGGCAAGGCTGCGCGACGCACGAGGCCGGGATCTCCAGGAGATGGCCAACCGCGTGGAGGCGGAGCGCCGGCGCCTGGCCGATATCGTCTCCAGCGTCCCGGGCGTCGTGTGGGAATCTCACGGCAATCCGAACGGACAATCGCAAGGGATCGACTATGTGAGCGAGCATGTCACGAGGATGCTCGGCTACTCGGTCGAGGAGTGGCTGGCCACGCCGAACTTCTGGCTCACGATCGTCCATCCCGACGATCGCGAGATGGCGGCGAGGCATTCTGAGGAGCATTTCGCGGCCGGCGGCTTCCAAATGGACTCGTTCCGCTGGCTGACGAAAGACGGGCGCGCGATCTGGGTGGAATCGCATTCCATGGTCGTCAATGACGATGACGGCAAACCGATCGGAATGCGCGGCGTAACGCTCGACCTGACCGCGCGGCGCCGCGCGGAGGAATCGTTGCGGTTCCTGGCGCGTGTGAGCGAGCTGGTCACGTCGTCGCTTGATGCGAACATCACGCTCGAGACCGCGGCCGAGGCGGCCCTGCCCATCCTCGGCGAGCTGTGCGTCATCGACGTCCTCGATGGTGCATCGATCCGCCGCGCCGCGGTCAGGCATGTCGATCCCTCCCTGCAGGATGCCGTCCGCCTGATGAAGACCTACAGCCCGCGCGTGGACCATCCCTACGGACCGCCCGCGGCGATCCGCAGCAGCAAACCAGAAGTCCTGAACGAGCTTCCGCCCGAGGAGCTGGCGAAGCGCGGGGACGACGAGGCCTACCGCGACATCATCCGGCGTTTTGGGACGCAGTCCTACATGGTCGTCCCTCTGATCGCTCAAAGCGGAACGATCGGCGCGTTGACGGTCAGCTCGAGCCAGAAGAATCGTTACGACGACGCGGATCGCGATCTCGCGCAGCTCTTCGCGCGCCGCGTGGCGCTGGCCGTCGAGAACGCCCAGCTTCACACGGCGGCAGTCGAGGCCAATCGGGCCAAGGACGAGTTCCTGGCCACCGTGTCACATGAGCTGCGGACGCCGATGACGGCCACGCTCGGCTGGGTGCGGATGCTCACCCAGGGCTCGCTCGACGAGGAGACCGCGAAAGTGGCCATGGAGTCGATCGACCGGTCGACCCAGGCGCAGGCGCGGCTGATCGAAGATATCCTCGACGTATCGAGCATCATCAGCGGCAAGTTCCGGCTGGATGTCGTGCCGGTCGATCTCTGCGCCGTCATCACCAGCGCCATCGAGACTCTGCAGCCGGCCGCCATGGCCAAGCAGATCACCATCGACATCGATCTCGATTCGGCCACGCCGGTGCTGGGTGATGCCAACCGGTTGCAGCAGATCGTCTGGAACCTCCTCTCGAATGCGATCAAGTTCGTTCCGCGGGGCGGACACATCGCGGTTCGGCTCGCGCGCGGCGAGAACGCGGCCAGCGTCATCGTGAGCGACGACGGCCCCGGGATCGAGCCGGTCTTTCTGCCGCACGTCTTCGAGCGTTTCCGGCAGGCGGACAGCGGCAATGCCCGCGCCCACGGGGGACTGGGACTCGGCCTGGCCATCGTTCGCCACCTCGCCGAGCTGCACGGCGGCAGTGCCACCGTGGCCAGCGAAGGCCGCGGGCACGGCGCCACGTTCACCGTAGAGCTGCCGCTCGACTCGGCGCAGCGCGACGATTCACAGCAGCGCTTGCCGGTGTTTACGCCGCCTTCTTCGCCGCCGCCGCCGGCTCGTTGAACAGCTGCAACGCCTTCTGGAGGATCAGATCGTCTTTGGGCTTCTCGGCAGCGCGCGGAGCGCCCTTGGCCGCGGGAGGCTCCGGCTCGCGGAGGGCAAGCGCGGTGAGGTCGACGACGACGTCGGGACGGATACCACCGGCCTTGATCGCCTTCATGTCCGGCGTCGTGTAGTGCGCGACGGTCATGTACACGCCACCGCCGCTGGGAAGCGGCACGAAGCGTTGCACGATCGACTTGCCGTACGTCGTCACGCCGACGACTTTGCCACGCTGGTTGCCATGGATGGCGGCCGCGAAGATCTCGGCGCCGGAAGCGGTCGAGCCGTCGGTGAGAACCTCGAGATCGCCGTCGTAGTCGGTGTTGCGGTCGGCCTGCCACTGTTTGGCATCGACTTTACGGCCCGCCAGTGCGGTGATCATGCCGCTCGTCAGCAGCTCATCCGCCGAGGTAATGGCCTCATTGACGTCTCCGCCGGCATTGCCGCGGAGGTCGATGATCAGCTTGCGGCTCCCGGCCTTGCGGATGCTCTCGAGCGTGGTGGCCAGTTGCGCGGCCGTTCCCTTCTCGAAGTAGGGGATCTTCACGTAGGCCACGCCGCCGTACTGCCCGGTCGTGATGGGAAGCGGATGAAAAGCGGCCTGCTGCACGGTGAATTCGTCGCGCTTGGTCTCGCCGCCGCGCAGGACCTGGAGCTTCATCGGTTTGGCGGAGCGAAGAAGATTGCGCACCTGCCAGACGGCCAGTTTCGGTGTCGGCTGCCCGTCGATCTTCTCGATGAAGTCGCCGCGCTCGATCCCGGCCTTCGCGGCGGGCGAGCCCGGGACTGCCGCGATGACGAACGCGTATCCGAAGCGCTTGGTGACGATGAGTCCGACTCCGTTGTCCTCGACGTCGCTGAAGGTCTTATAGGCCGCCATCTGCGTGGGTGGGACGTAGTAGCTGAACTCGTCGATGGCGTCGGTGACGCCGGAGAAAGCCCCGTCCATCAACTGATCGGGCGGTACCTGATCGACGTAGTTGTTCCGCACCAGGTCCAGGACCTCGGTGAAGATGCTGAGGTAGCGGTAGACGTTGTTCTTCTGCGTGGCCTGTCCGAACAGCGCGCCGCCGAGAAGGGAGAGAAGTAGCGCTACCGAAACGGAGAGGAAGGCGATTTTCTTTTTGCTCATAGCGTCGTGCTCGTTACCGCAGCCATTTCTGCGGATCTTCAGGCTTGTTGTCCTGCCGAATCTCGAAGTAGAGATAGCCGGAATGCGCATCCTCCGACTCGCCGACTCCTGCAAGTGCCTGACCAGCGTTGATGCGGTCGCCGATGGCGACGGCAGGCGACTTCAGGTTGCCGTAGAGTGAGAAAACGCGGTTGCCGTGATCGAGAATCACCAGATTACCGTACCCCTTGAACCACTGCGAAAATAGAACTGTTCCCGCGAACACGGAGCGTACCTCGGTTCCTGCCGCCGCCGCGATCTTGAGGCCATTATTGAAGGTCACAGTCGAAAATTTTGCGTTCCGTTGCTTTCCGAAGCCCTCGATGATCTTTCCCTGAACCGGCCATGCCAGCGCGCCCTGCACGGTGCGGATATCGATCGCCGCCACTGCCGCCCCGTTCTGGCGCGACAGCACGCTGAGAAGGTGCTCGAGCCGCCGGGCCTTCTCTTCCAGCTCGGCCAGCTTCTGCTCGGACTGGTTTCCCTCGCTCCGGAGCGATGTCAGCATCCTCTCTTTCTTCGCGCGCGCCACGGCGGTCGACCGCTGACGCTGCTCGACGATGAGCCGCACTCCGGCCAGCTTCTGCTGGCGATCGGCGAGCTCGGCGGAGCGGGCGCGCAGTTCCTCGCGCGCGGCCTGGAAACGCGAAACCGCGCGCGCATCGCGGGAGACCAGGAAACTGAGCATGGACACGGCCTGCACGGGATCGCGGCGATCATCGATCGACAACAGCAGGCGAATGTAGCTGAGCCCGCCGAGCCGGTAGAGGGTGGCCAGCCGTTTGCGAAGGAAGTCCTTCTCCCGTGCCATGCCCGAGGCGATCGAGGAGATCTGCGCCTCGATCTCATGTTGCTGCTGCTCGAGCTGCGATTGCATGTCGATGGCGAGTTGCAGCTCGTTCGTCCGGATTCCGAGCTCGAGGTCGGCCTCTTCCAGGTCGTGCTCCGCGCTGCGGGTCTGCGAGCGGACGTCGTCCAGCCGTTTGCGGAGCCGTTCGATCTCCGCGCGAATGCGGGTCAGGTCCGGATTGCGCGTCGTCTGCGAGTGCGCCGTGGTCAGGCCGATCGCCAGGATCAGCGCCGCGGCGATGGCCCTAGGCGCCCGGCGGAGGTTCGCGCAATGCATGCTTGGCCGCCTGCTGCTGCGCCTCTTTTTTGGACGAACCCTCGCCGCGCGTCACGAGGTTGCCGACTTTCACTTCAACGATGAAGCGTTTGTCATGGTCGGGGCCCACCTCGCCCACGACGCTGTACTCCGGCAAAGGCAGCCCGCTCCCCTGTGCCTGTTCCTGTAGCGCGGTCTTGAAATCCTGAAACAGAAGGTTCTGCTCATCGATGGCCTCGACATCAGGCATGAAGGTTCGTTCGATGAGCTGCCGCGCCGCGTCGATTCCTCCGTCGAGGAAGACCCCCGCCAGCATCGCTTCGAAGAGGTTGGCCAGCAGCGAGTCCTTCTTCCGGCCGCCGGACTTCTCTTCGCCGACGCCGAGGAAGAGCACCTCGCCCATGCCGTACACCCGGGCCTTTTCGGCGAGGCTCGTCGCGCTGACGAGATAGGCCTTCATCTTCGAAAGCGCTCCTTCGTCGAGCTCAGGAAAACGGCGGAAGAGAAGATCGCCGATGACGAAGCCGAGAACGGAGTCTCCGAGGAATTCAAACGTCTCGTTATCCCGCATCGAATCGTTCTTCGCCTCATGCGAGAACGACTTGTGCGTGAGCGCACGCGTGAGGAGCTCCCGCTGCTGGAAGCTGTACCCGATCCGGGATTCGAATTCAGTTAGGTCGCCGTGCAATGCGGGTAGTTTACCGGGTTGCTGGGTTTTTCAGTGCAGCTGCGCCAGCGTTCGCTGCGCTTCCGCGATGTCGGCGCCGTAGCGGGACCTCGGCGCCACCTTGATGAAGCGCTCCAGCGCGTCGCGCGCGTCCGCGGCGTTCCCGGCTTTCGCCTCGACGATCCCGATGTTCAGCAATGCGTCGTACTGCCGGGGGTCGCTCTGGATTGCGCGATTCCAGGCGTCGACGGCGCGGCTGAAATCGCTCACGCGGGCATAGGCCACGCCGAGCGTGTTCAGCGCCAGCGGCAGTTTGGGGTTCAGGTCCAGAGCGCGATTGAGATAGGTAAGCGCCGCGCCGACATCGTCCTGACGCAAAACGAGGATGCCCAGGTTCTGGAGCGCGGGAGCGTTATTGGCGTCGATGGAGAGAACGCGCTCGAACTGTTCCCGCGCCTTCGGGCCTTTCCCCTGATCGGACAACGCCACTCCGTATGCGTTGAGAACATCCGGGTTTTTCGTCGCCGTCAGCGGAGCGAGCAGATCGACCGCCGCCGCCGGCTGCGCGGTCTCGCAATAGAGCAGAGCGAGCTGCACGCGATCGTCGACACCGGCGGCCGGATCGTGAACGATGATCTTCAACTGCTCGATGGCCTCGCCGACCAGGTCGTTCTGCTCCAGCATGAAGGCCAGAATCTCCCGACCGGCGATCATGGAAGGCCGTTCCGCCACGAGCTCGCGGGCGAGCTGAAGGCCGCGCGCCGGATCGTGATGCTCGAATGCGTCGATGGCGTCGTGCATCTTGCCGTCGATTCCGATGAGGGACTTCGGATCGTCGCCGGCCGTGTAGTGAGCACGCGAGGGAGCCGAGCCGGCGATGTAGCCGAGGCTGCGAAGACGGGCCACCTCCTCCGGCGACACCGACCGCGGTGAGGAGGTGATCTCGGCCTTCATTCGATCGAGCAGTTTTCTGGCCAGCTCGACCTCGCGCCGCCGCTCGTCGACCAGGTTATTCGCCTCATGAGGATCGTGCGGCAGGTCGTAAAGCTCCGCCAGCGGAAGGTCCACATACTTCACGCCGCCGTGGATGACCCCCGTCAGCGGCGCCCAGCCGCGGTTCAGAGACGCCGAAAGCGCCTCGAAGTAGCTGTCGCTCGGCGCCACGGTGCCCAGCAGCGACTGTCCCGGGAGCTCCTTGGGGACCGGGATCGCGGCCGCGGTGAGAATCGTCGGAACGATGTCGACGTGGCGAACGTACGCCGGCTCGATGCGATGCGCGATTCCCCGGCGGGCAAGGATCAACGGGATCTTGAGCGTCGATTCATACGCGAAGAGGCCGTGCGTCTGTTCTCCATGCTCGCCGAGCGATTCGCCGTGATCGGATGTGAGGATGACCAGGGCATCCGGATCGGCGTCCAGAATCGGACCGAGCGCTTTCGACAGCGAGTCGTCGACATAGGCGATCTCGCCCAGATACTCGCTGTATCGATACTCCGAAAGGAACGGCTCCGGCGGCAGGTACGGCGCATGCGGGTCGTACAGGTGGATCCACATGAAGCGTTTTCGTCCCTCCCGTTCCTTCCACCATCGCGTGGCCACGCTGAGAACCGCCGTCGCGCGGCGCTCCTGCTCCACGAAATCGACCGAAGCCTGACCCTTCCCGTAGTTGTCGTCGTAGGTGTCGAAGCCCTGATTCAGACCGAACCGTGAGTCGAGGGGAAAGGCGCCCACGAACGCGCCCGTCGTATAGCCGGCCTGGCGAAGCCTGGTGGCGACGGTGAGATGGCTGGGATCGAGGACAAACCCGGCATTGTCGTGCACCCCGTGCTGGTAGGCGTAGAGACCGGTCAGGATGTTGACGTGCGACGGCAGGGTGATGACGTTATGGGCGTGCGCGTTCGTGAAGATGATTCCCCGGCCGGCCAGCGCGTCGATGAACGGAGTCTTGACGTTGGTATTGCCCGCATACCCGAGAGCGCCCGCCCGCGTGGTGTCGATCGTGATCAGGATGATGTCGCGGGCGGGCGAAAGCGAAGGGGAGAAGCGATTCCGCAATAGAAAGAACGCCGCGATGCCAATCGCGATCAAGCCCGCCAACGCCAGAACGAGGAGCGTGCGCCGGGAAGTGCCGCGCGGACTCGATGACGGTGCGGCCGGCCGTTGTCCCGGCCCCACGCCGGCTCGCGGCGGAGGCACCGGATTCCGGGCGTCCGGCTTTTTCTTCTTCGCCATTACTGCAGACGTGACTTGAGTGCCGGCGTGACCGCGGCCAGATGCCTGGGCAGCCCACGGAGCTCGGCATCCTGCGGATAACGCTGCATTCCCTGATAGGCCCAGTAGAGTGCGCCCTTATCGTCGCCGATCGCTTTCAGCGTCTCGGCGATCACGGTATACGTATGGGGCTCGGGCGATGCCTTGATCGCATCAAAGACGACTTTCGTGGCCTCGTCGAACCTTCGCTCGGTGGCCAGTAGCATGATCAGCGACGAATAGGCACGCGCATCCGCCGGAAAATCGTTGATCTCCGCGTGAAACTCGCCCTCCGCCTCCTCATTCCTCCCCAGCCGCGCCAGAGCGTCGCCGCGCGTCAGGTGCAGGTTCAGCAGCCGCGGAGGAGACTTCTCCCGCACTCGGACGGCCGCCTGATCGAGATACGCCAGCGCCTTTTGGTAGTGCTCGCGGTCCATTTCCAGCCCGGCCAGAATCATCAGATCGGGCGTCGGATCGACGAGGGTCTGCATGGCAAGCTTTGCTTCCTGTTCCGCCCGGTCGGGGTTGTTGCGCGCCACGAAGACTCTGGAGAGGATCTCGTGCGCCTGGCCGGGCTCGATCTTCACGCCGAGCTCGGCATGCTGTTGTGCGGCGTCGAGGTCACCGTGCGTGAGCGAGAGATTGGCGACATCGAACAGGAGCGCGATCGCGCCCGGATTCTGGCGCAGTCCTTCTTTCGACGACTCGAGTGCGGCGTCGTGTTGACCCATTGCCCACTCGATCTTCGACTTCAGGTCCCACAGATCGACGATTTGCGCGTTCGTCGCCAGCAGCTTGTTCGTGAGACGGAGCGCCTCGGGGTAATTCTTGTTCTTGTAATAGGTATACGCGACGCGAATGTCCATGAACGCGCCGAGCTCCGTCTTGGGATCGGGGAGCGCCTTTCCGCTTTGGTTCGCCACCGTCGACCCGACGTATCCGAGTGCCGCCAGCTTGGCCGCCTCCTCCGGATCGAACCCCGAGGGCGCCACCGCATCCTTGATCAGCGGCTGAATCGCATTCTGCATCCTCACGTAGACACGGCGATTCTCCTGCACGAGGTTCTTCTTTTCCCCCGGATCGGCAGCGAGATCGAACAGCTCCGGGATCGGTGCCCGGATGAAATGATCCTTGCCGTCGATCAGCGACTCCATGTCGCTCCAGCCAAAATGGAATTTCGGGTAGTACGTCTCCGAGTAGACCGGCCGCGTGGGGCCGCCGTCGAGAAATGTGAGGAGCGACTGGCCCGGCCGGGGGCCGGCGGCCGGTGGCGGAGTGGCCGTCCGTTCCAGGATCGTCGGAAAGACGTCGACCAGTTGTACCGGTGTCGGCACCGAGGTCCCAGCCCGCCGCGATTGTGGCAGTTTCACGATCAGAGGGACCTGCAGCGTCTCTCGATAGAGAAACATCCCGTGCTCTTCCTCACCATGCTCATTCAGTCCTTCGCCATGGTCGGAGAGGAGAATGATGAGCGACTTGTCGTAGAGGCCTCTCCGTTTCAGATCGGCGATGAGGTCGCCGACAACGGAATCGGAGTAGGCGATCTCGCCGTCGTAGTGGTTCGAATATCTGCTGAAGTATGGCTCCGGCGGCTCGTAGGGCGTGTGCGGATCGTAAAGGTGAAGGAAAAAGAAGAACGGCCGCTCGCCTTGCTTGTCGAGCCAGGGCCGCGCGGCCTGCAGCGTCTCACCACCGACCCTCTGAATCCGGCCCAGAACCTCGCCGCCATTGACCGACTTGGTGGAGTCATCGAAGAAATCGAATCCGTGCGCCATGCCCGTCTCCCGCCGCAGCACGAATGCCGAAACGGCCGCCCCAGTGGCGTAGCCGTTCTTCTTCAGCAGATCCGGAAGTGTCGGGATCGACTCCGGGAGACGGTTCCCCATGTTGTCCCGGATGCCGCTGTCGGCCGGGAGCATGCCCGTGAAGATGGTCACGTGCGACGGCAGAGTCATGGGAATGTGGCTGTAGGCGCGCTCGTAGAGGATCGAGTCCGCGCGCAGCGCGTCGATGGCCGGCGTGGCCACTCCCTTGTAGCCGTAGGCAGGCAGGTGATCGGACCGCAGTGTGTCGATCGAGATCAGGATCACCGGCGTCGTCGATGACGGCGAGCCGATGGACCGCTTGCCGCACGACGACGCGAGCAGCGAGGCTGCCAGGATGCCTGCGATGAATACGAGAGCGAAACGACGTGACCGTGTTGGAGACATTGTCGTGGGGGCCGCCGGCCATGAAGGAGCGCCGATTCGCTTCACTTGGCGGGCAACGCCGCGAGCATGGCCTTTGCGTCCTTCGCCTCGGGTGTATCGGGAGCAAGCACCAGGACCTGCTCAAAATCGGCACGCGACTCCGCATTCTTCTTCAACTGCGCATACGCCAGTGCGCGGTAGTAGTGGGCGTCGCCCGATTTCGGCTCCATGGTCACAGCCTTCGTAAAATAGGTGACCGCGTCCGCCGGGCTCTTCTTGTTCAGAAAGAGGATGCCCACGTTGACGTAGATGGTTGAATCCTTGATCGTGTCGGGCGGCAATTTCTCCAGAAGCGTTTTTCCCGCATCGAGCTGCCCATTCTGCAGATAGAGGTTCGCCAACAGCGCGGCCTGCGCGGTATTCGAGGGGTCGGCCGTGGTGATGACCTCCAGCATGGCGATCGCTTTCGGCAGATCACCGGCGCGGTAATACGCCTGCGCCATCACCTGCGAGAGTTGCGAGCGGATCTGTTTGGTCTCCGGCTTGTCGTCCGGCACCAGCGGCAGCGCCTTCTCGAAGTCGGCGACGGCCCGCTTCGCGGCGTCGCGCGCCTCGTCGGCGGTCACCTGATGTGGGGCGCCGGCCGCGTCGGAGCTCGTATCTCCGGCGTGAATCTTCAGGAGATTCTGCCCTTCGACGATGGCATCCTCGGCTTCTTTCGGAACCAACGGCGTCTGCGCGACAGCCTGCGGTGCCGCCTCCTCTTTCGGAACAGGGCTCATCCCTGTCTGCATCGGCGGCCCCGGCCGCAGCTCGCTCACGCTCGCGGACCCGCGGGCGGTCTGATATCCCTCGGCGACGATGTCGATGTTCCATTGACCGGTCGTCAAACCGAGCGCCGACCAGTGTCCCCTCGCGTCCGTCTTCGAGACGATCGGAACCGTGTTGCCCGCCGGCAGCGAGATCGTGACCACCGCTCCCTCGACCGGCTTTCCCGTGGTCTTGTCGGTCACGGTTCCCGAGAGCCGCCCGGTACCGCGGATCTGGCCCGAGACCGACACGGCCGTGACGACCGAGAAAATGACTGCAATCAATAGAGGGAATCTGCGCATGAAACCTCCGCCGGGCTCAGAACGTGCGCCGGCACAAACCTGTTCCACGAAGTGTAACCGGAGCAGGACCGATGTGGCACAGACACTCTTGTCTGATGTGGCACAGACACTCTTGTCTGATGTGGCACAGACACTCTTGTCTGTGCTGAGTCCCGCCCGACTCGATAGACAGCAACCGCTCACAGCACGCGGCTTCGGCCTGAGCACAGACAAGAGTGTCTGTGCCATGCCACATCGATCCCTGGCTTGCGGCGGCAGGCAGGGAGGCTCAATCAGGTTGTTTCCCCCTTTCGTCACTTCAAAAAAAACCCGCTGGGGTTGCCCCCAGCGGGTTTCGGATACTGCGGAGAAAGGATGACTAGAACGAAATGCGCGCGCCGAGACGGTACACACGCGGCGAGAGAACTTCCGCGACGTGATTGCTCGTCGATGCCGCCGTGCAGGTCGCCGCCGCCGTGGTCCCGCTGCAGACCGAAGAGACGTTGCGCTGCAGGATGGTGTTGGCGTTGAGCATGTTGAATCCGTCGAGCGAGATGGTGAGTCCGACGCGAGAGAGGCGAATGTCCTTCGCCAGGCGCAGGTCGAGCTCGGTCACGTTCGAGTCCCGGAAGGCATCGGTCTGGCTCTCGAGAAGAACGGCCTTCGTGCCTTCACCCGTGGTCGTACGGACGTTCGCGACGTACGGCAGCGCGTAGCCCTGACGATCGTTGAGGTTGAAGCCGAGGGAGCTCTCGATGACCGGGATCTGGTAGCTGCCGGTCAGGCTGGCCGCCCACTTCGAGTTGATGTAGACGTTGCCCTTGCTGCCGCTGCCGGTGCTCTGAACGAGAACCTCGGTGCCGTTGCAGACGTTGCAACCGGTGGTGCCGGAGCGCAGAAGCGACGGATCGACGATCGCGGCGGCGCTGACGTGCTGCGTCCAGTCCTGCAGGGTGAAGTTTCCACGGAGCATCCAGCGATTGGCGAGCCGCTTGGTGGCCGTGAACTCGAGACCCTTGTAGTTCTGGTAGTAGCCCGGAGTGTTCCGGATCACCGAGAAGATCGGCGCTGCATCGCCCGGCTTGAGAAGGTAATACGGCTCGGAGACCGTGGTTCCGTTCGGGAGCTTGGCGGTGATCGGATTCGGCGCCAGAACGTAGTCCGCGGAGGAGTAATAGTCGCCCGCTCCCTGTGTGTGCTCGCCGACGGTGCCGATGAAATCGCTGAGCTTGCGATAGGTACCATTGACTCCGACGCTGAAGTCACTCATCAGCTCGCGCTCGAGACCGAGAGTTACTTCATCCGTGTGCGGAGCCTTCAGATTGCTGGCATAACGGGTTCTCGACGTGGCGGCCGTCGTTGCCGGCAGTGGGCGCAACGGTCCGGCGGCAAAGTCGATCTCGCCCGGATCAGCGGCGAAGTTTCCGTTCAAATCGTTGTAGTAGTACGACTCGAGCGCGTACGCGCCGGCCGACGTCGGCGTGACGATGCCGGCGTTGATCTGGTTGACGTACCTGCTGTAGGCACCGCGCAGGAGGGTACGGCGATCCGCACCGAGAGCGTAGGTCAATCCGAGTCGTGGAGAGACGTTGGTCCACTTCAGGGTGTTCACACCCGCGAAATTGAGCGTCGGCTCGATCGTGGGGATGTTCGGGTTGGCAGGAGCGGTACCCGCACCGACGAAACCCTGCTGATTGTCGTACCGCAGCGCTGCCTGCACGGTGAGGTTGCCCATCAGGATCGTATCGCCCGCGTACAGATCGCGGTTCTTTTCACCGTACGTCGATATCGGAGAACGCATGAAATACGCGACACCAGTGTCCCTGCCGTTCGGTCCGAGGTGGATGCCCGCGATCGCGTAGTTGTCCGTCCTCTGGGCGCCCGGCCATGCCGTCAGCGTGGAAACGGTCGCTTCGCGGTAGCCGTATCCGAACTTCAGCTCGTGGCTGATCGAACCGGTGTTCTTGAATGCCGAACCATCCAACCGGTACTGTTTCTGCGGACGGTTGGAGACTTCGCTGACGTAACTGCGGGTGTAGGTTCCTGCCTTTTCGTCGTAGTACGCGGGGAGGGAATTGAGTCCGCACGCCAGCGACTGGCAGCCCTTGCCGTTGTCGGCGATGAGCTGGAATCCACCCTGGACCTTCGAGTACAGGCCGGTCAGGTAGAGGCTCGACCCGATGAGCTGCGTGTCTTCGATCTTCCAGAGCGTCGGGCTCCGGAGGCTGCCGACGCCGCCGTTGTAGTAGTCGTTCTGATTCCAGGCGGTCTCAGGAAGACGGGTGGTGCCGACGCTGCGGCCGAGCTTGATCTTCGCGCCGTACTGATCGACGGCGGTCAGGCTGTTCGAGGACGTGATCTGCGCATTCAGCTTCGTGTTCTCGTTCTTCAGCTCGGTCGTATCGTGGAAGCGCGAACCGAAAACGATCGAAGGCGTCAGGATGTTGATGTTCTGCTTACCATAAGCACCCCAGAGCCACAGCCTGTCCTTGATGATCGGTCCGCCGACCTCGCCCTCGTTGTCATCGATCTTGTCGATCTGGTTGACGGTCGAGAGGTAAGCCGCTGCTTCGGAAGGAATCTTCGGGGTTGACTGGTAGCTGCTGCCCGAGTGGAAGGAGCGCACCGAACCCTTGAAGTCGTTCGTGCCGCGCTTGGTGACCATGTTGAGCTGCGCACCAGGGGTCTGGATGCGCGGATCAGTGCCGCTGGTCGAGATCTGCATTTCTTCGAACGCGTCGAAGTCGAAGTAGCTCGGCGACGACCCCGTGGCCGCGAAGTCGGTGATGTTCACACCATCGACGTTCCAGGTGGCCTGGGTCTGAAGCGAACCCTTCGAAACGTAAACCGACTGCTGGCCGGACTCGTTACCGCCGACGTTGTTGCGGTCCATCAGGACGCCGGGGGTCTGCTGCAGAATGACCCAGGGGTCGCGAGCGGTCGGCACGTTTTCGAGCTCGACCTTGGAGACGTCAGCTCCCGAACCGGTCTTGCGAACGTCGAGCAGCGGCGCTTCCGCCGTGACGACGATCGATTCGGCCGCGGACGGATTCAGCGTCATCGTCACATCGGCGTTCCGGCCGAGGTTGACGCCGACACCTGCACGCGTCGACGTTCCGAATCCCGAGAGCTCGGCCTTCAGGGAGTACGTCCCCGGGGCCAGACTGAGGAATCGGAAACTGCCCGTCGCGTCCGTGACGGTCGTCTGCGTTCCGGCGCCGGTCAGCGTGACCGTGACACCCGGAAGGGCCGAGCCGTCCTTCGACTGGGTTTTGCCGAAAATGTTGCCCGACTCAGTCTGGGCAAATGCACTTACGGCAAGTAAGGCGATGAGCACCATCGCGGCGATTGTGGCCGCGCGAAACCTGGGTGAGTATCGTTTCATATCCGCTCCTTTTCCTTGAATCCCTGTCCTGTTGGTTTGAAGACCCATCGAACTCCCACCTTGTGCAGATCGGCGGCCCATCACCGTCAATCTGACAAATCTCGTATATTCAACGACTTACACCAAATCGAGCAAACCGCCACCGGCTGGTGAATTCAACCAGACGTTCGAAAACGTACCGTTTTTCGAATCTGCGGAAGCTCATCGGTGCCGGAAAGTTGCGGTAGCTTAGCAAACTTTCTGTGAATTCCAAACGAGAAGTTC
>Ga0210394_10002376_pt1 | contig 25997 bp, 24 predicted proteins | sample IncBWC12MmetaG_FD_160121 | JGI IMG/M metagenome (GOLD analysis project Ga0210394, IMG submission 160121) | Forest soil microbial communities from Barre Woods Harvard Forest LTER site, Petersham, Massachusetts, United States - Inc-BW-C-12-M | ecosystem: Environmental > Terrestrial > Soil >...
GCAAATCCGCACCGAGGTCATTCAGAGTCGGCGATGGGATTGCCGGGGATGGTGATGAAGGAGTGGTCCGCCGACTTTGAAAGTATCAAATCTGAGCTACAAACTCGTGGTTCCATGACGAGAGATGCCATGATCTTTGGAAGGCTGTGAATGCGTAAGGGCAGCGTAATTGGCATTCTCATCCTTGCTTCGCTGATCGGTGGCCATTTCATAGCCCTTCATAGCCAGATCCATCGTGTTAATCAGTTTTGCGCCGCAATGAGGCCGGGTCTGGACATTCGTCGGATCTCGGATATCGCAACATAATATGATGTTGGCTTCTCAGATATCCGTAACCGGAACAGTGTTGAACTGACGAAATTGGGGGTTAAGGATTCGAAACACGATAACAGCTGGTTTTTTGCGGTTGCTGCGCCAATGACCATCGGGGATCACGCGTGCGGCGTGTATCACGACTATCATGTTGTGACTTCGAGTTGGTTGTCTCCCGAGTAGAGCGTCACCCCTCGTGCCTGAAGCGCAAGGGGTGTCAATACGTGAATATTGCTCCACTTTCTAAGCTCGAAAGCGGTCAGTCAGATTCGGCGGCCCGGCGGGCCGAGCTCGGCCCGGCGGGACCGCATCTCCGCCTAGGCGCCGGAAGGCAACACGTTTCTTGAAGCCACCGTGCGCTGAGTCTCGAAATGGTGAGGTGAGCGCCTCTGGGGCGTACCCGGGTTGTTGCCCTGGCGCGCTCGCACTGCGAACGGCTTCGCGGCTAAGCCGGCCAGCTCCACGCTAGAGTGCGGCATGGACACCGCCCCTTCACGCCCGGCTGCCACCGTTCATCGCTGGCCCCAAGCGCTTTCTGTGACACTGTTTCTGTTGATCTGGCCTCCGACGCCATGGGCCCAGGATATCTACAAGTCGGTGGACGCCGCGGGTCATGTCACCTACAGCGATCAGCCGGACACTTCGAATTCACCGGTGGACGCGGAGCCGAGTAATGACGCGAGTGTGGTTGCGGGCATGAGCGCCTCCACGGCACCGCCGGCGCTGCCAACCGCCGATCAACCGCCCTGTCCAGAGGAGGGCGACCTGTGGACCCCGGGCTATTGGGCGTGGGACGGTGCTGCGTACTATTGGGTGTCCGGAGTTTGGGTGTCCCCACCGCGCGTGGGCGTATTCTGGACACCCGGCTATTGGGCCTACACCGGGGCCGTGTTTGTATTTCATCGCGGCTATTGGGGCCCGCATGTGGGCTACTACGGCGGCATCAACTACGGCTTCGGGTATGGAGGCAGCGGCTACGTGGGCGGACGTTGGGTGGGTAATGCCTTTGCGTACAACCGTGCCGTGAACAACGTGAACGGCGATGTTTTCCGCCATGTCTATGACGAGCCCGTGGTCCACAATGGAGGCTTCAGTCGCGTGAGCTACAACGGCGGACCGGGCGGCACAAGCAGTGTCCCGACCGCTCAGGAACTACTCGCAGCTCACTCACGTCTGCCCTCGCTGCCGCAGCGCATGCACTTGCAACCGGGCCCGAGCCTCGCGCCCAGCATTCCATCCAGCACCGGTCAGGCCGCGCTCGCACCGAAGCCGGTGGTGTCCCACACGTCGACGACATCGGCGCCGCGCCGGATTATGGAGAGTGCCGCAACCCCGCCGCGAGCGCTGGCCAATGTCGCCAGCCGACCCGCGCACACGCCGTCGAACACCTCGCGACCTCGGCCGGCGCTAGCGATCAAATCGACGCCGATCAAGTAGCCGGACAGGTGGACCGGACCGAAATACGTGGCCCTGCCAATTCTGCCCCGGAACCGACTCCAAATTGACAAGTTCTTTACGCAATTGCGGCCGAACGGAGTGCGTGCGCACCGCTCCAACTCCGCGCGAGAAATTCTCGTCAAACGAATAAGCATTACCGGGTGGGAAGCATAGTGCTCGGTGATGTAGTAATGCGAAGGATACTTTCGAAGCAAGGTCGTGCGTTGCTCCGGGTGAATTGCGACCACGACACTGTTCACTTCACCTCTGCCGATTTATTCACAGGCGTACAGGCCAGAATGCGGCCGTTTAACTTTAGTGCCCGCGCACCGTAGTAGAGGTTTTCAACGACATTGGAAGCTTGAGCCCACGTTCGATAACCGCATCCATGATGAGATGCGTGTAGCCCATTGCGTAGTCGCTCCTGTGCCGAGATTTAGGAGGCTTTATATGCTACCGAATTGCTCTGGACTCCGCGGCGCCTGTTCAGTTGCCGCTCTGCCGCTCGCCACCAGCTGCTTTGGTCAGACTGAGCCACTGCAAAGCATGTCACCTGCAGCGATGGCTTCGCTGTTGCAATGATTCCTACAGCCAGAGCAATTGACATCGCTAGCATGTTGAGATTTTGCCCGCGCTGCCGCCGTGCCGTTAGAGCGCATTTTGAGGCCGCTTGTCTGCTCTTATGGCTTTGCTAATGCTAAACTCACATCGGCCGGAGGACCGACGGGAGCCCTTTTTCCGTGGAATCTGAGCCCACAGCGATCGTGAAGTCGCCCTCAACAGAGGAGCCGCCGAGCTGCTCGCGCCCCACTCTTCATATACAGCCCTCGAAATCGAGCAGCTCTTTCAGCCCGACTCCCCATTGCTCCGCGACAATCCGTATGCGCTGGCCGCCCCATTGAACACCGCGCGTGCAAGACGTTCCGACTGGCACGTGTTCATCGGCTTTTGCTCGAAACGCCACTACACGCCGCTTCCCGCCACACCGGTGGTCGTGCGGGAATTACTCGAGGTGAGCTTCCGTGGCGATGAGCCGCGGTCGGTCGCAACCGTTGAGCGCCATCTCTCCACGATCGCCCACGCTCATGCACTCACTGATCTGCCCGATCCCACGAAAACCGCGCACGTCAAAGGCGCCTGGCACCTGTCGCGCGGCCGGCCGAGCTCTCAGCCCAAAGCCGCGCTGCGGGGCTCGCACATCAGCTATGCGCTCCAGCATCTCGAGACTGACAATCCGGCGTGGAACCTGCGTGCGAAGGCGCTCTTGTCCGCCGCCTACTGCACGATGGCGCGACGCGCCGAGCTCGTGGCGCTACGCGTAGAGGATCTCTCCTTCAACGATGATGCCGGCGACGGTGTTGCGCTGATCCGCAACACCAAAGCCCGGCGCGAGGAAACACGTTACTTGTCAGCTGAGGCCGTGACGTGGCTGAAGGCCTGGCTGGGACATGCGGAAATCAAGCAGTGGGCGATATTTCGGAGATTCACTGCGCGGGGGACAGTGAGCCAACCCCCCATCGCCTCCCAGGAGGTGGCAAGGATAATTCAGCGAGTGGGCAAGATGCTCAATGCTGCGCAGGCCTTCGGTGAGTATGCGTGGCCCGCTGATCACATCTCTGCGCACTCCAGCATGGCTCGTATGATGAAAGCCAGGAAGGAAGGCATCAAGCCCTAGAAATGTTGCCTCGTCTGTATGATTGGCTCCGACGAAGCCTTCTACGATCGAAGCGTCGGGCAGCGATTGATGCGGGGGCGGGCAATCAGTGGCTCTCGGGAGCATTTCATGAACCGCGCTCCAGGACCTTTCATGTCCTAAGACAGCGCGAGCTGGCCTACCGCCTGTATTTGCCGGCCGGAATCCGCAAAACAGATCAGCTGCCCTTACTGGTCATGCTTCACGGCTGCAGCCAAACCGCGCTCGAGTTCGCCGAAGGCACCCGCATGAACGTAGAAGCGGAAAGGCACTTCTGCGCAGTGCTCTATCCTGAGCAGTCCAGGAAATCCAATTCACAGCGTTGCTGGAACTGGTTTGAGCCCGAATCTCTCATCGGCCGCGGCGAAGCGGCGCTGATTGCGCACGCAGTTCGCCACGTCATGGATCAATATCCGATCGATTCGGCTCGAGTGTACATCGCCGGCTTGTCCGCGGGAGGCGCGATGGTCGCTGTTCTGTGCGCGACGCACGAAGACTTATTTGCCGCCTGCGCCATTCACTCGGGCGTCATGTTTCACGCGGCGACCACGTCGCTTCAGGCGCTTCAGGTGATGCAGCGCGGAGCCAGCGAGCCGCCGAACCAGATTGCACAGATGGTTGTCAATCAGCGCGGACCTCGCTCACGGTTGGTTCCCACATTGATCATCCATGGCACCAGCGATCTAACCGTAAATCCAATTAATGCGAAACAGATTGCCGAACAGACCCGCTCTCTGGCTGAGCGTCTATATACGGAAAACGATGCGCTGACGCTGCGAGATGAGCAATGGCTCGAAAATGGGGGCCGCCGATATCGCCAGCAGGATTTAACCTTTGGCCAGACAGTAATGCTCCGTAGCGTCCTGATCGAAGGCCTTGGCCACGCATGGAGCGGCGGCGACCCGCATCATAAGTTCTTTGACCTAGCAGGACCGGATGCGAGCCGGCTTGTTCTTGAGTTTCTGTTGCCGCACCGATTACCCGCAGAGCTCATCGTTGGAGACGAGACCATACGGTCAACTTCGGCGCCACATGAGACCCCTCGTCCATCGACTTGATCTCTTTATGGCAGACGTGAGGTCGCGGTGCCAAGCAACTCGCACCAACAGCGTCCCCAAGCCCTCGATGCGCTCCAGTCACTTCAAGCGGTAACCTTCTTCGCTCAACCACTCCACAACCCGGCGGACGCCACGCTCTTCCCTGGGAACAATGGGCACGGACCCATCGCATCTCCTGCCTAAGCTTGATACTGCGACCAGTCCCCGAAATTTACAGCTGGCTTCGTTGACTTGGTTAATAGCCGACTGCCTTCGCAGCCGGCTCGCTCGGTGTGAATCCCTTAGGTGTTGAGTGATCCGCGCCACCGGCCACCGCTTACCCGAGCATTCGATCGTGTGTTGGAGATCCTGCTTGGCGTACTTGTCGATAGCCGCCGCACCGAATCCTCATAAAACCGCGCAGCCCCGTCGCGGGACCTGCGTTGCCACCGGGAGGGGGAGGAGGCGCGAGCGGGCCTTGCGCGCCGGTTTCGTGCTGGTGGCAATGTTCCGACCACCGATGGCACCTTCGGCACCATTGGTCCAGGCGCATTGCAGATCATCGATCAATACGGCCATCTGCGTCAGACCTGGACGGATCCTGAGTTTCTCGACGGCCCCTGGGACCTGACCATTGACGATAAGGGCTCCGAAGCGCACGTTTTTGTCTCGAACGTGCTCAACGGCACGGTCGCGCGACTCGATGTTTCAGTGGCCTCAAACGGGTTGACGCTGCACAAGAAGACGACGATCGCGAGAGGTTATATGCATGTTCCCAACGCGGCGGCCCTCACCACCGATACACTGTACGTGGCTTCAACCGCCGATAACGTCATCTATTCGGTCGCGCAAGCCGGACATCGAACAAGCCCGGTGTTGCATGGCAAGGTCGCCTTTGCCGATGAGCATCTTCGCGGGCCACTCGCACTGCGTTTCGCGCCCAACGGCAACCTGCTGGCCGCAAATGGTGATGCCGTCAACGCCGATGTGCTGCACCCGAGCGAGATCGTGGAGTTCACCAAATGGGGACAGTTCGTGCGTGAGTACGACGTTGACGCGAGTCAGGGGGGCGCGTTCGGCCTCGACACGGTGATCGACGGTGACGGCGAATTCAATTACGCCGTGATCGACGATGTGACCAACAGCGTCATCGTAGTGCAGCGGCCGGTGCGCTGGTAGCTCGGCCAGTTCCCGCTGCAAGGCGCCGGTGCAGCCTCGCCGACTGAGGTCAACGCCGGGCACTGCGACGAGCAGGTTTACACTCTCTCTACCGCCAGAATAGATGCTCGACCGGGACGGTCTAACACCCTGATTGGAGTGCATTTTTGGGCGGCATCTGACTCCAGGGCGATCGTTAACTTGCCCTCCCTGGCTGGCGCCGAGGTGCTCGCGGACCACTCTTCTTATACGGCGCTCGAGATCGAACGGCTGTTCGACGCCGACTCACCGCTCCTGCCCGAGAACGCCTAAAACGGCCAGCGGCATTGATTTGACCAGTATCATGCACTCTGGCGCGGGCATGGCGCGATTGATGAGAGCAACGAAGCACGGTGCCAAGCCGTGAGATGAGAATCGATGGTGCGCTATAAAGGCCCAGCACAATATTGGCGCTCAGCAGTATTTATACCTGACCTAGGATTGCGGGAGTGACGATATGCAAGGTAATTGTGACATTGGCTTAATAGGACTCGCTGTTATGGGGCAGAATCTCGTACTCAACATGAACGACCATGGGTACAAGGTTGCGGTATTTAATCGAACGACGTCCAAGGTCGATGAGTTCATCGACAACGAAGCCAAAGGGACGAAAGTAGTGGGAGCACACAGTATCCAGGAGATGTGCCAGCTCCTGAAGAAGCCGCGCCGCGTGATGATCATGGTGAAAGCCGGGGCCGTCGTCGATCAGACGATCGAGCAGATCGTGCCGCACCTGGAACCAGGCGACATCATCATCGACGGTGGCAATTCGTTGGACACGGATTCCGATCGGCGCACCAAAGAGTTAGCTGCCAAGGGAATTCTATTTGTAGGTACCGGTGTCTCCGGTGGTGAAGAGGGAGCGCGTCACGGTCCGTCGATCATGCCGGGCGGCAATCCTGCCGCATGGCCTCACGTAAAGGACATTCTGCAGTCCATTGCAGCCAAGGATCTCCTGGGGCTTCCGTGTTGCAACTGGATCGGTCAGGGCGGTGCAGGTCATTATGTGAAGATGGTCCATAACGGCATCGAGTACGGCGACATGCAGCTGATCGGCGAAGCATACCAGCTGCTCAAGGATGGCCTTCGTCTGTCCCCGGATGAACTCTCCAGAATATTTGCCGAATGGAATAGGAGCGAACTCGATAGTTTCCTGATCGAAATTACGGCGGCGATATTCGCCAAGAAAGATGACGAAGGGAAGCCTTTGATCGATCAGATACTGGATTCCGCCGGACAAAAAGGCACCGGCAAGTGGACCGCCATCTCGGCCCTCGACCTCGGCATGCCCGTTACTCTGATCGGCGAGAGCGTGTTCGCACGATGTCTCTCGGCGTTGAAGGACGAACGAGTACGAGCATCGGCGGTCTTACAGGGCCCGAAACCGCATACTATTTCCACTGATGGAGCAACGGAATTCATCGAGAACGTACGCCGCGCTCTTTACTGTTCGAAGATCATTAGCTACGCGCAGGGTTACATGCTGTTGCGAGCCGCAGAAGAAGAGCGAGGCTGGAATCTGAATATGGGCGAGATCGCACTTATGTGGAGCGGAGGTTGCATCATTCGCTCTGTTTTTCTGGGAGACATCAAAAAGGCGTTTGATAAGGACGCGAAACTTCAAAATCTGCTGATTGATGATTTCTTCTCCGCGGCTATCAACAATTACAACTTGAGCTGGCGCAAGGCCCTGGTACTTGCTATTAACCTGGGTATTCCCACGCCGGCCTTTTCGACTGCGTTGGCATTCTATGACGGCTACCGAGCGCAGCGATTGCCCGCAAATCTCATCCAGGCGCAACGCGATTTCTTCGGAGCGCACACGTACGAGCGCACCGATAGGCCGCGCGGAATGTTCTTTCACACAAATTGGACGGGCCACGGCGGAACTACCACTTCCTCTACCTATAACGCGTAGCGTCGCTTCGAGTAGCGCGCACGGCGTGCCGTCGTTCCTGCCGGAAATCACCACACCTGCTCCTGCCTTTAATTGACTAGCTGCATATCGCGCGGTCAGCACGGTGCATTGCAGACACTTAGCTCTGCGCTGCAATGCAGGTAGGCAGCTGTGAGGAGCCTTACTCGCGCTATAAGCGCAATCGATTCTGGGCGGATCTCGTCCAACCCCCTGATCGGAGTGCTTTTCTGGTGGAATCTGCTATATAGTCGACGGTAAGTCTGCTAATCCACTTTATATCGATACGGACGTCACCTGAGCCGGTTCTGTCGACGGCAGCTCGGATGCAGCGGAGATCGCTGCCGCGGGCTACCAGCACCGTCTGCGCGAAGGTTGCGGCCCTGGCGCCCGAATCCAAAACCACTAAGGAGTTGTCGATCGTCGTGCCGTCTTGAGGAATATGCTCCAAGTACCTGGCTCGGAACTAAAAAGCACTCAACCCTAACGGCGTGTACCGGTTGGGATGATGATCGTGTGTCATGGAAGAAAAGCTTCGACATCGGGATAGTCAAGGCCCGCGGCGGGAGATTCCGCGCGATCGCCACGCCCGTTGCTGTGAATTCCTCAGGCGTCGAATGAGCCGGCGACGACGATGATCAGGCTCAACGAGACCTTCAACGCCGGCGGCCAAACCGTACCGCTAAACGGCTATTTTGATGTTCGCTATCAAGCCGTCGTCGACGCATTCATTGAAAACTATCGAAGCGAAGAAGAAGTAGGATCCGCGGTGAGCATTGTCATTGATGGCAATACCATCCTCGATATCTGGGGAGGCTGGAAGGATGGTGGGCGTCTGCATGAGTGGCAGCACGATACGATCGTCTGCATGATGTCGGTGTCGAAAGGAATTACTGGCCTGGCGTTCAATCTCCTCATCGATCGCGGGCTCGTCGAAATCGATGCGCCGGTCGCAAAATACTGGCCGGAGTTCGCGAGCAATGGCAAGCAAACATTGCCAGTACGCTACATCTTGGATCACCGCGCCGGTCTGCCGGTGTTGGAGAAGCCCCTGTGGCCGGGCGCTATGTACGACCGAGAGGCGATGTGCGAAGCGCTTGCAGAGCAGGCGCCTCTTTGGGCGCCAGGCACGGTAGCCGCCTATCACGTTCACACACAGGGCTTCTTGCTTGGCGAAATCATGCGCCGCGTGACCGGGAAAACCATTGGGCCGTTTCTGCGCGATGAGATTGCGGCGCCGCTGGATGCCGACTTCATGATTGGCGAAATGTCCGCGCGAGATCAGGCGCGCTGCGCAGAGGTCATGCCCAACATGAATGCTAGATTGTTTGCTGCCCGCGAAGCAGAAAAGGACACCTTGCGTGCCAGGGCATTCGTCCAGAATCCGGATGAACCGTGGCACACGACTTTGAACTCGCAGCGGTGGCGCGAATGCGAAATGGCGAGCGGAAATGGTCACGGAAACGCACGTGGCGTCGCACGCATTTATGGCGCCTTCGCGCGTGGCGGAGAATTGAATGGCGTTCGATTGACTTCACCTGCTTCCATTGAGGCAATGATCACGGAGCAACACAATATCACGGAGTTGTTGCAGGATCGTCCTTATCATCAGGCGCTTGGCGTATTGCTGAATTCGCCGAATGCGGTTTATATGGGGCCGAATCCGCGCGCATTCGGACATCATGGAATTGGCGGATCTATCGGCTTTGCCGATCCGGACGCCCGGATAGGGTTTGCTTACGCGATCAACAAAATGCATTCAGTCGGAACTAACGGGCCGCGCGCAGCACGGCTCATTACGGCGCTGTACACCTCACTCTGACTTACCCGCCGCCCCCTCGCCGCACCTTTTGTGACTGTGTTACTGAACCTTAGGAGCCATCGCCCATCGCAGGCAGCTTGGCCGTCATGAGCAGCACGGCCGATGCCAACGAAGTAGTGCGAGCGTAGGCCCGGGCGGCTTCGATCGCTCACCAACGTATTTCAGGGGGACCGCAATGAGCACGGTGTTCGACCTGCATGGCAAGACGATTCTAGTGACTGGCGCCGGACGTGGAATTGGCCGGGCGGTGACTCTCGCCGCGTCCCGCAGCGGTGCCACCGTCGGCGCGCTGGAGCTGGACCCGTCACTCCTGCACCTGCTGATGTCAGAGTCTGGGGGTGAGCGCATAGTGCCGCTGGTCGCGGATGTCGCCGATCGGGAAGCAGTCATGGCCGCCGCGAGCAAGCTCGCCCGCATCACCGGCCGCCTCGACGCGGTCATAAACAACGCAGCCCTCATTCAGTACCAACCAATCGAGGAAGTGTCCGAAGCGACGCTCGATCGCATCCTCGCCGTTGGCATCAAAGGTGCGGTATGGGGCGTGCAGGCACTGCTTGCGCACATGGATCCCGCACGCGGCGCGGTACTAATCAATATGTCCTCGCCAGTCGCCGAGCGCGGCTATGCTCGAAGCAGCGTTTACGCGATGACCAAAGCCGCGATGAGCTCGTTGACGCGTACGATGGCAGCCGAGCTCGGCCCACGAGGCATCCGGACGAATGCGCTCGCGCCAGGTTCGGTGCCCACTCCGGGTGCGGTGGCGATGACTTCCACGGAGGAGTATAGACGCCGCGCGGCGACCATTCCCCTGCGCCGTCTCGGCCGGGAGGAGGACTGCACGCACTCGTTACTTTTCCTCCTGAGCGATGAGGCCTCCTTTATCAATGGCGCAATTCTTCACGTCGACGGCGGAATCGCTGCTGCCGGATGACATGCAGCCGCCATCCGATCGTATCCGCTGGGCCGGACGTCCGCGATCTGGGCCCTAACCACGTCGAATTGCACCTGAGCGGGATTTTGAGTTTCTCTGTTACAGGCACGGCGATACATCTCGCAACGTGCCGAGTGGAGGAAAGGCGATGCCCAGTTCACTGACTACGTTCGATTTCATAGTGGTTGGCGGTGGCACAGCGGGGTGCGCGCTGGCGGCACGGCTCTCCGAAGATGCGAGGGTGACCGTGTGTTTGTTGGAGGCCGGCGGTATGGACAGCCACGCCTTCGTCAGAATCCCGGCTGCGGTTATGGCGGCGATCGGGCGCGCCTCGCTCAATTGGGGTTTCGAAACGACGCCTCAGGCCGCGCTGAACGGCCGTCGGATCCCAGTGCCTCGCGGGCATGTCCTGGGAGGTTCCGGATCAATCAACGGCATGGTCTACCATCGCGGCTATCCACGCGACTACGACGATTGGGCCCGGGCGGGCGCGACCGGCTGGAGCTATTCCGAGGTTCTACCTTACTTTACGCGCTCGGAAAACAATGAAAACTACTCTGCGTCCGCTTACCACGGTCGCGGCGGCCCGATGAATGTTCGTTTGCCCGCGCAACCGAACCGAATGACTCGTGATTTCATCGACGCGGTCCGCACTCTGGACTTTCCTGCCTGTGCGGATTTCTGCAGCTCGAATCCCGAGGGCGTCGGATTGCGTCAGGCCACGATCCGTAACGGCAGACGCGACTCAACGGCCCGCGCCTTTCTGCGTCCCGCTCTTGCGCGCGCGAATTTGACCCTGCTCACCGGATCGCGCGCGCGGCGCATTCTATTCGCTGGCAAGCGCGCAGTTGGTGTCGAATTGGTCCGTGCAAAGGAACTCCAGCGCCTCAGCGCTCAACGCGAAGTGATCCTGACCATGGGCGCAATCCAGACGCCGCAGCTGCTGTTGTGCTCGGGCATTGGAGATAGCGCCGAGCTGGCGAGGTTTGGTATTACGGTCGTGCACCATCTGCCCGGAGTCGGTCGAAACCTGCACGATCATCTCGCCGCGCCCGTGCGCATGAAGACATCCAGCACCGTACCGTATGGCCTATCCTTGCGAACTCTCCCGCGCGGGATGTGGAATCTCGTCGAATACGCGGTGACCGCCAAGGGCCCGCTTTCCAGCAACGTATTCGAGTCGGTGGCCTTTCTGCGCACGGATCCAAAGTTGGACCGGCCCGATTTTCAATTTGTTTTCCAGCCATCCAACCGCGCGACACCCGAGGTTCCGATGCCGATCGGACACGGCTTCGCGATCAGTCCGGTGCTGCTGTATCCAAAGAGTCGCGGCCGACTCAGCATAGACAGCCCCGATCCATTCGCCCCTCCGCTCATAGATCCGGGCTTGCTGTCGAACCCGGAAGACCTCCCGCCTCTGGTACGTGCTGTGCAGTTATGTCGCCACATTCTCGGTGCGGCGCCATTTGCCCGCTACCATGCCACCGAGGTGGCGCCCGGTCCCGACGTGCGCACGGTCGAACAAATCGGCGAATTCATTCGCGCCACCGCCTCGACCGTTCATCATCCCGTGGGCACCTGCCGGATGGGTACTGATTCCGCGGCGGTTGTGGATCCGACGCTGCGCGTTATAGGCCTTGACGGACTACGCGTCGCAGACGCGTCGATTTTCCCGTCCCTCATGGGCGGAAATACCAACGCTCCCACCGTAATGGTGGCCGAAAGGGCCGCGGATTTTCTTCGCAATCTCCCGGCTCGCGCGACATCGGATCCAGATCGCGTGGCGTCAGTGAACGTATAGGGGGAACAATGCTATGGCTGTAGAACACATGAAGACTTGGCGCATCGGCAAAGTCGAGGTAACCCGCATCGTCGAGGTGTGGAACCGTGAAGACCCGCTCTCGATCCTGCTCGAGGATGGCACCGCGCCAATGATGTTGGCCTACCCGTGGCTGCAACCCCACCACGCCACCGCCGCGGGGAATCTGCTAGTCAATTTCCAGGGCTTTGCAATCAAAGCTGGACAGCGACGCATCATCGTCGACACCTGCATCGGCGCCAATCGACAGCGCGAATACGACTTTTTCTCCAACCTGCAATCCCGATTCCTGCAGGACCTGGAGGCCGTCGGTATCACGCCGCCCGAGGTCGACACGGTGTTGTGCACGCATCTGCACTTCGATCACGTTGGCTGGAATACTCAATTCATCGACGGGAAGTGGACTCCGACTTTCCCGAATGCGCGCTACCTGCTGGGACGCGAGGAGTATCACCACTGGATGATGCTACGCGCGACCGGTGGTTATCACGACGTGCGCCACCTCGGAGAGTGCGTCGACCCGATTGTCTCGCGAGAGCTCGTTGACTTCGTGGAATCCGACCACCGCCTCAGCACGGAAATCTTCCTGGAGCCTTCCCCGGGTCATACACCAGGGCATGTAAGTGTTCGGATTTCGTCAGCGGGTGAAGAAGCCATCATCACGGGCGATGTGCTCCATAACCCGATCCAGATCGCGATTCCGCGCCACCCGGCTAACTTTGATATGGACAAGGCCCTGGCCGCCGATCAGCGGGTCAAATTCGTCGAGCGCTATCGCGATCGGGCGGCGCTCGTCATTGGTTCGCATTTCTGCGAGCCCACGGCTGGCTGGATCGTGGCTGACGGACCCAAGTGGAAATTTGAAGGCGCGGCGTGAACGTGAAGCCTGCCGACGCCGAGGGACCCGTGGCGGCTGCGACCGGCCGACGTGCCTATCAGTGGCTACTCGTAGGTCTTCTCAGCCTGAACTTCGGCGTGGTCTTCTTTGATCGTAACGCTCTGAATTTTTTGATGCCGTTCATTCAACCGGAACTTCATCTATCCAACACGATGATCGGCACACTGGCCGCGGTTCTGGCGCTCAGCTGGGCGGTTTCCGGTCTTTCCCTCGGGCGCATTTCCGACATGTTGGGAAAGCGTAAGGTGATCTTGGTCGCGTGCACGGTGGTATTTTCCTGCGCATCGTTGCTCTCGGGCATGGCGGTATCGTTCGCATTCCTGATTGCCGCGCGATTATCGATGGGCATAGCGGAAGGCGGCGTACTGCCGATCAGTCAAACGCTGATTGCCGCCGAGGTGCATCCAGCGCATCGCGGTCTAGCAATGGGGGTAACCCAAAACTTCGGAGCGGCTCTCCTGGGTAATTCTTTGGGGCCAGTGATCGTGGTGGCCATGGCCACAGCGTTCGGCTGGCGCAGTGCGTTCTACCTGACGGCAGTGCCTGGCCTGTTGATGGCGACGCTGATATTTTTATTTGTTGTTGAACCGGCAAAAATCACACTTGCGGGACCAGCCCCGCGAAAGCGCGATTTGTTGCGCGAAGTGTTCGCACACCGAAACATCATAGTATGCACGATCATGTCTGTGTTGCTGGTGGCCTATCTGATGGTTTTCTACTCCTTCATGCCGCTGGTTCTAATGACGGTACGCGGCTTTGATCAGCACATGATGAGCTGGCTCATGGCAACGTACGGTCTATCTTCAATATGCTATTCAATTCTAGTGCCCGGCGCATCGGATATTGTGGGCCGACGGCCGGTGACGGCCATCGTAGCTGCCATTAGCGCGATACTGCCGCTGTCTGCCTTGTTCTCGTACGGCCCGATCTGGCGGCTGTTTGCACTCTTCGCGCTGGGTTCGGTGATCAGCGGGATTTTCCCTATCTCCATGGCAACGATTCCGGCGGAGACCGTTGCACCGCGGCTAATGGCGACGGTCTTGGGCGTTACGATGGGCGCAGCCGAAATCGTCGGCGGTGTGTTCGCTCCGATAGCCAGCGGGTTGATCGCCGATCGCTTCGGCTTACGGGCTACGCTCTGGGTTCTCGTAAGCCTCACGATCGCGATGTCGCTACTCGCTTTGGCACTAACGGAGACCGCGCCGGCGGCATTGCACCGCCTCCGGGCTCGGCCAATTCGAGTTGAGGAATGAGAAGATACCTGGCGCCATTCGGCCTTTTTGTTGGCGTCGGGCGGGGTCAGCGTCATTCAAAAGTCCTTTGCGATCGTCAATCGAATTGTGGCCGGTTCCAGTGGATGGACATGGACATCGGCTACGCCGGTCGCCGGCTGGCCGCGCACTCGATCAACGTACCAATACTCCATGGAATTGGCCTTGCTGTTCAGAATGTTGTAGACGCCCAGCCAGGTACTCCAGCCGCTTCCCACGGCGTAGTGGACATCGCAATTCCATTCGCCGTATCCAGAACCTCGCACCTTGTCGTCGGAGGACAGTGGGTAGTCCCCCAGATAGCGATATTCCAGCGCTCCACTCCACGGGCCCAGGTTCTTCAGATAAATATTGAGGGAGCCCGTAGCTACGGGCGCATTGGGTAAAAAATAGCCGATATGGTCGGTACCATCGTTATAGGGGACGCTGAACCTGGCACGGTCTCCCGAGTAGCTGGCATATAACTCGAGCCACCGCATCGCTGCATACGTCAGATTGAGTTCATAGCCAATGCGGTGACTGGCCGGTCCAGCCGTGTCCTGGCCGACGTCCGGGTCATACGTCGTCTCCGACTGCGCGTTGAGACTGAACAGCGCCACCGTAAACGCGACCTTGCGCTCGAACAGCTGTTGGCGCATGCCGATCTCCGCGCCGGTCTGGCTCGCGATCAGGGGCGCGCCCGTAATCCCTTCGTGTCTGGCCTGGTTGACGCCCCGAAGATCGTCGCTGTGCATGCCGCGCCCTGCGCTGAGGTAAAATTCGCTGGTTTCTGCTGGTGTAAAGATCAGGCTCGCCTTGGGTTCAAGGAGTGCCCTGTTGGCCGTACCGAAGTTCGTGCCCCCATCGCTACCACGTGTGTAGTCCTCTCGCAGGCCGAGCACCGTTCGAAACCAATAAGTCCAGTAGGTCGTCGCCTGCGCGTAGGCCGCGTCGCTGGCAAGGCGCACCCGGTCCGTCTCGCTGTACCCCAACGGGTCGTCGGCAGCCGGTATCGGCAGCCGATCTCGCGACGGTGTGCGCGAGACGTCGTTGAAGTCATAGCGCAATTGCGCGCCGACCAGCAGTTCGCTATCAATGCCAATTAGCCGACCCCTGCGCGAATAGCTGCTCGCGACGCCGAGCGTGAGGCGATCTTCGTGCTGTGCTTCCTGATCGCCGTTGACCGGATCGACCAGGAAATGCGTGAAGTCATTCCACAGCGTCAAACGATTGCTGATGAGGTAGGCGTTGGCGCTGAACTGCCCACCACCGAGCTGATCATGAAACCGCCCCGATAGACTCGCGCGCTGCGCCTGACCGCCATCCGCAGGATCGAGCGAGCCGAAGCGGGAGATCAGACCTTCATCGAAAGCGCGCTGCGGTTGGTCGGTCGTGGCATTCCAGGTGTCGTGATAGAACATGGCGCTTACCGAGTAGCCCTCTCGATAATCTCCACTGCTATAGCGCAGGAGCGTGTTGATTTTGCGCTGCGCGTCAGGATTGACCCATGGACCGTCGTAATGCTGCAGTTCGAAGGCGCCGAGCAGGCTGCCGGTGCCCACCTGCTTTGAAGCGATCGTCTCCAGACGCTGAAAATCCAATGACCCCAAGCTCAGCGAGACTTGGTCCTTGATGCTGTCCAGATAGTTGATGTGTATGGCGCCGACTGAGGCGAAATCCCCTTCACTGGCATAGTAAGTGCCCTTGGTATAGCTGATATTGGTCGCCAGCTCCGGGATCATGAAGTTGAGATCCGCGTAGCCCTGGCCGTGGGCATGCGTCGGCTCGTTAATCGGCATTCCGTCGACAAAAACCGCCAGATCAGTGCCATGATCGAGGTTGTAGCCACGCATCAGATATTGGTTGGCCTTGCCCTCACCACTGTGCACGGTGACGTCCAGACCAGGCACGGTCTCAAGAACTTGGCTCGGCCGGTAGGCCGGCGTCAGCGCAACCTCGTCATTGTCCACCACACCTTGACTGGCCGTGCTGGCCGTGCCAATCAGATTAAGGCGGTCGGCCATTACGGTCACTTCCTGTAACTCGTCGGGCCCGGGGCTCTGAGTCGAAATCGCGGATAATGAGACGGACATCTGGTAGGCCGCCGAGGGCCAAGCGACGCAGAGCATCACCGCGCCGGTCAACCAGCCGTATCCTACCAATGCTCCCTGATTCAGAATTGACACTCCCGGTACCGCCCCGGCGCCGCAACCGTATCCCTTTGAGCGGGCGATGCTCGCCGGCGCACCGGGCACGGCAGGGAACGCATCCCGCAGAATTCGGGCAATTCTAGCGAGTAACCAGAGTGTAGTGGCCCGGTCTAGCAACCCAGCTGGGCGCGTACCCATCCAATTTCGAGGACAACGTAATCGACGATGTCACCAGTCTTCAAATTATCCGGCAAGACATCCCATGTGTAAGTTTCAATCTCCAGTTGAGTGCTCAGAGGGGTGCGTTTATGAAACGCCAATGCCTCCTCGATCGCGAATCGCGTCGTCTTGAAATGCTTCCCAAGATCCTCGAGAAAGATCGGCACGTGAAAATGAGTTCGCCATTCCCGCTGCCCACCCGGATCCTTCGCGAATGCGGCGAACGCATCTTGAAGATTCAGGAAGCGATTTAGCTTTCCGTCGCGAAGCTCTATGGTCTGCGTCAAATAGATGGAGTCAACGTATGCCTTGAGAGCCTGCACTGATTCGGCTGTCACACTGGGAATACGAACCGCGGCAGCTTCTTGGAGTTTGAAGATCGGGATTTCATGGTCGACCAGACTCTGTAGTGACGCGCTGATATCCTCGTACTCCACCGCCTGATGACAGATGTCGTACACCGTACCGATGTGACGCTTAAGAATCTCCCGAGCCTGATCGCCGTTGACACCGAGCGTCGAGGCCAAGGCTTTCATCGAAGAATCCGAGCGCAGCACTTGAGTAAAGAATTGCACCGTTTCCGGGGTGGTTTCCAGGAAGCAGAAAGGCTCCGGCTCCAGAGCGAGGGTAACGGTCCGGCCGGTTCGTTCCCGCAAACGATGCAAAAAGACCGCGAGCCGCCGAATATTGGCGGCATACGCCTCCACCACATCGTTCCCGGTCACGCGCGCCTTAAAACCCAGCGGCGGACTTTGGATTGACGGATTGAGGAAAGGAGCCCCCACCTCAGCCAGAATTTCCGCGACATTCTCGGTGTATTGGACGCGTGGCTGGCCGCGCCAGTCCGGCTCGAATACCTGTTCCTTGACAACGGTGTTCTTGAACGGCCCGTAGGGGAATGCATTCACCGTGTAGAGGTACAGATCATTGTCATCTAAGAATGACTTGAGCTTGGCGCGCTCCGATGGGGCGTTGATCAGAGTGTGCGCCGACGCTGCCGAAAGTCGTAACGACACGCCGAACGGGGCCTTGGGCGACACGCGATCCTTCACGCGGGGAACGTAGCTGATCAGGCTATGCCACATCTCTTCCCAGGTATCGCCCGGATGCACAAGCGTTGAATACGTCAGGTGACCGAACTTGCCGAGATCCATCTTGTAATTCTCCAGATATTGTCGGTCAGACCACGGTTTCAACCCGACTCGAGCGCGCGGACATCAGGGTCGCCTCGGTGACCGCGGCGCCGTGAATCATCTGCTCATGTGAAATCGGATAGCTCGCACCGCCGGCCGCGGCAACCGCGAACGCCTCGAGTTCCGCACGATTGACGTCGAATACCGGCACCTCGATGGACACAGCATCGCCTTTGATTGGTTGGATAACATAGCTCCCAAACAGGCCGCTACGACGCTGCTGCGAGGATTGCCCCGCGACGTGCACGGCACCGCCCAGAACTGCCATCGCCTTGGAGCCGTAGACTTGGAATCGGAATGTTCCGGCCGTCGCCATCATGGTGCCGAGATAGGCGGACATTCCCGCCTTCATCCTGAACAACACCGAGGTCGTGTCATCGTTTCCGTTACTGACCGCGCGCCGAAAGCTTTGACAATAGACATGCTCGACTTCGCCAAACAGATCGATCAGTCCATCGATCGCATGCACACCCATGGGAATCAGTCCGCCGCAGGGCGCCTCTGCGATCTGTGAACGCCAGGCGTCACGGCTTGCCGTCAATCCATTCGGCCCACTCATGGTGCACTCAACATGAAGAATGATGCCGAGCTCGCCGCTGTGAATTCGGCGTTTAAGATCGACCCAGCTCGGATGAAAACGCCGGTTATAGCCCAGAGCCAGTGTGACGCCGGCTCGATCGACGGCCATGATGGCGGCAACTGCCGATGCTTTGTGCACCGCCAATGGCTTCTCACAAAAAACGTGCTTTCCCGCCTGAGCTGCGGCGATGATCTGATCCGTGTGGCCTGCCGGTGGAGTGGCAAGGACGATGGCGTCGATGTCGGCGCTGCGCAGCAGTTCGTCTACGCTGCTCACCAGCGTGAGCTTGTGCTGGCTTGCAGTTTCGCGGTCGCGTTCCGATCCGGACCGGCTCGACGCGGCCACGAAGCGGATGAGGCTGCTGCCCTCGACGGACTCCACCAGCGTGCCACCCCACCAGCCCAGTCCAGCAATCGCTGCCTTGATCAAGTTCCCCCCTACGAATATTGAGCCCGTCTCGCTCGTACAAGCGGCGGGACTCCCTTATTCGACAATTATATCGGTAAAATGAGTATTTACGGAAGATATTCGGTTATACTTTACTCGAGCCCGCTACGGCGGAATTGTTCGCGCGCCATGACCGACCAGTCCAGCGCCGCCTCCCCGCGGCCGCAGGCGACCAGCAGATGCTCGTGCCAGACATCTCCGCTCGGCAGTCGCATCTGAAACTTCTCAGCTGCCTCCAAGGCCAACCGTGCGTCCTTGAGGCCGATGGTCGCGGTGGCACCCACCCGGCCCCAATCCTGTTTGGCGATGACATCCCCATAACTTTGGTACGCGACACAATTGAACAGGCCCTCTGTCAATACCTGTTGGAACAGCCCCGGATCAACCCCGTAGCGTCTGACCAGCGCCATCCCTTCCCCGATCGCTTCAATCGCGCAGCCGAGGACAAAATTATTGGCGATCTTGATCGCAGCCCCCGAGAGCGGGTCCTCGCCCGGGCGAAAAATGGCTTCGCCCAGTGTCTTCAGCACAGCAGTAATCCTTTCAAGCGCCGCTGCGGGGCCGGCGGGAATCAGGCCCAGCGCACCGGCGGCCGCGCGATCCGGACGTCCCAGTACCGTGCAGGAGACTAGGATCTGTCCCTTCAGTTCGTGCGCCGCAACCAGCTTCCCAATGACGCGCACGCCATGGGTGCCGCTCACCATATGAATGGCACCCCTGATCAACGAGTCCGTCAAACCACCAGGTCCCAGTGTTACGGCCTCGAGATCTTCATCGCTGGGCAACATGCTGATCAGCAGCTCGCGGCCCTCGCACAGCTCAGCGATGTCTGTCGCGACGCTCGCACCGAGGCCGGCGAACGATTCGGTGTGGTTGGGATCCCGATGAAAAACCTTGAGGTCGTAGCCGTTGGTCAGCAGTCGGCGCGCCATGCCGCCACCCATGCGGCCAAGCCCTATCAGACCAATTTTCATACAGCTAGCCCTCTACTGCCGAAGCCAAAATTGCTTCGAAAAACAACGTTCAGCGCGAGTTTAATCGGCAAATTGACGGGTATCTCGATCATATTCGATAATGCCGGTTTCCGCATTGGCCAATGGATCCGGGCGTCGCGCTGCAAACGGAGAAGGGATGTCCGATTTCCAGTTTCCAGCAGGGCTCGTGGCCTTGCGAATAATCTGCGGCTTTTTCTTCATACCGCATGCCATCGGCAAATTTACGGCCCGGGATGCCGCGTTTGGATTCTTCCAGGCGGCGGGTTTCAGGCCCGCGCCCCTGTTTGCGTACGTGGCCATGGCGCTTGAACTGGTGCTGGCTACCCTGCTGCTTGCCGGATGGTGGGTGCGGCTCAGTGCCGGGGTCGCCTTGATCTACCTGTTCATCGCCGCCGCAGCGGTGATCAAGGTGGAGCGAAAGTGGCTGTGGCATGTCGACGGCTGCGAGTACCCCATTTTCTGGGGTATTTGCTGCGCCATCGTGGCGACCTCGGCCTGATGTACCGGACATGGCGTTGAAGCTCGGCTTCGTGGGCCTCAGACGCATGGGCCACGTGCGCGGCCTTGCCTAGCCGCAATCCATAAGGAAATCACGTGTCCAGCGCCCTGTTTTCACCGATCAATCTTCGCGGCCTGACACTGGCGAATCGCATTGTCGTGTCACCGATGTGCCGGTACAACTCCAGCCAGGGCTCGGCCGGTGAATGGCATCTGATGCATCAGGGCTCACGTCGCACGGCTGCTCACTGAGGTGCAGTCAGGCATGTCCGATCGAGCTGACATCCGCACGCCGGTCACAATCCTGACGGGGTTCCTGGGCAGCGGCAAAACCACGCTGATGAATCGCGCGCTGCGCGATCCGGCGATGGCCCGCACCGCGGTGGTTATCAACGAATTTGGCGAAATCGCGATTGACCACGCCCTGACTACAGCCAGCAACGACACGATCCTGGTGCTGGAAAACGGTTGCCTGTGCTGCACGGTGTTTGGGGATTTAGTGCAGACTCTAAACCGCCTCTATCATGCGCGCGAAGCCGGTGAGGCGATCTTCGATCAGGTCGTGATTGAGACCTCGGGTCTGGCGGAGCTCGCTCCGGTACTCCAAGCCTTCCTGTCCGAGCCGACATTGGCGGGGCTGTATCACGTGCGCACGGTCATTGTCACGGTGGATGCGGTGAATGCAGAGTACACATTGTCTGAGCACACCGTATCGGTGCGCCAGGTGGCCCTGGCCGATTACATATTGATCACCAAACTGGACCTGATTGCGCCGCCAGAGCGGGACGCGAAGCAAGGCACTTTGGTCGCTCGATTGCGCCGCTGCAATGCTACGGCTCTCATCGGTGCCGCAAATGATCCCGCTATCGATCCCATGGCGCTCATGCGTCGTGCCGCCCTGGATCCCAGCACGGGTTCGCATGCTGCCAAGGCCTGGCTTGATGATGCGATATCGAACAACCACGCCGAACATGCTCACGACACCGCGATCGCATCTTTCAGTCTGATCCGCGAAGCCCCGATACCACGCGACGCATTGCAGCTGCTCCTGACTTCGCTCGAGAAGCATCTGGGCCCGAGCCTGCTGCGCGTCAAGGGTCTCGTGAACGTCGCCGAAGAACCCGATCAGCCCGCGGTCATCCAGGGCGCACAGCACCTGCTGCACAATCTGACCTGGCTTAGCCAATGGCCCGACGCTGATCGGAGAACGCGCATTGTCTTCATAACCCACGGTATTGAACCGGGGGAGTTGGCAGAATTGGTGAACCTGCTGGACCGGGTCGCGGAGCGCACGGCCAACGCGCGCCTGCGCGCAGGAATCGAGAAGTCTCGCGAACGCCGATCATTTTAGACTAATATCAGCATTATCAGGGTGGCATCGATATTATGTGGGTTTGAAACTATGGACACGCACCCGCGCGCCGCCAAGAAAAAGAAATCCGCTCCGATCCAAGCTTCGACCGAGCGCGAGGGAAGCCCGGCGCTGCCTGAACGCATAGACAAGGCGGCCACTCTCACGAAGTCAGTCTACGAGCAGATCCGGACAGACGTTCTGAGCGGCAAGCTGCGGCCAGGGGAAAAACTCGGCGCCGAAGCCTTGCGCACGCGCTTCAAGACCGGCAGCAGCCCGGTGCGGGAAGCGCTGAATCGGCTCTTCTCAGAAGGTTTCGTCGCGCTCGAAGAACAAAAAGGCTTTCGCGTGGCCCCGATCAGCCGTGAGGAACTCAGTGAGCTGGTGACGGCCCGTTGCTGGATCGATGGCGCCGCGATCACTGAGTCCATCAAACGATTCGACATGGCGTGGGAAGAGAGACTCGTTCTGGCATTGCATCGTCTATCGAAGACACGGCGTGGCGAACCGGGACACGGTCGAAATATCGATTGGGAAGAACGCCACAAGGCCTTTCACATGGCGTTGGTGGGTGGCTGTGGAACGCGCTGGATCGTGCGTATCAGCGAGCAGCTGTTCGACGCAGCAGAGCGCTACCGCCTGCTCGGTGCCGACTATGTCCCACAGCGCAACGAATTGGACGAGCACCGTGCGATGGTCACCGCTTGCTTCGAACGCAATGCAGAGAAGGCGGTGGAGCTGCTCAGGCTGCACTACGGCCGCACATTCGACGTCATAGTCAATTCAATCATCCCTTCAAAGCCTGCGGACGCATCCTGACCGGATTTCCCCTGCAGCGGAAAAGCGTGCCGCTGTTGTCTTGGACGAGCGAGCTGAGCGTCAATGAGCGCCGGACCTTAGGCGCGGCGATCGGCGGCTGGGCGCTGGATGCGATGGATGTCCAGATCTACAGCTTCGTGATTCCCACGCTAATCTCAATCTGGGGCTTGACGCGGGGGCAAGCCGGCATCATCGGCACCGCAGCGCTGCTGGTTTCGGCCGTTGGCGGATGGTTGGGCGGCTGGTTTGCGGATCGTTATGGACGCGTGCGTGTGCTGCAGATCGCAATTGCATGGTTTGCATTGTTCACGCTGTTGTCCGGATTGGCCCAGAATTTCCAGCAGTTGCTCGCCGCACGCGCGCTGATGGGACTTGGTTTTGGCGGCGAGTGGGCTGCTGGTGCAGTCTTGCTGGGCGAAACCATGAGGCCCGAACATCGAGGCAAGGCATTGGGCTTCATGCAGTCCGGGTGGGCGCTCGGATGGGCTGCCGCCGCGATACTCTACGCGTTTCTATTCTCGGTGTTGCCGCCGGCAACCGCGTGGCGCGTACTGTTCTTCGTGGGCTTCGCGCCGGCGCTGTTCGTGTTTTATCTGCGCCGATTCGTCAACGAGCCGCAAGTGTATCTTCGTACTCGAGAGCTCGCGAAGATGGGCGACAAGACTGCTTTTCTCGACATCTTCCGGCCGCCGTACCTGAGGATCACGGTACTGGGAGGCTTCGTGGGAACCGGCGCTCAAGGCGGTTACAATGCCATCAGCACCTGGCTGCCGACCTTTCTGCGCACCGAAAGAGGCTTGTCGGTCCTGAACTCTTCGGGCTACCTGGCCGTGCTGATTCTAGGATCGTTCTGCGGTTATGTCACCGGCGGATATCTCTCCGATCGCATCGGCCGCAGGATGACGTTCCTGCTGTTCGCGGTGTCAGCCGGCATCGTGGTCGCCACCTACACGGCCGTGCCCTTCGGCAATGCCACCATGCTGCTGCTCGGCTTTCCGATGGGCTTTTTCGGCGCCGGCGTGTTCAGCGGCATGGGGGCGTTCTATACCGAGCAGTTTCCCACCCGGGTGCGTGGTGTAGGTCAAGGGTTCGCCTACAACGTGGGACGTGCTCTGGGCGCATTCTTCCCCGCCATGGTGGGTTTCCTCTCGGGCCGGATGGGTCTGGGTGCGGCGATCGGCACGTTCGCCGTCGCCGCCTACGCGTTCATGGCGGTGGCGGCCTTCCTGCTGCCCGAGACCCGGGGCAAATCCCTGACGGTTTGATCTGAACGCCGGGGCTCCCGTGGCGTCCACGGAAGGAATCGTGAAACACTTGTAATATGTATAACTTCCGATATTCCTTGTGATTTAGACAGTTTTAACGATATCCTCTGTTGGAAAGTATCATCATCGGGCACGCCACACGATCACGGTGGAGATTCGCATGGCGCTAGAACCCGGAGAACACGCGCAGGAGCCGGGCGTCGTTGACGACATCGGTGAGGTCAAACGGCTCGAGCTCTATCGATTGCAGGCGCTCATCCGTGCGGCCGAACAGCGTGCATATGATTTGTTCCTGCAAAATCTGGTCAAAGGCACCAGCCATCTGTCGTTGGGTCAGGAAGCGATTGCGGCCGGTTGCGCGGCCGCGATGCAGTCCGGTGACCTGAGCTTCTGTACCTACCGGGGTCACGCCCATACGCTGGCGCGTGGCGTGCCGGTAGCGAAAGTTCTCGGAGAGCTCATGGGACGCGACAACGGCCTCATGCGCGGCAAGGGCGGCTCTATGCACCTGACTTCGGTCGAACACGGTGTGATGGGATCGTATGCGATTGTCGGCGCGCACCTGCCGATCGCCTGCGGCGCCGCCTGGCGTGCGCAGTACAAGAAGCAATCGGATGTATCGGTGTGCTTCTTTGGCGACGGCGCCACCAACATCGGCGCCTTCCATGAGGCACTCAATCTTGCCGTGATCTGGAAGTTGCCCGTCATTTTTGTCTGCGAAAATAATCTTTACATGGAATACACACCGATCGCCGACGTGACGGCCGTGCCGTCGCCGGCAGGCGACCGCGCTTGCGCTTATGGCCTGCCCAAGATCGTGATCGACGGCAACGATGCCGACATCGTCTACCGGACCATGATCCGTGCGTTCGCGCTCGCGCGCAGTGGCGGCGGTCCGTCCTTGATCGAGTGCCTGACCTATCGATACTCCGGGCACTCACGTGCCGACCCGGCCAAGTACCGGCCCGCCGGTGAGTTGGAGCTCTGGAAGCAACGCGATCCCATTCACCTCTATAGACAGCGTCTGCTGCAGCTGGGCATTGCGGATTCACGGCTGCTCGCGATCGACAGCGATGTGCAGCGGATCGTGGATGAGGCCACCGAGGCCTGCAAGGCGGCTCGCACCACTTCGATCGACGTACTGTTTACCGACGTTTACGCCGATGGGGGCTGCGCATGGCGGAACTGACCTACCGCGAAGCCGTGGCGCGCGGCATTGCTCAGGAAATGGCTCGCGACGAAGACGTCGTGTTTCTGGGCGAGGACATTGCCAAGGCCGGCGGCGTGTTCAAGGCGACGGTCGGATTGTTGGAGCAGTTCGGGCCACTGCGCGTGCGCGATACGCCCATCTCCGAACAGGCGATTTTGGGTGCCGCGATGGGCGCGGCTATGACGGGGCTCAAGCCCATCGCTGAAATCATGTTCGCCGACTTTATCGCTGTTTGTTACGACTACATCGCCAACGAGTTCCCCAAGAGCCGTTACATGACCAATGGGCAAGTGAAATGCCCGCTGGTCGTCCGGCTGGGCAACGGCGGCGGCGCCCGATTCGGCGCCCAGCACAGTCAGAGTGTCGAGAACTGGTGCATGCAGTTCCCCGGTCTGAAAGTGGTCGCACCCTCTTCGCCTATTGATGTGATCGGCCTGATGGCGGCGGCCGTTCGGGACCCGGATCCGGTCATTTTCATCGAGCACAAGTCGCTGTACGCCACCAAGGGCGAAGTCCCCGACGGCGAGATCCTCGATACCCTCGGTACCGCCAAAATCTTGCGCTCCGGCCACGACTGTACGCTCATCGCACTGGCCATGATGGTGCCGCGGGCACTCGCCGCGGCCGAGCAACTTCAGGACCGACACGGGATCGATTGCGAAGTCGTGGACGTTCGCTCGCTCGTGCCGCTGGACACGCGGACCATTCTGGGTTCCTTGGCACGCACGCATCGTGCCTTTACCATCGAAGAAAACCCGCGCGTTCTAGGCTGGGGAGCCGAGATCGTTTCCATCATCGCGGACGAATCCTTTTATGATCTGGATGGTCCGCCGGTACGCATTACCACGCCGCACATACCGCTGCCCGCTGCCGACATTCTCGAGGATTTGGCCATTCCCAGTGTTTCGCGGATCGTCGAGACCGTCCTGCGCTCGATGACCAGCTGAGGCATGGCGATG
>Ga0210394_10002378_pt1 | contig 25973 bp, 21 predicted proteins | sample IncBWC12MmetaG_FD_160121 | JGI IMG/M metagenome (GOLD analysis project Ga0210394, IMG submission 160121) | Forest soil microbial communities from Barre Woods Harvard Forest LTER site, Petersham, Massachusetts, United States - Inc-BW-C-12-M | ecosystem: Environmental > Terrestrial > Soil >...
TCGTGCTGTCGATTCTGGCGTTCGGCCATGTCCAGCAGCAGTTCTTCCCGCTGTCCGAGCGGCCGGAATTGTTCCTGCAGTTGCGGCTGCCGGAAGGCACCGCGTTCAATGTCACCGAAAAGTCCGTCAAGAAGGCGGAAGCGCTGCTGAAGGACGACCAGGACGTTGCGACCTACACGTCCTATGTCGGCCAGGGTTCGCCGCGCTTCTGGCTCGGGCTCAATCCGCAACTGCCGAACGAGGCGTTCGCCGAGATCGTGATCGTTGCGAAAAACGTGGAGGCGCGCGAACGGATCAAGGCGCGTATCGAGAACGCGGTCGATGACGGGGTGTTGACGGAGGCGCGCGTGCGCGTCGATCGCTTCAATTTCGGGCCGCCGGTCGGCTTTCCGGTTCAGTTTCGCGTGATCGGCCCCGACGCCCAGACCGTCCGCGACATCGCCTACAAGGTGCGCGACGTCGTCAAGCAGAACAAAAATATCAAGGATCCGCAGCTCGACTGGAACGAGCAGTCGCCCTACCTGAAGCTCGTGGTCGATCAGGATCGCGCCCGCGCGCTGGGGCTTACCCCGCAGGACGTCTCACAGGCGCTGAGCATGCTGATCTCGGGCGCGCCGGTGACGACGGTGCGCGATGGCATCGAAAAAGTCGATGTGGTGGCGCGCGCGGTGCCGTCGGAGCGGCTTGACCTTGGCCGTGTCGGCGATCTCACCGTGACCTCGCGCAACGGCGTCGCCGTACCACTGCAGCAGATCGCGAAGATCGAATACGCCCACGAGGAGCCGATCATCTGGCGGCGCAACCGCGACATGGCGATCACCGTGCGCGGCGACGTCGTCGACGGCGTGCAGGCCCCCGACGTGACCAACCAGATCTGGCCGAAACTGCAGGAGATCCGCGATCATCTCGAGCCCGCCTACCGGATCGAGCCGGGCGGCGCGTTCGAGGAATCCGCCAAGGGCAATGCCTCGATCTTCGTGCTGTTCCCGCTGATGGTCATTGTGATGCTGACGCTGCTCATGATCCAGTTGCAGAGCTTCTCGCGCCTGATCCTGGTGTTCCTCACGGCGCCGCTGGGCATTGTCGGTGCCTCTCTGGGACTCAACGTCGCCAATCAGCCGTTCGGCTTCGTGGCGCTGCTCGGGTTGATTGCGCTGGCCGGCATGATCATGCGCAATGCGGTGATTCTGGTCGACCAGATCGAGACCGATGTCGCCCACGGCCTGACGCGGCGGGAGGCCATCGTCGAGGCCACCGTCCGGCGAGCCCGCCCGGTGGTGCTGACGGCGCTTGCGGCTATCCTGGCGATGATTCCGCTGTCGCGCTCGGCGTTCTGGGGCCCGATGGCGATCACCATCATGGGCGGCCTGTTTGTTGCAACTTTCCTGACCTTGCTGTACCTGCCGGGCCTCTATGCGCTTTGGTTCCGCAAGAGCCTTGAAGAAAGCGGTCCAAGCGAACATCTTGATCTTGCGCCGCAACATCAGGACCAGACCCGCCCCGCAATTCCGCTTGCTGAGGCGGCGGAATGATTGAACATTGAGCATGATCTGGAAAAAGTGGACACAGGTTTCCCGATCATGCTCAAACAAGAACCTGCGAAGACTGATTTGAGCACTGGCATGACGCTGACTTCGGAACATATCGAATCGGACACGAGGGAACGAATCGTCGTGGTGGCGGAGCGTTTGTTTCGCGAAATCGGCTATCAGAAGACCACCGTCGCCGACATCGCCAAGATGCTGCGCATGAGCCCCGCCAACGTCTATCGCTTTTTCGATTCGAAGAAGGCGATCCACGAAGCCGTCGCGCGCAGCCTGATGGGAGAGGTCGAGGTCGAGGCGCAGCGGATCGCCAACACGCCAGGTCCGGCGGCGCCACGCTTGCGCGAGTTACTGACGACCGTCCATCGCATGAACTCGGAGCGCTATGTCGGCGATTCCAAGCTGCACGAGATGGTCGCCGTCGCGATGGAGGAGAGCTGGGAGGTCTGCGTGGCCCATATGGAGCTGATCACGCGGACCATCGGCGGTGTGATCGCGCAAGGCGTAGCGACCGGCGAGTTCGAAGTGGCCGATCTGCAGGACGCGGCGTTGTGTTCTTGCGCGGCCATGATCAAATTCTTCCATCCGCAGATGATCGCGCAGACCGCCAACAAGCCGGGACCGTCGATCGACCAGATGATCGACTTCGTCCTGGCCGCGCTGGCGCCGCGCCGCCGTTGACAGATACCCAATTGACCGTCATTGCGAGCAGAGCGAAGCAATCCACCGGGCCTCATGACGCAATGTGGATTACTTCGTCGCTTTGCTCCTCGCAATGACGGCGGAACCGGAGATACAAGCGTGGACGCATCAAGCCCGAAGGACCTGCATTACTACGAGCCGCGCAACGGCCACGGCCTCAGGCATGACCCGTTCAATGCGATCATCGCCCCGCGCCCGATCGGCTGGATCTCGTCTCGCGACGCCAAGGGCAACGTCAACCTCGCGCCCTACAGCTTCTTCAACGGGTTCTGCTACTCGCCGCCGATCATCGGGTTTTCCTCGACCTCCTGGAAGGACAGCGTCGCCAATATCCAGGAGACCGGCGAATTCGTCTGGAATCTCGCGACCAGGGACCTGGCGAAGCAGATGAACGCCACCGCCGCGCATGTCCCCCACGAGGTCAGCGAATTCTCGATCGCGGGGTTGACGGCGGCGCCGTGCAAGCTCGTCAACGTACCCCGGGTCGCGGAAAGCCCGGTCTCGTTTGAATGCAAACTGTCGCAGATCGTTCAGCTGCAGGGCGCCGACGGCAAGAAGGCGCAGGCCTGGCTCACCCTCGGCGAGGTCGTCGCCGTCCACATCGACAAGGCCATGATCAGGGACGGCGTCTATCAGACCGCGCTGGCGCGGCCGATCGTGCGTGCGGGTCGCCGGGGCGACTATTTCGAAATCCGGCCCGATGCCCTGTTCGAGATGACGCGTCCGGATTAAGTTACTGATCGTGTTTCGGAACTGCCGGGTTTATCAGCCGTTATCCGCAAGCCGCGTTCCCGCATCAATTTCGCTTTATTTTCAATGCGAAGTATCAACCAAATCTCACGCATTCCGCTAGAGTGAGTCGTCTGTTGGCACATGTGTAGCTGCCGCCTTGCGCCGCCAGCGCCGACCATGAGGACACAGCCCATGAGCTCCTTCCGCCGCGACTTCATCACCAAGCCGATTTTTTCCTGGGCCCGCGGCGTATTGCCGACGATGTCGGATACCGAGCGCGAGGCGCTGGAGGCCGGCGATGTCTGGTGGGACGCCGACCTCTTCACCGGCAATCCCGACTGGTCGAAACTGCTCGGCAACGCCCCGGCGATGCTGACGGCTGAGGAAAAGGCCTTCCTCAACAGTCCGGTCGACGAGCTCTGCGCGATGCTCGACGACTGGAAGATCAATTGGGAATGGCGCGACCTGCCGCCGGAGGCTTGGGAGTTCATCAAGCGCAACAAATTCTTCGGCATGATCATCCCGAAGGAATTCGGCGGGCTCGGCTTTTCGCCCTACGCGCATTCGGAAGTGGTGCGGAAGATTTCGTCGCGTTCGCTGTCGGCCGCCGTCACGGTGATGGTGCCGAACTCGCTGGGGCCGGGTGAGCTGTTGATGCGCTTTGGCACCAAAGAGCAGCAGGAGCGATGGCTGCCGCGGCTTGCCGATGGCCGCGACATTCCCTGCTTCGGACTGACCAGTCCGGAGGCCGGCTCCGATGCGGCCTCGATGATCGACGCCGGCGTCATCTGCAAGGGCCAATTCGAGGGACGCGAAGTGCTGGGCTTAAGGCTCAACTGGCACAAGCGCTACATCACGCTGGGTCCGGTCGCGACGCTGGTGGGCCTGGCCTTCAAGGCCTACGACCCGGATCACCTGGTCGGCACACAAGACGAACTCGGCATCACCGTGGCGCTGATCCCGAGCCATCTTCCCGGTGTCGAGATCGGACATCGTCACCTGCCGGCGATGCAGGTGTTCCAGAACGGCCCGAACTGGGGCAAGGACGTTTTCATCCCGATGGATTACATCATCGGCGGACAGGAGCGTCTCGGCCAGGGCTGGAAGATGCTGATGACGGCGCTTGCCGCCGGGCGCGGCATCTCGTTGCCGTCGCTGTCGGCGGCGGGTGCGGCCTATGCGGCGCGAACCACCGGCGCCTATGCGCGAATTCGCGAGCAATTCGGCATCGCAATCGGCAAATTCGAGGGCATCGAGGAACCGCTCGCCCGTATCGCGGCGACAGCCTATCTGCTCGACGCGGCGCGCCGGCTGACTTGCGCCGCGCTCAATCAAGGCCATCACCCGGCCGTGATCTCCGGCATCATGAAGCTGCAGGCCACCGAGCGCATGCGGATCGCGATCGACGACGCCATGGATATCCATGGCGGCAAGGCCGTGATCGACGGCCCGCAGAATTACCTGGGCAATCTCTATCGTTCGGTGCCGGTCGGCATCACGGTGGAGGGCGCCAATATCCTGACCCGCAATTTGATCGTGTTCGGGCAGGGCGCGATCCGCGCCCACCCTTATCTGCTCCAGGAGATGAACGCGCTTGGCGAGGAGGACCATGCCAAGGGCCTGGACGCCTTCGACAGGGCGTTCTGGGAACATGTCGGTCACAGCGTTGCCACGCTGTTTCGGGCCTGGGGCCGCAGCTGGAGCGGGGGGATGTTCGCGCCGGCGCCCGAGGCCGGCGAGGCGACCGGATTTTATCGCCAGCTTTCGCGCTACTCGTCGGCCTTTGCATTGTGCGCCGACATGGCGCTGTTGACGCTGGGCGGCGCGCTCAAGCGCAAGGAAATGCTCTCCGCGCGGTTCGGCGACATTCTGTCCGAATTGTATCTGCTGTCGGCGGCGCTCAAGCGCTGGGAGGACGAGGGGCGCCAGGCGGCCGATCTTGCCCTGCTGGAATGGTGCATGGGAAACGGCTTCCGCACCATCGAGAACCGTTTTGCGGAGATCCTGGCGAACTTGCCGAACCGATTCATCGCCGTCGTCCTGAAATTCCTGGTCCAGCCGTTCGGCGCGCGCGTGCTCGGGCCTTCGGACCGCGTGGTGCACGAATGCGCGCAGCTTGTGCTGGAGCCATCGGCGGCGCGCGATCGGCTGACGCCGGATCTGTCGCATGTCGACGACGACCGCGGGGTCGCCCGGCTGGAGAAGGCGTTCATCCTCGTCACCGCCACTGATGCGATCGCCAAGCGGATGCACGCCGCCCGCATTCACGACTGGCAGGAGGCCGTGAAGCGGGGCGTCATCACCCAAGCCGAGGGCCATCAAATTGCGGCGGCGCATGAAGCGGTTGCCAAAGTGATCGAGGTCGATGATTTCGCGCCGGAGGCGCTATCGCCGACCTACAAGAAACCCGCGGATGTGCATCAGTTCTTTCAGGAACTTGGTGAAACGAGGGCGGCAAGCTGATGGCGCGACCGGTCTTTATCGTCGACGGCAGCCGGACGCCGTTCCTGAAAGCGCGCAGCGGGCCGGGGCCCTTTACGCCGGTCGATCTCGCCGTCCAGTGCGGCCGGCCGCTGTTGGCCCGGCAACCCTTCGCGCCGACAGCCTTCGACCAGGTCATCCTCGGCTGCGTCAATGTCATTGCGGACGAGATGAACCCGGCCCGGGTCGCGGCACTGCGGCTCGGCATGGGCGAAGCGATGGTGGCGTTCACGGTGCAGATCAATTGCGGCTCCGGCATGCAGTCGATCGACACGGCGTATCGTTACATCCAGGAGGGCACCTCGGATTTGATCCTGGCCGGTGGCTCTGAAGCCCTCAGTTATGCCCCGCTGGTGTGGCCGCAGCAGGGGGTGCGCTGGTTTGCAGGGCTTGTCGGCGCCAAGGGAATTCTCGCCAAGCTGGCGGCGATCGCCGGGGCGCGCCCGGCTTATTTCAAGCCGGTCATCGGCCTCGAGCGCGGCCTGACCGATCCGATCACCGAACTCAACATGGGACAAACCGCCGAAGTGGTCGGCCATCTCTTTGGCATCACCCGCGCGCAGTCGGACGCCTATGCCGCCGAAAGCCATAAGCGGCTGGCCAACGCGCAAGCCCAGGGTTTCCTCAAGGGCGAGGTCGAGACCGCGTTCGCGCGCGACGGAAAATTCTACGATCACGACGATGGCGTACGGCCGGATTCGACGCCGGAGACACTGGCAAAACTAAAGCCGGTGTTCGAACGCCCTTGGGGCCAGGTCACCGCCGGCAATTCCTCGCAGATCACCGACGGCGCCTCCTGGACCATTCTGGCTTCGGAGGACGCCGTGAAAAAGCATGGCCTGACGCCAAAGGCCGTGATCGTGGACAGCCAATGGTCGGCGCTCGATCCCTCGATCATGGGCCTCGGGCCGGTTCTCTCCGCGACCGAACTTTTGAAGCGCAACCACTTGTCGCTGGGAGACATCGAGACCTGGGAATTGAACGAAGCCTTCGCCACCCAGGTGCTGGGATGCCTCGCGGCCTGGAACGACGAAAAATTTTGCCGCGAGGTCCTGGGGCTCGACGGTCCGGCCGGACAGATCGACCACGCCAGGCTCAATGTCGACGGCGGCGCCATCAGCCTCGGTCATCCCGTGGGCTGTAGCGGCAACCGCATCGTGCTGCATCTCGTCAACGCCATGAAGCGGCTCGGCACCAAGCGCGGCGTCGCCACCGAATGCATCGGCGGCGGGCAGGGCGGCGCCATGTTGATCGAAACGGTATAGGGAACGCCATGGACAGCAAAATCATGGACGTCCTCGCCGATCGCGTGCTTGAGCTCGGCCCGAAGCCTCAAGCCGGCGGTCCCTATCGCCATTTCAAGCTGACGCGGGATGCCGACGGCATCGCCTGGCTGTTGTTCGATCGCGAAGGCGCCAGCGCCAACACTCTGTCGGCCGATGTCATTGCCGAGCTTGATTCCGTGCTGGCGGCGCTGGAGAGCGAACGCCCAGCCGGGCTTGTCATTCGCTCGGCGAAGAAATCCGGCTTCATCGCCGGCGCCGACGTCAACGAGTTTCGCGGCGCGACCGATCCGGGCCCGGTCGAAACGCAAATCGGCCGTGCGCATGCCGTGATCGACCGTCTCGAAGCTTTGAGACTTCCGACCGTCGCCGTCATCCACGGCTTTTGCCTCGGCGGCGGGCTGGAAGTCGCGCTCGCCTGCCAGTCGCGGATCGCGATTGACGGGGCGCGGTTTGGCTTTCCGGAGGTGATGCTCGGCCTGCATCCCGGCCTTGGCGGCACCGCGCGCTTCACCCATCTGGTCAATCCGATGCAGGCGATGACGCTGATGCTGACTGGCAAAACCATCGACGCGCGCCGGGCAAAGTCGCTCGGGCTTGTCGATGCGGTGACGCAGGAACGGCACGTTCGCAACGCCGTGAAGGACGCCGTGTTCGGCCGCCTAACGCGCGCTCGCCCCGGCCTCCTGGACACCATTCTCAACTCGGGCCCGGCGAGAGGGTTTCTCGCTTCGCGGATGCGCACCGAGGCTGCAAAGTCGGCGTCGCCCGAGCATTATCCCGCGCCCTACGGGCTGATCGATCTCTGGGAAAAGCATGGCGGCGACAAGGCGGCAATGCTGGCCGCCGAGAAGAGCTCGTTCGCCCATCTGATGGTGACGCCGACGGCGCAGAACCTGATCCGGGTGTTCTTCCTGCGCGACCAGATGAAGAAGCTTGCGGGCAGCGGCAACAAGGTCAGCCATGTTCACGTCATCGGCGCCGGTGCGATGGGCGGCGATATCGCGGCCTGGTGCGCCAATCAGGGTTTTCGGGTGACGCTCGCCGACATGAAGGCTGAGCCAATTGCAGGCGCGATGAAGCGCGCCACAGATCTGTTCGACAAGATCATGCGCAGGCGCACGGATATCCGCGACGCCCTGGACCGGCTCGTTCCCGATCTCGACGGCGAAGGCGTCCGCAACGCCGATCTGATCATCGAGGCGGTGCCGGAAAAGCTGGAATTGAAGCAGAAGGTCTATGCCGGCCTCGAGCCGAAGCTGAAACCGGGCGCGATTCTTGCCACCAACACCTCGAGCATTCCGCTGCAAGACCTGCGAACGACGTTGAAATCCCCGGAGCGGCTGGTCGGATTGCATTTCTTCAATCCGGTGTCGCGCTTGCAACTGGTCGAGGTGGTCAGCCATGACGGCAGTGACCCGCAACTTCTGAAGGAGGCGCTGGCCTTTGTCGGCGCCATCGACCGCCTGCCGCTGCCTGTGAAGAGTTCGCCGGGCTTTGTCGTCAACCGCGCGCTGACGCCCTACATGCTCGAGGCGATGGTGATGCTCGATGAAGGGATCGACAAGGTCACGATCGATGCAGCCGCGGAGAAATTCGGCATGCCGATGGGGCCGATCGAACTCGCCGACCAGGTCGGGCTCGATATCTGCCTCGCGGTCGGCGATATGCTGCGCTCGAAATTCGGCGATCTACTGCCGCCGACGCCGGCATGGTTGCGCGACAAAGTCGCCAAGGGCGAACTCGGCCGCAAGACCGGCAAGGGGTTCTATGTCTGGAAGGCTGGCAAGGCCGAAAAGTCGTCCGGTTTGCCTTCGACGGCGCGGCCGACCGAGCAGATGATCGACCGGCTGGTCCTGCCGATGTCGAATGTCTGCGTCGCGTGCTTGCGCGAGGGCATCGTCGACAACCCCGACATGGTCGATGGCGCGATGATTTTCGGCACTGGATATGCGCCGTTCCGGGGCGGTCCGTTGAATTATGCGCGTACCCGGGGTGCGGAGAATGTGGTCTCGACGCTTCGCGCGCTCGCCGCAAAACTCGGTGGCCGGTTCACGCCGGATGCCGGCTGGGACAGTTTCAAATAACGCAAAGTTCGAATCCGATTTTGACGGGGCACTTCAGACATGACCGACACGCAAGCCGTTCACGCCCCGCCGGTCACGGAAAGCGAGCCGCAGGGCGACCTTTGTACCCGGACACTGGCGATGCCGGCCGACACCAATCAGAACGGCGACATTTTCGGTGGCTGGCTGCTCAGCCAGATGGATATCAGCGGTGGAATCTTTGCTTCCAAGATCGCGAAATCGCGAACGGTGACGGTCGCCATCGATGCGATGAATTTCCGCAAGCCGGTTTATGTCGGCGATCTCGTTTCGGTGCATGCCAATCTGGTCAGGATCGGCAAGACATCGATCACGGTCCATCTCGAGGCCTGGGTCGTTCGCCGCAAGGAGATGCAGTCGATCATGGTGACCGACGGCAATTTCACCTATGTCTCGATTGACGATCAGGGACATCCGCAAGCCATCCAAAAGGATCCGGCGCCGATCTCGGCGTGATGATCGTCGCCGCCTTGGTCCTCCGCGCGTGCCGCATTGCGGATGACGCTTTCCGTTACCCCTCAGCTTGGCAACGTGGCAGAATAGGCCGCGCGATCCCCTGTTCAGTCAAGTGAGCGTCAGGAGGCATTGTCATGAAGGCGATATTTCACGCAGGATTTGTTGTGCTCGCATGTGCACTCACGTCAATTGAAATCGCCGCCGCGCAACCCGCCAATATGGGATGCACTTCGGAAAATTCGATCCGCGCCACGCAAACGCTGCATTGCGAGGGCGGGGTAACGATCGTTGCCGAAATTGGCGCCCGATATACTGTACAGGATCGAAGCGGCAAGGGCCGCGTGGATACGGTCGAACTCGGCAGCAAGGCGTTGCTGATCGATGTTCTGAGGAGATCGCGTGGGAATAGATTTCAGGTCATCACACCGCAAGCGATCGCCGGGGTGCGCGGCACGAAGTGGGCGGTTGATGTCGCCGAAACAAAGACTTCCGTCTTTGTCGTCAATGGCCGGGTCGCTGTCAGACGCCGAACGGGCAATCATGGTGTAACCCTGGGTTCGGGCGAGGGTGTAGATGTCGAGGAGGCTGGCCCCTTGACCGTGAAGCGTTGGCCTCCAGCTCGTGTAGCTGCCTTGCTGGCGCGTCTCGGACAGTAAGCAACGAATGACCGGTCGCTATCTTCGGACCATATCCGCCCTCGCTCTGGCAGGGATCTGGGGGTTCGGGGTCTATTTTGAACACGATCGTGGTCAGCTGCGATTTCTTGATCGCTTCGAATCCACAACGGTTGATCTGCGAACGCTTGTCCGTGGCGTAAGGGTGCCGCCGGATATCGTGACCATTGTCGCGATCGACGACGCCATCGTGAAGCAGAAAGGCGCCTACCCGCTCTCCCGGATCGATCTTGCGAGGATTGTGGACGCGATCGCGCGGCTGGAGCCAAAAGTCATTGCGGTCGATCTTCTGCTGGTCGACAAGGGAGGCGATGACGCCGATGAGACCCTGGCGAAGGTCCTCGCGGCGCGTCCTGCCGTAATTGCGGCCGCCGCATTATTCCCGGAAGCCAGCCAGTCGATTTCTACGGAGAACGACCAGGGTCCGCTCGCTCGGCTTCCAAGGGCTGAGGGATTCCTGCTGCCACTGAAGAAATTCGCCGATCATGCGCAAATTGGCATCGTCAACGTGGCGACCGACCAAACCGGTACACCTCGATCCATCCCGCTGCTGTTTCGAACAAGCGACAGGGTCGAGATGTCGTTTCCACTCAGGGTTGCGGCCGTGGCGACGGGAACGGAGCCCACGATCGAGCCAAACCGTCTGGTGCTGGATCAGCGATCGATTCCCACCGACGTCGAACATGCGCTGCCGATCACATTTTATGGTCCAAACCGGACGATCCGAACGATAGGCGCGGCCGCGGTGCTGGCCGGCGATATTGCGCCCGATGCCATTCGAAACCGAATTGTCGTCCTCGGCGCGACGGTCATCGGGGGCGGGGACTTTTTCTCTACCCCCTTCGAGCCGCTGATGCCGGGAGTGGAAGTCATGTCGACGGCCATCACGCACCTTTTGGCCGGAGATGGCGTATTGCGGGATCGGTCGGTACGCATCGCCGACGGCGTGGTGGCTGTGCTGCTGCCGGCAGTTCTCGTGGGTCTGCTGATGTGGCGTCGAAGCGCGGTGGGCATCATTGCGGCAGCGGCCGTCGTTCTGATCTGGACAGGGGCGATCTTCGTGGCGTTCGCGTCCGGGATATGGCTGAGCGCGGCCGTGCCGGTCGCTGCCGCCGCGCCGCCGGTGGTTTTATTCGGAGCTTTTCAGCTGTGGTCGGGAAGGCGGCAGGCACAGTATTTTGCCACGAGGAGTGAATTGCTCGAACAGTTTCAGGCGCCAGTCATACAGCAGTGGTTGACCCGGGATCCGAACTTTCTTGCCGAACCCGTCCGCCAAAACGCGGCAGTCGTCTTTATCGATCTGTCCGGATTTACTCCCCTGAGCGAGCAGCTTGGACCGGACAGGATACGCGAACTGTTGAAGGAGTTTCATGCCCTGGTCGACAATGAGGCGGTCAAGTGCGGCGGAATGATCACGAGCTTCCTGGGGGACGGTGCCATGATCCTGTTCGGTCTGCCGTCGGCAGCGCCGGACGATGCGTTGAGGGCGGCAGATTGCGGGCTTGGGCTTTGCAAGACCGCCGAGCGATGGCGGAACTCGCTCCCCCCGTCGATCGCATCACGACTTGGATTCAAGGTTGGCGCCCACTTCGGGGTAATTGTCGCCTCCAGGCTCGGTGGTGGAAGCTTCCGCCACATCACGGCGACCGGCGACACCGTAAACGTGGCAAGCCGCCTGATGGAAGTGGCGGCCCATCATGGAGCAGAGCTGGCGCTAAGCGACGAACTCCTGCACGCGGCGGGGCGCGAGTGTGCCTTGTTCAAATCGGGTGTTCTTACCGGGCCGAATGAAACCGGAATTCGGGGCCGTTCAGGCTCGCTCACGATCTGGCTCTGGCACAACGCCATTAGTAATTGATGGCGTCACCGCCACGCGCTTGTAACGGATCTTGGCATGAAGTGCGTCCGCGTGATCGCGGCGATCATACCCGACGCACTCGCGCTTCGGGCCTCAATAGCTCACTTTTCGATCAGGGTCATCGTAGGGGTTAGAGGGATTAGGCCGCGCCTGACCGGAAGGCCTGGGTGCGTCGATGCCAGAGCTCCTGTGGATCTTCTTGCTCTTCTTCACTTCCTTGCTGCTTTCCGCGGCGGCTTTGGACGGTGTGATCATGGGAGCTGCCGCCAACGCCGTCACGTACAGGGCCAGTGTCAACAGCCGGATCGCAAATTTTCTCATGCGCCTCTCTCCCCAGTGGTTAGGGCATCCTATGTCGATGCCCATCTGATGTCACACACCGCGCCGGAACAAACATTCCCGGGTATTCGCACTAATTCGTGATTGCTTTTGCGCGGATTGTGCCGGCCGGAAAGCCGGATGATGTCGGCAGTGTTTTTGGTGCGGAGAAGTGAATCCGGGCTTAACCGTAAAAGGGATTTCGGCCGAACCGTGCCGGTCAGGCAAATCTGCCGCGTTGACCGGATGACGGAACAGCCGCACCATGGGGCACCTCCGCCTTCTCAGGATGCCCCGTGACCATACTTTCCAACCGCCAGACCGAGATCCTCAACATCGCCCGCGCCCACGGCCGGGTGATGGTGGAGGAACTCGCCCGGCGTTTCGAGGTCTCGGCGCAGACCATCCGCAAGGATCTCAACGATCTCTGCGATCATCGCTCGCTGACGCGGATCCATGGCGGCGCCATCATCGCCTCCGGCGTCGAGAATCTCGCCTACGAGGCGCGCCGCTTTGTCGCCGCCGAGGAAAAAAAGGCAATTGGGGCAGCGGCTGCGGCGCTGATCCCGAACGGCTGCTCGCTGTTCATCAACATCGGCACCACCACCGAAGAGGTTGCCAGCGCGCTCACCTCGCATGAGGATATGCTGGTCATCACCAACAACCTCAATGTCGCGATGCTGCTTTACCGGCACCCGCGCATCGAGGTGATCGTGGCCGGGGGCGCGGTGCGCCGCGCGGATGGCGCCGTGATCGGCTCGACCGTGATTAGCCTGATCGGCCAGTTCAAGGTGGACTACGCCATCATCGGCGCCTCCGCGATCGACGAGCAGGGTGCGTTGCTCGATTTCGATTATCGCGAAGTGCAGGCAGCCCAAGCCATCATCGCCAACGCACGCAGCGTGATGCTGGTCGCCGATAGCACAAAACTGCGGCGCAGCGCGCCGGTGCGCATCGCCGACATCAGCCAGATCAATACTTTCGTCACCGACGTCGCGCTGCCTACGGGGCTCGCCAACATCTGCCACGCCCGCGGCATCGAGGTGATCGAGGCGTTGTCGAAATCTGCGAACGATATCGATGAGCCGGGTGTCGAGACTGCTTCGACCGTCACGCGGTTGCGATAGAGTCCGAGGCATCCAGGGAAGCGGGTCCGTGAGCCCGGGCCGCCGGCCGCGTCTCGAAGGCTCAAGCTCACGGCTTGAAACGGGATACAGCCCCTTTCCCGGTTGCTTTCACATTCGGTTGTGATTTAATCGAAACCGAAAGTAAAATCGCCAAAATGAATAGGCGAACGCCGGGGGAGCGCCTTTGGATCGGATTTTCGACCTCGCAGTCATTGGGGGCGGCGTCAACGGCTGCGGCATCGCGCGCGATGCGGCCGGGCGCGGAAACTCTGTTTTCCTTTGTGAAATGAATGACCTGGCGAGCGGGACTTCGTCCTGGTCGACCAAGCTGGTGCATGGCGGCCTGCGCTATCTCGAATATTACGAGTTCCGGCTGGTCCGTGAGGCGCTGATCGAGCGCGAAATCCTCTGGCAAATCGCGCCGCACATTATCCGTCCGCTTCGTTTTGTCCTGCCGCACCATGATGGCTTACGCCCGGCATGGCTGTTGCGGCTCGGGCTGTTTCTTTACGACCATATCGGCGGCCGGCATTTGCTGCCGCCGACCCGCTCGGTCGATCTGCGCCGTGACGAAGTCGGCAAGCCCCTGGTCCCCAACCGCTACACCAAGGGCTTTGAATATTCCGACTGCTTCGTCGACGACGCGCGGCTTGTGGTTCTCACCGCGCGCGACGCCGCCAATCGCGGCGCCAAAATCCGCACCCGCACCCGCGCGGTCGAGATCCGGCAGGAACAGGGAATCTGGCAGGTCACGGTCGAGAACGCCTTCAGCGGCGAGCGCTCGGCCATCCGCGCTCGCGTGCTAGTCAACGCCGGCGGCCCGTGGGTCGAGCAGGTGCTGGCGTCGGGCTCGGGCGTCAACGCCAAGGCCAAGGTGCGGCTGGTGCAGGGCTCCCACATCATCGTGCGCAAACTGTATGAGCACGACCGCGCCTACATGTTCCAGAACGGCGACGGCCGAATTGTTTTCGTCATCCCCTATCAGGACGATTTCACCCTGATCGGCACCACCGATCGCGATTACGACGGCGACCCCGCCAAGGTGAAGGCCACGAGCGAGGAGATCAAATATCTCTGCGACGCCGTCAGCGAATATCTGGCCAAGCCCGTCAGGCCTGAGGATGTGGTCTGGACCTATGCCGGGGTGCGTCCGCTCTATGACGATGGCGCCAGCGATGCCAAGGCCGCGACCCGCGAATATGTCTTCGAGCTCGACACCCCCGGCGGCGCGCCGCTGTTGTCGATCTACGGTGGCAAGATCACTACCCATCGCCGCCTGGCTGAGGAAGCGCTCGAAAAGCTTGCGCCCTATCTGGACGGCGCCAAGGCGCGCGAAGGCTGGACCGGAAAATCGCCGTTGCCGGGCGGCGACATGGATGTCTCGGCGGTAGCCGCACTTTCGGCGGAACTGGTGCGCAACTATCCATTTCTTAACGAGGCGCATGCCAACCGCCTGGCGCATGCCTACGGCACGCGCGCCAGCAAGCTCCTGGGCAACGCGAAATCCGCCGGCGATCTCGGGCAGTCGTTCGGCGCCAGCTTGACGGAAGCCGAAGTCAGGTACCTGATGTCGTATGAATGGGCTTGCACCGCCGAAGACATCGTATGGCGGCGTTCCAAGCTTGGATTACGATTGACGCCTTTGGAAATTGCCGCCATCGACGACTGGATATCAACCCATCGTGGATCCCCTGAAAGTCCCTTGCTTGAAGCAGGAGGGCGGGCATGAGCGTTGAGCTGGAGCACGTCTCGCGGTCGGTCGACGGCATCGCCACCATTCGCGATGTCTCGCTGACGCTCGAGCGTGGCACCTTGAGCGTGCTGCTCGGCCCGACGCTGTCGGGCAAGACATCGATCATGCGGCTGCTCGCCAGCCTCGACAAGCCGACATCTGGCCGCGTCCTGGTCGACGGCAAGGACGTCACCGGCGCCGACGTGCGGCAGCGCTCGGTGGCGATGGTCTATCAGCAATTCATCAACTATCCTTCGTTGACGGTCTACGAGAACATCGCTTCGCCGCTGCGGGTGCAGGGCAAGCCGCGCGCCGAAATCGAAAAGCGCGTGCAGGAGGCGGCAAGCCTCCTGAGGCTGGAGCCGTATCTGAACCGCACGCCATTGCAATTATCCGGCGGCCAGCAGCAGCGCACCGCGATCGCGCGCGCGCTGGTGAAGGGCGCCGATCTGGTGCTGCTCGACGAGCCGCTCGCCAATCTCGACTACAAGCTGCGCGAGGAGTTGCGAACCGAATTGCCGCGCATCTTCGAGGCCTCCGGCGCGATCTTCGTCTATGCCACCACCGAGCCCTCCGAGGCGCTGTTGCTGGGCGGCCGCACCATCTGCATGTGGGAGGGACAGGTATTGCAGGCGGGCGAGACGCCTAACGTCTATCGCCATCCCGACACGCTGCGCGTCGCGCAGGTGTTTTCCGATCCGCCGCTCAACATCGTCGGCATCGAAAAGAAGAACGGCTCGGTGCAATATGCCGGCGGGGTGCGGGCGCCCGCGGCCGGACTTTACGCGAAGCTCAACGATGGTGCTTACCGTGTCGGTTTCCGCGCCCACCAGTTGGAAGTCGCCAACGGGGTTCCCGGCCGCCATGCCTTCCGCGCCACCGTCACCGTCACCGAAATCACCGGCTCGGAAAGTTTCGTGCATCTCAACCGCGACGCCTCCAACTGGGTTGCCGTATTGCAGGGCGTGCACGAATATCCGCCCGGTCATGTGCTGGACGCCGTGCTCGACCCGAGCAACCTGTTTGTGTTCGACGCGGCCGGCCGTCTGGTCGCGTCACCTGCGCGCGACGTGAGGGAGATGCCGCATGGCCCGCATTGACCTCGTCGATCTCGCGCATTCCTACAGCGGCAGTGACGCTGCGCCAGAATCCTTCGCGCTGAAGCCGATTTCGATGACGTGGCGCCAGGGCGGGGCCTATGCGCTGCTTGGGCCGTCGGGCTGCGGCAAGACCACGCTGCTCAATTTGATCTCGGGCATCGTCACGCCGTCGCGCGGCAAGATCCTGTTCGACGGTGCCGACATCACGTCGCTGTCCACGCAAAAGCGCAACATTGCGCAGGTGTTCCAGTTCCCCGTGATCTACGACACCATGACGGTCGGGCAAAACCTGGCGTTCCCGCTGAAAAATCGCGGCGTGCCCAAGGCGGAGATCGACGCGCGGGTCGCCGAAATCGCCCGCCTGCTCGACCTCACGCATCATCTCGCGCGAAAAGCCCAGCGGCTGACGGCCGACGCCAAGCAGAAAATCTCGCTCGGCCGCGGACTGGTGCGATCCGATGTCGCCGCCGTGCTGTTCGATGAGCCGCTGACGGTGATTGACCCCGAGTTGAAGTGGCAATTGCGATCAAAGCTCAAGGCGCTGCACCGCGATCTCGATTTGACCATGATCTATGTCACCCATGACCAGACCGAGGCGCTGACCTTTGCCGACACCGTGGTCGTGATGCATGACGGCCGCGTGGTGCAAAGCGGGACGCCGGCGGAATTGTTCGACCGGCCGGCGCACACTTTCGTCGGCTATTTCATCGGCTCCCCCGGCATGAACATCGTGCCTGCGGAGGTGAGGGGACGCGAGGCGCGGATCGACGGCCACATCATTGCGCTCAACCGCAACTACGACGGCCTGCCACGGGGAGCGAAAATCGAGATCGGCGTGCGGCCGGAATTCGTCGATGTAGCACCGCCGGCCCCTGGCCTGCTCACCGCCGACATCGAACGCATCGATGATCTCGGCCGGGTCCGTTTCGCCCGCGTCCGGATTGGCGAAGCCAAATTTGCCGCAAGGGTGCCGCCAGGGTTTTCCGTGCCCGGCAATGCAGCGGGGCTCGTGTTCGACCCGTCGCACGTCCACGTCTACGCCGACAGTCTGCTGGCAGAGGGGACGGCGTGATGGACAAGACCATCAACCAGAAGGCCTGGTTCCTGGTGCTGCCGGTGTTTCTGGTGGTCGCGTTCTCGGCCATCCTGCCGTTGATGACGGTGGTGAACTATTCGATGCAGGACACTTTCGGCAATAATCAATTTTTCTGGAATGGCGTCGGCTGGTTCAAGGAATTGCTCGATCCGTCGACCGATCTCGGCGAGCGGTTTCTGGCGTCGCTCTGGCGCAACCTGTTTTTCTCCGCCGTGATCCTCGCGATCGAGGTACCCTTGGGGATCGTGGTCGCGCTGTCGATGCCGCGGCAGGGCTGGAGCGTGGCGGCGTGTCTGGTGATCCTCGCGCTGCCGCTGCTGATTCCATGGAACGTGGTTGGAACGATCTGGCAGATTTTTGGCCGTCCCGACATCGGCCTGCTCGGCTATGTGCTGAACCACCTCGGCATCAACTACAACTACGTGTCGAACGAATTCGACGCCTGGGCGACCGTCATCGTGATGGATGTCTGGCACTGGACCAGCCTGGTGGCGCTATTGTGCTACGCCGGGCTGAAATCCATTCCCGAGGCCTATTATCAGGCGGCCCAAATCGATGGCGCATCGCGCTGGGCGGTATTCAAGGCGATCCAGCTGCCGAAAATGAATCGCGTGCTCTTGATCGCGGTGCTGCTACGCTTCATGGACAGCTTCATGATTTACACCGAGCCGTTCGTCGTGACCGGCGGCGGGCCGGGCAACTCGACGACGTTCGTTTCTATCGAACTGGTAAAAATCGCGCTCGGGCAATTCGACCTCGGCAAGGCGGCGGCGCTGTCGCTGGTCTACAACCTGATCATCATCATCGTCTGCTGGGTGTTTTACACCATCATGACCAACGCCGGCGCCGAACGCCCGGCCAAGAAGGGAGTCGCATGATGCATTCGATTCCCGGTCGGCGCCTTATCCTCTCGCTGTTCCTGGTCTTCCTGCTGCTGCCGATCTACTGGCTGGTCAACATGAGCTTCAAGACCAATAGCGAGATCGTCTCGACCATGACGCTGTGGCCGCACCAGCTGACGCTTGCCAATTACAGGCGCATCTTCACCGACGTCAGCTGGTATTCCGGCTACATCAATTCGCTGAAATACGTGGTCATCAACACCGTGATCTCGATCTCGGTGGCGCTGCCGGCCGCGTACGCGTTTTCGCGCTATCGCTTCCTCGGCGACAAGCATCTGTTCTTCTGGCTGCTGTCGAACCGGATGGCGCCGGCCGCGGTCTACGCGCTGCCGTTCTTCAATCTCTATTCCGCGATCAACCTGTTCGACACGCCTTGGGCGGTGGCGCTGGCGCACTGCATCTTCAACGTGCCGCTCGCGGTATGGATTTTGGAAGGCTTCGTGTCCGGCGTGCCGCGGGAGATCGACGAGACGGCGTTTCTGGACGGCTATTCTTTCCCGCGCTTCTTCATCAAGATCCTGGTGCCTTTGATCGCGAGCGGCATCGGGGTGGCGGCATTCTTCTGCTTCATGTTCTCCTGGGTCGAATTGCTGCTGGCGCGGACGCTGACCTCGGTGGACGCCAAGCCGATTTCGGCGGTCATGACCCGTACGGTCTCGGCGGCCGGAATGGATTGGGGGCTGTTGGCGGCGGCCGGCGTGTTGACCATCATCCCCGGCGCGCTCGTGATCTGGTTCGTCCGCAACTATATCGCGCGCGGTTTCGCGCTCGGCAGGGTGTAGGAGGGCACCATGGAAAGCATCGCATGGATGGCCTGGACGCTGCCGACCGCGATCTTCTTCGTGCTGCTTGCGGCAACGCTCGCGGTCATGACCTGGCGTGCGATCGCTTATCCGGAAGCCGAGCGCGTCGGAGTCCTGCGGATTCCAACCACGCGCGGCGATCGCCTGTTCATTTCACTGATCATGGCCGCGGTCATCCATTTGTTGTGGATCGGCCTTGTCGGCACCGACGCGGTTGCGACGCTGCCGGTCGGAGAGGGAATTGAAGTGTCGAGCCTCTGGTTCGCCACCGTGATTTCGTTTGTTTCGGCGGTTGCAATATTTCGTACCGTTTGAGGCAAGCGAAGAAGAGCAGATCCGGGATCAACCCGGGCCTGAATTTGTCTGTTGCTGCAACGGAGGAAACACCATGCGACACCTGGAGATAAGCAAAGGTCCTGCGAGAAGGACACGCATTTTGATGATGACAAGCGCACTCGCGCTGACGGCAGCGTCATCCGCGATCACGCTGCCTGCTTTCGCCGACGAGGCCGCCGCCAAAAAATGGATCGACAGCGAATTTCAACCTTCGACGTTGTCCAAAGACGCCCAGATGAAGGAAATGCAGTGGTTCATCAAGGCCGCTGAACCCTTCAAAGGGATGGAGATCAACGCGGTCTCCGAAACCCTGACGGTGCACGAGTATGAATCGAGGACGCTGGCCAAGGCGTTCGAGGAGATCACGGGCATCAAGGTCAGGCACGACATCATCCAGGAAGGCGATGTCGTCGAGAAGATTCAGACCCAGATGCAATCGGGCAAGAACGTCTACGACGCCTGGATCAACGATTCCGACTTCATCGGAACCCATTTCCGCTACGGTCAGGCGGTCGATCTGACGGACTGGATGGCCGGCGAGGGCAAGGACGTCACCAATCCGGGGCTGGACGTCAATGACTTCATCGGTAAGTCCTTCACCACGGCGCCGAACGGTCATCTCTACCAGTTGCCCGACCAGCAGTTCGCGAACCTCTATTGGTTCCGCTACGACTGGTTCTCCAATCCCGACTACAAGGCCAGGTTCAAGGCCAAATACGGCTACGACCTCGGCGTTCCCGTGAACTGGTCGGCTTACGAGGACATCGCCGAATTCTTCACCAACGACGTCAAGGAAATCAACGGCGTCAGGGTCTATGGCCACATGGACTACGGCAAGAAGGATCCGTCGCTGGGGTGGCGCTTCACCGATGCGTGGTTGTCGATGGCCGGCAATGGCGACAAGGGGATCCCGAACGGGCTTCCCGTCGACGAATGGGGCATCCGCATGGAAGGCTGTCGTCCCGTCGGCTCCTCCGTCGAGCGTGGCGGCGACGTCAACGGTCCGGCGGCCGTTTATTCGATCGTCAAATATCTCGACTGGATGAAGAAATATGCCCCGCCGCAGGCGCAGGGCATGACCTTCTCCGAATCGGGACCGGTGCCGGCGCAAGGCGCAATCGCCCAGCAGATCTTCTGGTACACCGCTTTCACCGCCGACATGGTGAAGCCCGGTCTGCCGGTCATGAATGCGGACGGCACGCCGAAGTGGCGGATGGCGCCGTCGCCGCACGGCGCCTACTGGAAGGACGGCATGAAGCTCGGCTACCAGGACGTCGGTTCGGCGACGCTCTTGAAGTCCACGCCGCTCGACCGCCGCAAGGCCGCCTGGCTCTACGAACAGTTCATCGTCTCCAAGACGGTGTCCTTGAAGAAGAGCCATGTCGGTCTCACTTTCATCCGTGAGTCCGACATCTGGGACAAGTCGTTCACCGAGCGCGCGCCGAAGCTCGGCGGGTTGATCGAGTTCTACCGCTCGCCGGCCCGCGTGCAGTGGACGCCGACCGGCAACAATGTGCCGGATTATCCGAAGCTCGCGCAATTGTGGTGGCAAAACATCGGCGATGCGTCGTCCGGTGCGAAGACGCCGCAGGCGGCGATGGATTCGCTGGCCGCAGCCCAGGACTCGGTGATGGAACGTCTGGAGAAATCCGGCGTGCAGGGCGCCTGCGGACCGAAGTTGAACAAGAAGGAGACGGCCGAGCACTGGTTCGCAAAGTCGGCCAAGGAGGGCAACATTGCGCCCCAGCGCAAGCTCGCCAACGAGAAGCCGAAGGGCGAAACCGTCGACTACGACACGCTGATCAAGTCGTGGCCGGCCTCGCCCCCGAAGCGCGCCTCGAACTGACAGGCGCGACGAAAAACAAAAGGCCGGGAGCGATCCCGGCCTTTCTCTTACCTCGCCCCGCAAGCGGGGAGAGGGAGCGCGCCGCCTGCGCGGGCGAAATCGTTGACCGCCAATCGCTATCGCTGCACGATATCGACTAGTCGCTCAGGAGCCTGCCATGCGCATGATCTTTCGCTGCGATCCGGCACTGTCGGATCATTTGCCGCGGCCGGTTCCGGCGCGCGGCATGCTTCCCGATTGGCTCCGCGCGATGCCGGCGAAAGCGCCGTCGGAAATCCATGGCCGGGAAATCCGGACCGTGAAGCAATGCCCGCCCTTTGTCGACGCGATGGCCTACGGCGTTTTGATCCTGCTTCCCTGCGACATCACGATCGATCGCGGTGCGTTTTCGTGGGCCTGGAACATTCCGGAGCCGTCGACCTCGGGACATCCTCGCGCGCCCCTGAGCTTCCATGTCGCGGCGCAATTTCCGGATGCACCCTTTGCGAGAAGCGGACAGGCGGCGATCAAGTTCAACAGCTTCTGGACCATCGAGCTTGAGCCTGGCTGGTCGTTGTTTGCCACCCATCCCGTCAATCGCGACGATCTGCCGTTTCGCTTGATCACGGGACTGGTCGATGCCGATCGTTTTCATGACGGCGGCATCAATTTTCCGGCGATATGGATCGCGCCGGATTTTTCCGGCGTCCTGCCGAAGGGCACGCCGGTGGCGCAGGTTTTTGCGGTGCCGCGCGCCGCACCGCAGCTTGGATTCGAAAGTTTCGATGAGATGCACAGAGAGGCCTATCAGAAGACCGTCGCCGAGGTGCTGGCCAGCCCCAACGTCTATCGCAAACGCTTTCGGGCTCGGCGCGGACGTTCAAATACCGAGTGAGCGGCGCAGCGCCGCCTCGTCGAGCCACAGGCGGCCGTGGGAGGCCGACGTCAGCGCCATCGCGATTTTGCCGAAGCTTTCGGGGCGCAGGCGATAGGCTTGCGCATAGGCACGCATGGCGCGCTCGAGATCGCCGGATTCCTGCAGCACGACGCCGAGGTTGAGCGCGGCTTCCGCGTGGTCGGGTTTTATCTCGATCGCCTCTCGGTAGGCGGCAGCGGCGCCCTCAAGGTCGCGCAGATCCTGGCGGGCGAGGCCGAGATCGAACCAGACCGAAGCGGGAGCCTCACCCTGCACGGCGCGTTCCAGCAACGACACGGCGGTGGCGTGGTCGCCATCCTCCCATGCCAACCGTCCCAGCCGGGCCGCGGCTTCGGCGTTGTCCGGAATGACGTCCAGGATGGGCCGCCACGCCTGGCGCGCCTGCGACCGCAGACCGGCCTGATCGAGCGTTCGAGCTTTCTCGAGAAACACTTCGCGTTGCGGCGCGATCGCGATCGCCCGGTCCAGATGTGACAGCGCGCAGTCGAAATCCCCGGCGGCGCGGGCAACGCGCGCCGCGAGCAGCAGCGCGGCCGCGTTGTCAGGGCGCTTTGCCAGACTGGCCTCGACGTGACGGCGGGCGGTTTGAATCTCGCCTTTGGAAAACAGCACGGCGGCAAGCAGGTGGCTAAGCATCGGCTCGCCGGGCGTGCGGACCAGACCCTGTTCGCAGAGCTGGCAGGCCTCGTCGCGCCGGCCCGCGTTGAAGGCGGCGGTCGCGCGGCGGATGATGTCTTCGGCGGTTTCTTTCATGCCCCGACATTAGAACAAAGGAGCGGGGCCGCAACCGCCGTCATCGTCCGCGAAAGCGGACGATCCAGCACGCACCGGCTTCCCGGTTTGATCGTTGACAGCGGTGATTACTGGATGCCCCGCTTTCGCGGGGCATGACGAAGAAAAATGCGATTACGGCCTGTCCGTATCCGTCATTGCGAACGGCAATCCATGGTTATTTGGGCCCTATGGGTTGCTACGTCGCGGAGCCTGTCATCGGGCGCTCATTCGCGCGACCCGTTGGCTCGTCGCAATGACGGCATGGAGCCGCGCCGCTACTCCGCCGCGTCGGCAGCTTCCAGCGCCGGATAATCCGTATATCCCTTGGCGCCGCCGCCATAGAACGTCGCCTTGTCGGGCGCATTGAGCGGCGCGCCGCGCTTGAGGCGTTCGACCAGGTCGGGATTGGCGATGAACAATTTTCCGAACGCGATCAGGTCGGCCTTGTCAGCCGCGAGCACCTTGTTGGCGAGCTCGAAATCATAGCCGTTGTTGGCGACATAGGCGCCCTTGAAGCGCTTGCGCAAGCTTCCGTAGTCGAACGGCGCGACGTCGCGCGGGCCGCCGGTCGCGCCCTCGACGACGTGGACATAGACGAGCCTCAGGGCGTTGAGATGATCGACGATGTAGTCGAACAGCGGTTGCGGGTTCGAGTCGGAGATGTCGTTGGCCGGCGTCACCGGCGAAATACGGATGCCGGTTCGCTCCGCGCCGGCTTCGGCGGTGACGGCCTTGGCGACTTCGAGCATCAGCTTGGCGCGGTTCTCGATCGAGCCGCCATAGGCATCGGTGCGCTTGTTGGCGCCGTCCTTGGCGAACTGATCCAGCAGGTAGCCGTTGGCGCCATGAATTTCGACGCCGTCGAAACCGGCGGCAAGCGCGTTGGCCGCCCCATGCTTGAAACTCTCGATAATCCCTGGAATTTCGGAAAGCTCCAGCGCGCGCGGCTCGGAGATATCAGTGAAGGTGCCGCCGACAAACGTCTTGCCATTGGCGCGGATGGCCGACGGCCCGACCGGCGCGCCGCCGTTCGGCTGCAGCGAAGTGTGCGAGATACGGCCGACATGCCAGAGCTGGATGAAGATGCGGCCGCCGCGCGCATGCACGCGGTCGGTGACCTTGCGCCAGCCGGCGACCTGTTCCTTGGAATAGATGCCGGGGGTGTCCTGATATCCCTGGCCCTGTTGCGAAACCTGGCTTGCTTCGGTGATCAGCAGGCCGGCAGAGGCGCGCTGCCCGTAATAGTCGACGGCCAACGGGTTCGGCACCAGGCCTTCGACCGCGCGATTGCGGGTCAGCGGCGCCATCACCAGGCGGTTGGGCAGTGTGATCGGGCCAAGCTTGTAGGGCTCGAGGAGTTTGGACGGCGTGCTCATTTTTTTGCTTTCCATGAGTGGCAGGCAGGCGGGGAAACTGAGGAAACACTGAAGTGTCAATTGAGGTGTGCACTCCTGCCATACGCGGCAAGCCGCGAGCTATCACGATATCGCAAGCTAGCCCCGCACGATACCGCCGGGCCCACGGCTCTTTCGAAGCATGCAGACGGCCAGCGTAGGATGATTTGTTCGAATTTGGATGCGGTGGAGGAGAGACATTCTTCTTGGTGAGCGATCCACCGGTGAAATCTACCCGCGTCATTGCCTGACGTCCTCATCCTGAGGAGCGCCTTGGCCGCGTCTCGAAGGATGAGGCTGGATCACGGCCTCATGGTTCTCAAGGCGATGCGAACCATCGTCCGGAGACGGCGCAAAAGCGCCTCCTCGCCATGAGGGTTAAACGCTAACTGACCCCCAGAAAATCGCGCTTGCCGATTTCCACGCCGTTGTGCCGGAGAATGCCGTGCGCGGTCGCGGCGTGGAAGTAGAAATTCGGAAACGCGAAGCGATTGAGGAACTGCTGGCCCTTCAGCGTGATGGATCGCTCGGGGCCGGCGGGGAAGGTGACGTCGCGGCTATCGGCGCCTTCGAATTGCGCAAGCTTGAACGTCTTCAGGTAGTCGCTGGTCTTCGAGAGCCGCTGTCGCAATTCTTCAAAAGTCTTTTCGGTGTCGGGCGTCGACGGCACCTCGCTGTGGGTCAATCGCGCGCAGCCCTTGGCGGCGAAATCGCACGCAAGCTGGATCTGCCGCGACAGTGGCAGCATGTCAGGATAAAGCCGCGCACCGAGCAGTACCTCGGGCGCAATATTCTTCGCTTTGCAGTGGGCCTCGGCCTTGATCAGAAGGCCGGAAAGGCTGCCGAGGATCTGCAGGAACGCGGGGACGGAAGCTTCGTAAAAGGACATGGGTGCTCTTTCGGTTGGTAGTGTCATTCCGGGATGCGCGAAGCGCAGACCTGGAACCTCGAGATTACGGGTTCGGTTTCAGGCGCCACGGAATGACGGGATAGCAGCTTCTTTCCGTCATTGCGAGCCAACGGGTCGCGCGAATGCGCGCCCGATGACAGGCTCCGCGAAGCAATCCATTACTACTACCATTTGAGACACAAGTCCGGATTGCTTCGTCGCTCCGCTCCTCGCAATGACGGGAAATAGAAATGGCGAACTATTACCGCACGCTAACTGCATCTTGCACCGGGGGCGCCGCGCGCGGACCGCGCATCCGCGCCAGTAATTCGGCCGTGGGCCAGGAATCCGCCGGCAACCCGTATTTGATCTGCATTGCCTTTACCGCGGTGCGGCTTTGCTGGCCCATCACGCCGTCGACCTTGCCGACATTATATCCGGCGCGCACCAGGAGTTGCTGCAGCTCGCGCAGCTCGTGGAGGGGCAGTTGCGCGACCGGTGCCGCCGGCCGCTGCATCGGTGGCGCGCCTGCGATGCGGGTGGCGAGATAGCCGGCAGTGGTCGAATAGATCAGCGAGTTATTCCATTCGGTGTAGGCCGCGAAATTGGCATAGGCGAGGAATGCCGGCCCCATGCGGCCCATCGGCAGCAGCAGCGAGGCCGGCATGTCGTCGTTCGGCAATGGCTTGCCGTCCGGATACCTCACGCCGAGCTGGGCCCATTTCGAGCGCGGCAGCTGGATCGTGAGGTCGGCCTGATCCCAGGGAAAATTAGACGCCGCCACGCGCACTTCCTGCAGCCAGGGTTCGCCGCGCCGCCATCTCAACCCGTTGGCGATATAGTTCGCGGTCGAGCCGATCACGTCCTCGGGACTGTGAAGGAGATTGCGGCGGCCGCCATAGTCC
>Ga0210394_10002380_pt1 | contig 25963 bp, 19 predicted proteins | sample IncBWC12MmetaG_FD_160121 | JGI IMG/M metagenome (GOLD analysis project Ga0210394, IMG submission 160121) | Forest soil microbial communities from Barre Woods Harvard Forest LTER site, Petersham, Massachusetts, United States - Inc-BW-C-12-M | ecosystem: Environmental > Terrestrial > Soil >...
ATTTCTTTTCACAGCCGCTCGCCCCACATTGCCGGAGGCGTCTCTCCCCCACCGCCCAGGACGAGCCGCAGAGGCGGATTCGCTCCTCCCACAGCACCGCGAAGCTGGTAGACCCCGTCAATTTCACGTAATTTGCTTAATTTGGAACAGCCTAGTTGATCTCTTAGCTCTGGTTGCGGAACCACTGGCGATGGGGCGGAATAGTGGATTTCCGGGGCAAATTCCGGTAGGATGCCGTGGTTTTGTTTGACCGCCATTATTTGGTGAGAGCTCAGGAGACCGGGATGCCCAAGAACGGGAACACGCCAAAGACCTTGCTGGAATCGCTGGATGCGCTGGTGGCGAAGCACCATTTGCTGAAGCACCCTTTTTATAAGGCCTGGACGGAAGGGCAACTTTCCAAGGCGGAGCTGGGTCTCTACGCCGAGCAGTATTACCAGCACGTGCGCTCGTTTCCCGAGAATTTGAAGCAGCTGGCCGCACGCACGAACGGCGACCGCAATTTGAACTCACTGGTGAGAGAGAATCTGGCCGAAGAGCTGGACGCTACCGCACCGCACCCACTGCTGTGGCGGCAGTTCGCGCAATCGCTGGGAGTGAGCGACGCTTCTTTGGAAGACACGCGCCCGCTGCCGGGAATCGCGGCGCTGCTGGATACTTATGACGAGGTGGCCGCGCAGGGATCGACGACGCAGGCCGTGGCGGCGTTTTACGTTTACGAGGCGCAGGTTCCGGAGATTGCGAGCCAGAAGATTTCTGGTTTGCGGCGTTTTTATGGGATAAGCGAGCCGCGGGCGTTGGCGTATTTCGCGGTGCATGAAGAGGCGGATGTGCGGCATCGCGCGGCTTGGCGGGAGTGGCTGGGGCAACAGAAGAATGTGGATACCGTTGGGGTATTGTGTGCTGCGGAGCGCGGGTTGAAGGCTTTGTGGGGTGCGCTGGATGCGGTTTATCCACAGGGATGCGCTGCGAAGAATTAACATCCGCGCTGCAGGGTTTGCGTCAGAATCGAAAAGTACAGCTTCAGGGGCTAAAGCCCGTCTCTTTTTTTACACGGCTTCACGGCGGGGCTGAAGCCCCGCCCTTCGAGCTGCAAGCTTTCGTCTCGCGTTTCTTATTTTTCCCTCTTTAATACCTGCACTCCGTTTGCTCCGGCAATGAATGCTTCTGTGGCGAACTTCAAGAACAGGCCGTGCTCGATTAGGCCGACGACGTGATCGAGATGATGCGCGGTTTCTTTGGGATCGTCGATCGCACCGAAGGCACAGTTTAGAATGTAGTGGCCGCCGTCGGTGAGGTACGGATTCTGGTCGGTGCCAAGACGTAGCGTTGGTTTTCCTCCCAACTCCGTGAGTCTTCTGGCTGTCACCTGCCAGCCGAAGGGCACAACTTCCACCGGCACAGAGACAAACTCTCCCAGACGCGTGACCAGTTTCGTATCGTCGGCGACAACCGCCATGCGCTTGCTTGCCGATGCCACGATCTTCTCGCGTAACAGTGCGCCGCCGTGTCCTTTGATGAGGTAGAGCGGACCGGGAAGGAGTTCATCGGCGCCGTCAATGGTGAGGTCAATCTCGGTTTGCTCAGCGAAAGTGGTGAGCGGGATTTTCTCGCTGCGAGCCTGCTCCGCGGTGCGGTCCGAAGTGGGTATTCCGAGGATGCGCAGACCTTCTTGCGCCACCCTACGTCCAATGGCCGCGATCGCAAAGCTTGCCGTCGAGCCCGTGCCGAGGCCGACGACCATGCCGTTTTCGACGAGCATCGCGGCAGCCTCGCCTGCTACTTTCTTCCATTGATCCTGCTGCGAGAGTCCCATCCGTCCGTCCAGCGCGAAGTTGGTGAGAGCGCCCATCATAGCCGGAGACGCATCGATTTCCAATATGCTGCCGCTTCGTCCTTGCGCCGAGATTTTGTCCGGCGCTGCGGAGCTTAGCAGAAAAAATTCGGCGCGACGATGCTGGTATGAACGGGAACTCGCAGAGATCGTGGCGTCTTGAGCCGAGGCGGAAGGAAACCGCGATTAGTCGTCGAGCAGTCTGCTTCCGGGGGCAGGTCCTGTGCTGGGGGTATCGTTGCCACCGAGGGAAACGAGCAAGCGGCGGAGCTTGGCGCGATCTTCCAGATTCATGCCGACCATTTCGAATCCGGCTTGGTGCGAGCGGACGAAGCGAACGACGGCCTGCATGCTGATGGAGCGCAGCCCCGCGGGAATTTTCAGCGTGGCTTCGGAGCCCACGGGAAGTTGCAGTTCACCACTCAGAAGACCGCCATCGAGGCTGAGCACGCTAATCGCGGAAGAATATTTTCCCTTTGCCGAGGTGACCAGGGCGGGCACGTTGCGCGGCAGGCGGACGCGGCGATAGCGGCGATGGCGCACGAAATCGCGCTCGGGGATGGCATCGAGCGGCGCGAGCTGAAAAACTTTCGTATCCAAACCCGATTCCGGCAAGAAAGCCTGAATCCATGCGGGATCGAGCTTGACGAGGGCCTGGGCTGCAGCCATGCGAATTTCGTCCGGATACTCCCAGCCAAAGGTCTTGCGTTGTTCGACAAAACGACGCAGGTGACCGGCTGCGGCCGGAGCGCGCATGCGGCCGAGCGCTTCGATGGCCTTCACGCGCAGGTAATCGGGGCCTTGCGGCAGAATTTCGCCTGCGGCAAGGCGAAGAAGTTTGCTCGAGGTGTCGCCGTCGGCGCACATGCCGATTTCGTCCAGCGCGAGCGGAAGAATCATAACGTCGAACATTTCCAGTGAATCGGAGAGGAGCTTGCCGCGCTCCGGTGCGCCGGCGGTGGAGAGCTGCCGTACGACGGCATCATGGAAGCCGCGACCGCCATCGCGGAGTCGCCGCGGCAAAAGCTCGACTACCGCAGCAGGATCCAGACGGCTGAGCAGACCGATTACCGTGGCGGCTTTCGCGGGCGCATCGTTCTTCAGCGATTCCTTGAGATAACGCACGCACGGAGCGCCGACGGCCTTGGCGAGACTGACCAGGCTTTCGCGCTCGGTGCGCCGCGAGGTGCGCGCCAGCCGCAGCGCAAGATGCTCGGCCGCGCCCTGCGGCACGCGTATAAGCACACCGACCAAGCCGTCGGGCATCGTTTCGGCGACCATGGCCTCTTCGATGAATTCAGCAAGGCGATTATCCACACCGACGCGAGGGCGCAAAGTTTGCACCCAACTGGGGCGCGAGCTTTCCAGATCCGCGAGCGAATCGAGGGCCTGTTGCACGGCGCGATAGTAGCGGCGCGCGGCGGATTCCTGGCTGAGGCGGACAAAGGCGGCGCTGAGAAGCGTTTGCAGTTCGGTGTCTTTCTCGGCGGCCATGGCCAAGCCTATCTTGGCGAGAGTGTCTTGCAAGCGCTGACTGGCGGCTTTGCTGTAGAGCTCGGCGAGTTGTCCCAAACCGATCGCGGCTTTCTTGCGCGCCTCGGCGTCGGAATTGCCGACGCAGGATGCGTAGTGCAGCAGGATGTCTCCGGCGGCGTCCGATTCCCCGCGGCCCATGAGTTCTTCGACGTATTGCTGAACGTTGCGCGGTGGAATGCACCAAGCTTCGGGAGACATCAGCACGGTTTTCTTGCCGGAGTCCGGAACGGCGGCCCAGAACTGGCGATCGAGAACGTCCGCATGCGATTCGACGGACATTCCGGCGTGGGTCATTTTTTCTTCGCGTGATTTCAGTAATTTGCGAAGGGTGGTGAGTTCGCTGGCCATGCGGTCCAGCATCTGGCGAACCGCATTAACCTTCACTTCTCCGCGTTGGAAGCGGTCAATGGCGAAACGGATGGCGAGATCTTCGGCGAGGCGCAGCATCGTGCTCTCGTCCATTTTCGCGTTGGGCGACTGCGCGGCGACGGTTGCCAGGGCTTGCTGCAAGGTTACTTGCGCATTTTGCGGCAGGGCCGAGAGCTTTTGCTTCCAGGTCGAGCGGTCGAGTTGCGGACTCTTGGCGGTTTGCGCTTCGCCGAATTGGGCGAGCAGCCGGAGCAAGCTGTGGAGCTCTGCTTCCTCGAGCTGGCCGATTCCGCCAGCCAAGCCGGTGACGCCGCCTCCGCCAGTGCCGGCGCCAGTGCCGAAGCCGAGTCCTGCGATGCCGAAGTTTCCCGACCCAAAACCTGTCGCAGTCTCTGTACCAGAACCTGTGCCGGTGCCTGTGCCAGTTCCTCCCGCGTAGAACGGGCCGATTCCTGTTCCGCCGCCGCCTCCGGTTCCGGGCACGCCTGGGCCACCATGCTCGCCTTCAGCCGCGGCGATCAGCTGGATCATTTTTTCGGGGCTGCGGAACCATTCCTGGATGCGGTCGGCATCGGCGCCGAGAGTCTTCGCGGTGAGTTTGGCGGCCAGACGCGCGTCGGAAAAGCCAGAGTCTTCCGCGACGAAGCGAATTTCATTGACGCGGATGCCGGAATGGCTGCGATTCGCGAAATGGACGGCGAGGCGGTCGGAAAGGGTTCCGGCCTTCGGGCCCGTTTCCATGAAGCACTTCACCAGATTGGAGAACTCTTCGCGCTCAACGCGAGGGAGAAAACCGATGCTGGCTACCCCGGAGGCGTTGAGGAAATCAGCGAAACTACGTTCGGCGGGACTGGATTCCAAGGGAACGCCATCGAGGAGGAGTTGGGAACCAGAGGCCCCCAGAAGCAGGCCACCTGGACCGGCGGCATCGACGGCTGCCCGAAGTTCCGCCCAGGCGGAATCGAATTGACCGGCGGAGCGGGAATGCTCTAAACCATAGAGCCGAGCGTACTTAAGCAGCACATTGAGGCTGCGAACGAAGGCGCGAGCGTTAGGGATCGTTGGTTCGCTCTGCATGCTCAACTCGCGAGAGACAGCTGCCATACGGTTAGACTCGTAATCAGTGTACTAGGACCACTGATTATGGAAATAGTACGGAAGGCCTAGAGTGGCGCACTAACCAATAGGGAGGCGAGGCCTTAAGAGGCCAAGCGAATTTCAACGTCGTGGCCCTCGAGCGCCGGACGAATGCGACGAATGACTTCGCTGGCCCAAAGTTTCTCGCTGAGAAGAATCAGAGAGCCATCTTCGAAATTGCAGATGGCACAGAAGACGTAGTTCGAGAACGCGGTGTGGTAGGCGTCCACGCCGCGCCGCGCAAGTTCGCCTTCGAGAGTTGCATCGCCTTCCGCGAGCCGGCGTCCGACGCGTGCGCCAAAGGTCTCACCCTGAAAACGATCGAGTAAAGGTTCGAGGATGGCAAGCTCGGGCGCCGGGACGACCAGAGTGTGTTTGGTGGCTTCGCGGTAAGGGATCTGATGGCGCTGCAAATAATCCCGCAGACGATCGAGATGGCTGAAGAAATCGAGCGCCCAGCTTTCAGCAGAGGCGACGGCGCGCAGCACGCGCGACCAAATTCTGGCCGCGTCGGCGCCACGGATGGGCTCGCGGTTCTCGTCAGCTTCAGTGAGCTCCAGGCCCATGGCGCGGACGTCAGCGCCCAGATCGAGCGGTTCGATTTCAAGGAGGTACACGGATTTATTCTTCCGCGGGGCCGGGTTCATCTGCGTCAAGCCCGGACAGGGGGAATTTATTCTTGAACTCCGGAGATTGTTTACGAACTTCGAGCCAATCGAAGAATGCGTCGGGGGTTTCCAGCCAGATCGCGAACCAGTGAGCGATTTCTTCTTTTTGGGCGCGCTTGTTGGGATCCACTTTGTGGTTGCGCGAAATCATTTCGGCGCGGCGGCGGCCGAGGCGGGCGACTTCGCGGACGCGTTCGGCGGCGGCTTGCTCGCGTTCCAGCAGGAACTTCCGCAGGAGTTCATCGAGGCGCACCAGGCACATTTCGGCTTCTTCGAGCGTAGAGAAATGCAGCAGGTCGGTGAATTCTTCCTCGTAACGGCCATCGGTGTCCGAGCGCGTGGACCATACCACGCGCAGCCCCGCTTCTTCGAGCACGCTGACGATATAGTCAGGCGAAGTTTTTCCCGGCGCGCCGAGGTGAGCGATCAACTGACGGCGAATCTGTTCGATTTCCGCGGGGGTGTAGCGCGGTTTGCCAAGGGCCTCCGCCACTTCGAGGATCAAGGCCTTCTTGGTGGGTGATCCGCCTTCGTGATGCGCGTCTGAACGAGCCTGACTCACGACGGTCCTCGATGCGTTGGTTGCTTCTGTTCGGCTACCGGCGGCGCATCGCGGGAAAGCAGGCTGCGATAGCGCGCGACGTTGCGATTGTGCTCGGCGAGCGTCTTGCTGAAAAAATGTCCGCCGTTGTCGTTAGCGACAAAGTAGAGATAATCGGTCGTGGCGGGAGCCAGGGCAGCGCGCAGCGACGCTTCTCCGGGATTGGCGATCGGCCCGGGAGGTAAACCAGGATATCTGTAGGTGTTGTACGGCGAAGCGACCTGCAGATCCTTAGAGTGCACGACTTTTACCGGATGACCAGCGAGTTCCAAAGCGTATGCGACGGTGGGATCGCACTGCAAAGGGCCACCGCGCTTGATGCGATTGTAAAACACGCCGGCGACCAGGGGCCGCTCTTCCCGGCGCGGCGTTTCGCGCTCCACCAGGGACGCGAGAGTGACGACCTGGTCAGCTGTGAGCCCAGAGGGAAGATTCGTGGCGCCGGAGGGGTTCAGAGATTCCCAGACGGCGCGGAAATTCTGGACCATGCGTTTGGCAGCCTGTTCGCAGGTGGTGTGGTGCGTGAATTCATACGTGGAAGGAAACAGAAAACCCTCGAGGTTCTGCGCTTGCGGCGCCAGGTCCGAGATTAGAGTGGTATCTTTTGCGGCGTCGAGGAAGCCTGCGCGGGTGCAGACGCCTTCGCGGTCGAGCTCGGCGGCGATATCGAACATCGTCCAGCCTTCGGGGATGGTGACAGTGTGCACAAAAATTCTGCCTTGGGCGAGCTGCCAGAAAACCTCGCGCGAAGTGACGGGGTGGTCGAAATAATATTCGCCTGCTTCCATCGGCGTGCGGAAGTGCCAGAAGCTGAAGAGCGCGAAGGCCAAGCGGTCGCGGATCACGTCGTTCTGGCGAAGAATTCGCGCAATTCCCCAGCGCGATTTGCCGTGGGGGATATCCACGAAGACTTTCTCGGGGCGGCGGCCGCGATAGGGGCGGCTGATTTGCGAATCGAGCCAGCCGGCGCCCGCGCCGATTGCAGCGATCACAAGAAGAGCCAGGAGGCCGAGCCGTCGCATCGCCGGTTATTCCTTCTCGCCCGCAGCAGGTTCCAGGCGGCCACGATTGTGTTCGAGATACTCGCGCAGGAAAATGGCGGCGGCGACGTCGTCGAGGGACGATGCTCTTCGCCGACTGGAGGACGCGGTTTCAGCCATCATCTGCGCCGCCTCCCAACTGGTGAGCCGCTCGTCCAGCAGATCCACTTCGATTCCTAACTCCTTGCGCAAGCGCGCAGCAAAACGCGCGGCTTCCTCCGCCATTTCACCCGTCTCGCCGCTGATGTGCAGGGGGTGGCCCACGAGGATACGCGCGACGCCCTGTGTTCTGCAAACATCGCGGAGGCGGCGGAGATCGTCGCGGCGATTCACGCGCTTCAGGACCAGAAGCGGCTGCGCCGTGAGCTGCAATTCGTCGGACAGGGCGAGTCCGATTCGCTTGCGGCCGTAGTCGATCGCCAGGATCCGGCGAGGCCTGGATTGCGGCGCCGCCGCAGAGCTATCCCGAACGATTGAACGCGGGCTGGCAGTCATGTTCTTCCGCATAGTATACGCGATGCTTGCTGCAGCTTGCACACTACCAAGCGGGCGGGACGCAAGGAAGTTGCGTTTCTAACTGGGATGACGTATTAGCTAGCGGACTGCGAAAGTAACCGAATCGTTAAAGGAGAAAAACAAATGGGCGGATTGTTGTTTTTCGTATTTGTTGTGATTTGCCTATTGGGAGCATGGCGAATATTTGTGGCCACTAAAGCCGCGCGCGGTGACGGCCAGATTACCGCCAGCCTGACGCACGGCATTCCGTTTTTCATCGCGGCGGTGCTGATTTTCATTTTCTGGATGTCATTCACGACGGTCGATTCCGGTTATCGCGGAGTGGTGCTGCGCTTCGGCGCGGTCACGGGACGCACGCTCGAGCCTGGCCCGCACCTGATCATGCCATTTCTGGAAACGGTGAGGCCGATTTCGGTGCAGGTGCAAGTGGAGAAACTAGATTCGCAGGCATCCAGCCACGATTTGCAAGTGGTGCACACGCAGGTGACGCTTGCCTACTTTCAAGACCCGTGCTGCGTGACGGATATATGGGCTAAGTTGAATGACGATGCAGTCGATCGGGTGGTGAAACCCGCGATTCAGGAAGCTATCAAAGCGCAAACGGCGCAGTACGATGCGGAGCAACTTATCGCGCAGCGCGCGACGGTGCGCAATGGCATTGAACAATACGTGCGGGACCGGCTGGCGGCGCACCACATCGATGTGGACGCAGTGAGCATAACCGATTTCAATTTTTCAGAAGAATATAATCGAGCGATCGAGGCCAAGGTAACGGCGCAGCAGAACGCGCTCAAAGCTGAAAACGATTTAACGCGGATCAAGATTGAAGCGGAACAGAAAGTGGCGCAGGCCCAGGCTGAAGCAAAAGCGTTGGAAGTGCAAAAACAGCAGATCACGCCGGAGTTGCTGCAGCTAAGAACGATCGAAATGATGCAACAACATTGGGACGGCCATCTGCCCGAGGTGTATATGGGCAGTGGGCAGGGTGGCGCGCTGCCAATGATTGATGTTTTGAAGGCTGCGGGCAGGAGCAAATAGGCTCACGGAGTCTCAGGGCAAGGGTGCGCGACCGCGGACGCCTTTTTCCCAGAGCGGCCAGAAGCCGGCTTCTTTCATTTCTTTCGCGAGGCCGGTCTCCTGCAGCAATTGCTCGGTTTCGGCGCGAGATTGGCGCGGACCGATGCGCTGCGCGGCGTCGGCCAAGGCAAATGCGGTAACGGCGGCGATTCCGGCGTGGCGCTTCAGTTCGGCGATGTCAACTTTGTCGAATGTGTCGGACGCGGCGTGATAGTTCAGCATGTAATTCGCGGGGTCCTGATTGGCGACCAGGGTGGGGACGCCTTCGATGAGGAAATCGAAGTTGTCGGTATCCATTCCGGCGTCCAGGGTGAAATCCTTCACGCCTAGGGAGGCGACAGGCTCGAGCGCCGCGCGAACGGGCGCGGCGATATCTTTGCGGCCGCCCAGCGCGTAGCCCGTCACTTTGCCGATTCCTGAATCAAAAATGATTGCGGCGACCATGTTGTCCAGTTCGGCGCGGTGTGTGTGGACGTAGGCCGCCGAGCCGAGCAGGCCTTGCTCTTCGCCGGTAAAAAGGATGAAGCGGATCGAGCGGCGCGGGATGGTGCCGGAGGCGTGAATCACGCGGGCAGCGTCTATCACCATCGCGACGTTGCAGCCGTTATCGAGCGCGCCGGCGCCGAGGTCCCAGGAATCCAAGTGCCCGCCGAGGACCACGAATTCATCCGGCTTCTCGCGGCCGCGAATTTCCGCGACGACGTTTTCGGAATCCACGGGGCCGGTCACGCGGTTCGGCATTTCGAAATGCACGCGCACGTTTTGTCCGGCTGCCAGGAAACGCGCCATGCGTTCGGCGTCCTCTCTGGCTACAACGGCTTGGGGTAATTTTTCCAGTTCGCCATTGACGGCGAGCGTGTGGCGATACAGAAGCAGATTGGGGCGTGACGACATCCACAGGACGGCCACGGCGCCAGCTTTCAGCGCGCGGTCAATGATGGCAGGACCGATTGTGTATTCGTTGCTGAGATCGTCCCAGGTGACCAGAAAATTCGAGTGGATCAGGACGATCGCGTCTTTCGCGGTGGTGCCCGCTTTGGCGAAGCCGGCATCATCGCCCATGCCGGCGTCCACGAGGTCTGCCGTGATGCCGCCTTCGGGAGTGGCCGGCGACCAGCCAATCGATACCAGGCGAACCGGAAATGGTGCGGGAGAGAGAATTTCCAGATGCGTGTGACCTTCAGACCAGCCAACGGGGATGGTGAATTTCTCGGTATGCACCTCGTCAACGCCCGCGTGACGAAAGGCTTGTACGGCCCAGTCAGCGGCCCGGTCGGCCGAAGGCGTGCCGGTGACGCGGCCGCCGATGGTGTCAGTCAAGTAGCGGAGATTTTCTTCCAGCGGGGAGGGACCGAGGGCGGACTGAATCATGGTGGGAGCTAGCTCCGCGCAGGATTTCTGCACCGAGCAGGCCCCGGAGCCTTGCGGCAGCTGCTGGGATAGCGGGGCGGGCTTGATGGGAGGGATTTGGGCGGCGGCAGTGACTGCGAGGAGCATCAGAGTTGGGACGATGATCAAAGGTTTGAGGGGTATGCGCAAGGCTCCAACTCCCAGATGAGAATTTCCGCCGTGAGACTATAGAGAGGAGTGTAACCTGAAAGCAATTTCCGTAAACGGATTCATGATGGGCCGAAGGATCGGGGTTGAGCACGGCGCGGGAGATTTGCGTTGTGCAGGACGTGTGGATAACTTGTGCCCACGGAAGAATTTGCAGCAGGCGAGAAGATTCTACCTATGAAACACGCAGAGCAGGATGGGCTGGATCGCGCATCTTTCTCATTTTGGGTCACTTAATTAAGTTCCTGTTTGGCATAGAGCCTGCCACGGCCAAGTGCCGGGTTTGAGAATGACCGTCGTTTTCCAAATGGGGAAATTTGGGGAATTGAACTTTATCGGTGCAAACCGGTTTCTGTAAGGAACTCGTGCAAAACGAGATGTGGACTTACCGCTGGACAACGCAAAATTGCAAAATGGCTCTTAAATCCTAAGGCTTTGCCGCATGCAGTCCTGGGCAAGCAGACGGAAGGCTCGATTTGAAGAAAGTTCGCGTTTTTCCAAAACTCGTTCCCCACGAAAAAAAACAAGAAGCGAACCACCCCAACCTATTCCTCTTTTGCGAATCTTCCAGTGGGACGGCGCAGTTTCGTGCTACGGGCGGCGGAGATTTGGAGTGCACCGTCGAGCGCATCGCGGGGCTGCTGGCGATGCAATGCCTTGTGCGCGGGCAGAATCCCGCGGAGTTTCAAGTGCTGGTGCCTGCCGAGCAGTCCCTGGTGGCGCGACTGATATCGCGGACCGAGGAACTACTGAAAGAGGGGCGCGCGATCGCTTGCCCCACGTCTTTGAGCGCGCGGCAGAGAGAAGTGTTGGATGCGGTGGTGAGCAACCGTGCGAACAAGGAAATTGCGTCGCGGCTGAATATCACCGTGCGCACCGTGAAATTCCACGTGTCTTCGTTGCTGAGCAAATTTGGCGTGGAAACGCGCGCCGAATTGGCACGCAGAGCCGCCGGCTTCATGCGACCGATGCTGCTGGAAAACGAGGCGAGGACTCCGGCGCAGGTCAATAAGGGAAGCCGAAATTTGCTCCCCGAGCAAGCCATGCACGAGCCGGCGCTGGCGATCGCGAATGGTTCGCGCAGCGTGCGCTTCCCTGGACGCATTCTCACCGCATAAAAAGAAGATAGCTTCCTCAGAGTTCGTTTGCGGGCTGTAGCGATTGGCGAGTGCCGGGAACGAGCTAAGAGGGAAACCCTCCTCCGGACTCCTTGATCGCGTGGCGAGAGCGGTCGCGATTCGCGTAATGTTTCTGGTAGTACGCCAGGTACTCGCCGCCGCGCACGGCCGCCATCCATTTGGTGTTGGCGCGATACCACTCAATCGTTTGGCGCAAACCCTCTTCCAAAGAGATGGCAGGCTTCCAGCCGAGTTCCCGCTCCATCTTTTCGCAAGTTAACGCGTAGCGGCGGTCGTGGCCGGGACGGTCTTGCACATAGGAAATTAGCGATTCTGTTTTGCCGGTGGCGCGGAGCAAACGGCGCGCCATGCTGAGATTTTCGACCACATCCTGCCCGCCGATGTTGTAAACCTCGCCGATTCTTCCGCGCTCGAGAACCGCCAGAATTCCGCGGCAATGATCTGTCACGTGCAGCCAATTGCGTTCTTGCTTGCCATCGCCGTAAATGGGCAGAGGCTTATCGTCGAGCGCGTTGCTAATCAGGAGAGGTAGAAATTTCTCCGGAAACTGGAAAGGGCCGTAGTTGTTGGAAGCGCGCGTGATTACGGCCGGGAAGTCGAAGGTGCGAACGTAGGACCCGACAATCAGGTCCGAGCTGGCTTTGGAGGCGGAGTAGGGGCTGCTGGGCCGCAGCGGTGAGTTTTCGTCGGCAAACGCGCCGGGCGGCAGGTCGCCATAGACTTCATCGGATGAGATGTGCACTAATTTCTTGATATGGAGCTTGCGCGCGACCTGCAGAAGGACGAACGTGCCGGTAACATTTGTTTCCATCGCGGGCGCGGGCTCGTAGATGCTGCGGTCCACATGAGACTCAGCGGCGAAATGAACGACCGCCTGGCACCCGGCCATGGCCGGTTCGACAGCAGCAGGATTGCAAATATCGCCCTTGATAAAGGTGTAGCGCGGATGGTTCGCGATGGAATCCAAGTTTGCGAGGTTTCCGGCATAGGTCAATTTATCGAAGTTGACGACGGCATAGTCCTGGGACAGGCCCAGGACGTGCGAGATGAAATTCGATCCGATGAAACCCGCGCCGCCGGTGACGAGAATTTTCATCGGGTCAGGTAAGGGTGCGCGGCGCCGCGTGGTCCCGAGCGGTTGACGGTGCTGTCCGCGACGCCAACAACGTTCAAATTTACCTCGGTTTCCGCGCTCTCATCTAGTTTCCTGTTCGTGCCGTCCGAGTTTCTGATTATTGCCGGAAACAGATCGAATCGCAATTAAACTATTGGGGGAAGCCATTACCGCGAGAAATAATGGTCTGGATCGAGGTGGCTTTCTCGCTCGCTCGTCGGACTTGGGTCCAACGGTCGCTATTGATCCAGAGGAAGCTACCGGCCGCGAGAAGCACAGACAGTCCGAGATACTCGAAGGAAAACGAACGACCACTGGTTGAGACCAGAATCCACTCCAGGAGGATGGCGGGTATGACGAATCCGCAGGCCAGCCAGAGGCAGGCCACAACCCTTGGGGGAACCAAATGTATTGCAGCCATACCTAGAATCGCACCGGGAAGACAAAAAACCAGGATGTAGTAGATATAGTTGTACCCTTCGAGTTCACCGGGTTTCACTCTACGCAGTGATTTTGCCAAAGCGGTTCCCGGGCCGAGCCGGTAGGTTAGAGGCTCCTGTTTGCCGTCAATGAAGAGCGATAGATTCGAGCCATCGTATGTGTAGAGGATGTCGCGAGTACGGCCGACGGCAAATACTCCAGGGAAACTCCAGCCCAAGATTGCGTGGTTTGCCGAGAGCGGATTGCGAAACCAGAGGACGAGGTTGGCATCTACCTGGTGGAGAGTGAGATCAGCGAAACCCGAGGGTTGTGAGATAGATATGATTCTGCCTTCGCTTCCGCCAACCTGCGCGGGCGTGCACTGCACTCGCACAGAGAATTGGTTGGTCTTCGGCAGATTGGCAATAAGGTCCGGCACGACGACCCCGGTGGTAAGCCACGAAGCACCGTCCAAAACCAGCAGGCCGGAATCTGCAGTGATGGGAGCGCGGGGCGCCCACGCGAGTTCGGAAGAAATCTGCCTTTGATTGCGAAAGGGCGGTCCGGCGGAGAAATCATAATCCACGAGCATACCGGGATTGCCTGTATCCACGGGTTGGCCGGCGGATAACTGCTGCGCCACTTCCTTGCGGAGCGCGAGATCCCAAAGTTGCACGGCGTTGACTGTGCCCTTCCACGGAAATTTCCCCGAGGCATCGTTGCCCACGACGAGCAAAGCGTCCGCGCGCCAATTTCTCAAGCGCGTATTTCGTTGCAGCAGAGAAGAAGCTCCGAACCATATGGTGAAATAGATGAGCAGGAGAACGGAGGCGCGCCACGGCGTCAGCAGGGCTTCCAGGAAATTTTCACAGCTCGAGAGGCAGCGCAGCGCGAAGCGTCCGAGCAGCTCGTAAAAAACGAAACCTACCACAGAACCCGATGAGTTGGTAAGGACGTCTTCCCATCCCGAATCGCGCTGAGGAATGTAGATCTGAAGCAGTTCGATGCAATACGAAAGGAGCGCGCCAACAGCCAGGACCAACCCGAGCGTGAAGGCGCGTGATTTTCCATGCTCACGAAACTTCTCCGCAAGTCCAAAACCGAAGGGAACAAATAGCAAAACATTCAGAAAACCATCGAGAAAGCCCGCGGGCTTCAGGCTTTTCCCCAGAAAGAGGGGAAAAACGCTGCCAGGCGGGCCCGCATGGAAATCAAAGCGAAACGGATAGAGAGTGAGAAACAGGATTCCGACCGTCGCGAGAACGAGAATTCGGTTTGACCATTCGCACCCAAAAGTTTTGGCAGCCAGAGGAAGCTGTTGATTCTGCATCGCGCTAGTAAGCGGACTCCTTAAAAAAAATCGCTCTAAAGTCTAGCACACGACGCTTTCGCTTCCTTTCGTTCGCTCGACCGCGTCACCCCCTTCGCGAGCAGTTTCTCGACGGCCAGCTGACCCCAAGCAAAGCACCTGCGTAAGTGTCTGCCAATAAACAACTACGCGGACCTGTACGGGCGTGAAGGTCAGGTGCGCGATGGCCCGGCTGAACAGGCGAAGGACCTTGAACCAACTCGGTTCCTCTGACCAGTAGTTGCGCCTCTGCGTCGCTCCCTACACTGAACGTGACATGAGAGCCCACACGCAAGCGCACGTAAATGGCACGCCTGCATCAATTTCGCAGGACGGAGCCGCAGTACGCCGTTCAGCCACGCCGTTCGTGCTGATAACCACCCTAGCGATGATCCTGGCGATTGCGGGGCTTTCGAGTTGCGCGGGCTACACCAGCGCGACGAAAACGCAGCCTTCCAATCCCGGTGTAGGAGTGCTTTCGCCGAGCGTGACGAGCCTGAGCTTCGGCAGCATCGCAGTTGGGAAAACCGCGACGCAAAGCTTGACCGTGACCAATACAGGGTTGGGGACGGCGACCATTTCTGCGGCGACCTTGACGGGCGCCGGTTTCACGGTGATCGGCGGAAATCCTTCCGGGACGATCGCGGTGGGCCAGGCCAGCACGATACAGATTCAGTTTGCTCCGACATCGGCGGGAGCGGTAAGCGGCAGCTTGACGATTGTAAGTGATGCTTCCAATTCCCCGTTGGCGATCGCCTTGTCCGGATCGGGATCTTCCACGCAAACTCAACTAACTATCAATCCTGCGAGCGTCGCCTTTGGCAGCGTGTCCGTCGGGAGCAGCGGAACGCAGACGGTGACGCTGACTAACGCTGGGACTGCTACGTTGACGGTGACCGCGGCGTCACCCTTGGGCGCTGGATTCAGCATGAGGGGCATAAGCATGCCGATGACGATCGATGCCGGCGGCAGCGCGTCGTTTTCCGCAATCTTTACGCCGACCTCTGCGGGAGCGGCGACGGGCAGCATTTCAATTGTTAGCAATGCTCCGGGCTCGCCGGCAGCGATCGCGTTGAGCGGGACCGGGATGCAGGCGCAATTGAACGCCACGCCGTCCAGCGCAGCGTTCAGCAGCGTAACGACGGGCACGAGCAATTCGCAGACTGTCAGTCTCACGAATAATGGGAGCGCGACGGTAACGATCTCTTCGGTCACGGTTACTGGAGTCGGCTTCAGCACCACGGGGATTACGGCGCCTGTGACCATCGCGGCAGGTAAAGCCGCGACGTTCAACGCGGTCTTTGGACCGAGCTCGGCAGGAAGCGTCACTGGAGATATAACCCTGGTGAGCAATGCACCAAATTCACCGCTTTCCATTCCTCTCAGCGGAACTGGGGTCGCTGCGACTCGCCTGCTCGGACTTAGTACCTCCGCCCTCAACTTTGGAAACGTCAACGTGGGAAACAGCAGCTCGTTGAGCACGACGCTGACGAATAACGGAAACTCAAACGTACTGATTTCAAGCGTGAATTTATCGGGAGCGGGAATCAGCGCTAGTGGCCTAAGCTCCGGCGAAACACTGACGCCGAGTCAGTCCGTTACGGTGACGGCTCAATTCGCCCCGACGGCTGCGGGGTTGGTGAGCGGAAGCGTGAGTATTGCGAGCAACGCGACGAACTCACCATCCACAATCACGGTTTCGGGCACTGGTGTGTCGGCCAGTTCGCACTCGGTGGCATTGTCGTGGACCGCAAGCACGTCCACGGTGAGCGGCTACAACGTATATCGTGGCACCACTGCGAACGGGCCATACTCGACGAAGCTGAACCCCTCACTGGTCACGGTGGTGGACTACGCGGATTCCACTGTCGCGAGTGGAGCAACCTACTACTACGTGGTCACCTCGGTTGACTCGAGCAACGTCGAAAGCGTGGATTCGAATCAGGCGACTGCCATTATTCCTTAAACGGAGTCTGGTGGATGCGGATTCGGGAAGCGCAGTAAGCCTGAGGTTATGAGGCGTTCGGAGCGATCGGCTGGCCAAACGGCCGGGTCGCCCCGAAACTACAAGCGAAGACTGTCCTACCGGACAGGGTAATGCCCCTGTCCCAAGTGTGTACCCCCGACCAGTAGTGCCGTCAATCTGCCCCGTCGGACAATGCGCGTGGTGATGACTCGTGTACCCATCCGGAAGGGAGTTCGTGTGAACGATGCAATTCGTTCACAGCGACCTGCTCTTGAATCCATCCTTCGCGCGATTTCTGGAGCTGTAGCTCTGCTCGTGATCCTGGTGACGTCTGGCTGCGCCGGCGTCGCTAGTAAGGGAACGACTTCTGGTGTCACTGGTGCAACGATTGAGATATCGCCCAGCTCTGTAAGCTTTGGAAACTTGGCAGTCGGTCAGAGCGCAACCAAGACCGTGACGCTGACGAATACTGGAATCGATATGTTGACAGTTTCGGGGATTTCGGTAGCAGGCACAGGCTTCACTGCTTCCGGTCCTCACCTGCCAATCTCACTCGGCGCCGGCCAAAGCGCATCCATTTCTGCTGTCTTTAAGCCAAGTGCCGGAAACGCAGACTCCGGAACGATCAAGATCACCAGTAACGCCGATGGTTCGCCTTCGCTCGTTGCCCTTAGCGGTTCGGGCGCAACTGCTGGGGCGCTCACTGCTACCCCCGATTCAATCGCTTTCGGAAGTGTGGCGGTCGGAAGCGAAGCGACTCAGACAGTTCAATTGGCAAATACCGGCAGCGAAGCGGCTACCATTTCTAAAGTGGCGTTTTCGGGAACGGGAGTCAGCGTTTCGGGAATGACGGCGCCAATGAAATTGGCTAGCGGGGAAACGACGAAATTAACAGTTACGTACAAGCCCACTTCCGCAGGAACGCTGACAGGAAATTTGTCAATCATCAGCAACGCAACCGATCCGAGCGTGGTGGTCGGTATTCATGCTACGGCAACCCTTTCGACGTTAGCGGCCACGCCCGCGTCTATTGGCTTCGGGAACGTCGCGGTAGGCAGCGACACGACTCAGACGATTCGCCTGGAAAACATAGGCACTTCGGAAGTGAAGATTTCCAGCATCACGCCTTCCGTTTCAGGCGTTGTGGTTTCGGGGGTTACGCTTCCGGTTGGTCTGGCGCCGGGCACCAGTGCGACGGTCACAGCGGCATACAAACCCACCGGCGCAGGCAGCATTTCCGGCAAGATTACGGTTACCAGCAATGCAGTGGGTTCGCCGACGATCATTGACTTGAGCGCGACCGCCGCCGCCGCTAAGGTTCAACTTACGCCGAGCGCTAGGAGCTTGAGTTTTGGAGATGTGACGCTTGGCTCCTCGCGTACGAATCAGCTGACGGTAACGAGCACGGGAAACACGAAAGCCATCATCTCGAACGTGACGATCAGCGGTAGCGGATTCGTGCTGGGAACGTCAGCAGCGGGTGTCGACCTGGATCCCACCCAATCTACAACTTATACTGTCGATTTCGACCCCAGGGCGGCAGGCAGTCTTACCGGAACGCTGACGATCACAAGTAACGCGGCGGACTTGCCGATCAAGATCGGTCTGTACGGGACTGGAGTTGCCGCTGCCGTTACCGGGGAGCACAAGGTGGCGCTCACTTGGGAGCCCAGTCGCTCGACCGTGAAAGGGTACTTCGTGTATCGCAGTTCGAAACCGAGCGGCCCGTATGCGCAGCTGAATTCCTCGCCGGAGGCGAATCCGTCTTACTCAGATGGCACAGTTTCGAACGGTCAAGTTTACTATTACTATGTGACTGCGGTGGATTCCAGCAACATCCAGAGTGCGGATTCGAACGAAGTCTCCGTAACGATCCCCTCGAACTGAACAGCGAAACGCCTCAATCGAGCCGCGCCTCCCCATTTTGGCAGCGCTTTGCGAACGAAGACGTCCGTCCAACGGGCCGAAGGGTCCGAGCGATCGCGCGCCCCACGACGCCACAACCGACGATCGCCGTGCTCGCTGTTCCACTGTTTGCAGTTTATCCGGACGCCTTCGCGTCCGTTCGTAGTCGGTGTTTTGGAGCATCCGCAGGCGAGTTTCAGCGCACAGGTCAGAGGGTCCGCCGAGTAATATACGACCGGGGTCAGAAGAAAATTACAGTCCCTAGTTTGCTACAAGTTGAACCTTTGTGGCGCGGAACTGCATTCGGCTGGGCGCCTTCCTATCGCGAAAGCTTGGCGGCTCGCGATGATCACTTTCACGCGACCCGGCTTGTAATCTATCAATCCAGATGCTAGTTTTCGACCGGCAACGTCATAAGCAACGAGGAAAATGATTCGGGCAAGAATACCGGGCCTAATCTGTATATCGGTTTTGCTGGGCATTTTGGTGGCTGGGCTCGTGCCGTTCGAGCGACCCCGGAACGCGGTGACGTGGCTGGGAAACGAGAATGGCGTTCGTCTTGGCCGGCATGGAACCATCTGGAGTTCCGGCGCATTTGCGGTGGCAGATGCGCAAGGTGAACCTTCCTGTAGTCTCGAGCTCTGGTTGCAACCTGGGAGTACGAGCGCTTCAAGCACGCTGCTCGCGTTCTACACGCCGGAAAATCCTCTGCAGTTCTTATTGCAGCAGTATCGTGCGCTCCTCATACTGAGCCGCCAATCCCGTGCGGACCAAAACCAAACTCAGATAATCGGCATTGACGGTGTTTTCCTGCGGATCGAAGCGGTATTTATCACCATAACGTCAGGCGCGGACCGGAGCTCGATGTACGTTGATGGCAACCTCGTGCGGTCGTTCCCGGGGATTCGGATCGGCAAGGAATGTGCCGGCAAATTGGTAATCGGCACGTCACCGGCGGGCAAGAGCAACTGGTCCGGCCAGCTCAAGGGGCTTGCGCTTTACCAGCAGGAGCTCACCGCGGAAGAAGTCCTTCGGCACTATCAGACTTGGACGACACAAGGACGGCCAGGGCTCTCGGGAAACGAACACGCGATCGGGGTGTACCTATTCGATGAACGCGCCGGGAGCGTCGTTCATAACGATGTCCGCCTTGGAATCGACTTGTATATTCCAAAACGCTTCACAGTCTTGCATCAGGAGTTCCTGGAACCGTTCTGGAAGGAGTTCAAGCCGAGTGTGAGTTATTGGAAGGACATTCTTGTGAACATCATTGGCTTCATTCCTCTGGGCTTCTTCTTCTGTGCCTATTGGTCATCGGTGCGACCGATCAAACATCCCCGCTTGATCACGGTTGTCTTGGGACTGGCCGTCAGTCTGACGATCGAAGTCTTGCAGTCCTACCTACCAACCCGAGATTCGGGCACGACGGACTTAATCACCAATACTCTTGGAACTTTTCTCGGTGTCAGGCTATACGCTTGGAAAGCGGCCCGCGCTCTACTTGCGAAATTGTATTGAGCAGGATCGCGACGGCGCACCGTCGCGGGTCGGAATCACTTGGAGTGCTTTGCAGGTGTTGCCGAAGCGAAACACAATCCTCACCTGACTCTCACGACGGCAAGTTTCGACGCTGTCGGTAGCGTCCAGGGCGGTGGTAGGGCCGGATGGTGGAGCCTTTCGCGCGCGCAACTGACGCGGATCTGATGCGAGCGATTTTTACTTGCGAGTGTGGCTGCGCGGGCCGCTCGCGGTAATCTTCGTGCCCGGGCGATCTGGAGCGAATGTGTTGCGAATCATAAGGGGAATGCCGCGCTGTATGATGGGGCGAAGCGCTTTCGGATGCAGAACCTTGGCGCCCATCTCCGCGAGAGCGCACGCCTCCTGATATGACATCTGGGGTATAGAGCGCGCATCCGGCGCGATCTTAGGATCAGCAGTCAGAATGCCGTCTACATCCGTCCACAATGTGACGTCGTCCGCATCAAGAGCTGCACCCAGAATCGTGCCGGAGTAGTCCGAGCTGTTGCGTCCAAGAGTTGTGAGGACTCCTTCCACCGTCGCGCCGATGAATCCGGTGACCACCGGGACAATGCCCTGCAACAATAGAGGACGCAGACGCGCTTCACAACGCTCTCGCGTCAGATCCATGAGGGGTTCCGCGGCCCCGTGGCAGGCATCAGTTACGATTAGTTCAGTCGTTTCGATCGCCTCGCTCGCCACTTCCTGTTCTGCGAGCGCGGCCGCGACGAGAAGAACCGCAAGGCGCTCGCCCAGAGCTGTAATCGAATCACGCGCACGCAGCGTCAAGGCGCCTCGGAGCAGGACGTCCTCGCAGAGGACGCCGGCTGTTTGCACGAGTGCGTGCATCTTGCGGCAGAGACGCTGCCGCTTCTGGGCCGAACGCACTAGCGCGCTTGCCACTGAGGCGTGCCGCTCGCGCAGTTCTTCAAATATCGTGGCGACCCGGCCGCTGTTTCCTGACTCCGATTGGGCGGCCGCCTCGACCAGTTTGCTGGTCACCTCGCTCATTGCGGAAACAACTACTATGATAGAGCTCTCACGCAAAGAATCCCGAACGATATGAGCGACTTTCGTGATGCAAGAAGCGTCCGCGACCGACGTGCCGCCAAATTTCATGACGCGAAGCGACTTCTTCGCACGCGTGTGGAGCGGTCCGTGGATCAGACGATGCGGGTGGTTAGCAGGCGAACCGACGGTGGGCCGCGCCAGTGGCTCAACGGAAGCTCGGGACATATCACGATTTTTCAATGGAGCAGTCATCGTCGAGGGGCGCGAGCCATCGAAAACTCCTGAAGCCGGCTCTGTTGGGAGTACCAAGCGCGTTGTTTGCGGCGCGCGCTTACACAGGCACGAATCAATTCTGGCCTGTCCCAAGGAACATCGTGATAGGCCGACTGCAAAAACGGGCTGGCTGGGTCGCGGATCCATTCCTGCGGAAACAGCGCAACCGTGTCGTCCTCGGTGACCTTTGGGGCTGGACGAACTTCCTGTCCCGATACCGCACCGAAAAGAGCCGCTGGGATATCACGGCCGAGTCCCAACGTCAGATGTCCGACTTGAGTCGACCGCGGGTTTATTTCGATGAGGTAAGCGCTTCCGGTTTGTGCCTCCAGCATGAAATCGAATCCATGCATACCGGAAAGTTTGAACCGGCGAGCCATCTTTTCGGCCACGGCGGACATTTCCGCGTTCTCGATCAAGCGCAGGACGGTGGCGTACCCGGCCGAACCTACTTTATTGACCACTTCAAAATGCAGACTGGCCAGGACCTCTCCGTTCCAACAAGCGACGGCGCTCGTTGCTTCGCGCCCCGCAATAAATGTCTGCGCATTTACGATCGAGCGGCGACGAAGCAGCGACGGCCAAACGAGCGTTACGTCTTGATCAATCAAGGCTCGCTTCGCCGCCCGCGCCATGAGCGGTGGGGCTTGCAAATCTCGCAGCGCCTGCTCGGCGTCTTCGGAGTTTCGGACAACTCTGACGCCGATGCCGCCTGAAGAACCGTCCGCTTTCAGGATCGTCGGCAAACCTGCGTGAGCGATCCAATTCCGAAGATCGCTAGCGTCGCTGATTACTTCCGTCTGTGGAACGCGAATGCCCTCTGCCTCCGCCAGCTTTATAAATTTGGTGCGGGCATAAAGAGTCCGGAAATCTTCGGGCGCGCCAAGCGAACGCTCAATAAGTGCACGAACATTCGCCCCCGATTTACCAGCGCCGTCCTCTTGTTCGTAAAGCAAGTGCAGGTGTTGCGTTGCGAGGTCGTCACTGGGAACGATTAAATCCGGCTTAGCAGAGTTGATCGCGCGACGAAGCGACGTTAACGGACGGAGCCCGTGGTACTCGTACATTTGGTGAACGGAATGGGTCTTGACCAGAGGATGGCGAGACGGGCAGACCGCGTCTACGGTAAATCCTGCGTTCGCCAGAGTGACTGCGAGCCGAGCAGTGGGGAACCAGCGAACCGTAGTGACAATCAGGACCGTTGGTTTCACCGTGCTCCAAGCCTCGAGGAGGTTCTCGAACCGAGAGTTTCCCCGTCCTAAGTCGTACTGACGGTAACCGATATCGAAACCGATACGAAGCCTTAAGACGCAATCCGCGGACCAATTTTAGGCAAGCGGAAGCTCCTGGCGTAGTCCGTATCATGCTGCAAATAATGATGTTACGGCGAAGCGCGGACATAGCTCATGGTGAGTGCGGTTAGCGCTTGTGAAAACTCTAGCTCTTAGTGGCAAATTCGTTCTCAGTCCTCAGGATGCCGGTCAGTCGTCGAGCCCGTCCTGCTCGGTTTTCTTTCTGACCAGCGCGGCGAAGTGACCTGATTCGTCCGAGAGCATCAACGTCTATGGCAACATTCAGCTCGGGCGGCTTCAGAGTGGATAGCGGCCTCGCGCCCAGATAATCAAGCGATTCACCATCGAGAGAGGAAAGATCGTCGGGCGCACGAAGTCGACGAACAGCACTACACGATAGGAATCATTGTCGTTCCAGACTTCGTGCTCGTTGCTGTCGTCGAAAATCATGCTTTTACCTTCCTTCCAGGCGCGGACGTCGCTTCCAACGCGAATTCTGCTGCTGCCTTCCGGGGCTGGAATCATCAATCCAAGGTGATAACGCAGCACGCCCTTATAGGGCCCTCGGTGTGGAGCGATGTATTTTCGGGGTGCCAGGATCGAGAACATTCCGCTCTTCATCCCCGGAATGCGATTCAACAGTCGGTCGGTCTCGGGACATCGCGCACAGTTCTCTTTATTCTTATTGCCAAACGAGTAGAAAATGAAAGTCTTCCACTCGTCTCCTTTCGTCAAGGCTTTCTGTGCCTTGGAAATGTCCTGGAAATTGGGAATCTCTTCGCGGCGCACCATTAGCGCGTCTAGCTCCGTGCGGATTGTTTTCCATTCTGTTTCGATGTCGGCGACCCATGGAAACGCCTCGGTCTCGAAAAATGTCTTGTCCCCGTCGCGATAGAACAGTATTTTCTCTACAATCTTTCGGACCATTTTTCCTCCTTCTCGCAGGCCGGCGGAATGCTCTTCGCCCGCCCGGTGAGCGATTATCCTAAATTGTGGAAGGTCCCATTTTTAGGACGGCACAGTACGGATTGATTCGACTCCCGCCGAACGATTCCCACCTTTGGAGGTCATCTGGAGGCCCATTCTAGTCCGAGTTACCCGTCGTTGTCTGCATCGGAACGCGACTACTCGACCCAGCATTGCAAAGTGGCTTCCGGTTGGCGTCGCTTCACGCGATACTCCTCGATCCTGTCGTGTTGATGGTCCTTGGAAACGTATCCTCAAACACGCACTGTCTGGTTTTCCTCATAATGTGTCTCCTGAATCCCAAGGGTACTCACACGGGATCAGGAAAAATCTTCCCTTCGCAATGTCTCGAAAACAGCCCGTTGGGGAACTTACTTTAAGGCGCGCGAAACGCACCAGTCCGACGCCCTGCTCTCCGACCCATTCACTGATCGTTTGGCGGGAGAACGCGGCTTGCAAATCGCTAGCACGTTGCCGAAGGGCACCAAGCACGAATGAGCATGGGTAGCCGGATATATCTCTTCAACCAGTTTATCTTCCGCGAAATTCGCGAACGGGCCGATCGAGTGCGAAACCCCGCGTTTGCAAGAGCCACAGCCAATCGAGCAGCCGGAAACCAGCGGAGTCGTGGTGGCATCAGGACCGATGGCTCCATCGGGCACTAAGTCTTCAGGTGATTCCCGGTCGCAGCACAGAGAAACGCTAGGTTGCGGCGGGCGGTCAGAGTCCGAAACTGTGCGACGGTCTAGAACGCAATCTGCGGACCAAAAAGGGAAAATGTGAAGGGAACTCTGCATCGTCTATCATAACGACAATAGGATAGTGATCTGACTCCTGCCGCCTCCAGAACTGTCGCGCGCGCCGGCCAAAGCTTCGCGGGCGCTTGACGCGAACTTCACCCAAAGCCTAGACTCTGCCCTGCGTCCGGGCGGACCGGATCCGCGAGAGGAAATTATGACGAGGGAGCTTGAGGGCAAGACTGCGCTGGTGACAGGCGGGACGTCTGGAATCGGCCGTGATACCGCAGTACTTTTCGCGAAGGCCGGGGCGAAGGTCGTGGTTGCGGGGCGCCGGGAGGCGGAAGGGAACGAGAGCGTCGCGCTGGTGCGCGCCGCGGGTGGCGAGGCCTTGTTCGTGAAAACCGATGTCTCGAAGGCTGCGGAAGTTGAAAACCTAGTGAAGAAGACTGTGGAGAAATTTGGCAGATTGGATGTGGCATTTAACAATGCGGGCATTGAGGGTAAGACGGCGCCGATCATCAGCCAATCCGAAGAAGACTGGGATCGCGTCATCAGCATTAATCTTAAGGGTGTGTGGCTGTGTTTGAAGTACGAAATTCGGCAGATGCTTAAGCAGGGTGGTGGCGGAGCAATCGTCAATATGGCGTCAGTGCTGGGGTTGTCGGCCTTGGCTGGTGCAGCAACGTATAGCGCGAGTAAGCACGGAGTCATCGGCTTGACGAAGTCTGCAGCACTTGAAAATGCGCGCAATCGGATTCGAGTAAATGCAGTGTGCCCCGCAGTGATCGAAACGGCGATGGGTGAACGAGCTTTTGGCGCGCCGGAAGTTAAGAAATATGTGATCGGACTCCACCCCGTCGGCCGTTTGGGAAAGCCGACGGAGGTTGCGGAGGCCGTCTTGTGGATGTGTTCGGAGCGTGCATCTTTTATGACCGGCCAGCCATTGATCCTGGATGGTGGATACCTGGCAGGGCCTAATCCCCCAGGCTAGCTGCGCGTTTTTAAGAACTGCGCTAAAGAGAACTCGAGAAAAGCTGCCCCGCCAAGCTGCCCGTACGAGCATGCTAAAATTCAGAGCAACGAGTTACAGCATGCGTGACGGAAATTGTGTCAGTGCGCGGAGGTAAGGGTTGTCCAAGGTCAGCGTTCAAAAAATTACGTTTGGCGGCGAAACTCTGCAGGACCCGTATGCCATGTACGCCCGGATGCACGAAGGGGGTCCGCTGCATTTGTTGGATGTCGACGGCCAATGGGGGGCCTGGGCCATTTTCAGTCACGCCGAGTGTTCCGCAATTGCGAAAGACCCGAGACTTTCCGCGAAACGCGCGCAGCAAATGCTCGCGCTGCTGCCGTCCGGCAGCCAGTCCGAGTTCCGCGAACTGGCGCGGATGCTGAACTTGTGGCTGATTTTTATGGACGCGCCCGAGCACACCCGTCTGCGCAAACTTCTCAATAAGGGATTTGCACCCGCGGCCATCGAGGGGTTGCGCCCGCAAATCGAAGCCATCGTGGATGGCATGCTGAAGCCTTTGGAACGCGGCTCGACAGTCGAGCTCATGCAGGAGTTCGCGAACCCCATGCCCGTGCGGATCATTTCGGAAATGCTGGGAGTGCCGCAGGAGCTGCACGATACGTTCGTCAACTGGTCACGGGCCATCGCGGTGTTTCGTGGCAATCCGGAACGCACTGTGGAGCAGGCGCGCGCGGCGCAAGATGCGCTGATAGCGATGACCGATTTTTTTCGCGAGGCTGTGGCGGAACGGCGCCGAAATAAGGGAAACGACCTGATCAGCCTGCTCATAGACATCGAGGAAGATGGCGAGGTGCTGACCGAAGAAGAGCTGTACGCGCAGTGTATCGCGCTGCTTTTCGCAGGACACGAAACGACGCGAAATCTGATCGGCAACGGCATGTACACACTACTGAAGCACCCGCA
>Ga0210394_10002382_pt1 | contig 25938 bp, 25 predicted proteins | sample IncBWC12MmetaG_FD_160121 | JGI IMG/M metagenome (GOLD analysis project Ga0210394, IMG submission 160121) | Forest soil microbial communities from Barre Woods Harvard Forest LTER site, Petersham, Massachusetts, United States - Inc-BW-C-12-M | ecosystem: Environmental > Terrestrial > Soil >...
CAATGGGAGAAGATGTGGCGCCGCCGGGTCGATGCAACGCCGGCAATCCTCGCAGAGTGGGTGTCGCACCAGCATTACGATACCTACTGGCAGCGAGGCTCGATCGCAGTCGACTACAAAAAAATCAAATGCCCGGTGTATGTGGTCGACGGCTGGATCGACACCTACTCGAATGTCATCGGCCGGCTCCTCGAGCATCTCACCGTGCCGCGCAAGGGGCTCATCGGCGCCTGGGGGCACTCTTACCCCGACGCCGTGAATCCTGGGCCCGGGCTCGACTGGGTCTATGAGGAGAGCCGCTGGTGGCAGCAATGGCTGCTCGGCATCGATACCGGAATCATGGATGAGCCCATGCTGCGGGCCTACCTGCCCGATGCCACGCCCTCGGAGGTCTATCCGAAAGACGTACCCGGCCGCTGGGTCGCAGAATCGGTGTGGCCGTCGCCGCGGCTGCTGCCCAAGGTGTGGCATTTGAATCCTGAGGGCAAGTTGTCGCCCAAGTCCGGCAAGCCCGAATCGGTGCGCTTTCTCGCGGACCGGATCGTGGGCCTCGACAAACTGCAATGGCTGCCCTTTCCGCCGAGCGGCTTGCCGAATGAGCAAAGCCGGGACGATGAGAACTCCCTCGTATTCAATTCACCGCCGCTCGAGTCAGACATCGAGATTCTCGGCTATCCGATCGCGAGGATCCGTGTCGCGTCGAATGTACCGATCGCCAAGCTCGCGGTGCGCATGACCGATGTAACGCCCGAGGACAAGTCCTGGTTGGTCAGCTACGGCCTGCTCAACCTGACGCACCGCACATCGCATGAGCACCCGAAGGCGCTCAAGCCGGGTGAACTCTACGACGTCGAGATCAAGTTGTTCATGGTCGCGCACCGCTTCAAGCGCGGTCACCGCATTCGAATCGCGCTGTCGGAGAGCCTTTGGCCCTTGGTGTGGCCATCCCCGGAGATCGCGACCCTCACGTTTGAGCTGGGCACCTCATCGATCGAGATGCCGGTGCGCCCCGCGCCAAAGAATGAGGCCCCTTTCCCTATTCCGGTGTTGCCGTCGACCGCACAGCCCTATGCCGGGCTGATGGGCCGGCCGCCCCAGGATTCCGCGCAGCGCAGTTCGGACGGGCGCGTGACGATCAAGCGCGAGTCCCCCGAGGCATCGTATCTCGTGCCCGAGGTCGGCACGGCCCTCAGCAGAGGCGGCAGCGAGTCGAGCGAAATGACCGAAGGCGATCCCAATAGCTGCGTCTGGAGACAGGAAACCGTCGGCGGATTCAAGCGCGGCGATTGGGACTGCCGAACGGTTGCGAGCTATGAGATCACCTCGACCCGCGATGCCTTCCTGCTGAAAGAAACGCTGAAAATCACCAAGGGCGGCGAGATCTTCTTTCAGCAGGAGACGCAGAGCAAGATCGGCCGTAATTTGGTATGACCAGCGCGCGCCGGCGGGCTCGGTGTCAGCAATGACAACCGTGAAAATCGCGACTCGGTGCCTCGTGTTGATACTCCTGGCGGGCGCGTATTCGCATGCGCCGCCGCCGTTGCAACCTGGAGCGCGGGGAGGATTAGGTTCCTGTTCAGTTTCTCCCGGCAGTATCTTTTCAGTCCATGAGTTTGCTCTTCCTGCCAAATACAGCTTCCCAGGCGGAATCGCCGCGGGACCGGACGGCAATGTGTGGTTCAGCGAAACCGGAGCCGACAAAATCGGCCGCATCACGCCCGAGGGCGCGATCACGGAGTTCCCGCTGACGCCCGCCAGCGGGCCGATTGGGATTGTGCTCGGCCCGGGAGGAAATCTGTGGTTTGCGGAAACCTACGCCAACAAGATTGGAGTGATCACGCCTGCCGGAGTCGTGATTGGCGAATATCCCGTTCCGACCGCCAACTCGGACGATCGGTACCTTGCCTACGGGCCTGACGGCAATGTGTGGTTCACCGAGACCCTTGGCGACAAGATCGGACGCATCACACCGCAAGGGGCCATCACCGAGTTCCCCCTTTCCGGAAAAGCCAATTCCGGCCCGCAGCGAATCATCGCAGGACCGGATGGCAACCTGTGGTTTACCTACGGCACTTCGCCGAATGACGCGGTGGTGCGTATGACGCCGGGCGGCGTCCTGACCCAATTCTCGATCCCCGAGAATGATTCACGTGCCGACAATGAACTGGCCGACGGCATCGCCGTGGGTCCGGATGGCAACCTGTGGTTCACGCAACTCGGCAGCGTCATCGGTGTGCTCACCCCCTCCGGTAGTTTCGTGGCCCAGTATCCCGTGCGCCGCGCCGGAACTCAGAATCCGGGCGCGGCCGGCATCACTCTCGGGCCCGATGGCAAGGTTTATTTCACCGGGCGTGCGAGCAACACCATTGGTTACCTGGTGCCGCCGGCAGACTTTGGCTTTTATCGGATCCCCTCGCCGCGAGCGCTGCCCAGCACCATTACCGTGGGGCCGGACGGCAATCTGTGGTTTACCGAGGACGCCGCCAACAAGGTCGCCTGCCTGGCTTTGCAGCACCACTAGCCAAGGTCGCCGACGGCCTTGAATACACCCGCGCATCGTTCAATGCCTGCGGTGGCCGCCGCGTAGTTTTTTTATCGCTGCCAGCATCGCCGCCAGTGCCACAGCGAACACCGCACATGCGATGAAGAATGTGCCGTCCATCCCGACTTCGGAGATGGGGCGTTGCGCGAAGGTACCCGCGATCTGCGTCCACCAATAGGCAAACAATCCGATATCCATGATCCAGTGGCCGAGCATGCAGAACACGAGCGTGCCGGACGCCCACGCCAACGTGCCGAGCAGAACTCCCGCGAGGAAAACGATGGGTACCATACCGATGAGCGCCCAATCCTTCGTCAAGTGAAGCAACATGAACAACAGCGACGAGATCAGGATGGCCACGATGGGACCATGCCGGATCTCAATCGGCGCCTGCATATAGCCTCGAAATCCGGTTTCCTCGCACACGCCGGCGGACAAGGCCGACACGATGCAAGCCAGCCATTGCATCTGCCGCGAGCCGATAAATGAAAGGTCATAGCCGTGATGAAATGCCGCCGCCGGAAAAGGCACCAATCGGAACAGCAGCACGAGGGCGGCGTGAATCGTGACCGCAAAACTCACCGCAGCGACAACGCCCCAGAACCATTGCGCGCTGGAGAGCGAGCCGACTCGGAAATACTCCGCCCGTAGCGACTTGAAACGCGCGGGAGCGCCGCCGCCGGAAGCCCACCAAACATACAGCGCGAGAAAAGCCGCTTCGACGGCTGCGGCCAGCGGCATTGCCAGCGTCAGCAAGAGTACTGGCCAGATATTCGCAGCAATCATGCCGACGAGAACGCCGCCGATCACCGCGCGAATTATTACCGGCACGCGGCCCCACAGACTTTTGGTGTGCTCCTCGCTCATTCGCTCCACCCCGGCGACTAGGCTCTATAGGCGGTGAGTCCCCCCACAACGGTGCGTACCACCCGGATGTCCTTGATCTTCTCCGGCTCCACCTTGTGCAGATCCTCCGCCAAGATGACGAAATCCGCGAGTTTTCCGGGAGTGATGGACCCCTTGCTGGCTTCCTCACGCGTCGCGTAGGCACCGTTGATGGTGTTGACTCGCAATGCCTCGTCCACCGTAATCCGCTGATTCGCGCCCCACACCTCGCCATTCCAGCCAGTCCGCGTGACCATGCCTTGAATGCCCATCAGCGGGGAGAACGGTCCGGGGTCGAAGTCCGATCCGGCGGCTGCGGGGATCCCGGCATCGAGCAGCGTGCGATAGGCCATGCAGCGCTTCATCAGCTCCTCGCCGTAGAAGTGGAACTTGTCCGGATTGTAATAGGCATAAGAGGTGAACAGTGCCGGCACGGCATTGATGGCCTTGATACGCCGCACCAGATCGTCGTTGATCAAGGTGCAATGCGTGATCTTGGGCCGCGCATCGGGTCCGGGCACGAGTTGCAACGCCCTTTCGTAGGCGGTGAGCACATGATCAATGGCGACATCGCCATTGGCGTGACAGTTAAGCTGGATTCCGGCGCGGTGCACGCGCTCGCACCAGGCGTTGAGAACCTCCTGCGTTTCGGTGACGTTGCCTTTGTAGCCTGAATTCGTACCCGGATACGGGATGCTCAGCGCCATGGTACGTTCGGAAAACGATCCGTCCGCCGTATGTTCGAAGGTGGCGCCCAATTTGATCCAATCATCGCCCAAGCCGGTCATCATGCCGCCGCTGATCATGGCCTCGAGTTCCGCACCCTCGGCCTCATAGCTCACCCGATGCAGCAGGTCGCCGCGCGCACGCACTTCCTCAAGGGCGCGCAAATTGCCTCCTTCATGACAGACCCCGGTGAGCCCAAAGCGGACGAACTGCTTGGAGATATACGCCAATCCTTCGCGGTCGCGCCGCATGGTTTCATCAGCCGAGTAGCTGGGCCGCTTGCCCACCTTGTACAGCACTTCACGAGCGCGGTCGGTGACGCGGCCGTTGAGCTCTCCGCTGCCATCGCGGTCGTAAGTTCCGCCTGCCATGCCGGGAGTAGTCTTCGTGACTCCCGCCATTTTCAAAGCCTTGGAATTGTAGAACGTCGTGTGCCCGCCGCGATGATGGACTGCAACCGGCAATTCGGTCGACACCTGATCGAGGTCGTGCACATCGAGTGCGCGCTTGTCTTTGAGCTTGGTATCGTCGAAGAAATAGCCTTCGACCCAGGTATCCGCGGGAGTGGTTTTGGCCTTGAGGCGCAGTTTGTCCACGATGCTCGCGATGGTTACGAATTCGACTTCATAGGGATTACCGACCAGGACTTCGTAGAGCAGCGTATTCCCGGACGCATGATTGTGCGAGTCGATGAAACCGGGCACGACCGTCATCTGCTGAGCATCGATGATCTGCGTCTTTTTCCCGATCAGATCTTTGATGTCGGCGGAATTGCCTACTGCGATGAATTTGCCGCCGCGCACCGCAAATGCTTCGGCATTCGGCGACTTGGAATCGACCGTATAAACCTTGGCGTTGAAGACCACCAGTTCGGCATCGCGCGCTTCTGCGAACAATCCGGCCACTGCCCAGCGCGGCAACGCAGCTGCGGCAATTCCAGCGCCGGCCATGCCGATGAAACTACGGCGACTGCATGCATGCTTGGTCATTGTTTACCGCTCTGCTCTCAATACGAACCATTCGACGACGATTAGGTTGGGAACCCAGCACAGCCAGGCGATCGCTTGATAGCTCGGCAAGAACGGCAGGCCTGCCACTTGGCTCAAAGGCAGCCAAATGCGCAGCGTCACCGCGGCGAAAGTCAGGCTATAGCTACGCAGCATCCAGGCTCGATGCAAATCGATGCGGCGGCGGCGGGCGCACAAGTACGCAGTAACCGTTGCACCGATCCAGAGAATTCCCAACGCCCCGAAGCCAATGCTGGAGGGGATACCACCGTCGGCCATGGTCGCGAGCAATAGGCCGGCACTGCCCCCAACGAGTACCGCTAGACAATAGCAACGGCCGAGCCAGCGATGCACCGCGAGGTAGCTGCGCCGAATGCGGCTGTTCAATTGCAACGCCCCTAAGGTAATGGCCAGCGCGCCGCCGGCCAGGTGAAAAACCAGCAGTAGAGGCACTGTGCGCAGGCGCGCCACGATGAGGGGCGAGCGCACGACGGGCACCCACAGCGCGCCTAGTGCATAGGCCGCCACGACCACGCCAAGCAAAGTCGCAATTCCCCAGCCTATTTGACGCAGCTTTCCCTCGCCGGGATTTATCATGGACTCATCCCAGGGGTTACCGGAGTCCAATTGCGCGAACGACGTTCGGTCCGCTGCGACGGAGATTCATCATCGAAGTGCACCGCGGTTACTGCATTGAAATCCAGCGCAACGCCGTCAAGCACCCGCGCATTGATCACCGCACGGGCACCAGTGGCGGTGGCGGTGAGCGCCACGACGAACACGCCGCATTCGCCGCACAGCAGGAACTCGGCAGTCCGCTGCGCAAAGCGATAGCGGCGGACCTTGGAGTCATCGTCGATCTCGATAGCAATCTCACCCGAGGGATCCGAGGTCGCCGCGACGCCGTGGCGCCGGCAGAATGAACAGCCGTCGTGGCGCAGCGGCCAACGCGCCGGATCGATTTCAGTTCGGTAAATGATTTTCAGGACACCGCAGTGGCATCCACCCCGATATTCGGCCATTCGAGAATCATACCCTCCCCTGCTCGCTCTGCTTGCCATTCCGCCGCGCGCACAGCACCATCGACTGTCTGCGCAACTCAATTTGAAGCGGGTTTTTGATGGAATTTGACCCGACCGAAATCGCGTACGTCCCGACAATCGGCGTGCGGCGCATGCATGAGACACCGTTGGTGGCCGCCTCGGAACACAGCCTGTCGGGCTACGGCGCCTTGGTGGATGACCCGCATGCCTTTCCAATCGAGATTTCGCGCTGGCCGGCGCAGGGTTGGCGGCCGATCGACGCAAATTCCGGAAATCAAGGCGGGGTGACGGAGGGCGTATTCGAATTCTGGTGGAAGGGTGAGACTCTGTTCGCGCGCAATAATGCGGTCGGAGACAACTATCTTTTCGGTTGGAGCAACTGGCCCGAGGAAGCAACGAACGGAGGCGCCGCCTCGACGCGCCAGCGCGCGCTGATCTGGCGCGCGAACTACCACCCGGACGGCGGCCAACTGGTGTTCCCGATGCATGGCGAAAGTTTCGTTGTACCGCTCGCCCTGCCGGGCGATGACGTCACGCCGGAGAAGTTCGTGACATTCTGCTGCGACGGACGGCGCGGCTTGTATATTCATCCGAATGTTTGGCACGGCGCCTTCGTGCCACTGGACGATCACGCGGAGTTCCTCGACCGCCAAAGCCGGGTGCATGCGCGGGTCTCAGTGAATTTTCCCGAGGAGTTTGGCTGCTATCTCGCTGCGCCGCTGCGGCGGCCGCACGAGGTGATTCACGACAAAATCGCGAAAAATCAATAACTTCCTGGCCTACGGGACCGCAACCTGCCAAATCCATCGGTGCTCCATTGGTCAATTGGCAAGACGCAACCCACGCGCCCGATGAGGTGCGCCATCCGCCAGCACACCGAGATCCAGCGTCCCATGAGCCGCTTGCAAATAGTTTCCCAACTTGTCGCGACCGGCGCAGCGACTTACACTCGCCGCGACGCTCGGCAGTTTTCCTATGTGCTTCGCATTCAGGAGAAGGTCATGTCCGAATTGACTAGGCGCCAATTCTTGAAAGTCACCGGCTACTCGCTGGTTGGTTCGAGTTTGGCGGTAATGGGTTTCTCACCCGAACCGGCGCTCGCCGAGGTGCGCGAATACAAGCTCAGTCGCGCAACCGAGACGCGCAATACCTGTCCTTATTGTTCTGTCGCCTGCGGCGTTTTGATGTACGGCCTTGGCGATGGCGCAAAGAATGCGCAGCCGAGCATCTTTCATATCGAGGGAGATCCCGATCATCCGGTCAATCGCGGCACGCTGTGCCCGAAGGGCGCCGGCCTGATCGACTTCATTCACAGCGAGAGCCGGCTTAAATTTCCGGAATATCGCGCCCCGGGATCGGATCACTGGCAGCGGATGTCCTGGGACGATGCGCTCGATCGAATTGCCAAGCTGATGAAGCAGGACCGCGATGCGAACTTCGTCGCCAAGACGCCGGAGGGGCTGACCGTCAACCGATGGCTGAGCACGGGTATGCTGGCCGCGTCGGCATCCAGCAACGAGGTCGGCTACCTGACGGCCAAGGTTGTGCGCTCATTTGGCATGTTGGCATTCGACAACCAGGCTCGTGTGTGACACGGCCCGACGGTGGCAGGTCTTGCCCCGACGTTTGGCCGTGGAGCGATGACGAATCACTGGGTCGACATCAAAAATGCCGATCTGGTCCTCATCATGGGCGGCAACGCCGCCGAAGCTCATCCCTGCGGCTTCAAATGGGTGACCGAGGCCAAGGCGCATAACAAAGCCAAGCTCATCGTCGTCGATCCGAGATTTACCCGTTCCGCATCGGTAGCCGATGTTTACGCACCCATCAGGCCGGGCACCGACATCGTATTCCTCGGCGGCCTGATCAATTACCTGCTGACCCAGGACAAGATCCAGCGCGACTACGTCGTCAACTACACCGACTTGCCCTTCATCGTGAGGGAAGACTTCAGTTTCACCGAGGGCATTTATTCCGGATACAACGCCGACAAACACAGCTACGACAAGACCAGCTGGGACTACGAATTAGGACCTGACGGCTACGCAAAGATCGATTCCACGCTCGCGCATCCGCGCTGCGTTTACCAATTGCTCAAGCTGCACTATGCACGCTACACCCCGGACATGGTCGAACGAGTCTGCGGCACGCCCAAGGAAAAGGCGCTGCACATCTGGGAGATGATCGCCACGACGGCGACGCCGACGCGCGCGATGACCATCATGTACGCGCTCGGCTGGACCCAGCACTCGATCGGTTCGCAGATGATCCGCACCGGTGCGATGGTGCAGCTGCTGCTCGGCAATATCGGCGTATCCGGCGGCGGCATGAACGCGCTGCGCGGGCATTCGAATATCCAGGGTCTCACCGACCTGGGTCTGCTGTCGAATCAATTGCCCGGCTACATTGCGCTGCCCAGCGATGCCGAACAGGACTACGACAAATTCATGGCGGCGCGCGCATTGAAACCGCTGCGTCCCAACCAGCTGTCCTACTGGCAGAACACGCCGAAATTCTTCGCCAGTTTCATGAAGGCATGGTGGGGGGACGCGGCGACTGCGCAGAACAACTGGGCGTATGAGTACTTGCCCAAGATCGACAAGCTCTACGACATGCTGCAGGTCTATGAGCTCATGCACCAGGGCAAGATCAATGGCTATCTGGCGCAGGGCTTCAATCCGCTGGCCGCCGCGCCGAATAAGGCAAAGATTACCGCGGCGCTCTCGAAGCTCAAGTTTCTCATCATCATGGACCCATTGGCCACCGAGACCTCGGAATTCTGGCGCAACTACGGCGAACTCAACGACGTCGATTCGAGCAAAATTCAGACCGAGGTGTTTCGCCTGCCGACCACGTGTTTTGCCGAGGAAAACGGTACGCTGGTCAACTCGGCGCGCTGGCTGCAGTGGCATTGGAAGGGGGCCAATCCGCCCGGCGAGGCGCGCAGCGATCTGGAGATCATGGCGGGGATTTTCACGCGCATGCGCTCGATGTACCGGAAGGACGGCGGCGCCTATCCTGATCCCATTCTCAACTTAACCTGGAAATACGCGCAGGCTGAAAGTCCAAGGCCGGAGGAACTCGCGAAGGAGTACTCGGGGAGCGCACTCAAGGACCTCACAGATCCGAAAGACCCGACCAAGATCACGCGCAAAGCCGGCGAGCAACTCGCCGGCTTTGCCGAGCTGCGCGACGACGGCAGCACGTCAAGCGGCTGCTGGATTTTTTGCGGGGCATGGGGCCCCAGCGGCAACCTGATGGCGCGGCGTGACAACTCGGATCCGACCGGGATCGGGCAGACGCTGAACTGGGCCTGGTCGTGGCCGGCCAACCGCCGCATCCTGTACAACCGCGCGTCCTGCGACTTGGCCGGCAAGCCGTACGATCCAAATCGCAAGGTGATCGGTTGGAACGGCAGCGCCTGGGGCGGGGCCGACGTCCCGGACTTCAAAGCCGATGAGAACCCTTCAGGCGGCATGGGTCCCTTCATCATGAATCCGGAGGGAGTGGCGCGGTTTTTTGGGCGCAAGAGTATGGCCGAGGGCCCGTTCCCCGAGCACTACGAGCCGTTCGAGACGCCGCTCGGCTACAACCCTTTGAATCCGAAGCAGCCGCAGGCGACCAACAATCCCGCGGCGCGCGTGTTCAAGGATGACCGTGAGGCGTTCGGCAAGGTCGCACAGTTTCCGCACGTCGCCACCACCTATCGGCTGACCGAGCATTTCCATTACTGGACCAAGCATGTGCGCTTGAACGCGATCCTGCAGCCGCAGCAGTTCGTCGAAATCGGCGCGGCGCTGGCCGAGGAAATGGGCATTGCCACCGGCGAGCGCATCAAGGTCAGCTCGAACCGCGGCTACATCAAGGCGGTGGCGATGGTGACCAAACGCATCCGTCCCCTGACCATCGAAGGCAAAGTCGTGCACACGGTGGGCGTGCCGATTCATTGGGGTTTCATGGGCGTAGCCAAGCCCGGGTTCCTCGCCAATACCCTGACCCCATCGGTCGGCGACGCGAACTCGCAAACGCCGGAATTCAAGGCATTTCTGGTCAAGGTCGAGAAGGCGTAGGAGAGTCAAGATGCCATTGCAATCACTCGACGTCATCCGCCGCTCCGCAACCACCCTGCCGGAACCCCAAGTGCGCGGCGCATACACAGGTCAGGTCTCGAAACTCATCGACACGACCAAGTGCATTGGCTGCAAGGCCTGCCAGGTTGCCTGCATGGAATGGAACGACCTGCGCGACGACATCGGCACCTGTACCGGGCATTACGATAACCCGCACGATTTGAGCGAGGACTCGTGGACCCTGATGCGTTTCGCGGAGTACGAAAATCCCAAGGGCGATCTCGAGTGGCTGATCCGCAAGGACGGCTGCATGCATTGCGAGGACCCCGGCTGTCTGAAAGCCTGTCCGTCGCCGGGCGCCATCGTGCAGTACGCAAACGGCATTGTCGATTTTCAGGAAGAGAACTGCATCGGCTGCGGCTATTGCGTAACTGGGTGCCCGTTCGACATTCCGCGCATTTCCAAGAAAGATAAAAAAGCCTACAAATGCACACTGTGTTCCGACCGCGTTGCCGTGGGACTCGAGCCCGCCTGCGTCAAAGCCTGTCCGACCGGAGCAATCGTTTTCGGCACCAAGGAGGATATGAAGCAGCATGCGGCAGAACGGGTCGAGGACTTGAAAACCCGCGGCTTCGATCAGGCGGGTCTGTACGATCCGGCCGGCGTCAGCGGCACCCACGTGATGTACGTGCTGCACCATGCCGATCAGCCGGGGCTGTACAGCGGCTTGCCAGACAAACCACACATCAGTCACACGGTCAGATTGTGGAAGGGTGTCACCAAGCCGCTGGCGCTGTTCGCGATATTCGCCACCGCGGCGGCCGGCTTCCTGCACTACGTCGGCGTCGGACCCAATGAGACCGACGAAGGCGACGAAGAGGCCGCACGCCGCGCATCGGAGAAAGCCCCATGAGCGCCAGAAATGACAAGCACATCGTGCGTTACACCCCTGACGTGCGCATCAATCACTGGATCGTGGCCATCAGCTTCGTACTGCTCGCGCTGTCCGGACTCGCGCTGTTTCATCCTGCGCTGTTTTGGCTGACCAATCTGTTCGGCGGCGGCCCCTGGACGAGGATCCTGCACCCCTTCATCGGCTGCATCATGGTCGCGGCCTTTTACTTGCTCGGCGTCAAAACGTGGCGCGACAATTATCTCCAACCGCACGACTGGATTTGGCTGCGCAAATTCAAGGACGTGGTCAACAATCGGGAGGAAAACCTGCCCGACGTCGGGCGTTACAACGCCGGGCAGAAGCTGCTGTTCTTTGCGATAGTCGCGTGCCTGATCGGCCTGCTGCTCTCCGGCATCGTGATCTGGCGCATCTATTTCTCGGCGTTCTTTTCCATCCGCGTGATCCGCCTCGCCTCGTTGCTGCATGCCTTCTGTGCATTCGTGCTGATCTGCGCCATCATTACTCACATCTATGCCGCCATCTGGGTCAAAGGATCGATTCGCGCGATGACGCGCGGCTGGGTCTCGCCGGGTTGGGCCTGGAAGCATCATCGCGCGTGGTTCCGCGAGGTTACCAAGGGTACCCCGCAGAAATAGCGCCCCCTTACCAGCGTGCGCAAGCGTTACCGGGAAGACATCGAGCCAGTCTGATGCTCGAAACAAGCGACGTTCTGGTGCTCGCGCGGCTGCAGTTCGCGTTCACGATCTCGTTCCACATCATCTTTCCCGCGATCAGCATCGGGCTCGCGAACTATCTTGCCGTGCTCGAGGGCCTTTGGCTGGCAACCGGCAAGATGGTTTATCGCGAACTCTTCTTCTTCTGGTCAAAGATCTTCGCGGTCGGTTTCGGCATGGGCGTCGTCTCCGGTGTCGTGATGGGCTACGAGTTCGGCGCCAACTGGGCCGGCTTCTCCCGCATCGCCGGCTCCGTCAACGGACCGCTGCTCACCTACGAGGTCCTAACGGCATTTTTCCTCGAAGCCGGTTTCCTCGGCATCATGCTGTTCGGCTGGAAGCGCGTTGGCGCACGCCTGCATTTTCTCGCGACGGTCCTGGTCGCACTCGGTACGTTGTTCTCGGCGTTTTGGATCCTTGCATCGAACAGCTGGATGCAGACGCCTCAAGGTTTCCACATCGTGGACGGCAGAGTTGTGCCGCTCGACTGGCTGAAAATCGTTTTTAATCCTTCGTTCCCGTTCCGGCTCGTTCATATGTCGCTCGCAGCATTCATTGTTGCGGCGACCATCGTGGCGGGCTGCGCCGCGTGGCATTTGCTCAAGGGCCGCAGCGACGACGCCATCAGGACGTCATTTTCGATGGCGGTCGGCATGATCCTCGCCGCCGTACCGATCCAGATGATCGCTGGCGATGCGCACGGCCTCAACACGCTCGAGTACCAGCCGGCCAAGATCGCCGCGATCGAAGGCCTCTGGGAAACCGAGAAGGGTGGCACCTCCCTTAATCTGGTCGGCTGGCCGGACATGCAGGCGGAGCGCACGAAATACGCGATGTCGATACCCCATCTGGGCAGCCTGGTTTTGACGCACACCTGGAGTGGCGAGATCCGCGGCCTGAAGGAATTTGCCCCCGGCGACCGCCCCGATTCGACCATCGTGTTCTGGAGTTTTCGCATCATGGTTGGCATGGGCTTGCTGATGTTGCTGCTCGGCGTGATCGGGTTGGCCCTGCGCTTGCGCGGCAAACTCTATGCGACGCGCTGGTTCCAACGCTTCGCGCTGGCGATGGGGCCGTCGGGTCTGATCGCCTTGCTCGCGGGCTGGATCACCACCGAAGTTGGACGCCAACCCTGGGTAGTCTATGGTGTGTTGCGCACCGCGGATGCCACCTCCCCTTTGTCTTCGCAGCAGGTCGGGACGTCGCTGTTGATCTTCATCATCGTCTATTTCCTCGTCTTTGGTGCCGGCATCTACTACATGTTGAAGCTGATGGCGAAGGGCCCGGAAGTTGGCGACCAGGCGGCCGACGAGCAGGGCGATGTCGGCACGGGCAGTGCACGCTTCGGCCACCGACCTATGTCGCGCGCCACCGACCCGATCGACGAGTGAGGCGCTGATGACGATCGATCTTCCAATCGTATGGGCAGGCATCATCGGCCTCGGCGTGTTCCTCTACGTGCTGCTGGATGGCTTCGATCTCGGCATTGGCCTTCTGTTTCCGTTCTTTGATCGCGAAGGTGAGCGAGAAATCATGCTGAACACCGTCGCTCCGGTCTGGGACGGCAACGAGACCTGGATGGTGCTCGGTGGGGCTAGCCTGTACGCCGTATTTCCCATCGCGTACTCCACGTTGCTTCCGGCAGTCTATCTTCCGTTGATAGCCATGCTTTGCGGACTGATTTTCCGCGGCGTCGCGTTCGAAATTCGCGCCAAGGCGCAGCGCACGCAGAAGCTTTGGGATCTCTTTTTCATCATGGGATCGGCAACGGCGACGTTCTGCCAGGGCTTGATCCTCGGCACGCTGCTCCAGGGTATCGAGATCGTCGATGGCAGATTTGCGGGCGACGCGTTCGGCTGGCTGTCGCCGTTTGCGGTATTCTGCGGGCTCGGACTCCAGGTTACCTACGCGACGCTCGGCTGTGCTTGGCTGGTCATGAAGACCGATGGGGATCTACAACGGCGCATGCGCGTGATGCTGAAGCCGTTGTCGTTGACACTGCTCGCAATTATCGGAGTCACCAGTCTGTGGACCGTGCTCGGTCAACCGGCCGTGGCGCAGCGTTGGTTCGGCGGACACAACTTCTTGTACTTTGCGGCCGTGCCGCTGCTGGTGCTGGCCTGCGTCGCCGGTATCTTCCGCTCGGCGGATTCCGGCCATGAGGCGCGCGCGTTCATCTTGATGCAAGCCATCATCTTTCTCGGTTACAGTGGACTGCTGATCAGCATCTTTCCGAACATCGTGCCGCCTAGCTTGAGCATCTGGGCTGCCTCGGCACCTCGTTCCAGCCAGATTTTCGTGCTGGTCGGTGTGGTGATCATCCTGCCAATCATTCTTGGCTACACGGCGCTGTCTTACTGGGTGTTCCGCGGCAAAGTACGTCGCGGAGACGAGGGCTATCTTTGATGAAGGACGGATCGGAGCGCTCTTCACTGCCGTCGCGACTTGGCTGGTTCGCGCTGCTGTACCTCGGTGGAGTGCTCGCGGTGTTCGCGTTGGCCGCGGCCTTTCACGCGCTGCTACGCGTGCGATGACGCGGCGGGGTTGCGGCGGGTTGCGCATGGAAGCACCAGACCTTTGCCATGGTTGCGGCGAGGGTGGTTTAATATCCATGGGCTGACCCCATGGCGCAACGAATCCTCGAACCCGGTCAAATCGAAACCCTCGCGCAGAGATCGATTCCGCGCGTGCGCTTGCCCGATCGCGATGCAGTGTTTGCGCGGCGCGCGGCGCGGCTGCGCAAGCTTAGCCTAGGCGCATCGATTGGCGATTATTTGCGGTTCCTCGGGATGCTGGTCGATGCGCAGCAGGCCGCGCTGGCGCGCCTGTCCGTGCCGCCGCCCGACAAAGCGTACATCGAGAAGTCGGGCGAACACGGCATGCCGCCCATCCATGCCTCGACGTGGGCTAGACCGCAGCAATGGCGGGAAACGCTCGAATTCCTGTGCGCGGCACTCGCCGCGCAATCGGGTTTCCCGCCCGGCGTCAGCGAGAACATTTCCAGGATCCGGCGCGCAGCATCGACTTGGATAGAAAGCCAAGCCGTGCCGATACTCGAAGCGCGCAACGACGCCGTCGATGCTTCCGTTGCCCCCATCATCATGGCTGCGTTGCAGGTGCACTGGGTGGCGCTTGCCGGTCACTTTGCCGCCGACCAGGTCAAGGCGCTCGATGTCCCGGGCCTCTGTCCGCTTTGCGGCTCGCTGCCCGTGGCCAGCCTGGTTTGCGCGCAGTCGCCCTACCAGGGTTATCGCTACTTGCACTGCGCCTTGTGCGCAACCGAATGGCATATGGTGCGCGTGCAGTGCTCAGCGTGCGGCGCCTCCGGCAAGGACATCGGCTACAACTCCCTGAAAAGCAATGCAGCCGACGATTTGAGCGCCGCGGGCGGCGGCGCGGTGCGTGCGGAGACCTGTGAGCAGTGCCGCGGATATCGCAAGATCATGTATCAGGAGCATGATACCGGCGTCGATCCGGTGGCCGATGATCTTGCCAGCCTTGCGCTCGATTTGCTGCTCGGCGAACAGGGCTATCATCGTGCCAGCGGCAACCCGCTGCTGTGGATGCCGAACCCGACTACAGCGCCGTGACGGCCGATTCGACGCCGGCGCGTGCTGCGGACATCCCGTCGCTGGATCGGCTGTTGAACGACAGCGCCTTCGCGCCGTTGCTGGTGTTGTATGCGCGGACCCAGGTAACCGCTGCGCTGCGCGGCGAACTGGATCAGCTGCGCCAGCGAGCTGTCAGCGGGCAGCTGGCTGGGGATGCCTTGAGCACCGCGGCGATTGCGAAAAACGTCGACACGAGCCTTGCGCTACGCACGCGCCCGCGGCTTCTTGCGGTATTCAATCTCACCGGGACCGTGCTGCATACGAATCTCGGGCGCGCATTGCTGGCCGATACGGCGGTGCAGGCGGTGCTGCGCGCGCTGTCCGCACCGGTTAATTTGGAGTTCGATCTGAATTCGGGTGGCCGCGGCGATCGGGATGATCTGGTGGAGCCGCTGCTCTGCGAGTTGACAGGCGCGGAAGCGGCCACGGTGGTCAACAACAACGCCGCCGCGGTGCTGCTGACGCTGAATACCATCGCAAATCGCCGCGAAGTCCTGGTATCGCGCGGCGAGCTGGTGGAAATCGGCGGCGCCTTCCGCATCCCCGACGTGATGCGCAGCGCCGGCGCAAAACTGGTCGAAGTCGGCACCACCAATCGTACGCATGCCTCGGACTATGCGGATGCCATCGCTGAGCGCACCGCGCTGTTGATGAAAGTTCACACCAGCAACTACGCCATCAGCGGATTTACCGCAAATGTCGGCGTGGGCGAACTTAAGGCACTGGCGCGCGCACGCGGCGTGCCGGTTGCCGTGGATCTCGGCAGCGGCAGTTTGATCGACCTTGGTCTCTGGGGATTGCCCAAGGAACCGACGGTGCGCGATGCGATTGCGGCCGGCGCCGATCTCGTGTCATTCAGCGGCGATAAGCTGCTCGGCGGCCCGCAGGCGGGCATCATCGTCGGCCGGATGGATTTGATTCGGCGCCTGAAGCGAAATCCGCTGAAGCGCGCGCTGCGCGTCGGCAAGCTGACGCTGGCTGCGCTCGAAGCCGTGCTGACGCTGTATCGCGCGCCGGAGCTGCTTGCGGATCGATTGACGACGTTGCGCTTGTTGACGCGTACTGCGGCTGCGATCGAGGCGCAGACGCGGCGCCTCTTGCCCATCGTGCAAGCGGCATTGGGCGAACCGTACGCGGTGGCGGCATCACCGATGACGTCCCAGATCGGCAGCGGCGCGCTGCCGGTGGACCAATTGCCCAGCCATGGACTGCGCGTCAGCAAGGCGGCCGGCCAGCGCGGCAGCCTTGCCCGGCTCGAGGACACATTGCGTCAACTGCCGCGTCCCATCATCGGCCGCCTCGCCGACAAGGCGCTATGGCTCGATCTGCGCTGCCTCGAGGCCGCCGACGAGGCGGAGTTCGTCGCGCAATGGAATTCCTTCGATCGATGATCATCGGCACCGCCGGACACATCGATCACGGCAAAACCAGCCTGGTACGCGCCCTGACCGGAGTCGATACCGATCGGCTCAAGGAGGAAAAGGCGCGCGGCATATCGATCGAGCTCGGCTATGCGTATACGGCCCTCGCCGACGGCGAGGTGCTGGGATTTGTGGACGTGCCGGGCCACGAGCGCCTGGTGCACACGATGGTGGCCGGCGTGGGCGGAATCGACTATGCATTGCTGGTCATCGCCGCGGACGATGGGGTGATGCCGCAGACGCGCGAACACCTGGCGATTCTGCAGCTGCTGGGAATCAACCGCGGCGCCGTCGCCCTGAGCAAGATCGATCGGGTGGATGCGGCTCGCATCGCCGCCGTGCAGGCGCAGATCGGCGCGCTGCTCGCGCCCACGGCGCTGTCGCATGCGCCGCTTTTTCCCGTCGCCGCCACCGCTGTCGATGACCCGGGCGTCGCGGAACTGCGTGCGCATTTGCACACCGTCGCCGCCAGTTGGCCGCGGCGCCCCGAAGACGGTTTATTTCGCCTGGCGGTCGATCGGGTCTTCACGCTGCCGGGTCGCGGCACGGTCGCGACCGGTACAGCCCGTGCAGGCCGGGTACAGATCGGAGACGCACTCGCCGTGATGCCGTCCGGCAGGCTGGTCCGGGTGCGCAGCATCCACGCACAAAATCGCGACACCGATGCGGCGCGGGCAGGACAGCGCTGCGCTTTGAACCTGGTGGGCATCGAGAAGACCGAGCTGACGCGGGGCGACTGGTTGGCCGATGCGCGGGCGCTGGTGCCCAGCACGCGCATCGACGCGCACTTGTGCAGACTCGCCGATGGCGGGGTACTGCCCGACCGTGCACCGCTGCACATTCATCTGGGCACGGCGCACCGCGTTGCGCGCGTGGTGCTTCTCGAAGGCGAACAGCTGAAGCCCGGCGCGCGGGCGCGCGTGCAATTGGTATTCAATGCCCCGAGCTGCGCGGCGCCCGGCGATGCCTTCATCGTGCGCGATGCACAGGCCCTTCAAACCATTGGCGGGGGCGTGGTCATCGACCCTAACGCGCCGGCACGCCGCCGCCGCAGTCCCGAGCGTCACGCGTATCTGGATGGCATCGAGCGCCTGCTTGCGGGCGAGGGGCTGGAGCCGCTGCTGCGCAACGCGCCACAAGGGATTGCGATGACGGAGTTGGTCCGGCTTTGCGGCCGCGCGCCGGAACTGATCGAAATGCCGGCGCAGGCGCGCATCATCGACTCCGTCGGCGGGCCCGTTGCGTTTCTCGATTCGCAATGGCAGGCCTTGCGCGAGCGCGCCTTGCAGGCGTTGCGAAAATTTCATGAGCAGCAGCCGGGGGAGCCAGGAATCGATCGGGGTCGCCTGCGCCGCATGACTCTGCCGAATCTCTCCGATGCGGTCTGGCGCACCGTGATCGACGAACTGGTACAGGCGCAGGCAATCCAGCGCAGCGGCCTCTGGCTGCATCTACCGGAACATCGCATTGTTTTGAGCGAACGCGAGCGCGGGCTCGCACAGAAGCTGCACGCCGCGATGAGCGCCGGCCGATTCGATCCGCCCTGGGTTCGCGAGCTGGCCCTGAGCGTGCGGGCACCCGATGACGAAGTCAGAGGTGTGCTGCGCAAATGCGTGATGCAGGGCACGGCATATCAAATCGTCCACGATCTTTTTTACCACCGCGACCGTGTGCGCGAACTGGCGCGAATGCTGAAGGCCCTGGCGCAGGAATACCAGTTGGTGGAAACGGCCCGATTCCGCGACGCCATCGGCGTCGGGCGCAAGCGCACGATTCAGATTTTGGAGTTCTTCGACCGCGTTGGCTATACTCGGCGCACACGCGATGCGCGGGTGCTGCGTATCGACAGCAGTTGGCACGATGAAGACACGCCCCAAGCGACGCAATGATTACCGCGAATCGGAAGGCACGCGTATCCGGTGGTGCGGCCGGGCTTCAAACCCGGTGGGGGACGTCAACCGTTTCCCGGTAGGTTCGACTCCTGCTACCTTCCGCCATATTCGCGCCGCAGCATGAGCGCACCTCAATCCGTGGCGGGCAACCCAACCGCGCCGACGGCAGCGGTTCCCCGCTTGACGTCGCTTTCGCACGGCGGTGGCTGCGGCTGCAAGATCGCCCCGGGCGTGCTCGCCGAGTTGCTCAAGGGCTCGCTGCCAGGCCGGCGCTATGCCGATCTCTTGGTGGGCGCGGAAACCTCCGATGATGCGGCCGTTTATCGCTTGAACGATGCTCAAGCGCTGGTTTCGACGACGGATTTTTTCATGCCGATCGTCGATGATCCTTTCGACTTCGGCTGCATCGCCGCGACCAACGCGCTCGCGGATGTCTACGCGATGGGCGGGCGGCCGCTATTGGCGCTGGCAATCGTCGGCATGCCGATCAACACGCTGCCGCATGCGACAATTCGCGAAATCTTGCGCGGCGGCGAGGCCGTCTGCGAGCGAGCCGGCATTCCGATTGCCGGCGGCCACAGCATTGATTCGGTCGAGCCGATTTATGGACTGGCGGTCACCGGTGTGGTCGACCCCAAGAAGGTGAAACGCAACAGCAGCGCGCGCAGCGGCGATGTATTGATTCTCGGCAAGCCGCTCGGCGTCGGCATATTCTCGGCAGCTTTCAAGAAGGGCGTGCTGGATGAGGCGGGCTATCGCGCCATGCTCGAAACCACCACGCAATTGAATGTGCCTGGCATGGAGCTCGCAAATCTCGAGGGAGTGCATGCCATGACCGACGTCACCGGTTTCGGCCTGCTCGGCCATTTACTCGAGATGTGCCGCGGCAGCGGACTTGCCGCGGAGGTGACGGCCGCGCAGCTGCCGCTGTTGCCCGGTGTACGCGAACTGGCGCGATCCGGTATCGCCACCGGCGCTTCCGCGCGCAATTGGCAATCCTATGGAAAAGAGGTGCGGCTCGCGCCGCACATCGATGCGCCGCTGCAGGCCTTGCTCACCGATCCGCAGACATCGGGCGGATTGCTGGTCGCATGCGACCCCGACGCATTGCCGGCGGTGCGAACGATCTTCGCGCGTCTCGGGTTTGTGCAGGCCGCGATAATCGGCCAAATGCGTACAGGTGCTCCGCTGGTGCGCGTTGAATGATGGGCTAATTCGCGCGCATCGTCGTCAAAATCTTCGCCCACTCCTTGCCTACCCAGGAACATTTTTCTTTCGTGAAAAACGCTGGGTGCTCGGAGATTTCCTTCTTCATCATGTCCCAGCCCTCCTGCACATACGCGGATTGGTCGGGTCCCGACTCCCGCATCTTCTCGAGGATCGCCTTAGCCGTCTCCTCGGCGCTTTGGGCCGGCTTGGCGAGAAATCCCTTCTTGGCGCAAAGATCGTACTGACTAGCCGTCCCGCCGACAAAAATCCCGAATTGTCGCGCCTGCGCTTGTTGGCTGCTCAAGGCGGCAGCCGCCGGAGTGTCATTTGCATGGGCGGCGACCGTTGCGGCGATGAGCGCCAAACCCGTCAGCGCTTTGTTCATGGCTAAACCCGCGATGCGAATCATGGCGTCAGCGGCTGTCGCGCACACGCGCGCTTGCCACATCGCTCATTGCTGCAGCACTTGCGGAAGGGTCTGAGCTTTATCGGTTTCGATGCGATGGATGATGTTCCCCTTGGCATCCGCCACGATCATGATCGGCGTATTGTTCACGCCGAACTCGCGGAACAGTACGCCTGATTCGTCGAGCGATAGAGGAATGCCGATCTGGTACTTTTTCTGATAGTCCAGTAGATCCTCCTGCGTAGCCCAAAGCCCGGATGCCACTCCCAGCCAGCGCACATCGGTGCTGTGGGACAGCGCGCTCACTTGCTCGCGAGCCGCGCGGCAGTTTGCGGACACCTCGGGGCGGGTGGTCGCCAGGTAGGACTCGCACCACGGCGACAGGAAAACGAACACCGTCGGACCTTTCAGTCCCTGCTGCTGGAAGTGAAATATCCGGCCGTCCAGGGTGTGCACGGTTGTTTTCGGCAACGGATCACCCAGCGCGATGCGTTGGGCAATGGCGGCCTTGGGCTGCCCAGCCGCTCTGCCATGCGTCTTTTCGGGGTCCGGCGCCCGCGCCGCAACGAGCGCTGCGTCGAGGTGCTGATCGGCAAGGTGTCCGACATACCGGATCCGCCCGTCCCGCCCGATGACGATGTGCTGCGGCGTAACCCGGACGTTGAAGGCGCCAGAGAGTGCCGCATCGCCGTCGAATACAATGGGCATGGTGATGCCGAGCTGCTTTTGATACTTGCGAATCTCCGCCACTGAATCATTGAAGCCGACGTCCACCGCGATGACGGCAAGATCCGGCCCTGCGCTCTCATACGTATGCTGAAAGTGCGGCATTTGCTGGCGGCATGGCACGCACCAGGTGGCCCAGAATTTAATGTAAACGGCTTTTTTGCCGTAGAGGCTTCCCAGGTCAATCGTCTCGCCGTCGATCGTCTTGATGACAAGGCGGGGCGCCGGAGAACCCAATAGATCGCGTCCAGCCGCTTCCGCCCTTTGCTGCCCGCTGATCTCCGCACTCGCGGCGGCGGCCATCAACAATGATGCGACCAATGCGAAATTCCGCCACTGCCTCTTCAGCTGCATTGCATCTCCTTATTCTGCGACGCCCCGTGACCCCGGCTTTGCCTTGTCCTTGATCGACACGACCAGGAATTTGGCGGGTGCTGTTTTGCTGGCATTCGCGGACACCTCGTGAATATCGTCCGGGGATTCATAAAAGGTCTGACCCGCTCGAAGCGTCACTGCGGGACTGCCGCGCACCTGCATCGTCAATTCCCCCTCCAGGACGTACACGAACACCTGCGCATCGTGCCGGTGCGGCAGCGAGGCACCGGCCGGGGGATACGTCACGGTGAGCATCACCACCTCTTTGTCGGGACCGGCGATGAGGTCTCGCATCATCAGCTGTGCCACGGAAGCGGATGGCGGCGCTTTCTCCGCACCGGCGGCAATCGAGACCGTTGACCCGGATACAAGCGCTGCCGCAAGCGACGAGCCCAGGATTAACGCAACCACGCTGCGATTCGACATTTCGACCTCCCCGAGATCATTGATTGGCCCGGCCGTCGCACCAACGCGACAGGGCGAGCCTAGCGCTTCCCAGCGATTACCGAAAGTCCCGGGGCGGCAAGATCGCCCTACCGCCCGCGCGCCATGAAATCGAGGATTTCACGGCCAAGATATTCATCCGGCGTGTTGAACGCGAGCACTTCCGACATGTGGTTGTGACCCGTGAGCCGCACAAAGCGCGGGCAGGCGCGGTCGCGTTCGCACAACGCCGCCAGCAACTCGGCACCGTACTCATCGAGGCCGGTTTGCTCATACTCGGTGATGACGACAAACACCGGGATACGCGCGCCGTCGCGGATATGGTTGATCGTGGAGCGATTTTCATACTGCGCTGGATCTGCGCCGAAATATGCCTGCATGTTGCGCCCAAAAGGGTCGGCTGGATCGTAGACCAGCCGGTAACGGCCGCTGATGAGCACCGCGCCCGCGACGCCTGGACCTTCCGCCGGCTGTAGCGCCTTGTCGAATACATATCCCGATACATGAGTAGCGCCGGCCGAATGACCGATCAGGAAGATACGATTGGGGTTTCCCCCATAACGCACCGCATTCGCCTTTGCCCAGCTCACCATGCCGCGTACGTCCTCCGCGCCAGCAGGCCACTTGGCGGCAGGCGCAAGCCGGTAGGTGGCGTTGATGCCGAGCATGCCTTGACGCGCAAACCACGTTCCAACGTTCGCATAATGCTCGCCAACATCCTTGTTGCCGGCCACATAAGCGCCGCCATGGACGAAGATCACCACCGCCGCGCCGCTGCGTGCCGTCGGCTGGTAGACATCGAGAACCTGGCGCGGGTCGGGCCCATAGGCCAGGTTGCGTGTGACGACGACGCCATCCTTGGGTGCCGCCTTGAGCAGTGGCTGAAACGCATCGACGGTCGCAGTGAAAGCGGCGCCGTTGTCCCTCTGGTACAGAGGTCCGAACTGAGCGAGTGTAGCCTGCAAATAGGGCGGCAGCTTTTCCACCTGGGCGCGCACCGTTACCGCGTCAAAAGGACAGGCAATTGCCAGCACGGCAATGACTGTCGGCATGAATTTTGGCATGCAAATATCTCCGCGGCGAATCGCCCTTCTCTGATGATGCGCGGTGCGGCGAGCGCCCGCAATCAGAGGTAAGGCTGCTCATCCCACCATGGGAAATAATCCGGCATGTCGTTGGAAACGCGATCGACGAATTTTGCGGGCCTTTTTTCGAGAAACGACTGCACGCCTTCGGCCACATCGGCGCTGCGGCCGCGCGAGACGATTCCGCGGCTATCGATGCGGTGAGCTTGCATCGGATCATTCATGCCCAATCCCCGCCACATCATTTGACGAATGAGCGCAATGGCCACGGGGGCGGTATTGTCGATGATTTCGCGCGCCATCTCTCCTGCTGCAGCAAGCAGCTGATCCTCGGGATAAATCTCGCGAATCAGGCCGCCGGCTTTGGCCTCGGCGGCCGGAAAGACGCGGCCGCTGTAGCACCACTCCAGCGCGCGCGAAATGCCGACGATGCGCGGCAGGAAGAAAGAGGACGCCGCCTCAGGAACGATACCGCGGCGCGCAAACACGAATCCAATCTTGGCTTTGTCGCTCGCCAGGCGGATGTCCATGGCGAGGGTCATTGTTGCGCCGATACCGACGGCAGGACCATTGATCGCTGCAATGACCGGCTTCAGACAGCGAAAGATCCGCAATGTCAATCGCCCGCCGCCATCGCGAGACTTGTCACTGGAATAGTCGATCGATCCCTCCGGCTGCCGCGGCGCGGCGGCGGAATCGGCGCGCCGAAATGTCGCGGCGCCGGCTGATAAATCGGCGCCGGCACAGAACGCGCGCCCTGCGCCGGTAACGATGACCGCCCGCACGGCATCATCGGCATCGATCGAGTCGAACGCTTGCAGCATCTCGTGCAGCATCTCGCCCGTGAAGGCGTTGAGCTGCTCAGGCCGGCTCAATGTCAAAGTAGCGATGCCATCCGCGACGGCGTAGCCGATGGTCTTGTAATTCATGGAGGTGCTCCCGGTCGGTGCGTCGGCCTGTGCTTACTGCTGCAGCCTGCGCCTGAGTTTCGCCATGCCGCCCAACCATCGATCATAATCGGCGGCCTTGCGCTGGATGTATCCCGCTACAACGGGGTGCGGCAAGATTAAAAAACGCTCGGCAGCCAGCCCGTTGATGACCGCTTCGGCGACCTCTTCCGGAGAGATGATGCCATCGACCGATGCCGAACCTTTTTCCGGTTCGTTGCCGATCATTGCCGTACGCACCGCCTGCGGACACAACACTGACACCTTGATGCCGTGGTCGCGGTGCGTAACGGCCAAACATTCCGCGAATCCAATCGCGCCGTGCTTGCTCGCCGAGTAGGTTGCGGAGCCGATTTGACTCAACAGCCCCGCTGCCGAAACCGTATTGAGAAAATATCCAGATCCGCGTGCGATCATTTGCGGCAGCAGCGCCCTGGCCGCATATACGTGGGCCATGACGTGAATATTCCAGGATCGCTCGAAATCGGCATTGGACGCCGAGGCGGCATTGTTGCGATCCGGATCGGCAAGGCCAATACCGGCATTGGAGCAGAATAGATCGATCGGCCCCAAGGCCATCTCCGTCTCACGCACCACGCGCTGGATGTCCTGCTCGCGCGCCACGTCGCATACAAAGCCCAATGCGCCGATTTCCTTTGCTGCGGCCGCAAGCTTGCCGGCATCAACGTCCGCCACAGCGATCCCACGGGCTCCCTCGGCTTTGAAGCGTTTTGCAAGCGCATAGCCGATGCCGTTGGCCGCGCCGGTGATCACCACGACCGCATTTTCTACTTTCATCGTTGTCGCCTACTGGTCACTCGCCAAGCTGTGCGCCATGCATCAGTCGCCGAGACTGGAGCCGCCGTCCGCAACGATGAGTTGACCCGTGATAAAGCTTGCGGCTTGCGAGGCGAGGAACACCGCAATGCCCCCGATTTCCACGGGTTGGCCGATCCGCCGCAACGGCGCGCGCTGCTCCACGTTCTGCAGAATCGCCGGATTCGACCACAGCGCTTTGGCGAAATCCGTTTTCACCAGCCCCGGCGCAATGGCATTGACCCGAATCCCCTTAGGACCCAGTTCGAGCGCGAGATTTCGCGCCAACTGAGCTTCCGCCGCTTTGGAAATACCGTAGGCGCCGAGCACTGCCGTACCCCTGAACGCACCGATGCTGGAGAGAAGAATGATATTTCCCGAGCCGCGTTCAACCATGTGCGGAATCACGAGCTTGGCGAACCACCAGCTACTCTTGACGTTGCTGATCATGATTTTGTCCCAAGCATCATCGTCGAGCTTGGTGAGCGAACCGTAGAATGGATTCACGGCCGCATTGCAGACCAAGATATCGATCCGGCCATACTGTTCCAGCGTAGCCTTGACGAGTCCCTCGACTTCCTCCTTGCGGCCGATGTTGCACGCAATCGATACCGCCTCTCCGCCCCGCGCCCGGATCTCATCGCGGACTTGATCGCAGGCTTCCTTCTTGCGCGACGAGATGACGACCTTTGCGCCGGCCGTCGACATCTCCTCGGCGATTGCTTTGCCGATGCCGCGCGATGAGCCGGTGATGAGCGCGACCTGCCCGGAAAGTTCGAACAGTCTATTGGCCATTTGGATTCTCCATTCTGCCGAACGCCTACCGCGAGTATTTCAATTGAGGATACCAGTCGGACCCGCGACCTTCGGGTGTATTGTCGAGAATTGTCCAGATCGGCAACAGGTCGGGCGCGCCGCGGGGGTCCTGGCCCGGGTCGGCGGTCCCAGGTCCCATCTCGTTGCTCCAGAAATGGCGTGTGCGCCCATGTTCGCTCCCGTTGGATCTCGGTGAATCATACTTGCCCTGCACGGAATTCGACATATTCAGGGTCATTTAAAGCTTTGCGGTGCACCGCCGATATATCTCCGATGAGCGCTATCAGT